>JAEEGL011740480.1_pt1 | contig 17340 bp, 13 predicted proteins | sample 9134231 | NCBI WGS metagenome assembly JAEEGL01 (sample SAMN16246548, study PRJNA631951) | gut metagenome | biome: gut microbiome; feature: rumen; material: fiber-attached | host: Bos | place: Iran: Karaj | collected 2018-10
CGCGATCAGAACAAGATGAACGTTGCAAGACGTACCTGCGGCTACATCGGAACCCAGTTCTGGAATCAGGGCAGGACCCAGGAGATCAAGGAGAGAGTTCTCCACATGAGCAATCCTAAGCTTTAATACATCATCTTGTATATAAATTTAGATTTTTTATAAAAAAATACTTTATATTGTGTTAGGTTGATGTTAATATATAGGAAGGACAGATAGTATAAACATACCCGTGAGGAGTATGTTTGGGGGTTATATTAAAAAAGATGCGGGCCGGGAGTTCATCCCGGCCTGTATTGCATTATGAGGACTGAATATGAATTACGGACAGGTTTATTATAATGACGTTGCAAACGGCGCAGGCTGCAGGACAGCTCTTTTCGTCTCCGGCTGCACTCACCACTGCAAAGGCTGCTTTAACGAGGTGACGTGGGACTTTAATTACGGGGTTCCTTATACAAAAGAGGTAGAGGATGAGCTGGTAGAGTCCCTCAAACCTGAATACATCGCAGGACTCACCATCCTTGGTGGAGAACCCATGGAGATAGTAAACCAGAAGGAGATAAGACCTCTTTTGGAGCGCATAAAAAGAGAAGTTCCAAAGGCAACAATCTGGATTTACTCCGGATATCTTTGGGAGGAGCTCACAGACCCGGATAACAAGAGATGCCATGGAGAAGATACAGACGCAATCCTTTCAATGACAGACGTGTTGGTGGATGGTGAATTCGTCGAGGACAAAAGAAACCTTATGCTTCGATTCAGGGGATCCGCTAATCAAAGAGTGATTGATGTAAAAGAAACCCTGAAATCGGGAGAGGTTGTTCTTTCAAAATACAATGATAGGGATACATCCAGGACAATGTAAAAGTAAACCATGGCCATACTTCCCACAAGTGTTCAATATTTTCAATATTTACTCTAGTGTAAGCTCTTACACTTGAAATTATTATCAACTATTATGAATATATAAGCAAAGAACTGATTCGTGTAGTTATTGATGGCAAATGGGAGGGCAGGCCATGGGAGATGGTAGATTTGATCTGTTGACATTCGGTGAGATTATGCTTCGCCTTTCTCCGCCCAATTATGAGCTTATGACCAGGGGAGATGTATTCGACAAGAGAGCAGGCGGCTCCGAGCTCAATGTCGCATCCGGCGTGGCCCTTTTAGGACTTAGATGCGGCGTGATTTCCAGGCTTCCCATGAATGCGCTCGGAACATATATCAGGAACAGGATCAGGTTCGAGGGTGTATCGGACGACTACCTGATATATGACGATTCTCCGGAGGCAAGACTTGGAATCTACTACTACGAGAATGGTGCAGCTCCCAGAAAGCCTTCAATAGTATATGACAGGATGAACTCCTCCATAACCAGGATCTCTCTTGATGAGATTCCGGAGAGTGTTTATTCAGCTACCAGAATGTTCCACACCAGCGGGATCACTCTTGCACTCAACAAGAATACCCGTGAAGTGAGCACGGAGATGATAAAAAAGTTCAAGGAAAGCGGAGCACAGGTTTCCTTTGACTGTAACTACAGAGCCAACCTCTGGAGCGAGGAAGATGCCAGGAATACCATAAGGAGCATTCTTCCCTACGTGGACGTCCTCTTTGTCTCAGAGGAAACATCGCGCCGCATGATGCAGAAGGAAGGCGAGCTCTCAGACATAATGAAGAGCTATACAAAAGAGTTCCCGGTAAAGATTGTGTGCACAACACAGCGTGAAGTGATCAGTCCGAGAAAGCACAACTTTACTTCAACTATTTACAGTGCCGAGAGCGATCAGTTCTATACTGAGAAGCCATATACCGGCATAGATGTGATCGACAGAATTGGTTCAGGAGATGCCTATGTATCAGGTGTTCTCTACGGATTGCTTAAGTATAATGATCCGGCAAAGGCCCTGGCCTATGGCAATGCCACATCCAGTGTCAAGAACACAGTTCCCGGAGATCTTCCGGCCTGTGACCTTACTGTGATCGACAGTATTATAAGGAATCACAATGCTGACGGACCGGTAAGCGAGCTGAACCGCTGAGCTTTGCCAAACCAAATAATTAAACAGTCATAACACAAATCCTTTCATAAAACCTCTCATAGTGGGACTTCCCACGAAGAAACTGGCCGGATCACTCCGGTCTTTTTTCTTATTATTATGTAGAGAAATCTTGACAATATCCCAATTAATGTCTAAATTTTTAAGATATAACATACACAGGAGTAAGAAAAATGGCTGATAATAAAAAACTTGTTTCAGAAATAACCTCAATGGATGAGGACTTTACACAGTGGTACACAGATGTCTGCATCAAGGCAGACCTGGTGAGCTACTCCAATATCAAGGGCTGCATGGTAATTAAGCCCGCCGGCTATGCAATCTGGGAGCTGATCCAGAAGCACCTGGACGCCAGATTCAAGGCAACCGGCGTTCAGAACGCATACCTTCCCATGTTTATCCCTGAATCACTTCTTCAGAAAGAGAAGGATCACGTAGAGGGATTCGCCCCGGAAGTTGCCTGGGTAACTCACGGAGGACTTGAGCCCCTCACTGAGAGATATTGTGTTCGTCCCACATCTGAGACACTTTTCTGTGATTATTATAAAGGAGAGATCCACTCCTACAAGGATCTTCCTCAGGTACTGAACCAGTGGTGCAGCGTTGTCCGCTGGGAGAAGGAGACCAGACCATTCCTTCGTAGCCGTGAGTTCTTGTGGCAGGAGGGACATACAGCTCATGCAACCATGGAAGAGGCTGAGGAGCGTACACAGCAGATGCTGAACGTCTACGCTGATTTCCTGGAGAACGACATGGCTATACCTGTTATCAAGGGACAGAAGACAGATAAAGAGAAATTTGCAGGAGCAGAGGCCACATACACGGTTGAGGCCCTGATGCACGACGGAAGAGCCCTTCAGAGCGCCACAAGCCACAACTTCGGCGACGGCTTTGCCAAGGCCTTCGGTATCCAGTATGCCGGCAAGGACAACCAGCTCCACTATGTATGCCAGACATCCTGGGGACTTACAACCCGTACCATCGGCGCCATGATCATGGTACACGGCGACAACTCAGGTCTTGTAGTGCCTCCTAAGATCGCACCTGTACAGGTAGTTGTAATTCCTATTCAGCAGAAGAAGGAAGGCGTTCTCGACGCAGCTTACAAGATTGCAGACAGCCTTAAGGACTTTAGAGTTAAGACAGATGACACAGACAGAACACCAGGATTTAAGTTCGCTGAGCAGGAGATGAGAGGAATCCCTGTAAGAGTAGAGATCGGACCCAAGGATCTCGAAGCAGGCAAGTGCGTTCTTGTAAGAAGAGACACCAGGGAAAAGACAGAGTGTGCCATCGACGAAGTACCTGCTAAGATGGGTGAACTCCTTGAGCAGATCCAGAACGATATGCTTGCAAGAGCCAGGAAACACCTTGAGGAGCACACATTCTCAGCTCATAACAAGGAAGAGTTCGCAGAGGCCTTCAAGGAGACCAGGGGCTTTGTAAAGGCCATGTGGTGTGGATGCCAGGAGTGTGAGGACAAGGTAAAAGAGGAGTTCTCAGCCACCAGCAGATGTATCCCCTTCGAGCAGGAGAATCTCTCCGATACCTGCGTAATGTGCGATAAGCCTGCAACCAAGATGGTTTACTGGGGCAGAGCATATTGATAACCTGATATTAAATAAAGTCCGGCCCGATGACGGAACTAAATTGCAGATACCTGCATTTTGATTCTGTCACCGGGCCGGTTTTTCATTAACGAACCATCATATCGGCATAGTGCTGTCTCTTATAGTTGTACATTCTTTCATCCGCCAGCATAAACACTGTGTGGGTGTCTTTTTCTTTTGTTTCAGACCTGAACGCATAGCCATAGGAAACGCTGTGATTTATTTCCTGATCCTCTTCATCCAGTTTTTTTAGTCTGTGATCAAGATCTGTTAACAGATCATCCAGAATGTTCTTATCAATGGAACTAATCAGCACCACGAACTCATCGCCACCTATCCTGCAGCATGTACCAGTCTCATCAAACACATCCGAAAGTGTCTCTGCAAAGGACCGTAGCAGTCTGTCACCGGCAGGATGCCCGGAGTTGTCATTTACCTCCTTAAGTCCGTTCAGGTCAAGGCTCACCAGGCAGAAATTCTCATCGGATTTATCCAGCTGAGCCAGTTTTTCATCGCAGCTGACCCTGTTGGGAAGGGAGGTTAGATTGTCGATATATGCAATCTTGGTAAGAGCAGCATATTCCTGCTTCTGGGCAAAGGTGTGGGTCATGAAGATGAAATAGTTGAGAAGCTGCGTCACAACAAAGAACATCGCCCCGGCAGGAATCATGATACCCAGAAGGAGATTCTGACGGTAATCAACAAAGCGCCTTACCACAGCAGCCCCCGCATAAAATACCAGGGAAAGTGACAGAACAGTCAGTCCCAGCATGATTATGTTCAGAGAGGAGTTTCTGGACTTGCTCTTTAAATCCATATAATCATAGTAAAACAGGATCATCACACCAAAAGCTGAAATGAAGTAGTAAGGGAACTGAAAATGATTGATATGAACAGCGCCTGTAAAATGCAGTATAAAAAACAGCACACTGAAGAACGTGGTGGCAAAGAACATTATCAGTAGCACCCTGTTGTTAAGTCTCTTGTGCAGGTCATATACCACCAGGTATATCAGTGGAGTCAGCATGTAGATAAAGCAGAACTCCAGTGTGGTGGCTTCAGGCGCTGGTATTATAAAATCAATCAGATTAAAGGCAGTAAGTATCCAGCCGCCCAGAGTTATGGTCAGCAGCGAACTAAGGATCTGAGTAGTAACACCCGAGGTCCTGATGTAGAAAATCAGGGATATTACCAGGAATACCGTACCAAACATGATGAGAAAACAGCCGGTTATAAAGGGCAGCATTGCCTGATTCACAAGATCCCTGTACAGATCGTCAAAATTGCCGATCAGGGGGCTGATGATATCCGCCCGGCTGTTATTCTCAGTGACATAAAGCTTAATGGTGATGCGTTTACCGGAATAATCATCAGTGAGGGGAACGAAATTGTAGCCTATTCCTACAAAGCCGTTGATGGGAACCTGATCCATATAATTGCTTTCAATAAGTGTGTCATCGAGAAAAACCTCATAGGCACAGAACTGGGTCTTGAAAAAAAGATACGGAAAAGGTGCTCCCAGGTCTTTTAAGGGCTGTGCGTGGTAGAGAGATATCATATCTCCCCTGGAAAAAGTGGTGCCCACCTGCTTGCTCATGGATTCAAGGTTGGTATTTAAGTACTGCTGATTGTGAAAGGTTACTGTCCAGCCTTTATCCATGGTTATTATCGGATAGGTAGGGGTGAACCTGAAAAACAACAGGGCTATGGTTGCAGCTATTATTATTATGAAACTTGCATAGGCGAGAACGGCGATGAATTTACGCATTTAACTGCACCTCCTCTCCCCGGGTTCCGCGGTGTTCCTTCTTCATTTCATACATCCGGCTGTCCGCCAGCATGTATACTTCCTGAGCAGATCCGCTGGGAACCTCATAGCTGTAGGCATAGCCATAGGAGGTACTGTACTGGAATTTGGTCTCCTTGTGATTCCAGTCGCTTATCATGGCGTAGAGTTCATGAATCCTTTTGGTGCAGTTGAAGGCACGGTCTTCTGTAAATATCACAATAAACTCATCACCACCCATTCTGCCCACCAGATTGGCATCAATAAAGCAGTCTGACAGAATAGTGGCAAATCCGGACAGGAGTCTGTCACCCTCCTGATGTCCCAGGGTGTCATTAACCGGTTTTAACTTATTGAGGTCAAGACTTATAATGGAATAGGTCCCATGTTCCTTGGACAATATTTCCATGACCTGTTCACATCTTGCGCGGTTGGCCAGGCCTGTCAGGGGATCGGAATAAGCCAGAGAGGCAATTCTTGTCTGCATGGATTCTATATTGGCGTTGTAGATAATATAGAGAAGGTAGCTGATCAGAAGCCCGGCGACAAAGATCAGTGAACCAATGGTAAAGCCGGGAACACCAAATTTAGAGGCACTGCTTCTGAGATAGTATTTGATGTGGTAGTACATGAAAATATCATAGAAAGCCAGCATCATGAACAGTAGAAGTCCTATGGAAAAGACACTGTCAGAGGTAAAGATCTTTCTATCCCGGTTCTTTATACGGCCGGCAAAGTCACTGATTATGGTGATTATGGCAATTATGCCCTCCACTCCTGCAATGGCGTGAAGGAGCAGGTTGAAACTGGTAATCCTGGCAGAGCCGATAACTGTCATTACAAAGACCATGGAAAAGACACATATGTTGGTTATAAAGAGTGCTTTGAACAGTTTTTTCAATTTCCCGGTGTTGACAGACATAAGGTATCCCAGGATTGCAGTTGGAATGTTGTAGACAGAGGAGTACTCACATATGGAATTTAAATTGGTATTGCCGAAGATCATCTCGGTAAGACCGTAGTATGCAAAGAGATACAGGCCCAGTAATAAAGAGGTCAGGCCGCTGAAAAAAAGTCTCATATCATTGTTGTGATAGAACATAAGATATGGTGAGAGCACCATAAGGATAAGACCCAGAGTAACAAGAAAGCAGCCCATAAGGGTCTCAATGCGCATTTCAATAACCCGGGACTGAAAGAGGGAGCCCCGCTCTCCAATGGTTACGGTAGGGATACCGGAAAATGAATGATCTCTGGTACCTGTAAAGACGATCTTCAGTTCTTTTCCCACATAGTCATTGCCAAGTGGGAAATAGTGATATCGCTTGGGGACGGTCTTTTCCGAATCAACATATGAACGCCCGAAGGTGTATATCTCACGGTCATTCAGATAGACATCAACAATAGCATGGGATGTATATATCGTGGCACAGGGTCTGCTCAGGCCGATATCTGAAAGAGTTCTCTTGAGGGTGACAACCCCGTCTTTTCCAACAACTCCTATATCTGCACTGCTGATGAATGTGGTGTTCAGGGAAACTCCGTTATATGAGATATTCCATCCATCATCCAGGGTAAAAACGTTGCTGGCAGGCTTCAGGGTCTGGCCGGATATATAGATAAAGAAAAAAGCCAGGCCGGCGATTATCAATAGAGCAAAGATTTTATCCAGTCGAAAGAAGTTCCATAATTTCATATACTATTCCTTTCAATTTCACATATTTAGTATATATCCCCGGGGACAAAATTCCTAGAGAATTATTCACAAACAGCGGGATTTAGGCTATCATGAAGGTATGACTATCAAAATGCCGGAAAATGCAAAAATCATACTGGACACCATCCACAGCGCCGGGTTTGAAGCCTACATAGTCGGCGGGTGTGTTAGAGATGCACTTTTGGGCAAAGAGCCCAGCGACTGGGATATCACCACCAATGCAAGGCCCTCGGAAATAAAGGGTCTATTCAGGCGGACTATTGATACCGGAATTGAGCACGGCACAGTCACAGTAATGATGGGCAAAGAGCCCTATGAGATCACTACCTACAGGATAGATGGTCTGTATGAGGACGCCCGGCATCCAAGTCAGGTAACCTTCACCTCGGATCTGACAGAGGACATGAGGAGAAGAGATTTCACCATAAACGCCATGGCATACAATGATGAGGAGGGTCTCATTGACAGGTTCGGCGGAATGCAGGACCTTGAGGACCACATCATAAGGTGTGTGGGCGATGCAAAAGAGAGATTTACCGAGGACGCCCTTCGAATGATGCGGGCGGTGAGATTTTCGGCGCAGCTTGATTATGAGATCGAAGAGAGCACAAAGCAGGCGGTAAAAGAACTGGTGGAGAACCTCAGGAAGATCAGCGCCGAGAGGATACAGACAGAGCTGGTAAAGCTTCTTTTGTCAGATCATCCCGAGAGGCTTAAGACCGCTTATGAGCTGGGGATAACCGGAGTGATCCTTCCGGAGTTCGATAAGTGCATGGACACATGGCAGGAGAATATCCATCATCAGTTTAATGTGGGAGATCACACCATAGTCTCCCTGCAGAATATAAAGGCAGACAGGATCCTCAGACTTACCATGCTGCTGCATGATCTGGGAAAGCCCGGGACCATGACAATAGATGAGGACGGAACAACTCATTTCTACGGCCACGAGGAAGTGAGCAGACAGATAGCCCTGGATGTTTTCAGGCGCCTTAAGTTTGACAGGGATACCATGGACCGGGTCTGCAATCTGGTGCTGTACCATGACCTTCGGTTCCCGGCAGAGGCTAAGAGTATCAGAAGGGCCATCAGGCAGATTGGAGAAAAAGATTTTTCCCTGCTTTTTGACATAAGATACGCCGATACCATGGCTCAGAGCGAGTACATGAGGCAGGAGAAACTTGATCTCATCAAGGACAGCCGCAAAGTATATGAAGAAATCTTAAAGAGCAATGACTGTGTAAGCCTTAAAAACCTTGCAGTCAACGGCAGAGATCTCATAGCACTTGGCATTGAACCCGGCAAGAAGCTGGGGAGCATCCTTAAAAAGATGCTTGATGATGTTGTAGATGAGCCTTCGCACAATACCAGGGAATACCTGCTGGATCCCGAAAGGCTGAAGAACAGCTTTATGCAGTAGTCGGAGGAGCACAGTGAAAAGAGCTTTGAAGAAATTTAAATTAGCGGCAGTGCTTTTTCTGGCTGTGTCCATGGTCATGTACCTGCCCCTTAGCAGTGTAAGGGCAGTGGAAAACACGGAAAAAGTCACGATTTCCATGATCGGCAAGTACGACAGCGCCGATACTGCAGCCATCAGATCTGTGGATACAGTCAAAAAGGAAATCCGCTTTCGCAATCATAAAACAGGAAAGACCTATACCCTGAGCTATGATAACACCAGTATGATGTATGATGTCAGGGGCGTTGTGCTCTCAGCATCACTGCTGGAGCCGGGACAGATAGTAGATGTGACTTTTTTAAAGAGCACCAAGCACATCACGACTTTAAATGTCAATGGTGAGGCCTGGATCATCGACAGCACCAAGGACCACGACCTGGTGAGGGGCGACGGGACAGCCAGGGTTAAGGGTGAGCTTTATAAAATAGATGCCAGAACGCTGGTGATAGCTGACGATCATCTGGCTCTTGCAGAGGACATCCTTGCTACGGATGCCATAAAGGTTTCAGGAATAGACAGGGAGATATACAGCATCGTTGTGACCAGCGGCCACGGATATGTGAGCCTTTCATCGGACATGGTCTCTGACCAGAGCCTGGTGGGAGCATGGATCGAGCTGGACAACGCCGTGATCCACAGGATAACTCCCAATATGCTGCTTTCTGCCCCTGAGGGAGACTACAATCTCCAGATAATCGGCAATGGAGCCAACTACCAGTCAGAGATCAGCATCAAGCGCAACCAGGAGACTGTGGTGGATACCAGCAAGGTTACCATCGCCACGCCAAAAGAGGGACTGGTGACCTTTAAGATCGTCCCCGATTCGGCAGAAGTTTATGTGGACGGAGAGAAGGTGCTGACAGGGGTATCCCAGTCTATAAAATATGGTTATCACACACTGAGGATATCCGCTGAAGGCTATATAACCCAGAACAAGTATCTCAAGGTGGGAACAGCCAAATCTGTGGTGAATATAGAACTGGAAGAAGAGGAGACGGAGAATTCTTCGTCAGCAGAATCATCTTCATCTGTTGAGACAACAGCTTCGACATCAACAACATCAGACAGCAGCACTGAAAAGAGCACGATTGATGAAAGCGCTGCTACTGAGAGCACAACAGATAATAAGGTAAAATCCATTAATGGCACGTCAGGATCAACCGCCAGTGCCGCCGGATCAATTGCAGGTGCTGCAAGTACAAAGAAAGTCGTAAACGGATACAAGATATATTTCGATGAGCCTTACGGGGCAGAGGTGTATTTTGATGGTTCGTATATAGGACAGATCCCCACCAGCGTCGCCAAGATCTCAGGAAGTCATGAGGTCATCCTCAAGAAAGAGGGTCATGAGACCAAGAGCTACAGGATCAGCGTAGATACAGATGAGGTGAGCCTGAACTATACATTCCCGTCACTGGTAAGTTTCTACGATGATGATGACGATGAATATTATTATGACGACGATGACGACGACGATGATGACAATCAGGATACTGATGATGACGATGATGACCACATTGAGGTCATAGAGCTGGAAGACTCCGATAATGACGGGGATGCAGGCGCAGAAGATGAGATCGAAGTCATAGACATGAGCAGGGGCAAGAAAGGTGCACCGGAAGGAGAGGACTAAGCTATATAAGAAGGCTTAAGGAATAAGACAATGAGACTTGATAAATATCTGAAAGTAACAAGACTGATAAAGAGAAGAACAGTGGCCAACGAGGCCTGTGATGCCGGAAGGGTGTCAATAAACGGCAAACCCGCCAAGGCCTCAGCCGAAGTAAAGGTTGGAGACAAGATAAGCATCAGCTTTGGCAACAAGGACGTCTCTGTGGAAGTTCTGGATGTACAGGAGACAATCCACAAGGAAGATGTCGGAAACCTTTACAAATACATTTAAATGGCGCTTCAGCTGTGGATATCCGCTATATCTTAATTGACACAGGCAAAATCAATGTATTAAAATATAATATAAGAAAGTATTTTTTGTGAGGGGTAAGATATGGCAGCTAGAGCACGCTACAAAAGGCGCCGCTTTCAAAACCGTGCAGGTATTGTCTGGGCCAGTATTGTGGTTCTTATTCTTGTGACAGTAGTTTCCATCAAGAGTATAGGACTTCTTCAGAAGGCTGATGAGTACCGGGCAAGGGAAGAGGCACTGAAGGAGCAGATCGAATATGAGGAGCAGCGTTCCGAGGATATCGCTGATTTTGAGAGATATACGCAGACGCGCAAATACATTGAAGATACTGCCAAAGAGAAGCTGGGGCTTGTTTATCCCGGTGAGATAATATTCAAGAACACTGACAGCTAATAATTTTGAGATTCAGCGCAGAACTAAGTACGGGGCGTATTTAGTCTGCGCTTTTTGATACTGATTTTGGGGACGAAATGGACAATTTTACCCGGAAAGTATTTGCCTTCATACAAAAAAATAACATGGTGGAGCCGGGAGAGACCCTGGTGGTGGGCTTTTCCGGAGGTGCAGACTCCACAGCCCTCATGGAAGTACTGATCGACCTGAAGGGTCTTCTTAAGATAGAGATCGCCGCTCTTCATGTAAACCACGGCATAAGACATGAGGCCGCGGAGGACGAACAGTTCGTCAGAAGCTACTGTGCAGCAAGAGATATTCCTTTAAAGGTTATTTCAAAGGATATTCCGAAGATCAGCAGGGAACGGAGCCTCACTGAAGAGGAAGCCGGGCGTCTTATCCGCTACGAAGCTTTCAGTGATTATGCAAAAGAGATCAAGGCCTCCCATATCGCTGTGGCACATCATCAGAATGACGTGGCAGAGACTCTGCTGATGAACCTTGCAAGAGGCTCCGGTCTTGCGGGAGCCGGCGCCATACGGCCGGTAAGGGATATGATAATCAGGCCGCTTCTGTGTGTCAGTCGCGAAGAGATTGAGGAGTACTTAAAGGAGCGGGGGCAGGTCTTTTGCACCGATATGACTAACCTGGAGAACGATCACACGAGAAATATCATCAGGAACGTGATAATTCCGGAGCTTCAGGACAAGGTCAACAAGGAGAGCGTCCTCCATATGTTCAGGGCTGCCGCTTCCGCCAGCGAAGCGCAGGAATATATAAGGCAGGTGGCTCAGACAGAGTACGATAGGATTGCGGACAGGAGCCCTGATGGAATCAGTGTGGAACTGGAGAGATTCAGAAGGCTTCCTGAGATAATAAGAAAGAATATTATTCTTCTTTGCTTTGAGGATCTGATCGCCTCAAGAAAAGACTTTGCATATGTCCATGTAATGGATGTTTTGGAGCTTCTTGGTGACAGCAAGGGCTGCTCACAGGTGGATCTGCCTTATGGTCTTGTGGCAGAGAGGACCTATGACAGTCTCTACATCGGGAAAAGACGGGAGCCTGTCAGGGAAATCCCTCAGATTCCGGTTTCCCTGGAACCGGGAGAAAAGAAAGATCTGGAGATACCGGGGCTTGGAAGCGTTTCTGCAGAGGTTTTTACCTGGGATAAAGACAGAGACATTCCCCGGGATACATATACTAAATGGTTCGATTATGATAGAATACAAGAGGTTGTTTTTCGTACGAGACGCAAGAGAGATGTGATCTCCATTAGGCTGAGTGACGGTATCCATGCCAAGGCTTTGAACAAGTTTATGACGGATGAGAAGATACCGCGCGGTAAGAGGGATGAGATCTGTGTCCTTGCGGACGGTAATGAAATCCTTTGGGTTCCGGGATACCGCCGGAGCGATAAGTACCGGATCGATGATAATACCAGATATATTCTGGCTATAACAATAAAGAACGGAGGAAATACAAATGGCTGAATCTGTGCGCACATTAATATCTGAGGAGGATGTTGACAAGAGGATCGAGGAGCTGGGAGCTGAGATCAGCAGGGACTACGCCGGCCAGACGGTCCATCTGGTATGCGTCCTCAAGGGAGCTGTTTTTTTCATGTGTGAGCTGGCAAAGCGCATAACGGTTCCTGTGACCATGGACTTCATGTCGGCATCAAGCTATGGAAGTTCCACCAAGTCCAGCGGAGTTGTAAAGATCGTCAAGGATCTGGACGAGCCCCTGAAGGACAAGAATGTGCTTATAGTGGAGGATATCATCGACTCAGGCCGCACGCTGTCATACCTGATGAAGATGCTGGGTGACAGGGAGCCTGCAAGCATAAAACTCTGCACATTGCTGGATAAGCCTGAGCGCAGGGTAACTGATGTCAAGGTGGACTACACCGGCTTTGAGATCCCGGATGAGTTTGTTGTGGGATACGGCCTGGATTATGACCAGAGATACCGCAATCTGCCTTTCATCGGAGTTGTTGAGTTTAACTGATCGAAGTTTTAAGTAAGTACTGTTGAAGGGGCGGGGAGCAAATTGAATCGTTCAAAGAATTTTAACTCTATATTTGTTTTTGTTATAGTTCTGCTGGTTGCAGTGGTGATACTTGAATACGGCAGAGGGTTTGTTGACAGCAGGACCAATTCTTACTCCAGAAGTCAGCTGGAGAGGGATGTGGCCGAGAACCGGATCAGATATGCAGTCATCATGCCCAATGCCGAGACGCCGACAGGATCTGTGCGGGTGAGCTTCACTGACGGAAGCGATGACGTTGTGTTCTATTCCACGGACGTCACCTACATTGAGAAATTCCTCACAGACAGCGGCATCAATCTCGAAGTCAAGGATGTTCCTTCGGAGAACATTCTGATAAGCGGTATCATCCCGATCATTGTAGGACTTATTGTCATGGTCTTTGTCTTTTCCATGTTCTCAGGCATGCAGAATGCGGGTTCCGGCAACAACCGGATGATGAATTTCGGAAAGAGCAGGGCCAAGATGTCCACGGGTGAGGACAACAAGGTAACTCTCAGCGAAGTTGCAGGCCTTAAGGAAGAAAAGGAACAGCTGGCGGAGATCATTGAGTTTTTGAAGGCGCCTGAGAAATTTACCAAGGTAGGAGCCAGAATCCCTAAAGGAGTTCTTTTGGAAGGTGCTCCCGGAACAGGTAAGACATTATTGGCCAAGGCAGTAGCCGGTGAGGCCGGTGTTCCATTCTTTAGCATCTCCGGATCAGATTTCGTTGAGATGTTCGTAGGCGTGGGAGCTTCAAGAGTAAGGGACCTGTTTGCCGAAGCCAAAAAGAATTCCCCATGTATTGTTTTTATTGATGAGATCGACGCCGTTGCAAGAAGGCGAGGAACCGGTATGGGCGGCGGCCACGATGAGAGAGAGCAGACTCTGAACCAGATGCTGGTTGAGATGGACGGTTTTGGAAACAACGAGGGCATCATCGTCATGGCAGCCACCAACAGGGTGGACATCCTGGATCCGGCCATATTGAGGCCCGGAAGATTCGACCGCAAGATCACTGTTTCCAGACCTGATGTAGGAGGAAGAGAAGAGATCCTTAAGGTTCACGCCAGGAACAAGCCTCTTGCCGAGGACGTGAACATCAAGCAGGTTGCCCAGACCACGGCAGGCTTTACCGGAGCAGATCTTGAGAACCTCCTGAACGAATCAGCCATCAATGCAGCTGTGGACAACAGAGAATATATCAAGCAGGAGGACATCAGCAAGGCCTTTATCCAGGTGGGTATAGGAACTGAGAAGCACAGCAGGATAATCTCCGACAAGGAGAAGAAGATCACGGCATATCACGAGACCGGTCATGCAATTCTTTTCCATGTTCTTCCGGAAGTTGGCCCTGTGCACACAATATCCATCATTCCGACAGGTCTTGGGGCAGCAGGCTACACCATGCCTCTTCCTGAGAAGGATGAGATGTTCCTGACCAAGCGCAAGATGCTGCAGGACATCATGGTTTCACTTGGTGGCAGGATCGCCGAGGAGATCATCTTTGGCGACATAACAACCGGTGCATCAAGCGATATCAAGAAGGCCACCCAGGAGGCCAGGAGCATGGTCACCAAGTACGGTATGTCTGACAACATCGGCGTTGTAAATTACGATGACAATGAGGAGGACGTATTCATCGGTTATGATATCTCCCACACCAAGAAGCATTCCGAGCTTGTGGCAGGAGAGATCGACCAGGAAGTCAAGACCATCATCGAGAAGTGCTATGCCAAGGCAAAAGAGATAATCCTTAAATATGAGGATGTACTCCATAAGAGCGCAGAGCTTCTGGTGGAGAAGGAAAAGATCGGAAGAGAGGAATTCGAAGCCCTCTTTGAAGGTCACAGCATCGATGTGGATGTGGAAATTGACTTTTAATTGTGCAATATTGACAAAATATGGTAGCTGTTTTTGACATATTTGTGAAGTATTAGTCTTTACGTGGGTTTGGAGCGGTGATAGTATAATAGGCGTAACCCCCCAATACATTATATAGTTTTTTGCTATACCCCATAAGAAAGAAATACCTTCTCTAAAAAAGACAGCTACCCCGCTGTCTTTTTTACTTTTTACCAAAACGTTTAAGGATAGGGAGTCTATGAACAAAACGGCATTTTTCCATGATATGACAATGGATTATCTAAGACCGGCTGAGCCCGATGTGGACAGAATCACGGATTTCAGATTCAGGTGCGCAAAGGGCGAGGCCAAGCAGATCCTGCTCAGGTGGGGGTCCGAATACAGGAAGATGAGGTGTTCAGAGACTGACAATGGTTTTGACTACTACGATGTATCAGTCAACATCGGCAAAGAACCTTTTATCTATTATTTTGAGATAACCGGCAAGGACGGCAGCCATTTCTTTTTCGACAAGAGAGGCGCTGTGGATGAAGTACGTGACAGCATGAAGTTCGTGGTTATTCCCGGCTTTTCCACCCCTGAATGGGCAAAGGGAGCCGTGATGTACCAGATATTTGTGGACAGGTTCTGCAACGGGGATGAGAGCAACGACGTTTTGTCAGGCGAGTATTCCTACAACGGGATACCCTGCAAAAAGGTCGATGACTGGTCATCCTATCCCGATACAAAGGCTGATTTCTGTGAATTCTACGGAGGGGATCTCCAGGGCGTGATCCAGAAACTGGATTACCTCAAGGACCTGGGGATTGAGGCTATCTATTTTAATCCCATCTTTGTCTCCCCCTCATCACACAAATATGATACCCAGGATTACGATCACATTGACCCTCATTTTGGCAGGATAGTGGAGGATGAAATTGCAGAGGATTCCTCCGTAAGCAGTGACAAGCCCGCCAGATATATTCAGAGGGTCACCAGCAAGAAAAATCTCGACGCCAGTGACAGGCTCTTTGCAAAGCTTGTATCTGAGGCCCACAAGAGGGGCATCAGGGTGATACTGGACGGTGTTTTCAACCACTGTGGGTCTTACAACAAGTGGCTGGACAGAGAAAAGATATACGAAGATGCCAAGGGCTACCAGAAAGGAGCCTACATTTCGGCAGACAGTCCTTACAGGAATTATTTCTCTTTTTCCTCAGGTAATTGGCCCAATAACGGCAGCTATGACGGATGGTGGGGGTATGACACCCTGCCCAAGCTTAATTATGAAGGGTCAAAAGAGCTGGAGGACTACATAATAAACATCGGCAAGAAATGGGTATCCAAGCCCTACGGCGCCGATGGCTGGAGACTTGATGTGGCGGCGGATCTGGGCCATTCTTCGGAATACAATCACAACTTCTGGAAGAGATTCAGACAGGAAGTTAAGAGCGCCAATCCCGAGGCCATCATTCTGGCAGAGCACTACGGTCCTGCAAAGGACTGGCTCATGGGAGATGAGTGGGACACTGTGATGAACTACGACGCTTTCATGGAGCCTCTTACCTGGTTCCTCACCGGAATGGAGAAGCACAGCGACGACTTTAAGCCCATAAGGGTCGGAAATGCCAGAGAGTTCTTTGACACCATGCTCTATGCCGGCGGTGAGAATTTCACCATGCCATCCCTGTACACTGCCATGAATGAGCTCTCCAACCACGATCACTCAAGATTTCTGACCCGAACAAGCCAGAAGATGGGCAGGAGCGACACCCTGATGCCGGAATCGGCCAACACGGGAATTAAGAAGTATCAGATGAGGCAGGCAGTCATGGTCCAGATGACCTGGCCCGGAGCGCCGACCATCTACTACGGCGATGAGGCGGGAGTTTGCGGCTTTACCGATCCGGACAACAGGCGCACCTATCCCTGGGGATCAGAGGATAAGGAGATGATAAGCTTCCACAAGGAGATGATAAGGATACACAGGGAGAGTCCTGAGCTTAAGACCGGATCCCTCAAAGAACTCTTTGCCGAGAACAACATCATTGTATACGGCAGATTTAACCGCACGGCTGCTTCCATCATAGCCATAAACAACAACAGCTTTGAGGTCACAAGAGAGATTGAGGTATGGCCACTGGGAATACCCAAGGATGCCAAGTGCAAACAGCTTATATGCTCCGACGGCAAGGGATTTGACACTTCAAGTGCCACCAAGACCATAAAGGACGGTATCCTTAGCCTTACAATGTCAAGGAACACCGGATATGTCATCAGGTACGACAGCTTCGGTGCCGTATCGGATGAGGAGTTCTGGTCAGACAATATCATCGAATTCTGATAGTATGATTATTTTGACACTCAAAGAATGGGAGTATATAATATTTTTAACCATCAATACTACACGAAAAGGGGAGAAATCAAATGTTAGTATCTGCAAAAGACATGCTTGTAAAAGCAAAAGAAGGCCACTATGCAGTTGGTCAGTTCAACATCAACAATCTTGAGTGGACAA
>JAEEGL011309254.1_pt1 | contig 17339 bp, 16 predicted proteins | sample 9134231 | NCBI WGS metagenome assembly JAEEGL01 (sample SAMN16246548, study PRJNA631951) | gut metagenome | biome: gut microbiome; feature: rumen; material: fiber-attached | host: Bos | place: Iran: Karaj | collected 2018-10
CGCGGCGCTCGAAAGGGGAGACTTCGCCTCGTATCTCGAGGCGGTAAGGGAGTCCGGGCGCTCGTCCTGGGAGCTGCTTCAGAACGTGATTCCCGAGGGAGCCTCGGAGAGGCAGGCCATGGCGTTCGCCATAGCCTCGGCCGAAGAGCTGCTCGGCGGCAGAGGCGCCGTGAGAGTCCACGGAGGAGGCTTCGCGGGCACGCTCCAGGCCTACGTTCCGGCCGGCTTTGAGGCCGGCTTCGGGCAGTGCATGGAGAGGCTTCTCGGAAAGGGCTGCTGCATCTTCCTTTAGGCTTCTCGCCTCCGGACCGCGCCTTCGGATGAGGCGCTCAAATATGTATTGACATACCCCCAGGGGGTGGTGTATACCATTTATGGCAAAACACCCCCAGGGGGTATTAATATTGTTCCCAATAAAAGAAAAAAAGGAAAGACAAAGCGATGGAAAAGACTATGGAAATATCCGAAGCCGGGGCATTCTGCCCGCACTGCGGAGAGAGAAGGACCGAGAGATCCGAGGAGGAGCAGAAGGAGCTCCTCAAGAGGCTCCGCATGGCCGAGGGCCAGATAAGGGGCATACAGAAGATGGTCGAGGCCGGCGCCTACTGCCCGGACATACTGATACAGGTATCGGCCGTCACCAGCGCGCTCAACAGCTTCAACAAGGAGCTTCTGGCCTGTCACATCAGACGCTGCGTTTCCGAGGACATACGCTCGGGCGACGAGGCCGCCATAGACGAGTTCGTGAAGGTCCTTCAGAAGCTGATGAAGTAGGGGGCGGAGCATGAAGCAGTATGTAGTTACCGGAATGAGCTGCGCGGCCTGCCAGGCGAGGGTCGAGAAGGCGGTCTCTAAGGTGCCGGGAGTTTCCTCGGTATCCGTCAGTCTCCTGACCAATTCAATGGGGGTCGAGGGTCCCGCTTCCGACGCGGATATCATAAAGGCCGTCGAGGACGCGGGCTACGGCGCCTCCGTCAAGGGAGCCGCGGCTGAAGGACCTCGGGGAGCCTCCGGCTTTGAGGCCGAGGAGGACGCCCTTAAGGACAGGGAGACTCCGAAGCTTAAGAGAAGGCTCGCGCTCTCCGCGGTCTTCCTTCTCGCGCTGATGTACGTGAGCATGGGTCACAACATGCTCGGACTTCCCGTGCCGGCCTTTCTCGAGCAAAATCACCTGGGCCTCGCGCTGACCCAGCTTCTGATTGCGGCCGCGGTCATGATAATAAACGGCAAATTCTTCACGAGCGGCTTCTCCTCGCTCTTCCGCGGCGCTCCGAACATGGACACGCTGGTGGCTCTGGGCTCGTCGGTCTCCTTCGGCTGGAGCGTCGCTGTATTCTATAAGATGTGCGGTATGATAACCGCAGGAGCCGGCAACATGGAGCTCATGGAGCTGTATCACGGCCAGCTGTATTTCGAGTCGGCCGCGATGATACCGGCTCTGATCACTGTCGGAAAGATGCTCGAGGCCATGTCGAAGGGCAGGACGACAGACGCCCTTAAGAGCCTTATGAGGCTCGCCCCTAAGACCGCCGTCGTGATAAGGGACGGCGCCGAGACCGAGGTGGAAATTGAAGAGGTCGCCGTGGGCGACGTCTTCATCGTGCGCCCCGGAGAGAGCGTTCCGGTGGACGGAGTCGTCATCGAGGGCTCGGGCGCGGTCGACGAATCGGCCCTTACCGGGGAATCCGTTCCGGTCGACAAGGCTGAGGGCGACAGCGTCAGCGCCGCGACCATCAACCAGTCGGGCTTCCTTAAGTGCCGGGCGTCAAGGGTCGGCAGGGATACGACTCTGGCTCAGATAATACACATGGTCTCCGACGCCGCGGCCACGAAGGCTCCGATAGCGCGCATAGCCGACAGGGTGTCGGGCATTTTCGTTCCCTCAGTCATAGGGATAGCGATACTGGTCACCGCGGGCTGGCTCATAGCCGGCCAGACCGCGAGCTTCGCGCTCGCAAGAGGCATTTCGGTGCTCGTCATATCCTGCCCCTGCGCCCTGGGCCTTGCGACCCCCGTCGCCATAATGGTCGGAAACGGCCTCGGAGCGAAAAACGGGATATTGTTCAAGACGAGCGAGGCGCTCGAGAGCGCGGGAAGAACGCAGATAATAGCGCTCGACAAGACCGGGACCATCACCTCCGGACAGCCCGAGGTCACGGGCATATATACGGCCGCGGGGATATCGGAGGGCGAGCTTCTGCTGAAGGCCTTTTCGCTTGAGAGCATGAGCGAGCATCCGCTCGCAAGAGCCGTGGTGAGAGAAGCCGAGGGCAGGGGGATCGCTCCCCTCGAAGCCTCCGGCTTCAGGGCTCTTCCCGGGAACGGCCTTGAGGCCGTCATAGAGGGACGCAGGGTCACCGGAGGCAGCGGCAGCTACATCAGAAGCACCGCATCCGTGGACGACGCCCTCGCGGAGGAAGAGAAAAGGCTCTCCGAACAGGGAAAAACTCCGCTGTTCTTCGCCGAGGACGGCCGCATGCTCGGAATGATAGCCGTAGCGGACGCCGTAAAGCCCGATTCCGCCGAGGCCGTCAGGCAGCTGCGCGGCATGGGCCTCAGGGTCGTCATGCTCACCGGCGACAACGAGCGCACGGCAAGGGCCATAGGCGCTCAGGCCGGAGTCGACAGAGTCGTCGCGGGAGTTCTTCCTGACGGCAAGGAGGCCGTTATCAGGGAGCTTCAGAGCCTCGGCAGGGTGGCCATGGTCGGAGACGGCATCAACGACGCCCCCGCTCTCACGAGGGCCGATACCGGCATAGCGATAGGAGCCGGGACCGACGTCGCCATAGACAGCGCCGACATAGTCCTGATGAACAGCACTCTGACCGACGCCGCGGCGGCGATAAGGCTGAGCCGCGCGACTCTCAGGAACATACACGAGAACCTCTTCTGGGTCTTCTTCTACAACATGATATGCATACCGCTCGCCGCGGGTCTCTTCGCCTGGAAGATGGATCCCATGATAGGAGCCGCGGCCATGAGCCTTTCGAGCTTTACGGTATGCATGAACGCCCTGAGGCTCAACCTCTTCACGCTGCGCGACCCGTCGCGCGACAGAGCTCCCCGCGGAAGTATTGCTCCCGAAGAACTCGAAAAAAGTGATATAATAAAAGATAATGCCGAAGAAAGCTGCTGCGCGGACAAATGCCGCGCGGATGACAAAGAAAGGAATAAAGCAATGGAAAAGACAGTCAAAATCGAAGGAATGATGTGCCCCCACTGCGAGGCTACCGTAAAGAAGGCTCTCGAGGAGCTACCGTTCGTCGCCGGGGCAAAGCCCAGCCACGTTGAAAACAGGGCGGTCCTCGAGCTCTGCGGAGACTTTGACGAGGAGGCCGTAAAGGCGGCCGTCGAGGCAAAGGATTACAAGTATATCGGACTGGAGTAGAGTAAAGGGCGTTTGCCCGGGTTGCAGGATGACACTGAAGGATCTTAAGCCGGGACAGTCGGCTGTAATAAGGAGCGTAGGCGGAGAGGGAGCGCTGAGGCAGCATTTTCTCGACATGGGCATGATACCCGGAGTCGAGGTGACGATAGTCCAGTACGCGCCCATGGGAGACCCCGTCGAGCTTCGCGTGCACGGCTACGAGCTCACTCTGAGGCTCGCCGACGCGGAGCAGATCGCTGTAGAAGAAATAAAGAAGACGGAAGGGGCTTCGGCTGAGGCTCCTTCCGAAGAAAAGCGCCAGAGGCAGACCGACCATCCGGGCCTCGGCGAGGAGGGAAGGTTCCATCCCAAGGGCAGCGGAGATCCGCTCCCGGACGGAGAGACCCTGACCTTCGCTCTGGTCGGAAACCAGAACAGCGGAAAGACGACGCTGTTCAACGAGCTTACGGGCTCCAATCAGCACGTGGGGAATTTCCCGGGCGTTACGGTCGACCGCAAGGACGGCGTGATACGCGGGCATTCCGACACGCTGGTCACGGACCTTCCCGGTATATATTCCATGTCGCCCTATTCGAGCGAGGAGCTCGTCTCGAGGGATTTTGTGCTCAAGGAAAAGCCGAGGGCGATAATCAACATAGTGGACGTGACGAGCGTCGACAGGAGCCTCTATCTCACGATGCAGCTCCTGGAGACCGGCATACCCATGGTCGTCGCGCTGAACATGATGGACGAGCTTGTCGGAAACGGCGGCTCCGTCGACATCAACGCGATGGAGGATATGCTCGGCGTTCCCGTGATACCCATCTCCGCGGCGAAGAACCAGGGCGTCGGAGAGCTCATAAGCCACGCGATCCATGTGGCTAAGTATCAGGAAAAGCCCCTGTACAGGGATTTCTGCGGCAGCGATTCAAACGGCGGAGCCGTGCACCGCTGTCTTCACGCCGTGAGGCACCTCATCGAGGACCACGCGGAGGAGGCGGGGCTTCCCGTCAGGTTCGCCTCGAGCAAGATAATAGAGGGCGACTCTCTCATACTGGAGCAGCTGAAGCTGGACCGCAACGAGATCGAGACCCTTGAACATATAGTTTCCCAGATGGAGAGCGAACGCGGACTGGACCGCAGCGCCGCCATCGCAGGCATGCGCTACGACTTCATAAGGGGCGTCACCTCCGAATGCGTCGTAAAGCCGAGGGAAAACAAGGAGCACATAAGGAGCCGCAGGGCGGACAGGCTGCTCACCGGCAAGTATACCGCCATCCCGGTGTTCGTCGCGGTGATGGCCGTGATATTCTTCGTGACCTTCGGCCTTATCGGGCCCTTCCTTCAGGACATTATGGCCTCGGGCATCGACGCGCTGAAGGAGGTCTGCGTTTCGGCAATGCAGAGGGGCAGCGTGAGCCCGGTGCTGCAGAGCCTCGTCGAGGACGGCCTTTTCGAGGGCGTTGGAAGCGTGCTCAGCTTCCTTCCGATAATCGTCACCATGTTCTTCTTCCTCTCGATACTCGAGGACAGCGGATACATAGCCAGGGTCGCCTTCGTGATGGACAAGCTCCTGCGCAAGATAGGCCTTTCCGGACGCAGCATAGTCCCGATGCTGATAGGCTTCGGCTGCACGGTCCCCGCCGTCATGTCGACGCGCACGCTTCCGAGCGCCAGGGACCGCCGCATGACCATACTGCTCACGCCGTTCATGTCCTGCACGGCGAAGCTTCCGATATACGGCTTTTTCGTGAACGCCTTCTTCCCGGGCAGGGGCTGGTGGATCATAACCGGACTCTACCTGCTCGGCATAGTCACGGGCATAGTTATGGCCCTGATATTCAAGAAATCACTTTTTAAGGGTGAGGCCGTTCCCTTCGTGATGGAGCTTCCGAACTACAGGCTCCCGAGCGCCAAGAACGTGCTCCAGCTGCTTTGGGAGAAGTCCAAGGACTTCCTGCAGAGGGCTTTTTCAGTGATACTCATAGCGACTCTGGTCGTATGGTTCCTGCAGAGCTTCGATTTCGGGCTCAACGCGGTAGACGACGCCCAAACCAGCATGCTCGCCGTGATCGCGGGCTTCATCTCACCGATAATGAGGCCCGTGGGCATGGGAGACTGGCGCATAGTCACGTCGCTCGTCAGCGGCTTCATGGCCAAGGAGAGCGTGATCTCGACCATGGAGGTGCTCTTCTCTCCCGCCGGAGTGGAGTCGGCGCTCAGCGGTCTTACCGCGGCCTCGATGCTGGTGTTCAGCCTTCTCTACACGCCCTGCGTCGCGGCCATAGCCTCGATAAAGCGCGAGCTGGGAAGGGGCTGGGCCGTACTCGTGGTGCTGTGGCAGTGCGGTCTGGCATGGGCCGCCGCGTTCGCAGTCAGGATGATAGGCCTTGCCATGGGCCTCGGCTGACGGGCCCCGACTTGACGGCGCGATACCGATAACGACCGCGGACGGGCACAAAGGCCCCGTCCGCTTCCGGAGAACAGATCATATGAAAGACAGAAACAGTATCATCGTAAGGACCAGCATAATAGGCATCGCCGCCAACGTGCTGCTCGCGGGCTTCAAGGCCGCGGTCGGCCTGCTTTCGCATTCGATAGCGGTGCTGCTCGACGCGGTCAACAACCTCTCCGACGCTCTCTCGTCGGTGATCACGATAATAGGCGCGAGGCTCGCGAACAGGCAGCCCGACAAGAAGCATCCCCTCGGCCACGGAAGGGTGGAGTATCTGAGCGCCGCGATAGTCTCGGCGATAGTGCTCTACGCGGGCATCACCTCGGCCGTGGAGTCGGTAAAGAAGATAATACATCCCGAGACGCCGGACTACGCTCCGGTATCGCTGGTCATAATAGCGGTCGCGGTCGCGGTCAAGATACTTCTCGGAAGGTACGTTAAGAAAAAGGGACAGGAGGCCGGCTCCGGCGCGCTCGAGGCGTCGGGCTCGGACGCAATGTTCGACGCTGTGCTCTCCTTCTCGGTGCTCGTGTCCGCGATAATCTTCACCGTGAGCGGCGTGTCTCTCGAGGCGTACGTCGGCGCGGCGATATCGCTGTTCATAATCCGCTCGGGCATAGAGATGATGTCGGATACCATAAGCGACATACTCGGAAGAAGGGCGGACCCCGAGGTCAGCCGCGAGATCAAGAGGATAATCTGCGCGGAGCCCGAGGTGAGGGGCGCGTACGACCTCTTTATCAACAACTACGGTCCGGGCAAGGATTTCGCGACCGTTCACGTCGAGCTTCCCGACACCATGACCGTGGAGCAGGTGGATCTGCTCACCAGAAAGGTGCAGGCGAAGGTCTACAGGGAGACCGGCGTCATAATGACGGGCGTGGGGGTATATTCCTTCAACACCGGGGATGACGAAGCCGCGCGCATGAGGAACGCCGTGCTCGAAAAGGTGATGTCCCACGACTGGGCCCTGCAGCTTCACGGCTTCTTCGTCGACATGGAGAAGAAGGAGATGCGCTTCGACGTCGTGATGAGCTTCGACGTAGACCAGAAGGAGGGGCTGGGGACCCTGTACGAGGAGATAGGCGCGATGTATCCGGATTATCAGGTGCACATCACCCCCGACGTCGACATTTCTGACTGACGCGCCGGAGGCTCCGATGACTGGTGACAGCCGCGCCTCTTGTGTGATATTATTAAATGTAATCTAAATCACTGCTGTTATTATCGGAGGAAATAATAATGGATCTCAGATTTTATCGCTGCTCTGTCTGCGGACAGATGGTGGCTGTAGTAAAGAAGACCGGCTGCCCGGTCGTATGCTGCGGAAAGCCGATGGAAGAGCTCGCCGCGGGCTCCGTCGACGCTTCTAAGGAAAAGCACGTTCCCGTATACGAGGTCAAGGACAACGTCGTCTGCGTGACCGTAGGCTCCGTAGAGCACCCCATGACCGAGGAGCACCTCATCGAATGGATCGCCATCCAGACGAAGAACGGCAACCAGAGGAAGGTCCTCAAGGCAGGAGACGCCCCCAGGGCATGCTTCGCCCTGCTCGAGGGAGACGAGGTCATCGCGGTATACGCGTACTGCAACCTCCACGGACTCTGGAAGGCGTAAAACGGCTGTTTTAAGGCTTATGAATTATAAAGGCGGACAGTTTTACCTGCTGTCCGCCTTTGGTGAATATAATGGACGGTTTTAAAGGATTTCTGAAAAAGAAGGATATAGTGATCTCCGGCAAGCGCTACGGTATAGATGCGCTGGGCGCGATGGCCCAGGGCCTGTTCTGCTCGCTGCTGATAGGCACTATCATAAAGACTCTCGGCCAGCAGCTCGCCGTGCAGATGCTCATCGACATAGGAAGCTACGCCATGGCCGTATCGGGTCCGGCGATGGCGGTAGCCATAGGCTACGCCCTGAAGGCTCCTCCCATGGTGCTCTTCTCGCTGGCCGCGGTCGGCTGGGCGGCCAACGCCGAGGGCGGAGCCGGCGGTCCCCTCGCGGTGCTGATCATCGCGATAGTCGCGGCAGAACTCGGCAAGGCGGTCTCCAAGGAGACCAAGGTCGACATACTCGTGACCCCGGCGGTCACCGTGCTCTCTGGCGTTCTGCTCGCGAAGCTGATCGCCCCGCCGATAGGTTCCGCAGCCGGAGCCTTCGGGCTTCTGATAGACCATGCGACAAAGCTTCAGCCCTTCTGGATGGGCATAGCGGTATCCGTGCTGGTGGGAATGGCGCTCACGCTTCCCATCTCCTCGGCCGCGATCTGCTCCGTGCTCGGCCTCACGGGCCTTGCGGGCGGCGCCGCGGTCGCGGGCTGCTGCGCCCAGATGGTGGGCTTTGCCGTGATATCCTTTAAAGAGAACAGGTTCGGAGGCTTGGTCTCGCAGGGCATAGGCACATCTATGCTTCAGATGCCCAACATCATAAGAAATCCGAGGATATGGCTAGCGCCGACTCTCGCCTCCGCAATAACCGGTCCTATCGCGACCTGCGTCTTCGGCATGGAGATGAACGGCGCTCCGATCAATTCCGGCATGGGGACCTGCGGCCTCTGCGGCCCGATAGGCGTGGTCACCGGCTGGATATCCCCGGTCGAGACCGCGATAGCCAAGGGCTCCGCGGCCATAGCTCCGGACAGCTTCGACTGGTTCGGGCTCATACTCGTATGCGTGGTGCTCCCCGCGGTATTCGCCTTCATTTTCGACAGGATCTTCAGGAGGATCGGCTGGGTTAAGGACGGAGACATGAAGCTGGACTAGAACGCAAATCTTTTGATATTCGGGAGTTGACTTTATCGCTTTATCATGCTAAAGTGATAAAGTCATTTTTATTTGAGGAGAAAAAGATGAGCGATCTACACAGCGAATCGACGGACAGACTGTTCAGGGCGATCATGGATCTTCGGAACGTGGACGAGTGCTACGCCTTCTTCGAGGACATATGCACCATCAAGGAGCTCCGGGATATGTCGCAGAGGCTGGATACCGCCATAATGCTCAGCGAGGGGCAGAGCTATCAGAAGATCTCGGCCGCCGCGGGCGTGAGCACGGCGACCATAAGCAGGGTCAACCGCTGCCTCGAATACGGCAGCGGAGGCTACAGGACCGCGATAGAAAGGCTCGCGGAGAAGGAGGGCCCGGATGGAAATAAGAGATGATCTTCTGCGCAGCAGCGAAAGGCTGATGTTCGTGCTCCGCAGGCTCTTCACCGACAGGGGCTATCAGCCCTACAGGATGAGCCGCTTCGAGGAGTACGACCTTTACGCGGGGAACAAGGACTTCCTCGTTTCCGACAACGTCATAACCTTCAACGACCGCAGCGGAAGACTGATGGCCCTCAGGCCCGACGTCACGCTGTCGATAATAAAGAACGGGAGCTTCGCGCCCGAGGGCGTGAGCAGGCTGTTCTACAGCGAGAACGTCTACAGGGTCCCCTCCGGAGAGGAGAACTTCAGGGAGATAATGCAGATAGGCGCCGAGTGCTTCGGCGGAGAGCCGGGCTTTGCGGCCTCCGAGGCCGCGGCTCTCGCGGCTGAGAGCATGAAGCTGATCTCGGATGATTTCGTGCTCGCGCTTTCAGATCTTGACATACTCAGGGGCGTGGTTTCGGGTCTAACGGATTCCGAAGCGGAAAGAAAGGTCCTTTACAGGTGCATAGAGGAAAAGAATCCTCACGCCGCTGCCGCGGTGCTAAGCGGCGAAAAGCTGGACGCCGCGAAGGCCCTTATGTATCTCGCAGGGCCCGCAGGCAAGGCGCTTTCTCAGCTCGCGGAGCTTCCCGGCGCCGGCGGAGAGGAGCTTTCAAGGCTCGCCGCGGTGGTCGCAAGGCTCGAGGAGATCTGCCCGGAGGGCAGCGTCACCGTGGACATGTCGCTCACGGCCGATATGAATTATTACAACGGAGTCATCTTCAAGGGCTACGTGAGCGGCCTTCCGGCGGCCGTACTGTCCGGAGGACAGTACGACAGCCTTATGAGGAAGCTCGGGAAGGCTGTGCCCGCCGCGGGCTTCGCGGTCTACGCGGGCGAGCTCGACCGCGAGGCGGCCGCGGCGGGGCCGCCGGACGGCTTCGTCAACGTGGCTCTGCCCAAGGGCAGGCTCGGAGAGAAGTCCCTCGCCCTCTTCGCGAAGGCGGGGCTCGGGCTCGACGACATGGACGAGACCAGCAGAAAGCTGATATTCGAGGATCCCGTAAGCAGGCTCCGCGCCTTCTGGGTCAAGCCCTCCGACGTTCCCATCTACGTCGCCAGAGGCGCGGCCGACATAGGCATAGCCGGAAAGGACGTCATAATGGAGCATGCCTCCGACGTCTTCGAGCTGCTCGACCTTAAGACCGGAAGGTGCCGCATGGCGGTAGCGGCTCCGAACGGCTTCGCCGAGGATGCCTCAAGGACCCTGCGGGTCGCTACCAAGTATCCGAACATAGCCGAGGACTACTACAGGTCGAAGGGCAGGGACATAGATATAATAGTGCTGAACGGCTCGATAGAGCTTGCCCCGCTGCTCGGTCTCTCCGACGTGATAGTCGACATAGTGGAGACCGGAAAGACCCTGAGGGAAAACGACATGAGCGTCACGGAGACGGTGGCGGACATAAGCGCCAGGCTAATAGCCAACAAGTCGTCGTTCCGCTTCAAGAGAGAAAGCATAGAGAAGGTCTGCGGCGCCCTTTCGAAGGCCGCCGCCGAGGTGTGATATGATCAGGATATACAGATACGGAGAGGTCCCGGCCTCGGAGATATTCGCGAGGATCCAGCCCACGAGCACGGTCGAGGCTCCCGTCGCGGAGATAATAAAAAACGTCAGGGAGAGGGGAGACGCCGCTCTTCTGGAATATACGGAAAGATTTGACGGGGCGAGGCTCGAAAGCCTGACGGTCAGCCCTGAAGAGATGGACGAGGCCATTAAAGCCGTGGATCCCGAATTCCTCGGCGTACTTAAAAGGGCCGCCGCAAACATCAGGAAATTCCACGAGAAGCAGAAGAGACAGGGCTTCGTCATAAAGGAGGAAAACGGCGTCGTGATGGGCCAGAAGATCACTCCGGTCGATTCCGCCGGGCTCTACGTCCCCGGAGGCACTGCCGCCTATCCGTCCACGGTCCTCATGGATTCCATACCGGCGAAGATCGCGGGCTGCGGCAGCGTGGTCATAACGACTCCTCCGGGAAAGGACGGAAAGATTGCTCCCGCCATACTGGCCGCGGCGGTCGTCGCCGGCGTCGACCGCATTTACAAGGTCGGAGGAGCTCAGGCCATAGCGGCTCTCGCTTACGGCACGGAGAGCATCCCCGGGGTCGACAAGATCGTGGGCCCCGGAAACGCCTACGTCGCGGAGGCCAAAAAGCAGGTCTACGGACAGGTCTCGATAGACATGATAGCCGGGCCCAGCGAGATACTGGTCGTCGCGGACGCTAAGAGCAGCGCGGCTCACGTGGCCGCGGACATGCTCTCACAGGCTGAGCACGACAGGATGGCGAGCGCCGTTCTGGTTACGGATTCCGCAGATCTCGCGGGGGCCGTGAGCGCGGAGATAGAGCGCCAGCTCCCCCTTCTCGCAAGAGAGGAGATAGCCCGCGCTTCGATAGAAAACAACGGAAAGATAATAGTCGCGGACAGCATTTCGCAGGCCGTGGACATAGCCAACGAGATCGCTCCTGAGCATCTCGAGCTCTGCGTGGACGATCCCTTCGCCCTGCTGGAACGTGTAAAGCACGCGGGATCGGTCTTCATGGGGCGCAGCTGCCCCGAGGCCCTCGGTGATTACATGGCGGGAACCAACCACACGCTTCCGACCGGAGGCACCGCGAGGTTCTCGAGCCCGCTCTCGGTCGACGATTTCATCAAGAAGACGCAGTTCACTTACTTTACGGAGGAAGCCTTCTCGGGCATCGCGGGCGACGTCGCCAGATTCGCCTTCGAGGAGGGCCTCACGGGCCACGCGAGAAGCGCCCTGATAAGAACGGAGGAAGACGCATGAGCCGTTTTTTCAGCGAAAAATACTCAAAGCTGACGCCCTACGTGCCGGGCGAGCAGCCCAGAGACAGGAGCTACAACAAGCTGAATACCAACGAATCGCCGTTTCCGCCCTCGCCCCTCGCGCAGAGGCTGGCGAGGCAGGCCGCGGGCGACCTTCAGCTTTACTCGGATCCCGAGTGCCTGGCCCTTAAGAGAGTCGCGGCGGAACGATTCGGGATCTCCGAGGACGAGATCATCTTCACGAACAGCTCCGACGAGACTCTGAGCTTTCTGTTCATGGCCTTCTGCGACAGCAAAAGGCCCGCGGTGTTCGCGGACATAACCTACGGCTTTTACAGGGTCTTCGCCGCGCGCGAGAACGTTCCCTTCAGGGAGATCCCGCTCAGGGACGACTTTTCGATAGACGTTTCGGACTACATGGACGCGAAAGGCACGGTATTCATAGCCAATCCCAACGCGCCGACGGGGCTCGCTCTGAGCGCCTCCGACATCGAAAGGATAGCGGCGTCAAATCCGGACAACGTCGTCGTCGTGGACGAGGCCTACGTCGATTTCGGCGCGGAGAGCTGCCTTCCGCTGATAAAAAAATACGGCAATCTCATCGTTACGCAGACCTTTTCCAAGTCCAGGTCCCTCGCCGGTGGCAGGCTCGGCTTCGCCGCCGGAAACAGGGAGCTGATCGCGGATATAAATACCATCAAATATTCGGTGAATCCCTACGACGTGAACCGCATGTCTATGGCTGCCGGCATAGGGGCCCTGCTGGATGAGGAGTATTTCAGGGATTGCTGCGAAAGGATAAAGGAAAACCGGGCCTATACCCAGAAAAGGCTCGCGGAGCTCGGCTTCGAGTTCAATCCCTCGCTTTCGAACTTCGTGTTCGCGAGGCGCCCCGGCATCTCCGGCGAGGAGCTCTATCTTAAGCTCAAGGCCCGCGGAGTGCTTATAAGGCACTTCGGAAGCGAGAGGCTCAGGGATCACATAAGGATCACGATAGGCAGCAGGGAGCAGATGGACGGATTCTTCGGGGCGCTCGAGGCCATCCTTTCCGAGGCCGGACTTATCTGACGGAGGAAGCAAAGTGAGAAGACAGGAAATTAAAAGAAAGACGGCCGAGACCGACATCTCGCTGGTCCTCGAGCTGGACGGCAGCGGCAGGAGCAGCATAGATTCGGGCTGCGGCTTTCTCGACCACATGCTGACGCTCTTCGCCTCGCACGGCCGCTTCGACCTGGAGCTGAGGTGCAAGGGCGACACGAACGTGGACTATCACCACACGGTAGAGGATATAGGCATAGCCCTCGGGGAGGCCTTTGCCGGCGCCCTCGGGGACAAGAAGGGCATAGCGCGCTACGGCGACATCATTCTTCCGATGGACGAGGCCCTGATAATGGCGTCTGCCGATCTCTCGGGCAGGAGCTATCTGGGCTTCTTCCTCGACATCCCGACGGAAAAGGTGGGGGATTTCGACACCGAGCTCGTCGAGGAATTCTGGCTGGGCTTCGTTCGCAAGGCCGAGTGCGCACTGCACCTAAGGCAACTCGCAGGCAGGAACTCCCATCACATAATAGAGGGCGCCTTCAAGGCGGCCGCGAGAGCCTTCAGACAGGCCGTATCGGTAGACGAGAGGCTCGCGGGAGAGATCCCTTCGACAAAAGGAGTGCTCTGATGATTGCGATAGTCGATTACGGCGTGGGAAACCTCTTTTCGCTGGGCTGCTCCTTCGGGGCGGTAGGAGCGGACGTGACCGTTACGCCGGACCCCGCGGAGATCGCCGCGGCGGACAAGATAGTGCTTCCCGGAGTCGGAGCATTTAAGGACGCGGCTGAAAAGCTCAGGGATTCGGGCCTGGGAGAGCTCATAAAGGAGCAGGCTGCCCTCGGAAAGCCGCTGCTGGGCATATGCCTCGGCATGCAGCTGCTCTTCGACAAAAGCTATGAATACGGAGAGCACGAGGGGCTCGGGCTGATCCCCGGGACCGTAAGGCCCATAGCGGACGTGATCCCGGAGGGTCTCAACGTTCCCCACATGGGCTGGAACGCTCTGAAATTCCACGGAGAAAAGCACCCCCTCTTCAAATACGTGGAGGAGGGCGAATGCGTATACTTCGTGCATTCCTACTCGGCGCACTGCGGGGAGGAGTTCATAACAGCCTCCGCCGAATACGGAGCGGACATAATCGCTTCCGTCGCCAGAGGCAATATCGCCGGATGCCAGTTCCATCCGGAAAAGAGCGGCAGCACCGGCCTTGCGATGCTCAGGGCCTTCTGTGAGATGTGAGGAGGAGCGGGATGATAATATATCCGGCCATAGATATTTACGAGGGAAAGGCCGTCAGGCTGTTCCAGGGCGACTATGCCAGAAAGACCGTCTACGCGGACGATCCCGCCGCGGTCGCTCTGAGGATGAAATCCGAGGGGGCGACGCACATACACCTCGTCGACCTCGAGGGCGCAAAGCTCGGAAGGCCCGTAAACGACGGCATAATAAAGAGGATAAAGGAAGAGACGGGCCTCTTCTGCGAGGTCGGCGGCGGCATACGCAGCCTCGAGGCCGCCGCCTCTTATATCGCCGCAGGCATCGACAGGGTCATCCTGGGGACTGCCGCGGCGTCCGGGGACGGCTTCGCGGGCGAAGCCGCGTCTCTTTACCCCGGCCGCATCGCCGCCGGCATAGACATAAAGGACGGCTTCGCGGCCGTTAAGGGCTGGACGGAGAGCTCGGGCATAGACGCCTTCGAGCTCTGCCTCAGGATGCAGGACGCCGGCATCGGCACGATCATCTGCACCGACATAACCAAGGACGGCGCCATGAAGGGCGCCTCCGCCGGCCTTTACAAAACGCTGTCCGAAAAGCTGAAGGTCGACATCATAGCCTCCGGCGGGGTATCGAGCCTCGAAGACGTGAGGGCTCTTTCGGCCCTCGGCCTGCACGGGGCGATAATAGGAAAAGCATATTACACGGGGGACATCTCCCTCGGGGAAGCCATAGAGGCGGCAAAGTGATAACGAAAAGGATAATCCCCTGCCTTGACGTAAGGGACGGCAGGGTCGTAAAGGGAACGAATTTCAAGGGCCTTCGGGACGTATCCTCGCCCGTTGACCTCGCGGAGCGCTACAGCGAATGCGGGGCGGACGAGCTGGTCTTCTACGACATCACGGCCTCGGCGGAGGGCAGAAAGCTCTTCACCGGGATACTGAGGGAGACCGCGTCGAAGGTCTTCATCCCGCTCACGGTGGGCGGGGGCATAGAGACCACGGCTGATTTTGAGAGGGTGCTCTCGTCCGGCGCGGACAAGGTCAGCGTGAACTCCGGAGCCATAAAGGATCCGTCTCTGATCTCAAAGGCCGCAAGGCTCTACGGAAACCAGTGCGTGGTGCTCTCCGCGGATATAAAGCGCGAGGACGGACGCTTCATGGTCTACGCCAAGGGCGGCCGCGAGCGCACCGGGCTCGAGGCTATAGACTGGATAAGGCGCGGAGTCGAAAGCGGCGCCGGCGAGGTCGTGGTGAACTCGATCGACACCGACGGCGTAAAGAGGGGCTTCGACCTGGAGCTTCTCGAGGCGGTGTGCGCGGCGGTCGACGTCCCTGTTATCGCCTCCGGCGGAGCCGGCTCGATAAGCGATTTCATAACGCTCTTCAAGGAGGTCCCGAAGGTATCGGCGGGGCTCGCCGCTTCGATATTCCACTTCGGAGAGGTAGACATAAAGGAACTCAAGGCGGAGATGCGCGAAAACGGCATTCCCGCGAGACTGTGAGGTGCAGCATGGCATACGTTGATATAAGCGAACTGAAGTTTGACGAAAAGGGACTCATCCCGGCGGTGATAGTCGACGCGGTCAGCAAAAAGGTGCTGACCCTCGCCTACATGAACAGGGAGAGCCTCGGGGTCTCCATGGAAAAGGAGCTAACGTGCTTCTGGAGCCGTTCCCGCGCGGAGCTGTGGCTCAAGGGCGAGACCAGCGGCAATTATCAGCATATCGTCGAGATACAGGCGGACTGCGACAGGGATTCCCTGCTGGTCTACGTCGAAAAGGACGGACCGGCCTGCCACCTCGGAAACGATTCATGCTTTGAGGACTGCGTATACGAGAGCGAAAACAGACAGCTCTTCTCCTATGAGGGCCTGATGAAGCTGATCGAAGGCAGGAAGACCGAAAAGAAGGAGGGCTCCTATACCAGCTATCTCTTCGAGAAGGGTCTCGACAAGATACTCAAGAAGGTCGGAGAGGAGAGCACGGAGGTCATAATCGCGGCCAAGGCCGAGGACAGGAGGGAGACGATATACGAGATCGCGGACCTCGCCTATCACGTGATGGTCCTGATGACCGAGGCCGGAATAAGCCTTGAGGACGTTCAGAGGGAGCTCGCCTCGCGCCATGTGATCGACAAGAAGGTAAAACAGGAGAAGATGGTCTGATGCTTTTCTGCGATTATCACGTTCATACGAATTTCAGCGACGGATCGGCCTCGCCGGAGCAGATGGTGCTCGCGGCTGTGGAAAAGGGCATGCCGGAGCTCGGCATATCCGACCACTCCTACACCGACTGGGACGAGAGCTACTGCGTCCCGAGGGCGAGGATAGAGGAGTACCGGGCCGAGATCGGAAGGCTCAGGGAAAAATACTCGGGACGGATAAAGGTGTTCTGCGGCATAGAGCAGGACGTATTCTCGAGCTTTACGACCGAAGGCTACGATTATTCCATAGGCTCCGTACACGCCATGAAGAGAAACGGCGTTTACGTCTACGTCGACTGGACTCCCGAAGAGATAAGGAGGGCGGTCGCCGAGGATTACGGCGGCGACCCCTATCTTCTCGTGCGGGATTACTTCGAGACCGCGGCCCGCGTGATAGAGCTCACGGACGCGGACATCATCGGACACTTCGACCTGGTCAGCAAGTTTTCCGAGATCGATCCGGTGTTCGACGCCGAAGATCCGAGATACGTATCCGCCTGGCGCGACGCCGCGGACGAGCTTCTTAAGACCGGAAAGCCCTTCGAGCTCAATACGGGCGGCATATTCAGGGGCTGCAGGAGCGAAGCCTATCCCTCATCCTCCATCAGAAGGTATATAATACAAAGAGGGGGAAGATTCATACTCTCGAGCGACGCCCACAGCCCGGAGGGCCTTTGCTTCGGCTTTGAGGAGCAGAGGCGTCTTCTGGAGGCGGAGGGCGCGGAGGTGCTGTCTTCCATCTCGGAGATCTGATGGATAAAAGCTACATAGCGATAGATCTGAAGAGTTTTTACGCGTCGGTCGAGTGCCGCGAAAGGGGACTGGATCCCCTTACGACGAACCTCGTCGTCGCCGACAGCAGCAGGACGGAGAAGACCATCTGTCTTGCTGTTTCTCCTTCTCTCAAGGCCTTCGGCATACCCGGAAGAGCGAGGCTGTTCGAGGTGAACCAGCGCCTTCGCGAGGTGAACGCGGAAAGACAGGCCGCGGCCCCCGGAAAGCGCTTCACGGGCTCCTCGGTATACGCCCCGGAGCTGAAGAGCGACCCTTCCCTGTCCGTGGATTTCATCACGGCCAAG
>JAEEGL013095653.1_pt1 | contig 17339 bp, 21 predicted proteins | sample 9134231 | NCBI WGS metagenome assembly JAEEGL01 (sample SAMN16246548, study PRJNA631951) | gut metagenome | biome: gut microbiome; feature: rumen; material: fiber-attached | host: Bos | place: Iran: Karaj | collected 2018-10
CTATGGTGGGCTTCTTCTTGGAATTCTTGGTTGTATTGAAGTACATATATCCGCCTGCACCTACTAGCGCAAGTATAAGAATCAGCGCCATGATGCCGTTAACATTAACATTTTTATGTGGCTTTTCCTCTTTTACTTCCTGCACTGGTTCCTTCACAGGTTCGGGCTCTACCTTCACAGGCTTTTCCTCTTCCTTCTTGGAACCAATTCCTGTTACAGCAATATAGTTATCAATCTGATCCTCATCCATAAGAGATAACAAATCTGCTTCATCAACCATATTCAGGAAGTGAACAGTTTCGTTACCATCATCGTCTCTGTCTATGATGATGTAGAAAAAGTTTCCGTTCTTTGTAGTTACTGTGATGAACTGCTTACCACCAGCTTCAATACTTCCGTAATCATCAACAAGATTCATATTTCCGTCAGGTGTAAGTGGTCCCCAGTCCTCCTCAGGCTCTGTCACAGGCTCTGCACCTTCGCAGTTTCTGTAATCCTCTTTGCAGACAGGGCAATCATCATCAATGTGATCCTCAGTGCATTTTGTTTCACAGTTGCATACTGGCGCATTAGCAAAAGCTGTGACCGGATTAATACAAAAGAGCGACCCTGCAAGAGCCGCTCCCATTCCAAGTACCTGTACCTTTGTTCCAATTGTCTTAAATATCTTCATCTAAGATGTCCTCCTCATCTTCATTCTTTGTTTTTGTTTCAACAGGGCTATAGCTTTTGTTTGTAACAACATCCTTTATACCCTCGTCCTCAGTTTTTCCCTTGACCAGCTCAAAAAGCTTTTCAGGTGTGAGCTTGTATGTCTCAGCGATATTTACAACCTCATCAACCTCTGCCTGCTTTACCTTTGCAGTGATCTCCTCCACTTTTTTCTGTGCATCCGCAAGCTTTGCCAAAGCTTTCTCATGGTCAGCTCTTAATTTGTTTAGCTTTGCAAACATCGTTTTCCCCCTTATCTTCTGATTCTTCCGTAGCAATAACTGTGAGCTCTCCAATACGGAGTATCATAGTTGGAATACTTTATTGGATTTCCGGCATGTATCATGACATGGTTCACAGGATCCACGACGATACCAACATGACTGGCACCACTAGTGTTATAAGTACCCTTGAAAAAGATAAGATCTCCAGGCTTTACATCCTCTTCTCTGACTCTTGCTGTTATATTCTTAAGTCCATTAGCAGTCTGTCTTCCTACATTCCAACCGTTGCCACAATGATTGATGACCCAGCTTACGAAACCGGAACAGTCAAATCCGTTTGTAGGACTATAGCCTCCCCACACATAGGTCATACCAAGATATCTCTCAGCTTCATGGAGCATTCTTGCAAACTCTAAATCTGTAAGATATTCTCCAGGAACATCGTACTCATCCTCAGGTTCTTCAATAGAATAGATATCATCAAAGAGATATGGTTTATTTCCGTATGTTGCACTCAGGATCTCATATCTTTCTATTTGGTCCTCTGTGAGTCCCAATTCATGCACAACATCATCAAGACTATGATTTGTCAGTGTTACATTAAGAATGTAGTAATCATATTCCTCGGTTCCGCCATCTTCGGTATCACGCTCTCTGGTCTCAACCTCTTCCTCAATAGTCAGTTCATACTGAAGCTCAAGAATATCTTCCAGTGCTTCCTGTACCTCTTCTCTTGTGTAATCCTCGAACATGACAGTAAGTATCGCTGCAAGCTGGTATGGATTATGCCCTATCTCATCAAGATCGTAGTTATATTCATCGTAACCTTCATACTCTGTTTCGATATCATCAATCTGGTCCTCAATGCCTTCCTCCAGTTCTGTGTAATCATCATCCACATCAAGAATCGTCTGATCCAACGCAGAATATGTTGTGACAATGGTGATATTATTACCTCCACCTCCAACTAAAGCGCCGCAGGAAGTCATTACTCCTGAAAACATCAACACAATTATGAGAACAACCACGATAATCAGTGATATCACAGGATTATCTTTTACAAATTCCACAAGGAACTCGCCAATCTTTCCAATGATGTCCTCCGCCTTATCAGTTATCTTCCGCCCCACCTTTCCGGTGTTCTCCACATTTTTACGCTGCTTTTCCATGGCTTTCATTTGAATCTCTCTTTTCATGAGATTCTTCTGAGTCTGTCCTGCAGCCTCAGCTTTACTCTGAGCTTTTCTTCCATGAATCTGCTTACTGTACTTGGCACTCTGGATTTTCTTTGCGACACTGCTTCCGGAAGCTCCCATTATATGGCCTGTTTCTGAAACAATCTCCTCCGCTGTCTCTGAATTATCAGCATTCTCTTCCTGTATGCCACTACTTCCAACAGCAGAATACGCTTTTGTCCCTGCAATAGCCCCCACTACAGCAGCCTTCTTAGCAGCTTCAGCTTTTTCTTTGCAGACCTCCATGCCCTTTTTCTGACTCTGTTTCTTTAGCTTCTTGGATTTCTTTATCTCCTCCTCGGTAAGACGGTTATCCGCCTTACCTTCTCGGAGTTTTGAACCATAGTATTCCTTACGTGTATCCGTATTACGGAGTTTACTGTTTTTCTTGCTACTCTTCTCTTCCATCACTTTCGCCCTCTGCCTTGTCTAACCATTTTGTGGTCATGATACTGTAGAGTTCTGTGTCCTTCGGGAATCTGTCAACGAATGGCAGGATAACATTCCCATAAAACAAAAGCCCTTCACCTTCTCCCGAATGTGTTACATACGAGAGCTGATGAGGGCTGATGTTCAGCTGTTTTGCAAGTATTGACCTGTCACCTACTGCCTGGTTGAGCATATATATGAAATCTGAGTTCTCAAAGATATTTTCAACCTCCTTCGAAGCAAGCAGATCCTTAATGTTCTGAGTGATACCTGTCGGTATGCCGCCCCATTTACGGAATCTCTTCCATATCTCTACTGTATAAGCTGCTGTCTGTTCCTCACGTAGAAGCAAATGCATCTCATCCATATAGTACCTTGTGGATTTTCCCGCTTCTCTGTTCTCGGATACTCTGCCCCAGACCTGATCTTCAACAATAAGCATTCCTATCTTTTTAAGCTGCTTACCGAGATCCTTTATGTCATAGCAGACAAGACGATTTTTCAGCTCAACATTGGTCTTATGGTTAAAGACATTAAGCGAACCGGTTACATATATTTCAAGAGCAGTTGCTACATGCTTGGCTTCTGCTTCATCCTGTTTCAGGAGCTCATTGTAAAGATCCTCCAGTATGGGGATATTCTCCGGCACCGGATTCTCAAGATATGGTCTGTATATTTTCCTGACACATCTGTCTATGATGGTCTTCTCTACAGCAAGAAGTCCTTCTTTTCCGCCAACAATGAGCTCACACAGCGATAAGATGAAGTCCACCTTAAGTGCTATGGGATTATCATCCTCTGAATAGTTCATGTTGATATCCATGGGGTTGATATACTGCTTGGATGTAGCACTGATCTTGATTACCTGCCCTCCGAACCTGTCTACAAGCGCAGAGTACTCGGACTCAGGATCATTAATAATGATGTCATCATCAGTTACAAGGAAAGAATTAGCTATCTCTCTTTTGGCTGAGAATGATTTACCAGATCCCGGTGTACCAAGGATAAGTCCGTTCGGATTCTTCAAAAGCTTTCTGTCAACCATGATAAGGTTGTTAGAAAGAGCATTGAGCCCATAATAAAGAGCCCCTCTGTGATCCTGGAATAATTCCTGTGTAGTAAATGGTACGAATATTGCTGTGCTTGATGTTGTCATGCCGCGCTGAATATCAACCTCGTTATAAGCAAGTGGCAATGTACTTACAAGCCCCTGCTCCTGCTGGAAATCAAGCCTCACAAGATTGCAGTTATGCTTCTGCGCTATTGATGAAGCCTGAAATATATTGTTTTCAAGCTCCTGCATGGTCTTTCCTGTATTAAGTACCAGAAATGTCAGAAGAAACATTCTCTCGTTCTGAGTCTGTAATTCTTTAAGAAGCGCCTTGGCATCATTGCCATAAGTAGCCAGATCTGAGGGAATAATTTCCATATCATATCCGGCACGGACTGCCTTTTTCTGCTCCTCGATCTTACTTCTATCAAGCTCTGTTATCGTGTGCTTGATCGTTTTGATTGCCTCAGTCTGGTCAACTGACTGTATATGCATTGTTACAATCTGCGTTGACTCCATACCAAGGAAATCTGCAAGCATCCTGTCACTGATATCTGAAGCATCGATAGACAAAAAGCTCATCGCACAGTGTAAATCTCCCATCTTAAAATACCTTCCTGTCGGAAATTCGAAGCTCCTCGGTGCAATAAAATCCTTAACCGATAGCCCGCTCCCCACAAGATATTTCCAGTCAAAGTGGAACTTCGATCTGTCTCCCATATGGAGCTGCTTATGCATAAGCTCAAGTCTCTGATATCCGTTAAGTGTCTCTGCAACAACGCCAAGCCTCTTAAAGTTATTCAGGATATCCATTTCGATATGAATGAGCCTCGGTTTTGCAGACTTCATGGAATCTGCATGGATTCCGAAAGTGATATACTTTGTTTTTGTAAGTCCGTTGTTACCGGCTTCCATCTGCTTTAGAAGCATCCTTGAATACTCGTCCCTTACATCGTTGAAAGCATCTCTCTGATGCGGGATAGCTATCTTCTTCTCAAAATCAGTTACATCTGTAGCTAGGTTCATGAATGAAAGCTCAAAGTGAACTGAACTGTCAAAAAAATTAAGGAAGCTGCACCACTCCTCGAAAATCTCTGTCTTATCATCCTGCTGCGCAAGCTGATAATTTATATCCTGAAACTGTATTGTCTTTGTGTAGTAATCCCTGCCTACTCGGCAAATGCCGTCCTGAAACATCCTCTCAAAGGGAATGGTCTGCTGAGCCGTTCTGGGAGTACCATCATCATGCTGGGCTGTCTTGATAATCTCTTTTATCTCTGCCTGTTCTTGTCTGTTTAAGCCTTCTGGCATTACAAACTCCCTGGTATTACTTTTCTTTCTCCATGGAAGTACGAACAATTTCTCCAACCTTCCTTTCTGCATCCGCCTGTCTTTCAAGCGCTGCATAATAATTGTCTGTTTTATATGGTCTTTTCTTAGGTCTTATAAAAACCTGCTGAATAAAGTGGCTTAAGAGAACCTCCAAAGGTCTGCCATTTTTCTCATACATGGCAAAGAAAAATAGCGGCATCATGACGACCATCATCGTCATAACCGCTACGTTTACTTCTGCCACGTTTTTCATAAGAAAGAATGTAGGAACACCAATGGCTGCTGCTATAGAAAAGCAGACCAGCTGCCTTTTGGTGAGTCCGAATAACAGCTTACTTCTGATTTTAGTGAGGTCTCTTGGCACCGATATATACGAAGCTGCCATTTTTCTGAATCCTCCGTTAATGTGCCTGGAGCACTGACTTTGCTATTGCTCCGGATTTAAAGATACTGAATGCAAGGAGCAGGGTATAACCAAGTACTCCCCATATTGAACCAACGATGTCACTTGAGAATGTGACTGTACTAATGAGAACCGCATATATTCCAACGCATATCATGATAAGAAAGCCCTGGAATCCAAGTGCAAAAAGACTTCTGAGATAGTTCTGTCCTATCTGTCCCTGTTCCTTGTTCCCAAAGGTTGCAAACGGAATCGGCGCAAGCGATACATACATGTATATCTCAATCATCCTGCAATATATGAGCACAAAGATAAGCTTTGAAAGCAGCATTGTCACGAACTGTATTATAAAGATCTGTCCGTAAAGTGCTATCAGCGCCCATATGCTCATGCTCTCCAAAGACCCTTGAAGTGATGCCAGAGTCGATGCATCAACAGCTGTCGTTCCAGCTATAATGCCTCCGGCACTTGTTATCACGAACTGGGCAACATCAAATACTGCCATCGTGATATCAAAGGTATGTGTGATAAGCTCTACAGCCACAAATGTCTTGAGCACCCATTTGAAAATGAACCATGACTCAAAGTTAGCCAGATTGTTATAGCTCATGATCAGCTGAATAAGCTCATATACTGCAACAAAGGTAAGTATTATGCCCGCGACAGGCATTATTACCGTTTCTGATATGGTTCTTATCATGGAAAAAACTGATGGAGAAAACGCTGATGGCGTAGTCCCCAGATCAGATGCTATGCTTCCTACTTCTGAATTAAGTGAATCGAACAGTCCCGTCAGTGCATTCATGAGTACTGGAATCATCATGTTTTTCAGCCACTCTTCTACCTGCTGAAGTACTGTATCCAATTTCTCCTCCTTCTGATATCAGGAGGCGACTTTTGCCGCCTCCCGGTATGTATGGGTTGATACCCGAGGGACTATTAGAAAAGTCCTGCGAGTAAGGGAACAAGCGTGGTTCCGACGAGGGCAACACCACCTCCAGCCATTAGCTGTTTCATCCCTTGTGATTTGGCTCCGGGATTGTCATTGCCATATCCTTCAAGGAGGTTAATCGCTCCCCAAACTCCAAGACCTGCTCCTAATGCTACTACGATTGTCTGCAGTGAACCTACTGCGCTCTGAAAAAATGCCATTTCGATTGTTTCCAATTTAATTGTATGCTAATCTGAGCAATATTAAATTGTACTTCTCCTTCCAATAATTTTTGTTGGTAAGCGACACCACTCGTCCTGCTGTGATGCCGGTTTGTTGATAGTTTCTTGCATAGCCCGTCGACTGACTTATGCGTGTGGCCACATCTGCCCATTTCTGGGCATGATATGAAAAAAGCTCTGTGCTGATGCCTTTTATTGACACCGAAAGAGCTTCATTCAACAATCTCGATGACTTGATACTGGTCATCCTTTCTCAATATTAACTTGTGATCAAGAATGTCCTCCAAATGGAATTCATTCTTCTTAGGATCTGCATCCGCTGTGTACTTGTAGTTGGGATGCTCTGTGAGATCGTATTTGTCTGACAGGAAGGGTCTCACACCTCTTACCTGCACTATGCACTTTGAACCATCCATTACCTGGAGCTCATCGATACTCATAAGATCATGGCCAAGCTTTTGGTAGTTCATGTTATAGCTCTGACTCGTTCCCCTTGTTTCTCCGGTATTATACATATCAATAGTTTCCTTACCCAGGATTGTGTTGAGATCTTTAAGGGTAGTCTGTTCAGAGCCTCCGAGGAATATCTGCGAATCACAATTGCCTGTAATTGTGTCCGCATTGTCTTTATATATAGCTTTAAGCTGTGACTTAGCCTGTAATACCAATGCTGCCGATATCTCACGGCTTCGGATTGTTGCCATCAGCTTTTCAAGGTTAGGAATCTGCCCAATGTTCGCCGCTTCATCTATGAGACATCTTACATGTACAGGAAGCCTTCCCTTGTACTTGTCATCTGCCTTTTCGCACAAAAGATTGAACATCTGAGTATAGACGAGTGCTATTAGGAAATTGAAGGTTGCATCAGTATCGGACATGCAAAGGAACAGTACTGTCTTTTCATCGCCTATTGTATCAAGCTCCAGTTCATCGTATGACGTTATTTCCCGAACCTCGGAAATATCGAAGGGAGCCAGTCTTGCACCGCAGCTCACAAGTATAGATTTGGCTGTCTTGCCGGCAGCTAATTTATATTTTGCATATTGTCGTACAGCGAAGTTGTCAGGATCCTTTTCCTTAAGCTCATCAAACATGAAATCCACCGCATTCTTATAATTCTCATTATCCTCTTTTACCTCCATTGCATTAAGCATTGCCAGAAGCAATGAGAAATTCTGCTCCTTAGGCGGCGCCACATAGTGGATATAGCCTATAAGTGCAGAATACAAGAGCTTTTCACTTTTCTCCCAAAACTCATCACCGCCCTTTCCTTCACCCTTGGTGTTGGCAATAAGTGCTGTGACGAGCTTCAGGATATCTTTTTCTGAGTGTATGTACGCGAACGGATTATAATGTTGTGACTTCTGGAAGTTGATTGTGTTGAACACCTTTATCCTGTACCCTTCATGAACAAAAGCATTTCCTACTTCAAAGAGAATGCTGGCTTTCGGATCTGTCACCACGTATGAGCTGTGCATCTGCAGGAGCTGAGGTTTTATAAAAAAACGTGTCTTACCTGAACCGGAACCACCAACCACAAGAACATTCTTGTTTCTTGCATACTTTGGATCTTTTGGTCTGCTGTTCATAGTCATCCTTTCGGTCTTGGATAAAATGATATTCTTCCTAAAATCAGGATCTTCAAAAGGCTCTATGTCTTCATGTTTGCCCCACCGGGCTGAGCCATATTCCTGATCATGCCGAAACTTTTTAGCATTCTTTCCTTTAATGTAAACAGCAAGTCTCAGAGCAGCTCCGCAGCACACACCCACGATGAAATCAAACGGCTGAAAGCTTGGCAGCATGTTTGAAAATGCCACCTTGAAACCGCCGTACAATACCATTCTTTGCACGGTCTCAGAAAATGTCGTTCCTATGGATATTCGGTAAGCCTCACCAAGGTTAGTACAGAAAAGTCCGACAAGAACATAAGGAATGTTCAGAATAATAAGCTTCTTTGTTTTCTTATTCATCGCACAAGCTCCTTGCTCTTTTCCAGCTCTTTTTCCGCGTCCTTGGCAAGCTTCTTCTGAAGGTCATGAAGCTTTTTCAAGACGCTGGGTCTTTCGACTTCATTATTTTTTTTTACAAGTTTGTCAGCATATTCCTTAAGAACAGCACCGATAGCATCTGCATCCTTAGCCTTGAAAAACACTGTATATCTGGGAGTCTCCGAAGTCTTATCCTTAACAATGGCAAAATCAACACCATATCTGTTAGCGATTTTCTTAAATGTCTTTAGAGACTCTCCGCTAACTTCAAGGCTTGTAGCACCCTGCCCCTGTTTGATAAGCTGCTTCACTGTCTGCTGTCCTTTGCCTGTCCTATCCTGTGCTTTTTTCTGAAGCTTATATGCAGCAATCATTACTTTCAGCAGGTTCTTTACTGTCAGCTTCGTGAGATTGGCTGCAAACTGGATACTCTCTTTTGAGACTTCTTCGTTTATCATGCAGCTGCCTTTCCTGTACTCAGGATCTTAGCCATGCAGGGAAAGCAGAACTCTCTACCCTTTCCGTAAACACATGGTGTCTTGCAGTTATGCGGTGTGACATCCGCTCCAGAAGGCAGATTGGTACACCCACAGACAGCCTTACCTTTGCCATATTTATCCCTGTTATATCTCTCAGACATGCTAATTCCTCCATAAAATCGGGTGTCTGCCGATTATAGGCAGGCACCCATGTTGTCAGTTACTATCAGTCAAGACCGGGAGCGCTTCTGTCCTTAGCCTTGTTTACCGTGTCCTTTACCGGCTGCTCTTTTACCTTTTCCTTGGCAGCATCAAGCTTGTCAAAGACTGATGCCCTGTCCTCCGGCTTCTGTTCCGGAGCGTCCTCAGCATCCAGGAAATTCTCAAGATCTCCGATAAGTTCCTCATCCTTGACTGCTTCCAGCTCCTTCTGGTTCTGACGCTCCACAAACTTCTCACCAAGCTCAAAGACCTTCGCCTCGGCATCGTAGTGATAAACGTTGTCGGTAAGCTTATCTACCGGATCCACAGTTGTGGCGTTTACTTCCTTGACCATGTTCTCCAGACTGTGCAAATCGAAGTTGCCGTTGTCTGGAATAATCAAGACCTCATGAATGCTGCTGGGCAAAATGAAGAAAGAGCCACCTGCCCTCTCTGCTGCCTTATCCATGAAGTCCTCATAGGCAAGAACACCTGCACCATGCACATTTCCCTTTACAGAAGCAACATACATCTGCTCCTGCTCAGGCGGAATGTTTAGACCGAGTACTTCAAGATCCTCAACACCCATCTGCTGTGCAAGCACTTCTCCCATGCCCTTGATCTCCATAGGTCTTACCTCAGGAGCATTCTTCATTGCATCTGCATGAAGCTGCTCAGGTGTGATACCATATCTGTCAAGCATATCGTTTGTAACAAGGATTGTACCAGTCTCTGCATTGTCCTGAGCTACAACAAAGCGATAGACAATTGCCATGTCCTCCATGTTCTTATGGGGGACTGTATCAAGGATATCTGCATTTCTCTCTGCCGAAACAACCTCCATGGCAAGTGTTTCCTTCATCCTGTCATAGTCGGTAAACGCATCAATGTTGAAGTCAGGTCGACTCTCAAGAGCACTGAAAGCCTTGTCAGAAGCTTCCGATACGATACGGTCATAATCCATACCATCCTCGTATGCTTTGTAAAGTGCTGTGGCATTGAGGTTTACACCAATCTGGCTGTCCTCGGGCTTTACTGTGATTGCCTCGTAAGTCTCATTCATCTTGGTCATAGTATGAAGCTCTACCTGATAGTCCGAATCAGTCCTCTCATCAAGAGTTCTTTTAACATCCTCTCTGAGCTCTTCCTTAAATGTTTCAAAATCCACTTTCATTTCCTCCATGTATTTTTATTTTTGGGTAAAGAAAAAACGCCAACCCGCAACCATATAGGTTACGAATAGGCGCTTAATTGCCCTGGTATTCTTTTGCAAAAGAAAAACACCGCGGAGGTGAGGCATCCGTGTCTCACATTCCTTGGTGCATTATAACAATAACATGTCTGAAAATAGATTGGAAGTCACAAAGCATTACAAATCATTACATATGCGCTGCCTGGAATTACAGATCATTACAATTCATTACAACATGAGCTTTACCACGAATGAAAAAACTTTGATTTCATTATTGACATAGTTGCACAATGCCATGTACAATAGCATTACAGAGTTGCACAACATCACAACAACTCGAGTACATTTTTATATGGAGGGCCTTATATGGCAAGAATCAACTTATCAATCGACGATGACTTGTTTGCACTTATTGAAAAAGATGCTAACAGTCACAACTGCACCGTCAATGTGTTCTTAATCACACTGCTTGAGAAACTGTATAAGCAGAACCCTTTTGATTATGAAAACGCATTAAACACTCTCATTTTTGAGGCGACGCAACAGCCTATCAATCAGGAATTCACATTAACAGATTTACCTTCCTTTTCTGAGATATCTATTGCTCAGGCTCAGAATGCAAGCCTTAAACCATCAGTAGTTAGGGCACGGCTTGGCAAAATGTTTAATTCTAGAGTTTGTGATGGCAAAGTCAAAAATGTTATCAGAAGCAAAGATAGCAAAGGAAATTTGAAATTCGTTTCGAGAACTGCTGTTTACGAGCGTAAGTAAAGAAGCAAAACTGCAGGGTTAGCCTGTCGCAGTAATCTAAGAAAGATGAGATATAATAAAAATGATTGATTATTGTTTAAATTAACAAGCACCTACCAAAAAATGATAGGTGCTTTATTTAATTACTAACATAGTGGGTCGCATATAGTTTTTCTATGTAATCATCCCCTGTCTTAGTGAACCTGAGCTGTATGGTAGATTTATTCTTTCTGCCCCACTGCTTATAAAATGTAAAGCTTGGCTTCAGATTATTCTTAATGGCATAACGCTTCATTTCATCAAGCACTGCTGCAAGCTTTTTCAGATTAATATGACATACCTTTTCCAGATATGGAACCTGACCATTACGCCATCTTTCATAGTCTTCTTTGGATAGTATCTGCATATCCATGAGGGTCTGAACAGCCGTTGCATATCCTATATTATTTATCTGCTGGTACATGGAAGTACCAACCTTCTTTATCAAATCAGACTGATTCATTGCTTCTACTCCAATGTTTAGTTAAACGGAAGATCTTTATCATCAACATCATATTTGCGCTTGATGTCCTCCACAGACTTGGAGCCCATTATGTCCCCAAAGAACTCGTTCATCTTCTGCTTAAATTTCTCATTCTGGACTTCTGATTTAATCCTGTTTGCTTCCTCAGTACCAAGCAGCATCAGCGGTGGCTTTATGCCCACATCTGAGAAAATATCACAGGCATAGTGATACCCATATCCTGCATTCTGGCCTTCAAGATCCTTTAAGTGGTCTATGCCCTTTACAAACCCGTCATCCCAAAAGAAACCATAATCATCATCCCAGAAAATAATATTGTCATCCTCATCATCCTTCAAAAGCATGGCTTCCGGATAATACATTTTCCTTGAGTAGTCATTAGCCATCTTGGCGGAAAGGCCATATTTCTCCCTGAGCTCCGCTTTTGCAGTTTCGACCTTCTCCTTAAGCAGGGCTTTGGCCTTCTTCCCCTCTGCTGCTCTGGCTCTTTCTGCCATTATAGAGCACATGAAGAACAGTATTCTTTCCTCAAACACATCAAATGTGTAGATTTCATCCAAGTCCTCCATCTTTTCTTTCATCCGCTTCATCTTAGAACGGGTAAAATCATACCCCACCTGATCATCAGCCTCCTCAGCACTCTCGCAGGCTTTCCTTGGGTTGATATATTGACTTATCCCAGAAAAAAATTCTCTGCCAAAGCATAGATAATAAAAATTGTTATAGCGTCCTGCACTCCCAAGGAACTCATTCAGGCAGTCTATAATAGTAAGAGATATTGCGGCGCTGAGATATCTATATAATCCACTATTCATGTCGTCATCATCAAAATTTGCGAGCCGAAACATACGCGTCCTCCGGTCATTTTCTTTCTAATAATAAGGTCCAATAATAACTATATCTTTTTTCAGCAAATAAAAAAAGCCCCACGGTAGCTGATATTCAGCGAGTGTGAGGCAATTTCGTGGACGTGATCATGATACAAGGATCTGTACAAGCTTTTCATTTATACTTTCAGCTGCAAGCCCCAGCGCCATGATAGCTGCAACAACTACATATGACGCGAAACCAACACAAAAGAATAATACAAAGGGAAACCACTGACCGGTAAAACCTGTATACAGGAGTATCCCGAGTATAAACAAAATAAATAGTCCATAGGCTATACTTCCAAGCTTTGCCAGTACATTTCCAAGTCCAACTATAAAACTAAAAAGCAATAAGATCAAAAGCACAAACGGCTTGTATATAATTTTAAGCAAAAACATGTTAGTCACCTCGCTTTTCAATAATCTCCATTCTCACTTTGTAAGCTATCAGATGAAGCACGTAATCAGGCATTTCTCTAAGGCCATGCTCCCAGTCTGACATTGTCCTGTAGGGGATCTTGAGCCAGGCCGCAAAGTCCTTGCGATTCATGCCCGCCAATTCCCTGATAGCTATGATTGCTGCTGTTTTCTCTGCAGCCGTCTTTCCTTTCTTTTCAGCTTTTTTATCATCGTACTCCAAGATCATATCCATGCCTTCAATCACATAATCGTATTTCATGGCCAACCCCTCTATAAACGCAATGCGTATCTGTAGCTATTTTCATTATAAATACGCAATGCGTTCATGTCAACAGGATTTAATCAGTTTAACCATATGCCCTGTCATGATTGAAATCCGCCTGAATACTGGCATCCATTGTACTTGGTGCATTGAACAGCGCTGCGAGAAGGTATTTCTTCACGTTTCTTGGTCTTTCAGAATTCTTTCTCCAGGAGTCCATGATGTACTCAATATGCATGTTATTAAGCTTGAGAAGTTTTCCTCTCACAAAGTTTGTAGTGTACTCGTTACTTGCAATGACGATCTTGTCACTCTTGCAGAGCACTGTCTCAAGGATGAGATCATATAAGCCCTGAATGAAGTCCTGGTCCTGTGGATAGCGCTCAAGCATTGTATCCAGCGCTATATTTTCACGGATAAGTTCTGCATATCCCATCTCATTCTCTTCCAATCGGTTCTTTTTCATGTCGTCAATTATTGATATGGTCTGATTAGATTTAGTATTACTAAGTTTAGTATTATTAATCTTGTTATTATTAGTGTTTGAAAAATAAACCACCCCCTTGCTTCTTTTTGGGCTTAGGTCATTTGAAAAATCACTGGGGTCATCCTCAAAATCATCCGCGTCATTTAAAAAATCACCTGCGTCATTGGAAATATGGGGCACCCCATAGTTATCCACATCAGCCTTACTGCCTTCTATAAGCTCCGATATAGACTCCCTATCATGTTCCAAAGTTTGTTTTTCAAAGTTCAGACCATTTTTAGGAATGAAATTCTTAACGTAAATCTTAAGCCCTCTGCCCGGAATCAGAACCTTATCAATGAGCCCTATAGCATCAAGATTCTTCAAAATCTCGCCTGCCTTATTTTTCTTACAGCGTGCGAATTCCATCACAGTGTCAATTGAACAGTACACATAAGCACGCCCAAACTCGTCATACCAGCCATTTTTCAAGGAAAGATTCATTCTATCCAGGAGAAGAGAGTAAACAACTGCCTCCTCAAAACCAACTATTTCTCTGTATACAGGATCAAAAAATAATGCTTTGGGCATCCTAATAAAGTTGAACTGATCCGATTCCGGTCCATAAAAATAATTCAAATCTAACTTTTTTTCCACGAAATTGTCCTCCCATCTGTGTTAAAGAATTTAAAATACAAATTCTTAGTTTTTATTTTCTTCATGCCACTTTTCCAACAGACCAACGATTACCATCTCTCTTTGCTTGGCACCGAAGTGTGGTGGAAAGTATTTGTCCAGTTTCTTTTCAGAGAGCGTTACTTTTCCGGTTGTCCTTTTCTCCGGAAGAGCATTGTTCATAATTTCAATCATGGTTCTCTGAGCTATATTTTCTACATTGTCTGTAAGTTTTAATGCTTCTATTTGCTGTGGCTTAAGGAATCCGTTGTCCCTAACATATTCGTATATCCAACCCTGAAGCTCTTTGTCAAAGGACGCGATATCTACTGCTGTACTGATCCCAATTTTCTTAGAATCAACGAGTTCTAATAGTTCTGGTCTAAGCTCTGTAAGTTTGATATACCTTTGAACTTGCCTGCCACCCATACCGGCTTCCTTTCCTATCTGATTTCTCGTTTTGTTGTCTTGAGTCTCTTCCAACTTGTGGACTTCAAGTCCACAAGTTAAGTCTGTTCGTTCTCCTCTGTGATTAAGTGCTTCCATCTTCATCTTGAAGGAAAAGGCTCTTTCACTTGGCAATATCTCTTCTCTTTGAACATTACTGTCAACCATCGCAATCACGGCATCATCATCGGACATTTCCTTTATTACAGAAGGTATTGTCTTTAGTCCTGCAAGCTTGGCAGCATGCATTCTTCTGTGACCTGATATCATTTCATAACCACCGGCATTATCAGGTCTTAAAAGTACCGGTGTCAGCACTCCATTAACAGTTATGCTTTTCACAAGATCTGCCATACGGTCATCATCCAGAACCTTGAATGGATGGTTGTTAAATGGATGTATCTTTTTGATCTCAATTTCTTCTGTAACTTCTTTTGCAACAGGAGCACCCAGCAGCTCCTCAACTGATTCAAAATGTATTTTTTCTCTCTTAGCAGCCATGTCCGTCCTCCTTATGAATTCTTCATTACAACTTCTGTGAGCGATGCGTAAGCACTGGCAACCTTGCCTTTAGGATCATATTCAAAAATGCTCTTACTCATTGCTGATGTTTCAGAAGCCCTAATGGAAAGCGGTATTTCAATGGGGAACACTGGAAGAGATTTTCCATAAACCTCATTTACCTCAGCTACAATCTCTTTTGCATAATTTGTTCGGTTATCTACCATAGTGAGCAGAATACCTTCTATCTCAAGCTTAGAGTTGAGCCTGCGTTTTACAGTAAAAATTGTCTTGATCAGTGCCTGGAGACCTTTTACAGGAAGGAACGCGCTCTGTACCGGGATAAGCACTGTATCTGCGCAAGCCAGGGCATTTACAGTCATAACACCCAGACTGGGCATGCAGTCGATTATCACATAGCTGTATTTTTCCTTGATCCTATCCACATAATCCCTAAGCACAAGCTCCCTACTCATGACATTCACAAGAGAAACCTCTGCTGCTGAAAGACTGATGTTTGAAGGAAGCAGGTCGATATTCTCACTGTGATGGATTATTGCAAAATCTTCGGGAATATCTTCCTCATTTATGAGTCTCTCGATAATATCAACGATTGTTACCTCTAGCTTGTCCGGCTCCGTCTGTCCCATACAGATGGAAAGGCTAGCCTGGGGATCGGCGTCAATTACAAGAACCTTTTCTCCCATGTTTGCAAGTCCTGCAGCCAGATTAACTGTTGTTGTGGTCTTTCCGACACCACCCTTCTGATTTGCGATTGCTATTACCTTACCCATTAACTTTTTCCTCCTTTGCCTTTTTCTCAAATTTCTTAAGCAGTTCTTTCTCATCACCTTCGATGAGCTTGTCAACTTGCTTGTAATGCTGCCTCAGATATTCCTCAAATAACTCCCTTTTTATCAGAACCTTTTTTCCGATCTTATAAACAGCTCCTGATTCCCATGCCATTCTTATCATTGGCTTCTCATTTATCCCGTAGTATTCGCCTGCGAGCTTGTAACTAACAAAAATCTTATGTGCAAACATCAGGTCCTCATCATCCAGATACTGAGAAAACTTCCATATGCATCCACTCATTTTTTACGTCCTCCGGTCTTGGTCATCTTCGGTGGCATGTGAAATCTTTCAATATATGCCTCGAAGATTTCTATGTTTATAAGAACGTACCCATCAATCCGATAAAGAGCTCCTGCTTTGTCAGCCAGCTCCAAAAGTTTCTTGTGCTGGATGCTGTAAACATACTCAGCTTCCTTGTATCTGATGTACTTTCTGCGGAACATGCGAGCTTTGTTCCTTACTTCCTGTTTCTGTTCAATGTCATCGTATTTCTCTTCTTCAAAACTCATCTCATTTCTCCTTATCTGCCATCCTCATCCACATATAGACAAGAATCCAAAAATTCCTTCATCATGTCATAATTGATGTACACGCAATTGCTGTACTTCCTTAGAGCACCTATTTCTCTGGCAATTTCTTTGAGTTTCTCCTCTCCAAATGGGAATACTTTCACTGCATCACACATCCTTATAAATTCTGGCTTTTCAAAATGAAATCTCTTTAATGTCGACATGATTTGTATTATCTCCTTCCGTATTATTTGTGGATGATCCCCGGCAGGTAACGAAGCATGTCTGAACAAGAAACAAAAAAGAGCCACTCCTGAAATTTCTTTCAAGAATGACTCTCGTTTACACTACTATTTTTAATTTATATTCTCGCCAATTATATTTTGATCAGCTGTTAAAACCCTTATTATGTCCGATTGTTTCCGACCATTTTGCTACATTTTTGCTGTCAAACCTTTTGTTCAACCCTGCAAATCCGCATAAATACTGGCTTTTACTTACTGATGGACTTAAGCGTCGGGAGCGCGCTATCGAGAAACTACCTTGAGCGGAATTGAACCGAATAGAATGGAAATTCTTATGAGAAGATTTTCAGTTTTCACTCCATAGAGCGGTATTGTGCGGAATAAAAACGTTGTATA
>JAEEGL016874793.1_pt1 | contig 17339 bp, 15 predicted proteins | sample 9134231 | NCBI WGS metagenome assembly JAEEGL01 (sample SAMN16246548, study PRJNA631951) | gut metagenome | biome: gut microbiome; feature: rumen; material: fiber-attached | host: Bos | place: Iran: Karaj | collected 2018-10
CGGCGAGAACGAGGATCTCGAAAACGAGAACAGCCGGCTGGAGAAGCGGCTTGCTTCGCTCGAAGAAAAGAACGACCAATTACACAAACAGACCCGTGACTACGCTCTCCTCCGCAGGGTCTTCGGCGACGAATACGTCGACGGGCTCGTTTCGGAGGCGAGAGAAAAACAGCAAAAAGCAAATGAACAAAACCGAAAGGAGAATCATTATGAACACCAGCACTGAACTGCCCGCAACCGTCTATGACGAGGCCAACGGCCTCACCTACGATCTCGTCGGCGACTACTACTTCCCCCGTCTCATCGTCCCCGAGGAGCCCGAATGCGACATCGGCCGCTACGGACGCATGCGCAAGCGTTTTCTCAAGGAGCACCGAAAAGGTGACTTTGCCGAGTTCCTTATGAACGGGAACCTCAAGCAGCACCTCATGGACATTGACCGCGAGGCGAAGGAGCAGATCGAGCTCATCACCTTACAGCTCGCCCGTGCAGAGGGTGTGACCGAAGAGCTCAAGGCCCGCGACCAACTCGGCTGGATCCGCGCCATGAACTCCTGCCGCGCCCGCGCCGAGGAGCAGGTGCTTCGTGAGATCGTGCTTGCATGATCGAAATGACAATGGGCCGCGCTCTAGCGGCGCGGCCCGACGTTTATCTTACTCGGTGATTCCCAGATAGTGCAGAAATATCGTGTTTACTACGTCGGTAAACAGCCAAATCGCTTTTGCCGCATAAAAAGGTGTCAACCTTTGGGGTGTCATTTCTGACCAGTGCGCAAGGGAATTGCGCATATTCTCACCGACCTGGCTTTCAGGATTTCTCAGCAAGAAAAACGATAGGTGTTTTATATGTTCACTTTCAAAAACATCGCTTATATAACTGTTGCTTTCGCTGATTAGCGAACCCAAGGTGGCATTGCTCTGTGAGACGTATTCCTTTCCGTTTGTTTCGAAAAAGTACATGCTCCGAAGCATTTTTTCCATTAGCGATAGAGTAAACATTGATACGATATATGACATGGAGCGAACAATGACTTCATCCGAATCGAAGTTGTTAGCAAATAAACGTATCATTTTGATCCAGTACTCTATATCATCCCACAGTTCACATTCCTCAGGATTTATATGTTGGTAAATCGTTGCAACCGCCTTAGCCATCAGCGATAAGTAGTCCTCAACTGTCTGATTATCGCGAAGAATCCCTATAATAGTTGCAGTGCAAATCGTAGAAAGAACCGACAAAGCATTTTGACGCGAAAATGTAAAGAATTCATCAGTAGGAATGTTTGTACTGACAAGGTCCGCTATCGAGGTTTCGACCTTTAAATCTGTCAACATACTGATAAAATGGGAACCCTCTGTTCTCTCAGTCCTTTTATGTGTCAAATACAGCAGATTTACTATAGTTACATCCTCTGCTTTCCATGCGTCTATTATCTTCTGCACAGGAATCTCATACGAAAACTTAAATCCGTTATTATGTAGGTATTCATCCAAAACATTCCGAGCTTTCTTAACATGGAGATCGAAATCTTTTGCTCTTAGGCTTTTAATCCTGTGCAGAAATGTTCCAAACGTACGAATAGTCCCCTCATATTGCATAACATTATCAACAGTAATAGAATCAGCCAGTTTTTCAACATCGATATATAATTCATCAATATGTTTCTCAACAATAGGTTTGAGGCTTGAGCTGTTCTTGTTGATTATATGCCCCCATATCCCGAGAACGTTCGCAAAACGGAAAGAATTGATGTTTTCTAGCCGTCCTGTAGGGAATACTCTGCTAAACAAATCAGGGTGTTTCTCAAAGCATTTTTCAAACTGGTCGTATCTGTCAATAAACATGTACCCATAATTATCGCACATGTATTCTAAAACGGATTTATCGATACCGCTCAGACAGTATTGAGCAATAATGTCAAGAGTAACGCGATACAGATCATGAACGGCATGTTTGCGGAGCATCAGTTCTGGAGCATTCCCATTGATAAACCTAATGACATCGCCAATCTTTATATTGGATATGGCAGCTGAAGCCTGATCCGCTAATCTGTTGATTCTCTCCTTATGCTCCTCCTGAGCTAACACCGGAAGGTATTCCCTCATTTTTGTGAATTTAACCGCAAGCAGATACAGGCAATAGTCATCCAAGCTATCGATTCCCTTAAGTGGGTACTTTTCGAAGAAATCATCAAAAATCTCAGGATTATCAACTATTGATTTAACTTCCCATCCTATCGACAGATCCTGCTTTCCGTAGTCATATAATGAAATCGTTATTCTGTTGTCATCAAATAAAGAAAGTAAATCTGCCATTTCCTTCTTAAAGTCCCTTCACAATCTCCATAAACCTATCATACGAGCACGCTCCGACATAGTCCGGCGACTTGGTCTGGAACACCATGAAATACCGATACTGCGGCCCGGCGAGCATGTCCCACTGGTGGCCGAGCTTGGCTTTCGCCTTGGATTCGGCGTTGTCAAGGTGGTCGCCCTTCGTCTCGACAAGGAGTATCTTCCCGCTTACCGTCATAGCGATGATATCGGGATAGGCGTTGATATTACCGTTTATCTCAAAACCAAGGCGGGAGATATTGCGGTGCCACCACTTGATATTCGGGAGCGACGAAAGCTCCATTATCATGCGGCGCTCGTATTCGTTCACGTCCTCCTCGCTCGAATACAGCGAATGCGGGAAGATCGAAGTCGTCTGGGTGGGAGAGATGGTGGGTTTCAGCATATAATTCGGCTCGCATACAATCTTGCCCTGCTCGAGCCACAAATCGAAGGTGTTTGCCCTGTGCGCCGCCAGGAGCTCCTTGATCTTCTGCTCGATCTTCATAACATACGGATAGACCGACTGCTCCATATCGCCGAGCTGGTCTTCCGTCAGCGTATCGACAACGCGGTCGATGTAATCCCACAGTTCCTTATGATCGATGCAGTTGAACTTTGAGAGCTTGTTTTTGATGGTATCCTTGCAGGCCCTGAGTCGAACGTCGGAAGGCTGAGCATTGAACCATTCTTTATAGTAGGTGTTGTCCGTACCGCGGACGCGCCAGACCTTCGGCACAACGCCTGTGCCGTCGTCGGTATCCACGCGCGCCATTTCGGCCTCAACTGTGCTGAAATCGATCACAGCATCTTTGCCTTTGAGGGTAAAGCCCTCTTCCAGATGCTCCTGCCTGAGCGGTATCGTTTCGCCCGCAAAGAAGCTGACCTCTGTCTTTATCATAAACTGCGGCAGACGAAGTGCGGAAGCCTCCGCTTTGAACTCCTCGTTCATGCTGCATACGTTCATCTTGTCCCTGACTTCCACAGGCGCAAGGTCGATCGCCGTTTCGGTGGCAGCGGCAGCCTGTTCTTCATACTTCTCGTTCTGTTCGAGTGCCGCAGCAAGCATTTCATCCGATTCTATTTCAGCCGTAGGCGTCTCGGTCGTCAGGCTCATCGCCTGTTCGACGGCCGCTTTCAGATCGCCCGTGTTGACCTCGGGAATATCGGACTCCTCTTCGATATGCATTGCCGTCTGAACTGCAGCGGGCTCGACCGGCGCGGCAGGCTCGGGCGCAATATCCTTTGCCCGGTAGTCCTTCTCGGTAAAGCCGGCGCTGTTCAGGCCCCGCACGACTTTTTCAAGCGTCGCACCGAAATCGGAAGATGACGTGATAACGTAAGAAATATTCAATACGTTGCTGGTATTTTTCTTCGTGTACGGCAGGCGCAGTACTCGCCCCAGTATCTGTTCCACGTCAACGGTCGACGTGCGGTTCGCAACTGTCGCGAGGATATAGGCAAACGGGCAATCCCAGCCCTCCTTCAATGCGTTGACAGTAATAATGTAGCGGATAGGACAGTCGGGCGAAAGCAGATCGACGTGCTTGAGCTCGTCCCTGTCGCCCGTCTTTATCGCGATTTCCGCGGCGGGGATCCCGGCGTCGATAAGTGTCTGCCTGATCTTGTCGTAGGTCGTACTCTCCGCGCCGGTCCTCGGCTGCGCCTGGAAAAGCACTATCGGGCGTATGTAGCGTCCGGTCGTTTCCTGTTCCTTTTTCGCCTGTATCTCCAGCTTGCAGCGCAAATGTATGGCGTCCGCATAGACGTCATCCTGGCTCTTTCGGTTATAAACAATGACCGGGAGCTTGACCATGTTTTCGGCCTTGAGCTGCTTGGCGTCCACAAAAGAGATTATGTTGCTCTTCTCCTTCGGCGTAGCGGTCAGGTCCAGCACGAAGCAGGGGTTGAAGTTCTCGATCATTTCAATGCTGAGGCTGCTCGTCGCATGATGGCTTTCATCGACGATAACAACGGGGTTCAGCGAGCGGATGACCTGAACGAGCGCGGTTTCGTCGGTATCGGGCAGGAGCATGGATTTATCCTGCATCAGCTTCGGGAACATGGCAAGGTTGCCGTTCTCCTGATACGCCTTGCGGCCTTCCTTCTTGCTCGTGCGGAAGGAATCATAGCTGAGAACGAATATGGAAAGCTGCTCCGTAACCGCCGTCGGGTTGAAGTTCTGCCCGTTCAGGAGCTGTGCCTTCGAATAGACCTCGACAGCGCCGCCGAAATCGGTGTCGATCCTCTCACGGTACGGATGATGGGCGTTGCTCAGCGCGGCATAGGTCTGGGTAAGTATCGCGTCCGACGGAACGAGCCAAACCACGGCTTTTGCCGTCGTTGTCGGCATGGCGTCGTAAATTACCTTGATGGCGTTCGCGGCAATGAAGGTCTTCCCTCCGCCCGTCGGCACCTTGAAGCAGACGTTCGGCACGCCGTTCTTCATGGTGTTCTGATAATATGGCATACCGCCCAGCCCGACATTAACGCTCTTTTCATTCCAGAGCGCAGAATATGCGAAAGATGCCATACCGCTTTCTGTCATAAGCGTGAGGAAGCGGGCAAGGTCGTTGAGGACGTTCTTTTGGTAGTTTTTCAGTTGCATTTTAGTCACCTGATTTCAATAAATCACATCCGGGAACTGTGGGAAATATGGTTGAAACAGTTTGCTTGTTTCCCATTCGCCAATGGGTTCCTGTTCAGCAGAAAAGGTTTTAATGTATTCTGATTCCAAGATGAACAGAGCGGCAAAACTCAAGGTCAAGTTCTCCAGATTTGCTTTTGAGAAGTTCATTATCCCCTTTGCACATTCTTCAGTTCTTGCATGTTTTACATCTGTATACGCAGTCCACCATTTTAGAGATTTTTTACCTTTAGAGAGCCGATAGCCATTCTTCCCCGCTTTATTAACCGTCTTTTCGTACTTCCAGTCGTCCCAAGGGGAAAGCAATGTGTTATGGTTGAAAACGACTTGTGCAGAGAGTATTTGCGGTAATTTGTTTTGGAGCACATATCCCCATTTCTGAATGTTAGTGTTCCGCTCTATTTTAAATGTAGGATCGAGTGCAACAGATATCTCCTTTGCGACAACGTCGATTTCACTGCATACCGCTTGTAACAGCTTCAAATACTCAATAGAAAAAGTTCGCGCGTTATGCTTATCGAATGCAACATACTTTTGAGTAGCTGAAAACTCATTTTCCAATTCAATATAATAATCCCAATAACTTCGGATAAAAGTGCTCAGTTTTGTTTGTTTCATATTATCCTCCTCAAAGCTTCTTTATATCCCTCGGGATCTTTTTGAAAGTGATATTGTACCGTTTCAGTTCCTCATCGGGGATGGTGCAGAGGTCGGCGTAGATGAGGTAGCCGTCTGCTTTTTCCTTTATGGTCGAAAGGAAGCTGTGATTGAGCGTGGTCAGGCTGTCCTTTTCATAATAGAAATAGTAATCCGTATCGTTATTCCTGCCGAGGTAATAGGGGTTCTCGCTTTCTGCGGGCGTGAGCGGCGACCTTGTTTCCATGTACCAGACGTATTCGCGGATCTTATCGGCGCCGACTTCCTCGTTAAGGTTTCTGTCCGGCAGCATCAGGGCTTGTCCGAGATCATAGAACGTGAAATCCCCGCCGGTGCCCTCCACGGCGTTTTTGCCCTCTCCGTAACCGTTGATAACGCGCTTTACCCTCTCGGCGGTTATGCTTTCGGCATAATCCATCATTTCAACAAGAATGAACCTGCGGTTCCCGCCGTCGGCCTTGTTCATGTTCAGAACCGCATGAGCAGTCGTGCCGGAACCGGCAAAGGAGTCAAGAATGATAATTTCTTTATCCTTATAAGAATACAGTAGTTTTGAAATCAGTTTAACAGGTTTCGGATAGTTAAACTTCTTCTGATCGCCGAAAATCAATCTCAATTCTTCATCTGCATCTTCATTTGAGCCCCAACCATCCGCAGTCAAATTTTCGGGATTTATTGCTGAATTGTATGCAAGGTCCTCATCGTCACCGGTACGGCACAACAGGTCCTTAAGTCTTTTGTATCTTGGTGTTCTTACTATACGTCGTATATAAAGATCCTGCGTTATATAGAGTTCTTTATTTGCAGAATATGCACTCATGTTTTCACAAGAATATCTCCAATTACCTTCGACACTAAAATCCTGCATCACAATCCCATCTTTTACAACCAAGTCAGATAGATAAACAATGCTCATCGTTTTGTTTGATACAACTGTTCCTGCCGGCAATGTAAAGGTCTTTTTTTTATAATTACTCTTTATTCCTTTTCTAATAGTACGAACTTCTCTCTTGTTCGGAGCATTGATGCAAGGATATGTTTCCTCCTCATACTCAACGCTTCCGATCAAGCCTCGGAAGCATTCCTTATTCTTGCAAAACACCAATACGTATTCTTTTATGTTTGTGATTGCTCCAGATAAAAAAGAGCCCTTTTTCTTTTTCTCCCAAACTAATTGAGCCACAAAGTTTGATGAGCCGAAAATCTCGTTACATACGAGTTTTAGTCTCTCCTGCTCGTTATCGTCAATACTTATAAGAATGACACCATCATCATCCATCAGTTTTTGCAACAATTTCAAACGAGGGTACATCATGCAAAGCCATTTATCATGACGGCTAAGATCCTCCCCCTCATCTCCGACCACAGTATTAAGCCACTTTCTAATGCGTGGATCATCAACATTGTCGCTATACACCCAACGCTGGTTATCATTAGTGCTTTTCGCGGTGTTGTACGGCGGATCGATATAGATGCACTTGATCCTGCCCTCATATTTCGGCAGCAGCGCCTTGAGCGCATCAAGATTATCCCCGCGGATTATCATGTTTTCGCTGTGCTCCGCGCCAAACGTGTACCTCTCCTCAAGCACCCTGTACGGCACCTGCTGATGATGGTTTATGACCTTCTCTTTTCCGATCCATTCAAGCGTCGGCATATAATTATCTCCTTAGCCCGTAACATGCTCAGCTACTGAATTCAAATCATTTCATAGGAAACTGATTTCCGATGTAAATGACTGAATGCGATAAGCCTTATGAACCAAAGAACCGTTGTTTTTCAGTTCAATCCTCATTTCTTGACAGTATTCTACCGAGGCGGTGTTCTTTAACTTTATACTCAATTCAACGCAAGCCTTCTGTTCATCAGGTGTTGTAAGTGTAATCGGGAAAAATAAGCCTTCTTCTTTGAATATAACTCCTATTCCTGCTTCAACACTTACATTAATCCCATTTAGCTTGCAGTAATTAGGAACAAAGTCAACTATTATATCCTCTCCGACATTTATAAAATGCAGCCAAATAGCATCTTTCCCATTATACTGGGCTAATTCTGCATCATCATATCTAAATCCATCTTTCTCTGCTTGCCAGCCTAACCTCAGATACCCAATTTTTTGTCTAAGCTGATTAGTCAGCATTCTCTTGTTCATTTCATCAGCTTTGCAGCTTTGGTACAATGCGACGAAAGCCAAGCATACAGTCCCAAAGTAAGCCATATAAGCGTACCAATAATCTGGCTTATTGATTATATGCTTTTTGAAAAACACTTCTCCAATCAATGCAGCTATTATTGGTATAGCAAGCATAAAAACAGCCGCGCATATTATTATCGTAGTTCTTCGTTTCATACTCTAACAAATCCCTTTTCATTACGGTTTTGCAAGCAGATAAAGCTGCATTCCATATCGGCCTCCGTGAATACAGAATCATCTTGGGATATTATATCAAAAAACCAGCTTTTATTCAATTATCCTCATTATTAAAATAGCTGCAACAAGATGAAACAATTTCCTATACGCTTCATTGCATTCGTTTACACTTTCTTGCATAAACTTGCACGAACTTGCACGCGTGTAAGTTTAGTGCAAACAGTTGATCTTTCCTGCGTCAGGAATATTGAACCGAACCCTTGAAAGCAACCGTGCATTTTGCTATACTAATATTGTATTTATCCACAGTCGTTGCTGTCCGTTATCAACGCTGATAACAAAACGATAATAGGACGGATGATAGGCAGGATGATACGGATTTATCAAATAATCAAAGGCATTTCAGATAGGACGTACAATATTGTATAAACATATTTGTTTAAGTCCTATCGAATGGGAGTGAGTTTTGCGTAGCAAAGCTCAACTCTTTGGTTATCAACTGTTTACCATTAACTAAAAAAACCGCCGGACCTTTCGGGTTCCCGGCGGTTTTGCGTTCACCTGACTACCGAGGAATGCCTGTAGATATAGAACTCCTCCTGGCTCGGCATCCATTTCTTTTCCTTCGGGGGAAACGTCGCGTCGAATCTTTCGACTGCGGCGGTATCCTCGCAGCAGGCGGCGGCGGTGCTGTCGATATACATCCACTTCCGCCCGTCCAGCGCGCCGGGCACGAGCTCGCGAACGAGCAGCGCCGTCGGGAAATTGCCGTCCACGATATAACTGACGTTCTTCTTTTTGCAGCTCACGAAGCCCCGGCTGACGTAATTTCCGGGATTGCCAAAATTGATGTTGACGTCGTAGCCCATCTTGCGCGCAAGCTCAAAGGTATGCTCGAGCAGGATCTTGCCGAGCCTCTGCCTTTGGAATTCCGGCGCGACGCAGAGCGGCCCGCAGGAGACGATCTCCTTGCGGCTGCCGTTTTCATCCTCGAGCCACGCCTTGGTGTACATGATGTTTCCGATGATCCTGCCGTCCTTTTCGAGAACGAACGCAAGCTCCGGGATGAAATCCGGGTGGCTGCGCATCATGTGAACATAGTAATGCTCGTCCGCGCCGGGCTTATAGACGTTCCAGAACGCCTCGCGGGTGAGTTCCTCCACCGCGCGATAATCCTTTTCCGTTTCCGGACGTATCTTTATACCGTTCATCTGAATGATCCTTTCGTTTTTGTCCGATTCAAAATTATTCTTACGCGTTCACGGGCAGGGCAGCTCCGCAAGCAGGGCGAGCAGCTCCAGTATCTCCGGCCGCAGCGCGCCTGACTTCAGGCCTTCGAGGAAGAAGCAGACCTGCGGCCAGCCCTCGGCGAGGGCGATCCAGGTGTACCATTCGAGCGCGGTTTTCTCCGTCTCCGTCGCGTTATAGCGGGAAAGCAGGCGCTGCCGCGTCTTCGCGTAATCCGCAAGCGCGTGTTCGAGCCGCGTTTTCGCGCCGATCGGCTCCGTGATGTCCTCATCGAAGCCGCCGCCGAGGTTCGCGAACTGGTTGACGACGACCTCCGTTCCGGCGAGATTGAAATCGATCAGCCCGGCAAGGTGATGCTCCGCGTCCGCGAGTACGTTGCTGAAATTCTCGTCCCCCTGAAAGACGCAGCGCGGCAGATCGCGGTAGACCGCCTTCAATTTTTCGCGGATCAGCCCGTTTTTGGCGTTCAGCCTTTCGGCAAGCTTGTCCTCGCCGAGCTCCCGCAGCCGAGCGAGCAGTCTTTCGAAATTCTGCTGCTTTTCGTCCTTCCCGATGGGCTTATCGAAGGGGTTGAGGTCGAAAAGGCTGTACATTCCCATCGTTTCCGAAAGATCGACGTTCTTGTACCTTTCCGCAAAGGCGGCGACGCTTTCGAGCACCTCGTTCCAGAGCGCGTCCGCCTCGGCCTCGGGGAGCTGCAGCTCATAGGCCGTCGGAAGGTCGACGTATTCGGCAAGATAGCAGAGCAGTCCGTTCCGCTCGTGGAAAAATTTTCCGTCCGCGTCCGCTATGAACGCGGGGCAGCGCAGGCCGAATTCGGCGTATCTTCCGATCAGCCGGTTCAGCTCCCGCATCCGGTTTTCCGTCATCTCCGGCGCGTTGCAGAAGCGCAGGACCCATTTATTGTCGATGATATAGTTGAGGCGGATATCGTTCGCGCCGTGGGAGCTGTCGATAAGGCGTATGTCCTCCCCGCCCGCAAAGCCGTACTCCGCAAGCGCGGCGAGAACGTCCTCCCGCGATGGCGCCTTCATATCCGCCGGGAAAAATTCCCCGGGCAGCAGCTCTTTTTCGTTACCCATACCGTTGTTCCTTTCCGTTAATCGACATGCCACGCCGCGTACCGGCTGTTCATTCCGGGCACCTTTTTGAAGCCGACGGAATCATACAGCCGGAGCGCGGGGATATTGTCGACTTCGACCATAAGCATCATGGCCTTCGGGCTGTTCAGTTCGAGCGCCTTCAATACGAGCTTTCTTCCCCAGCCCTTGCCGCGGTGTTTTTCGCTGACGAGCAGGTCGAAGATCTCGTTTTCGTCCCATGCGTGGGTAAAATCGACGTACCCGACGACGGTCCCGTTGTCGACCGCAAGGAGCGCACGGAATCGGTCCGCCGCCTCCGCGACGCGCTCACCAGTCCAGTAGCAGTCCTTGGCATGAAGCGCGAAATACTGCTGTTTATACTTATCGGAAAGCGGTTCGACGCCCTCCGTATCGCCGGAGATATCGCCCTCAAAAACCATGCGCTGCTGCTCCGTGTCGATCTCCGCGCCGAGCTTTTGAACAAGCGCAAGCAGCTTATCATTGGCGGGGTTGAATACGAAATCCACCTGCCAGCCGGGGTAGTTTTTCGCCAGATAATCAGCGATTTCGGCGTAAGCCGCGACCGAGCGCGAGAGCCCGACGAGCATCTCCATATAGCTGATCTCCGTTTCCTCCGAGAACACGAAAAGGCCGGTCATTTCGCCGTTTTCGAATACGCCGAGCACGCGGTCCTCCGGCCGATCGAGCGCTCTTATTAGGTTGCACTCCAAATTCTCCGGCGTACCGATCATCGGTTCCGAATAGGCGGGATCCGCGTTTACATCGTTTATAAAATCCCAATAGGGATCGAGTGAATCAAGTATTCTGATCATATTCTTCCGATTTGTATGGATTTTCGCGTTACCCGGCGATCTCCCTTGCGACGAAAACGCCGCTTGCGGAAGCATGGGAAAGCGAATGGGTGATGCCGCTGCCGTCGCCGATGATATAGAGGCCGTCATACTTCGTTTCAAGGCGTTCGCTGCCCTCCGCCTCCATGTTGTAGAACTTGACCTCCACGCCGTAAAGGAGCGTATCGTCGTTCGCGGTGCCGGGGGCGATCTTGTCGAGGGCATAGATCATCTCGATTATGCCGTCCAGGATGCGCTTCGGCAGAACCAGGCTGAGGTCGCCCGGCGTCGCCGCGAGGGTCGGAACGGTGAAGCTTTCGTCGATGCGCTTCTGCGTGCTGCGTTGGCCGCGGATGAGGTCGCCGAAGCGCTGCACCATCACGCCGCCGCCGAGCATATTCGAAAGGCGGGCGATCGATTCGCCGTAGCCGTTACTGTCCTTGAAGGGCTCCGAAAAATGCTTGCTGACGAGCAGGGCGAAATTCGTATTCTGCGTATGCTTCGCGGGGTCCTCGTAGCTGTGGCCGTTGACGGTGACGATGCCGTTCGTATTTTCGTTGACGACGGCGCCGCGCGGGTTCATGCAGAAGGTGCGGACAAGGTCGCCGTATTTCTCGGTCCGGTAGACGATCTTGCTCTCGTAAAGCTCGTCGGTGAGGTGGGAAAATACTTCGCTCGGCAGCTCAACGCGCACGCCGATATCGACGCGGTTCGAGCGGGTGCCGATGCCGATCTCGCGGCAGACCTTTTCCATCCATTTGCTGCCGCTGCGGCCGACGGAGATCACGCATTTTTCGCAGTTGTAGCTCACGCCGCATGCGCTGATCTCGAAGCCGCCCTTTTCAACCTTCACGCTGTCCACGGGGCTGTTGAAATGGAACTCCACGCTGTCCTTGAGGTGGGCGTAGAGGTTTTCGAGCACGGTGTAGTTGATGTCCGTGCCGAGATGGCGGACGGAAGCATCGAGCAGATGCAGGTCGTTCTGCATGCAGAGCTTTTTGAACTTGCTTCCCGCCGTCGAATAGAGCTTCGTGCCCTCGCCGCCGAAGCGGAGGTTGATATCGTCCACATAGCGCATCAGCTCGAGCGCCTTTTGCTTGCCGATGTATTCATGCAGCGTGCCGCCGAAATCGTTGGTGATGTTGTATTTGCCGTCCGAAAACGCGCCCGCGCCGCCGAAGCCGCTCATGATGGAGCAGGTTTTGCACTTGATGCAGCTCTTTATCCTCTCGCCGTCGATCGGGCAGCGGCGCTTTTCAAGGGGATTGCCCGCCTCGAATACCGCAACGCTGAGCTGCGGCGCAAGCTTTTTGAGCTCGTATGCCGAATAGATGCCGCCCGGACCCGCGCCGATGATTATAACATCATAAAACATATTTTACTCCAGATATTCAAGTATTTCCGCCGCGTTGGTATCCGGCTTCACCTTCGGCATGACCCTTTCGATCAGGCCGTTTTCGTCGATTATGAACGTCGTGCGGACGACGCCCATCGAAACCTTGCCGTAATTCTTCTTTTCCTGCCAGACGCCGTAGGCCTCGATCGCCTTCCGTTCCGGATCGGAGAGCAGGAGAAAAGGCAGGCCGTGCTTTTCCGCGAACTTCTTATGCGAGTCAACGGAATCGCGGCTCACGCCGATAACGGCGACGTCCTTTTCGCGGAACGCCGCGTACGCCCCCGCAAAGGCGCAGGCCTGGCGCGTGCAGCCGGGGGTGTTGTCCTTCGGGTAGAAATAGAGAACGACCTTCCTGCCGAGAAAGTCGGAAAGGCGAACTTCTTTGCCCTCGCCGTCGTTCAGACAAAACTCGGGCGCTTTCATTCCAGCCTCAAGCATATTATTATCCTCCGATAAAAATCTTGTAATAATTCAGTAATTCTGTTTCCCAACCGGGATCTGCTTCCGAACGGCGCGGACCTCCTCGGGATCGATCCCGACGGTCAAAACCTGCTCCTCCGCCCCGGCCCTTGCGAGCACGCGGCCCCAGGGATCGACGGCGATGGAATTGCCATAGGAAACGTAAGGAGCGCTTTCGTCCCTCGCCGGAGCGCAGCCGAAGGTGAAGATCTGCTCATCTACTGCGCGTGCGCGGAACAGCAGCTCCCAGTGCAGCGGCCCCGTCGTCATATTGAACGCGGCGGGCACGGCAAGGAAGTCGATATCCCTCAGCCTGCGTATCATGTCCGGGAAGCGGATATCGAAGCAAACGATCACGCCGAATTTTCCAAAGGGCGTATCGAAGGCCGTGACGCCTTCTCCGGGCGAAAAGGTCCGCGATTCCCGGTATTTTTGCCCGCCCTCGATTGCGACGTCGAAAAGATGGACCTTGCGGTGCTTCGCGATCATTCTTCCCGCAGGATCGAAGCAGAAGCTCGTATTATAGAGCTTTTCGCCGTCCCGCTCCGGCATACTTCCGCCGATCAGGTATGCGCCGCTCGCCTTTGCCATTTCGCAAAGCGCCAGCGTGACCGCGCCGCCCTCCTCCTCCGCGTTTTTCACGAAATCGCGGTTCCGGTACGGGCAGCAGAACATCTCCGGCAGCATGATCACGTCCGCGCTTTTTGCTTTTCCGCAGAGCTCCGCGGCGTGCGCAAGGTTCTGCGCCTTGTCCGCCGCGATATTCATCTGTATCAAAGCAAGCTTCATCCGGATTCCTTTCAATCTGTTTTTTCTGTATTTTAACATCTAAACCACAGTTTTTCAATGGTATTGCCACTTGCCGGCTTTTCTTTTGAGTTTTTTAAAAGCGCGGTTTGTGCCGCGCTTTCATCATCCTTTTCATATTCTCTGTGCTCAGCCCCAAAGTCCAAGCGATGCACTGCCAACAAAGTTCCCATCCTCGGTTTTAGTAAGGCGCTGCATTCCGAAAACAAGCAGCCAGCCGTCGATTCCCTGCGCATAATCAGAACTGCCGAGCATTGTCCGGTCAATGAAACATTCGGCATAAGCAAAGGGTTCTTGAGCGCGAACAGCGAATTCAAACTCATAGAACGTTCCTCCCGCATCCTCTTCATGTCTGAACGCGATCGGCTTAATCTCATAACAGTAAAGCGGCGAGCTTTCCGGCAACGCTTTATAATATTCGATGAGTTTTTCAATAAACAGACTCCCGATTGCATCAAGATGCTCTGCTTCTGCGCACCCGGATCCTTCGATTTCCTCCGCTGTCACAACTATCTCTGCATTATCCAAGCCGGAAATCAATGCGTCGATTCCTGTTTTTCTATACCATGCGAGGTAATCCTCCCCGCTTTCATTTGCAGGCGATAGGTACGAAAGCTCATAATCCGGCTCGCAGCCGTTTTCACCGCGTTTGAAGTTCACATAAAGCCTGTAAAGATTATCGCTGTCCGGAAAAGAAACCAAAGGCGAAGAAGAGTAAACAATGAATGCACCGTCTTTTTTGAGCTGCACTCCATGAGCTTCCTCAAATCGTTCCGCGACCTTCCATGCTTCCTCAATGAACCATTCTTCATCGAGTGTTTCCGCCGGTTTCTCCGTCGATCCCGTAGTATGAGTCTCCGTCTGCGCATCTGCTGTTTCCTGCTGCGCCTGAATCGGTTCCATTTTTTCGCCGTCCGCGCAGGCGATGACAATAGGAAGCAAAACGGCAGCAATCAACGCGACAATAATCTTTGATAATAATTCCTTCCGTTTTTTCATACTTATCACCCTCTCTCATTTAATCAATATCATTACCTGCTTCTGCATATGACGCAACTCTGATTGTAAAAGTATAGAACGGCAATCCGCTGCCAGAAATCACAACTCGCCAGAGACCAGTTTGATTGAACGTAATATATCCGCTCGAAACATCGCTGCAGTTTGAAACCGAGTAGGTATAACTGGCAGTTGAGCTGTTAGGTTTATATATTTTCATGGTCATAGAAGCAACAGAATAGCGTGCGTGCCCTTGTACAATTTCTGAAGAGCCTGTTGTTATGGTAGGTTTAAGTGTTCCGTAGAAGTAATTCCCATCGGTGTTTGCACCAACGAAATATTTCGGAGCCATTATGTAAATGGCATCATAACTATGACCTTCATCGTCGAAATACATCGAGAGCAAAACATTCTTATAGCAATTATTATAAGCAGTAAAATATGCCGTGTCACGCGTTACTTCATTGGGGTGAAAGGTACTCAATGACTAAGTTTTCTGCTTGTTTTTTCTCTGAGAGGGTGTGCGCTTGAGCAATTCCATTTGTGTTTGTCAGCAACGCTGCAATAAGAATTACAACTAATACCGTCTTTTTCATAATTGATTCTCCTTTCTTTTAAAACACAATAAAAACCCAAATATAAAACCTGCTTCCTATATACTTACTTGAATTTGTTTTTATTGTATTAATCATTATAACACAGGCGAACATAAATGTCAATCCTGCAGCCACACGATAATATATGCATTCCTGCGAAAAACACCGCCGATACTCACAGTTCACACCTCGAAGGGGAGGCTTACAGCGTTGCATCCTTTTCCGTTTTATGTTAAACTATTCCCGAAGGGGCGTCCTTTCGGGACGTTTATTTGGTTATGAACAGGGATCTGACCGTCGGCAAGCCCTCTGCGGTGCTGTGGAGGTTCTGCCTTCCGCTCTTCGGGAGCGTGATATTCCAACAGCTTTATAATATCGCGGACAGCCTGATCGCCGGAAAGCTGATCGGCGAAAGCGCTTTGGCCGCCGTCGGCAACAGCTACGAGGTGACGCTCATTTTCATCGCGTTCGCCTTCGGCTGCAACATCGGCTGCTCCGTCGTCGTTTCCCGCCTTTTCGGCTCGAAGGAATACGGCAATCTCCGCACGGCGGTGCATACGGCTTTTATCTCCACCGTCTGCCTGCTCGCCGTACTGATGAGCCTCGGCCTCGTCTTCGGCCGCACGCTGCTGCGCCTCATCGACACACCGGAAAGCCTGCTTGCGGATTCCTCGGCATACCTCGATATCTATATCCTGAGCCTGCCGTTCATGTTCTTTTACAACATTTCAAACGGCATCTTTTCCGCCCTCGGGGACTCCAGAACGCCGTTCATCTTCCTTGCGGCCAGCTCCACGGCGAACATTTTCGTCGATATCCTCTTTGTGAAGGGCTTGCACATGGGCGTTCCGGGCGTCGCGTGGGCGACCTTCCTCTGCCAGGGCGTGAGCTGCGTCCTCGCTGTATTCTTCGTCTTCCGCCGCCTTAAAAAGCTCCCCGCCGGTGAAGAAAGGCCGCGCGTTTTTTCCTTCGAGCTGCTTAAAAATATCGTTTACGTAGCCGTGCCGTCGACGATCCAGCAGAGCTTCGTTTCCGTCGGCAACATCATCATCCAGCGCGTGATCAACGGCTTCGGCGAGGGCACGATCGCGGGCTACGCGGCGGCGATCAAGCTCAACAACCTCGTCATAACCTCCTTCTCCACCTGCTGTCAGGGCATTTCCAACTACACCGCCCAGAATCTCGGCGCGGGCAAGCGCGAACGCCTCCCGGCGGGCTTCAACGCGGGCGTGCGGATGCTTTGGCTGCTCGCGATCCCGTTCGCATCGCTCTATTTCTTCTTCGGCGAATTCTTCCTGCGCCTGTTCATGGAAGCGCCGAGCGAGGCCGCGCTTTCGACGGGCATCACGCTCCTGCGCATACTTGCGCCGTTCTATTTCATTATACCGATGAAGATGGTCGGCGACGGCGTTTTGCGCGGCGCGGGCCTCATGCGCTATTTCATGATCGGCACGTTCACGGACCTCGTGCTGCGCGTCGTGCTTGCGATCATCCTCGCGGATACGCCTCTCGGCTCCACCGGCATCTGGATCGCCTGGCCGATCGGCTGGTGCATCGCGACGGTGCTCGTGATAATCTTCTACCGCAATAAATTTTTGCGGAAATCCTCTTCCCCTCCCCTTCCGAACTCTCTTTAAGCTGAAAGGATGACCCATGAGTTTTGAAGAACTGCTTAAAAAGCTCGAAGACAGCGGGCTGAAGCTGCTCGCCGGGATCGCGGTGCTCGCCATCGGCTCGGTGATCGTCCATTTCCTGACGAAGCTGATCTTCCGGCGCGATCCGCTGAAGAAGGTCGATCCGACCGCCCGCGGCTTTCTTTCCGCGCTGATCCGGATCCTGCTTTATTCGGTCGTCGTCATTGCCGCGATCGGCGTGATGGGCGTTCCCCTCTCCTCC
>JAEEGL010676631.1_pt1 | contig 17338 bp, 12 predicted proteins | sample 9134231 | NCBI WGS metagenome assembly JAEEGL01 (sample SAMN16246548, study PRJNA631951) | gut metagenome | biome: gut microbiome; feature: rumen; material: fiber-attached | host: Bos | place: Iran: Karaj | collected 2018-10
AGGTTAATTAATTCATCGCTCGGGCCTACGGGACACTTGAGTAACAGAGCGGAGCGGAACAGGGATACTATTCCAATCATGCCTATTTCTTTCAAAAAAACGCCCCAATTTCTGTTCCACCCGAAATTACAAAATGACACTTTTTTAACTAAAAAATGAACAAAATGTCATTTTGACTTTTTCCACTAAAAAATGAAATCTAGAGCGGCGCTTGTTGAGGAAAGAGGGAATATGGGACAGAAAATTTACAATTAGGACATTGATAATTCTGTTTTCGGGTGTGGAAGTAGGTCTATTAGGGTGTCCGCGATGGTGCGGAAGACCCTTGTCGCAGGTCTATTAGGGGGTAATAGTAGGTCTTTTACCCTGATTTTTGCACCCCGTTTTTCGGTTTTGTTGTTCTGTTTTGATGGGTAAACCATCAAACACTCTGATGTTCAGAGTGTTAGCTATTCGTGCTCTCTCGTGCGATATTTGCGAGCGCGAGTGACTTTGCTCCGAAATTTGCCCAAATTTTGAAGGTTCAAAAATCGCGATTGTCACAAAAAAGGCCAAAAAATGAACAAATTGACATTTTGCCTTTTTCTCGTCTTTAGGTGTGCAAAGGTAATAAAAATAATTCAATTAAATCGCAGTTTGGCGATTTTATTTTGGCAAAAAATTGGCGGCAGTCAAAAAAATTATTGAGTCCGTCTTTAAAGCGAAAGTTGAATCTACTTACTCAAGCAAGTGCGTCCTGAAAGGTAGGGCGTTTTTCCACTTTCGAAAGTTGAATCTACTTACAATAGTAGAGCTGACCTTAACCTTAATGACAAACACCCCTCTCCTTTGCCTTGCGATTGTGGAGAGGGGTGTTTGCAAGATATCGTAATATATTGTTATGCCGATGTTTAGAGCGTTACTCCGTTTTTGAAGATGGAGATTTCGCGGTAGCCGTTGATTTCGTTGCGAGCTGGCTCGCCAGAGGCAACAGAGAGGACTTTGTCTATGAACTCAGGTACAAGCTGCTGCATGGTCTTGCTGCCATCAACGAGCTGTCCGGCATTGAAGTCTATCCAGTTGGTCTTGCGGTTGTAGAGGTTGCTGTTGGTGGAGATCTTCATTGTTGGGACGAAGGTGCCGAATGGCGTGCCGCGTCCTGTGGTGAAGAGCACGAGATGGCAGCCTGCAGAGGCAAGGGCTGTGGAGGCTACGAGGTCATTGCCCGGAGCTGAGAGGAGGTTGAGACCTGTGGTCTGCAAGCGGTCTCCATACTCCAATACGCCGCTGACTGGAGCGCGTCCACACTTCTGTGTGCAGCCAAGAGCCTTGTCCTCAAGCGTAGAGATACCGCCGGCCTTGTTGCCTGGAGATGGATTCTCGCCTACTGGCTCGCCGTGAGAGAGGAAGTAGTTCTTGAAGTTGTTGATGAGAGATACGGTCTGCTCAAAGAGCTCAGGTGTCTCACAACGGTTCATCAGGATGGTCTCAGCGCCGAACATCTCTGGTACCTCGGTAAGGATGGATGTACCGCCCTGTGCCACGAGCCAGTCAGAGAACTCACCCTCGAGCGGATTGGCCGTGATGCCGGAGAAGCCGTCAGAACCGCCACACTTCAGGCCTACGCGCAGCTTGGATACAGGAACTTCCTCGCGAACGTCCTGACGCGCTTTCTGATAGAGTTCACGCAGTATCTCCATACCTGCCTCTACCTCGTCGCCCTCTACCTCCTGGGTGATAAGGAGCTTGATGCGGTCTTGGTCATAGTCACCAAGGGTCGCCATGAAGTCATGGGGCTGGTTGTTCTCACATCCGAGAGAGAGTACCAGGACAGCACCTGCATTGGGATGAAGCACCATATCGCGCAGGATCTTGCGGGTGTTCTCGTGGTCGTCAGAGAGTTGTGAGCAACCGAAGTTGTGGTGCCAAGCGTGAATGGCATCGATGCCCTCCAAGCCAGTCTCTTTCTCCAGCTGGGCTGCCATCTTCTCTGCTATGCCGTTGACACAGCCTACGGTAGGCACAATCCATATCTCATTACGCACTCCGACATCGCCGTTCTTGCGCTTATAAGCCTTAAAGGTACGGTTTTCCTTAGCGATGTTAAGTTTCTCGTTTACAGGATTATATGTATATTCAAGTGTACCGGCAAGATTAGTCTTCAGATTATTCTCGTTGACCCACGTACCAGCCTTGAGAGCTGTGCGTGCGTGACCGATTGGATAGCCGTACTTGATGATGTCCTCACCCTCATTCTTGTCGGCCAAAAGGACCTTGTGACCTGCGGGGGTGTCTTGAAGGACGGTGATGTCCTTGCCATCAACGGTGATGACTTCTCCCTGACTGATAGGCTGCAGACAGACTACAACGCTGTCAGCAGGATTGATTTTCAGAAATTTCTCCATAGTGTTTTTGTGTTAGCAGTATATTTTATAGATGTTTGCGCGAGTTAGATTTGTGTGCGGCGATAGAAATCGACATTCTCTTTTGAGAGGATTTCTATCGGCATGTAATTGACAGCAGTAACATGCTTTTTGAGTATTACAGCCCTTACGAGGGCATCGATGCTATAGTAGCCTTGCTGATAGCCATGCTGCGCGATGAGGAAAGATATGCTACCCTCCCTGACACAACGGGCGTTCTTCTCCACCATGTCGTAGCCCATAATCTGGATGTTGCGGCGATTGGTGTTGAGCAGGAAGTCACCCACGATGTGCGCCTTAGAATTGAGCGTGATGCAATGGTGCGTGTCGGGGTGGGAGTTAAAGTATTCCTCGAGCAGGACGTTGTGCTGACGCTTGGTGCTCTGGTACGGCAGGTCAAGCACATTGATCTTTATCTCAGGGAAATGGTCATGCATATAGTGCCTGAACCCTACCTCACGATTGTCCTGCTGCTTGCTGGCTACATTGACACCGTCGAGGGTCTGCTTCATGAGCATGATCTCTTTCTCCTTACCAGCCAGGAGCATGAGCATCTTTGCAGCGAAATAGCCAGAGGCGAAGGAGTCCTGCCCGTAGAAGGCAAGGGGCCTGAGGTCGGGCAGATAGGAGTCGAGCATGATGAACGGTATCTCCTCGGCATGGAGGATATCGGTGAATTCGCGCGTCACATCGAGCTTGGAGGGCACCATGACAATGCCATCTGGGTTTTCTTCCAGTATGGCAGAGTATTGCTCGCGGAACGATGCGACGTCATTGCGGCGATAGTATTTGAATGTGACATAGACATGGAAGTCGCGTCGCGTGTCACAACATTTGCGCTGCCCCTGCTCTACCTCTTCCCAATAGGCCTCACTCTCATGTTTGGGCATGAGGCAGAAGAAATCGAAACGACGACTGTTTGCCAGGGCGCTGGCATACATATTTGGCTCATAGTGTATCTGTGCAAGTACGGCGCGCACCTTCTCCAGTGCCTTCTTTGACACATTGGGGCGATTGTGCAATACACGGTCAACGGTGCCTGTAGATACGCCGGCCTTCTCGGCTATGTCTTTGATTGTGTAACGCATATTGCGTGCAAAAGTAATGAAAAAACATAAATTGTGCGAACACACAGTCGTTTATTTTCACAAAAAAAGAAAAAATTAGCAGTTTTTACGGGTTTTTCTTGTCGGATTGGCGATTTCTTTATAAATTTGCACAAACGCAGCAATATGTACAATTTACCATGTACGATGTACTATTTGGAGTTGTACTACCTTTATATATATATGCATTACAGACTTAATACGATTAAACCCAAATTATAAACAAGTCTAATTTTACAACTAAACAAACAAAAAAATTATGGCAAAAGTAGTAACACTGGGCGAGATTATGCTCCGCCTTTCTCCTAACGGTCAGGACCGTTTCATTCAGACAGATGTATTCCGTATCATCCCCGGCGGTGGTGAGGCTAACGTAGCTATCAGCTGTGCCAACTATGGCCATGACGCTTATCTCGTAACAAAGCTTCCCGCTCACGAAATTGGTCAGATTGCAGTGAACTCTCTGCGTCGTTATGGCGTAAACACAAAGTTCATCGCCCGTGGTGGTGACCGTGTAGGACTGTACTATTGCGAGACCGGAGCATCTATGCGTCCATCAAAGGTTATCTATGACCGTGCCAACTCTGCAATCGCAGAGGCTGACCCATCTGATTTCGATTTTGATGCTATCATGGAGGGTGCTGACTGGTTCCACTGGTCTGGCATCACACCAGCTATATCTGACAAGGCTGCCGAGCTGACAAAGCTGGCTTGCCAGGCTGCAAAGCGTCACGGCGTGACAGTATCTGTTGACCTGAACTTCCGCAAGAAGCTGTGGACCTCAGAGAAGGCTATCTCTATCATGCGTCCTCTGATGGAGTATGTTGACGTGTGCATCGGCAACGAGGAAGACGCAGAGCTGTGCCTGGGCTTCAAGCCAGACGCTGACGTAGAGGGCGGTGAGACCAATGCTGCCGGATATGAGGGCATCTTCAAGCAGATGAAGGAGCAGTTCGGCTTCAAGTATGTGGTTTCTACACTGCGTGAGTCATTCTCTGCAACATTCAACGGCTGGAAGGCTCTGATCTATGACGGTAAGGAGTTCTATCAGTCTAAGCGCTATGAGATCAACCCAATCATTGACCGCGTAGGTGGTGGTGACTCTTTCTCTGGCGGTCTGATTCACGGTCTGCTGACAAAGCCAAACCAGGGCGAAGCTCTTGAGTTCGCAGTTGCAGCATCAGCTCTGAAGCACACCATCAACGGTGACTACAACCTCGTTTCAGTTGCAGAGGTAGAGGCACTTGCAGGCGGTAACGCTAACGGACGAGTACAGCGATAATCTCTATGTACAATTTACCATTTACAATGTACAATTTTCATTTTCAATTTTAGCATACTTCGCTTATGACGCGTGAGGATATGAAACAAAGGCTCAAAGCATTTGCCATCAGAATAATCAAAATGGTTGATGAGATGCCTAACACAATATCTGGAAACGCTATAGCAAGGCAAGTGATACGTTCAGGGACATCACCCTCAGCAAACTACAGAGCCGCCTGTGTGGGAAAGTCGGATAAAGACTTCCTTAATAAATTAAAGATGTGTGAGGAAGAGCTTGATGAGACCTCTCACTGGCTGGAACTGATAATTGAAAGTGGATTGCTGCCAAAAAGCAGAATGGTAAATCTGTATGAAGAGAATCTTGAACTACTGAAGATTATTGTAGCATCAATAAAAACGATGCGCAGTAAAATAAACGAAAAAATAGAATAACCAACCTTTTTACCAATAGATGTCACATGACTAAATGACTATTGTACAAGACTAAGAGAAAATTGTACATAGCTAAATAGAAATTGTACATTGTACATGGTAAATTGTAAATAAAAATGGCAAAATTTGATAAATTTGAGGTGATGGCCAAGATTAAGGCTGCACCTATGGTTCCTGTTTTCTATAACAAGGACGTTGAGGTATGTAAGAATGTCATTAAGGCTTGCTATGACGGCGGCGTAAGAGCATTCGAGTTCACAAATCGCGGAGACTTCGCTCACGAGGTATTCGGTGAGTTGTCTAAGTGGGCCGCTAAGGAGTGCCCTGAGCTGGCTCTCGGTATCGGTTCTGTAGTTGATGCTCCTACAGCATCGCTCTACATCCAGTTGGGAGCAAACTTCGTTGTAGGTCCTCTGTTCAACCCAGACATCGCCATTGTCTGCAACCGTCGTTGCGTGACATACTGCCCAGGATGCCTCACACCATCTGAGATTGGTAAGGCACAGGAGGTAGGTTGTGACTTCACTAAGGTATTCCCTGGAGACGTGGTAGGTCCTAACCTTATCAAGGGTCTCATGGCTCCAATGCCTTGGTCTAAGATTATGGTTACTGGCGGTGTGGCTCCTGAGAAGGAGAACCTGGAGAAATGGTTCAAGGCCGGCGTTTACTGCGTTGGTATGGGCTCCAAGCTGTTCCCCAAGGAGAAAGTGGCAGCAGGTGACTGGCAGTACATTACTGACAAGTGCAAGGAGGCTCTGGGCTATTGCAATGCTGCAAAGGCCTAAGCATATACACACAGAAGGCTCCATACGGTTTATCATGGCCGTATGGAGCCTATTCTTTTTACTGACGACCTCATGCCAGCGAGGAACGGCAGAGGAGTTCGATATGGCCAGGCAAGGGATAGCGATGATGGACTCTTGCAGACTAAAGGCCGACAACATGAGTTTCTACCTCCATAAGTATGAGGTGGAGAAGATTCTGGATAACTATGAAAACGATTTCACATCACTCACATCATCCCAGCAGCAAGAGCTGACAGGCCTGAAAGCACAATATACGTTTTCTACCGTTGACTACCTGCTACAGATAGGCAACAGGCAAGAGGCGCGACGCATAGTCAACGAGTTTGCTGACAATGCCACAATAAACCTTTACGCTGACTCCACACAATGGCTCAACTATCTCTATCATCAGGGGAAGGTGTGCTATATCCCATACGATATAAATAAGAACGCGCGCACGTTGCTGCGAGGCTATGACTGCCTCATACAATGCTACATACTCTCAACCCGCAGGAAAGCCGTGAGATATGAGGTGCTATCTATGCAGATGCTGAGCCAATACTTCCTGCATCCCGAGTTCTTTCCATTGGCACGTGAGTTTGATGCCCCGTCCATAAGGTACATCAATGAGGACAATGTGGCAGACGAGCTGCTGGCAGGCAATCTGGCAGAAAGGGCGCTGAACATGTCATTGGAAACAGGTGACCCATGCCTCACGGACGACTCGTGGCGCTATCTGGCACAATGTTATTTCCAGATAGGCGATGCAGAGCGCTCTTTGGACTGTCTGCATACGGCAATGGCCAATCCTGCTACAGACGGTATGCCCGACATGAAGGCCCGGCTGTCTGAGCAATTATCGATGTCGTATGCCGCAATAGACGATAAATACAACAGCGATACATACCGCAACCTTTACCTGGACTTGCAGGACAGCATCAGACAGGACAGGCAACTGGAAGCCCGGGCATATCAACTTAAGCAAGCCACGGACCGTATCTGGGTGCTTGTAAGTATAGCTTCGGCAGTGTTCATATTGCTGCTCATCACAATCGTAATGCTCACCCGCATACGAAAGAAACGTATGCAACACAACACGGAACGAGAGACTGAAATAGAGGAGCTCAATGACACGCTGCAACTGTGGAAGCTACAGTTGAGCAACGCCCAGCGCTCTGCCGTAGAGCAACGTGCGCGCATTGCCGTCATAAACAGCATCCTGCCCCTGATAGACCGCATGAGGCTTGCAGCGAAGAAAGCCCAGGACAGCACCGATGCAGAAGAAAAAGAACGGGCACTGGAGTATGTCAGGGAGATAGCAACAGACATAGAGAGACAGAATGATATGCTCACCAGCTGGATTAAGATGCAGCACGGAAGCATCAAGCCACGCATAGAAACCATTAAGATACAGGAGATTATGTCGCTGATAGGCAGCAACGCCCCTACCCTCTTGAGTCAGGGAATACGCCTCGTTGTGCCTGAGGAGACAGACATCGCAGTAAAGGCGGACAGGTCGCTGACCGTATTTCTCCTTAACACCCTGACCGACAATGCGCGCAAAGCAATGCCCCGCGGTGGTGTAATCACTATAGCGTGCAGCAAGAACGAGGCAGAGAAATATGCCGAAGTGAGCGTTGCCGATACGGGTGTGGGCATGACTGCAGAGCAGACAGAGCATGCCTTTGACTATAGACCAATGGCCGAGGGTGAGGAAAACAAGGCAGGCAGCAATACGATGAAGAGTGCGCGCCACTATGGCTTCGGGTTGCAGAATTGCCGGGGCATCATTGACCGCTACCGAAAGATTTCATCAATCTTCTCCGTATGTTCCATAAAGGCTGAGTCAGAGGTGGGTAAAGGCACAACTATCTCGTTTCGACTGCCGCTGGCCACGAAGGTATTGCTGTGCCTGCTGACACTTTGCCTCAACGCAAATGCACGCACAGACAACGGAAAAGGTATCTCAGAGGCTGCAGCCACAACAATAAGACACACAGATAGTCTCTATCAATGTAACGTCACAGAGAGGTATGACGAGGCCATAGCATGGGCTGACTCATGTATCAATGACCTGAACACCGATACGCTGGCTAATAACTATATCAAGCTTGAGATATATAACGAGACGGCAATTGCGGCGCTGGCTATGCATCAATGGCAGAAATATAAGTATTTCAACTACCTCTATACCAATCTGTACAAAGAGACTACAGCAGACAAATCCCTGCCTGACTATTGCCGTCTTATGGAGCAAGGCGAGCTGTGGGCCAACATAACGATGCTCATAGTGCTGTTACTGCTATTGTCGCTGGTTCCGATATTCTGGTTCTTCTACCTGCGCCACGTGGTGCGATACCGCAATACGCTGGCTCAACGCATAGACGAACTGAACGACACAATAGCCATTACCCAGGCAGAACACTCGCGTCTGCACGTGCTGAACAATATCATAGACAACCAACTCTCCATTGTAAAGCACGAGACGATGTACTATCCTGCACGAATACTACAGATAGTCTCTGGGCATGAAACAGAAGATACCGAGGATTGTTCGCAACCTCTTGCCGCCATATCCTATTATCGCGACCTCTATGCCATGCTAACGACACAGGTGCTCAGCGGCAGCGTGGATGCCTATCAGTTCTCAATAAAGAAGTGTCCGATAACTGAGGCATTTCCAGATATTGTGTTTTCCACCCAGAACTCCAGCGCTCATGAGGGGACAGGCAATGCGACTGGAGGTGTGGAATGCACTCTGTTGGTGAACCATGAGCTCATAGCCCTGCTCAGACTGCTGCTAAAACGTCACAATAATGGGCACACCCCTGCGTACACGCTCTTATGCGTCAATGAGGGATATGCCCATATAGAGGTTTCGATGTCTCAGGCTCCAACCGCCCTTGCAGAATCGGCAGGCTCGCTATTCACGCCTTCCACGCCTAATGTTGACTTTCTCGTCATGCGTCAGATACTACGCGAGACAGGTGCTGCCACCAATCGCTACGCCTGTGGCATAAAAGCATCCCTTGCGGGAGCAGGACCGGGCCAACTTACCATTACTTTTTCTCTGCCGACAAGCGCGTATAATAATTATTAAGGTACGCGCGAGGGACACCATTCTTTATCAGATAATCCAGACAACCACGTGCAGCCTTGTGGTCTTTCTGCTGCATATAGAGCTCAAAGGCTGTCAGCTGATAGGCTGTAATGTCATCATCTACGGTTATGGGGTACTTCTTTTGCACCTCAACATCCTCTATCTCTATTGCCTTGCGTATGTCTTCCAAAGCAGGAGACACCATGTTCTCGTGACGCTCCACCTCTGCCCTCACCGCGTAGGCCTGTGCGCTTGAGGGGAACATTTCCACCATTCTGTTGGCTCCGTCAAAGGCTTCCGTTATGCGATTGTCCTCCAAATTGGTAAGTATCAGCCCCATCAGCGCGTGCTCGTTCTGCGGATCTATCAGCAAAAGACGTTCATAGTCGCGACGAGCATCGGCAAAGCGCCTCAAGTGCTGGTAAACATATCCGCGATAATAAAGTGCCGTAGGATTATCCGGGACTATCTCCAACACCTTATTATATTCATCCAAGGCATACTCCCATTCCCCGAACTCTATGTTCAGCGCCGCCTTTCTGAGCTTCAGCTTGTATGCCTTAGGGTGCTGCTCTATCAGACGGTTAATCATAGAAAGGGAGTCACGCAACTCCTGCTGTGTCTGAGCATTAACGCTCGCTACAAACAAAAGTTGCGTGACTATAAAGCAGATAACAAATCTTACTTTGCGCATATTATATCACCAAATTGTACATGGTAAATGGTAAATGGTAAATTGTACATAGTAAATTGTACATAGTACATATTCTTAAGCCTTCTTGATGAAGTCCACAATCCACTGTCCCACTTCCTTTGTACCATACTTTTCGCCGCCTTCAACTTGTATCTCAGGTGTGCGCACATTCTGATCCAGTGAAGCATCAACGGCCTTGCGTATCAGTGCACCCTCCTCTTTCAGGTCAAAGTACTCATAGAGCATTGCCACGGAGAGAATCTGTGCCAGCGGATTGGCGATATTGAGGCCCTTGCCCTGTGGCCATGAACCGTGGATAGGCTCAAAGACAGGTGTTGAAGTGCCTGTAGATGCTGATGGCAGAAGTCCCATAGAACCAGTGATGCAAGAGCCCTCATCGGTCAGGATGTCACCAAATGTATTCTCTGTTACCATAACGTCAAAGAATGTAGGCTCCTGAATCATGCGCATCGCAGCATTATCAACATACATATAGTCCGTTGTAACGTCTGGGTACTGTGGAGCCAGCTCCTGTGCCACCTTTCTCCAAAGGCGTGATGATGCCAGCACGTTAGCCTTATCCACTACTGTCAGGTGCTTACGGCGCTGACGAGCATACTGATATCCCACCTTCAGGATGCGCTCTACCTCTGGGCGAGAATAGTAGTTTGTGTCAAAAGCGTCCTCTACACCGTTCTCATTGGTTGCAGGCTCCTTCTTCTGACCGAAGTACATACCACCTGTGAGCTCGCGAATGCAGATAAAGTCCGCACCCTTCACAATCTCATCCTTCAACGGAGACTTGTGAACCAGACAGTCAAAAGTGGTTACAGGGCGAATGTTGGCAAACAGTCCCAGCTTCTTGCGCATAGCAAGCAGTCCCTGCTCAGGGCGCACCTTTGCAGAAGGGTTATTATCAAACTTTGGGTCGCCGACGCTTGCAAACAGTACTGCATCAGCAGCCTCGCATATCTGATACGTCTCCTCGGGGAATGGATCGCCAACCTCATCAATGGCGTGAGCGCCACAGAGAGCCTCCTTGTAAGACACCTCGTGACCGAACTTCTCTGCAACTGCCGACATGACAGCTACACCCTGCTCCATAATTTCGGGGCCGATACCGTCACCGGCCAAAACAGCAATGTTTAGTTTCATACGTTTATAAAAGATATAGTTGATTTTCTGATTTAATACTATAAAACCCTAATAACCAAAAAAAGGAGCCGCCCTACATGGGGTTGCTCCTTCTTTGTGTCGGGGTGACAGGACTCGAACCTGCGACAGCCTGGTCCCAAACCAGGAACGCTACCAACTGCGCTACACCCCGGATGCACCTAAAAGCCTGTTTATCTTCAAATGCGGGTGCAAAGGTAATAGTTTTTTTTGAAACAGCCAAACGTTTTAAGAACTTTTTTCACTTTAGATACATAAAACTACCACGAATTACACAAATTGCACGAATTTAGCTTGCCCACAGCAAGACATTCTGATGCTTGAAATTCGTGAAATTCTTGCTCCACGTTGTTACGCAAGCGTCCCTTTGGGCCGAGCGCGTGAAATTCGTGGTCTAAACACAACCTTCGTGGTCAAGAGCCTAGTACATCTTGCTCACTATCCAGTACACCAGTCGTGTGGGCAATATGCGTCCCAGTAGCAGGAAGGCCTTGTACATCAGTCCCACGGTGCTGATGGGTTCCGGGGAGGCAGCCTCAGCAAGCGAGAGCAGTTTCCTTGCCAGTTGCTCAGGAGACTGTCCGTTCTGCTCATCTTTTGCCATCTGCGCAACAGCAGCTTCCATGTGGGGATAGATCTCAATGCCTTTCACACTATCCCTACGTGCATTGGTGAAGCCGGTCTTCACATCGCCAGGCATGAGGCAGCACACCTCCACGCCATGCGAACGCAGCTCGTTCTTCAGGGCCAGCGCAAAGCCATTGATGGCAAACTTGGATGCTGAATAGAACGCTTGAAACGGTATGGAGAAATTAGCCATCATCGAACTTACGAAGATAATCCTCGGCCTCTTCCCTGTCTGTTCCTTTTCTGTCTGCCTGAGGTGTGGCAATGCTGCCTGTGTGATATTTACCGCTCCGTTAAAGTTCACATCCATCAGATGTTTCCATTCCTCCTCGGCAGTAAACTCCACAGCACCCGATATGCCCATTCCTGCATTGCTGATAAGCACATCAAGGTGTTTTTCCGCCTCCACCACCTCTGCAACGGCGCGCTGACAGTCTTCTGCCTTGGTCACGTCACAGTTGATGTGCACAATACCTTCACGCGATTCTCCATGGCGTGACAGTTCATAAACTTTGTAGCCGTTTGAGGCAAACAATTCCGCGGTAGCCTTACCTATGCCGGAACTACCGCCTGTTATCATCATTACTTTCACCATATTATGTACTATTTACAATTTACAATTTTCTATTTACTATTTACCGCTCGGCACTCTGTGACGCTTGCGTAACAAAGTGGAGCTCGAATTCCCAATTCTCAATTCTCAATTCCCAATTCTCCTCCGCTATAGGGCGGGCTTTACCACTCATTCAGATTACATTTCTTCTCTGCTGCCTTCTCTATTTTATCAGGCAACGCCGAGAAGAAGTCCAGGCCCGTGATGCGCTCCACATCATCAATGCTATTCACGTATGACGTCATCTTCTTGTTCACTTTCTCGTTACGATAGATAAAGCCGATTCCGGTTCCATCCTTGCCTGAAGCATCCATTCTCAGCACCACCTTATAGAATGCTTCGGGCACCACGACCTTGTTACGTCCTATCGTGCGGTGCACCTTATTTAATAATATAGGACCACAGACGATGTAGATATCCCCATAGCGACGCGCCCACGTGCGGCATGCTTTCTCCAGTTCGTTCCAATCTCCAGCATTCAGCTCATACATCTGCGGACATATATTCGTGAGCAGGAACGTCTGGCGCAGCGCCTCCTCGTCCCACTTATTGTCTCCTGCCGGACACATGTGTCCCCTACTGTATCCGCTTCGGGCATAGTCCTGCCACGTAGCTCGGGGAGAGGGCACATCCATATCCTCCGTAAACTGCATCTTGCTGCGCTGGTTCTTTCCATACACATGCTCACGTGTCAGATGCCACGCCACAGCCACAGGCAACCGCCATTCCCTGCTATACACCACCTTGTAGCTCTTCCTCTCCAAGCGCAGACCGTCATAGCCCTTCACATCAAGAAGGCTTTGCCCGGTGCTTTCACTTTCCGACAGTCTGTCATTACTTCCTTCATCGCTACCCGCATTGGCAAAGACGCTGCATATAGCCACCACGGCGGCAAGCAACACAGTAGAAAAAAATATCTTCATCTTATTACTCATAATATCTTTAATTATGCATCTTGAATCTTGAAACCAGAAACTTTAATTTTGCATTTTGAATTTTGAATTATCAATTATATATATCACATGCTGCACCACTCCCCTCATGAAGAGGTACACGTCAAATGCCAGCCACAAGGCATGATTGCCCATCCTGTCAGCCAAAAGCATATACACCAGAAAGAATGCTATAGCGCCGCCCATCGTGCCCTTCAGCATCCCCACGGTATTGGTGATACCCACAAACACCCCATCCCACACAAAGGCAGCCACGCCCGATACGGGTATCAGTATTGCCCATATATAGTAGTCCGTAGCAGCCTCGCGCACTACAGTGTCTGTGGTCAATATACTTGTAAAGAGCGGAGAGCCAAACATATACGCTATCGTATATACCACCACCAATCCAAGTGCCCATTGCCACACCCCACGCAGGGCGCGATGGAATTTCTCCCTGTCGCGGGCACCGTAGTAACGCCCGCACAGGGCTTCGGCAGCAAAGGCGAAACCGTCCATAATATAGGTATATAGTATGAACATCTGCATGATGATAGAATTGACGGCAAGTATCACAGCGCCACCTTTTGCACCTGCAACGATAATCCAGATATTGACAGCAACAAGGAACAGAGTGCGCACGAACAGCGGCACATTGACCATGAAGAAATGCCTGTAATCGGCGATTGAGGAGCCAAACAGTCCCTTGACACCCCTGAACACATCAGTATATCTCCACGCCACCATCAGCAACGCCATCCCAAAGCCCGCCCACTGGGCTATCAGCGTGCCCAGCGCAATGCCCGTCACACTCATGTGAAGCCAGAAGACAAAGGCATACGACAGACAGATGTTCAGCACATTCTGCGTTATCGACACCACCATCGGCAGCCGCGTGTTCTGCATCCCCACAAACCATCCCGTCAGGGCATACAGCCCCAGAGACGGTATCGTGCCCCAGATACAGATGTGGAAATACTTCTCCACCAGTCCCACGAGGAACGGGTCTGGCTCTATAATGTACACTATCAGCTTGCAAAGCGGCACCTGCAGGGCTACAAACGCCAGCGCAATCGCCGACGACACCGTCAGCGCCCTTGCCAGCAGCCTCGCGCAGAGATCCCTGTCACCCGCTCCATAGGCCTGGGCCGTCATGCCACCCGTGCCAAACCTAAGAAACGACAGCAGCCAGTAGAGAATATTGAACGCCATAGACCCCACGGCAATAGCCGCCACATACCATCGCGCCAAGTCCATGTGACCCATAATGGCCACATCAACAAGCCCCAACAATGGCACGGTAATGTTGGAAATTATCGACGGTATGGCAAGTTGTAATATCCTTCTATGCATAATTTGCATGCAAAATTACGAAAAAAAAAGCATTTTCTTTGCACGGACAAATTCTTTTTCTTACTTTTGCAAAATATTCTTACATTTGTCAGACGGCATTGGTGCCGTCCGAATACTATCGATTCATTAAATTAAACAACAATGATGGACTCTCAAGAGAAGCGCGTTTACGCTTCAAAAGCAGAAGTACTGGATCATCTCAAGGAGTTGGTCCACAATGAAGAAACGGAGATTGACAAAACCGAAATTGCTCATCTCAAGACCGCATTCTATTATCTCCTCAACCAGGAACGCGAGGCGGCGGAGAAAGCTTACCTCGATGCAGGTGGTGACCCAACAAAGTATGTTGTCCTGCCTGATGAGGACGAGGAAACCTTCAAGGCTGAGATGAATGTAATCAAGGAGCGTCGTCAGCAAGCATTCCTCAAGCAAGAGGAGGAAAAGCAGGCAAACCTCAAACGCAAACAGGAAATCATAGAGCGCATCAAGGCGCTGACCACCACACCCGAGGAGGCCGGACAGGCATACCAGGAGGTGAAGTCACTCCAGGATGAGTGGAAAGAGATTAAGTCTGTACCTGCAGAGAATGCCTCTGAGCTGTGGAACAATTACAAGCTTGCACTTGAATTCTTCTACGACTTGCTGAAGATGAATTTTGAGGCACGTGAGTATGACTTCAAGAAAAACCTCGAAGCAAAGACCGCCCTCTGTGTGGCAGCAGAGAAATTAGGCACCGAGGAGGACGTCGTAAGCGCATTCCATCAGTTGCAGGAACTCCACAACCAGTTCCGCGAAATCGGTCCTGTGGCCCGCGAGCTGCGCGAAGAGATATGGACACGCTTCAAGCAGGCCAGCAGCGTAGTGAACAAACGCCATGCTGCCCACTTTGAGGCTATACGCCAGCAGGAAGAGGAGAACCTCGCCAAGAAGACCGAGCTCTGTGAGAAGGTAGAGGCAATCTCAACTGACGACCTCAAGACCAGCGCCGACTGGGAGGCAAAGAGCAAGGATATCATAGCAATCCAGGCTGACTGGAAGACCATAGGTTTCGCTCCTAAGGCCATGAACGTGAAAATCTTTGAGCGTTTCCGTACTGCATGCGATCAGTTCTTTACCGCAAAGAATGAGTTCTTCACAGGCATGAAGGAGCGTTTCCAGGAGAACATTGCAAAGAAGGAAGCCCTCGTCAAGGCCGCTCAGGAGCTGCAAGACTCTACCGAATGGAAGAAGACTGCCGACAAGCTCATAGAGCTGCAGAAGGAATGGAAGACCATCGGAATGGTGCCTCGCAAGGTGGGTGACCAGCTGTGGGCTGATTTCCTCGGTGCATGCAACAAGTTCTTTGAGGCCCGCAACGCCGCTACCGCAGGTGAGCGCAACGAGCAGCAGGAGAACCTCAAGAACAAGCAGGGCATCGTAGAACAGCTGAAGCAACTCCTCGAAAGCGGTGCTGAAGACCTGCAGCAGCAGGTACAGAAGCTCACAGAGCAGTACAACGCCATCGGTCATGTGCCATTCAAGGAGAAGGACAAGCTCTTCCGCGAATACCACGACACACTGGACGAGCTCTACAAGAAGCTCAACAAGAACCGCGCCGCACGCCGTCTCAACGCCTTCAAAGACAACCTGAAGGAGGTGGCAAAGCGTGGCGAGGGTGCCTTGGACAACGAGCGTCAGCGCATGCAGCGCCGTTACAACGAGATGAAGGAAGAGCTCAGCACCTACGAGACCAACCTCTCCTACCTCACCGCATCAAGCAAGAAGGGCAACAGCCTCATAGACGAGATGAACAAAAAGGTAGAGAAACTCCGCGATGAGCTCAACCTCATGAAAGAGAAAATCAAGACAATGGCGTAAAGTTAAGCCCCATTGACATTATGATACAAAGAAAGCAGGTCTCATGCTCAGCGTATGAGGCCTGCTTTTAAATTTTGTAACTTTGTGAACTATAAAAACATCTCAAAACAATGGAACAAGATCAATGGCATTGGCAGGAGCCAGGCACAGCGTGGAAGGGTATTTGTGTTTATCATATCACTCTGACGGTACCGTCGCGCGAGCCATTATTGGGGAGGCTCGTCATTCCTGACGGCGATCCTTCGCAGGCACGGGTAGAGCGCACAGCACTGGGCAATGCCGTCATAGACGAGCTGTATGTGATGTGCCAGCACTATCCCGCCATACGTATTTTCCAGTTCTGCCTGATGCCCGACCATCTGCATGCCGTCATTCGTGTGACAAGAGTCATGGACACCAGTATCCGCAGCGTGATAAGAGGATATTGGCAAGGCGTAAAGAAACTGGGAAGAGCACACACTTTAGCGGCTTCAGGAGGGGCTTTAGCGGCTGCTCATGAGGGGCCTTTAGCGGCTGCTCATGGTAATCCTTCGGCGGCTGCCCATGAGGGCCCTTTGGCTGTTGCTCATGAGGAGCCTTTGGCGGCTTCAAGTGGCCCTTCGGCGGCTTCTCATGAGGGCCCTTTGGCTGTTGCTCCCGAATTTAATTCGGGAACAATAAACGAAGGAAAAGCGGCAGCCAAAGGAAACGCAGCCTCCGAAAGCACAGCGCCAAAGGAAGGCTGCTGGGCCTTCCCCATTTTCACCGAGCGGCCTTTCATCCGCCCATTGTCGCGCCGCGGGCAGCTGAAGGCAATGATGCGCTATGTCCAGATGAACCCTCAGCGATTAGCCACAAAACGCCTGATGCCGGGCTTTTTCAGGGTGCAGAAGGGCATCGAGATAGCGGGCCGCAGCTATGACGGTGTGGGCAATGTGGCGCTGCTGCATGCAGGGAGCTATGATGTGGTGCATGTGCGCAGTATTTGGGTCAAGGCGGCA
>JAEEGL012364585.1_pt1 | contig 17338 bp, 6 predicted proteins | sample 9134231 | NCBI WGS metagenome assembly JAEEGL01 (sample SAMN16246548, study PRJNA631951) | gut metagenome | biome: gut microbiome; feature: rumen; material: fiber-attached | host: Bos | place: Iran: Karaj | collected 2018-10
GCCATAGCTGTCATAGTCGACACCCAGGCGGGAGTTGTTGTACTGGTCGAACAGAGGGTTGCTCTGGTAACGGCCGCCGGTCTTGTCGCTGTAGGAGGTGTCACCCCAGACGAAGTGGCCGTAGGTGCCGTCCTCATACTGCACGGGGACATGGACGAGCTGGTTGGTCTCCAGGTCGATGTAGTCCATGGTGGGGACGATACGGGCGTAGCCGATCATGTTGCCGCCGCCTTTACCCTTGGAAGTGTTGAAGTTGACCGAGTAACCGGCCTTCAACCACTTCGTGATGTTGAAGTCGGAGCTCAGACGCATGGTCAGGCGCTTGTTCCAGGAGTTCACGATGATACCCTTGTTGTCGAGGTAACCGATCGAGAAACTCGTCCTCGCGGCTTCGGAACCGCCGGAGATCGAGAGATTGTACTGCTGACGATAGGAAGTCTGGGTCATCACGTCCTGCCAGTCGATGTAGTTGAGCTGGCTGTCATAGGGACCGGTGAAGGCCGTGAACGGGGTCATACCGTCGTTGACGGTCGAGGCACGGTAAGCGGAAAGGAACTCCGGCAGGGAGGCCATCTCGAGACGATGGGCGTACTGCGAAATACCGAAGTCGGCGCGGAAGTCGACGCGGGCCTTGCCGGCCTTCGCCTTCTTCGTGGTCACGAGGACGACGCCATTAGCTCCGCGGGCACCGTAGATGGCGGTGGCGGAAGCGTCCTTCAGGATCTCGATGCGCTCGACATCCTGGGGATCGAGCCAGCTGAGGTTGGAGTGGGTGCCGTACTGGACACCGTCAACGACCCACAGCGGGTTGGTGTCGCCGTTCATGGTAGCGATACCGCGGATGCGGATGCTGTAACCGCCGGTCGGGTCACCGGAAGACTGGGTGATAACCACACCGGCAGCGGCGCCCTGCAGACCCTGGGTAAGGGAGGTAGGGACGCGCTTCAGCATGGACTCGGAGTCAACGGATGCGACCGAACCGGTCACGTCGCTCTTCTTCTGGGTACCGTAACCGATCACCACGGTCTCCTCAAGGAACATGTTATCCTCCTCGAGGACGAAATTAACCGTGCCCTGTCCCCTTCCGAGGGTGACTTCCTGGTCGGAATAACCGATGCAGGAGGCGACGAGGGTGGCATTGGCAGGAACGTTAGGAATTGCAAAGGCTCCGTCGACGTCGGTGGTAGTACCGATCGTAGTCGAACCCTTCACAAACACGCTCGCGGCGATGATGGGTTCGCCGTTAGCGTCCTTAACCGTACCTGTGACTCTGTTTTGGGCAAATGCGGAGACGCCTGCACACAGCGTGAGCAGGACGGCCACGAATGCCGATTTAAGATGATTCTTCATCATAAGACAGATTGATTAATGGTTAAAGTTGAGTTTATAAAAGTGTTGTAGTTATCGGAGTGAAGAGTCTGTTATCTCATGTGTCGCGTTCAGTTATCAGTCGTATTAAATAAGTCCCACAAATTTATCGAATACTCTTGAGCCAAATCAATACTTTTTATTCAACAATTAATATTATTTTGGCCCAAAAGGGAAATACCGCCCGCCTAAGCCTGAAATACAGCAGGCGGGCGGCATTTTCCACATCAATACTTGACGTTCTTTACAGCGTTCCAGTCGATGTCCTTGGTGCTTTGGGCCACGGGAACGGTAGGGATGACCGCTCCCTTGCGGACGAGGATCACGGCCTCCAGGTCGGCGGTGGTGATATCGTTCCAACCGGCCTTGTAAACCTTTCCGGTCTGATAATCAACCCACTGTCCACCAGGAAGATAAACTTTTCGCGTCCAGTGACGGAGGCCCGTGGTAGGACGCTCCGCGTCGCGACGGGCGCGAGGCTGGACGTTATAATCCTGCGGAGTATCGAAAATCGGGGCGACGAGGATGTCGCTTCCGAAGAGATACTGGTCCTCGACCATCCAGGCGACAGGATCGTCAGGATACTCGATGAACATCGCACGTACCATCGGAAGGCCGGTCTCCGTGCACTTCTTCGCCTGCTCGAGAATGTAAGGCATCAGCTTGTATTTCATCTCTGCAGAAGCACGGTAGTAGTCCACGAAAGTCTGGTTGTAAAGCCAGGGCTCGGTCGGAGGGTCTCCGTGGCTGCGGGTGTGCGAGCTCAGGAAGCCGAACGGCAGCCAGCGGCGGTAGAGGTCCTCGGGCGTGGACTTCACGAAGCCGCCGATGTCGTGGCTCCAGAACGGGAATCCGGACAGGCCGAAACTCATTCCGGCGTGCAGCGTGGAGAGCATTGCCTCGTTGGTGTTGGCCGCATCGCCGCCCCAGTGGAGCGGATAGCGCTGCGAGCCGGCCCAGGCGGAACGGGCCCAGATGACGGCTCCGTCCGGTTTCTGGACGTCCTTGGTGACCTCCCAGACAGCCTTGTTGTAGCGGACCGGGTAGAGGTTGTGCTCGTACAGGCCGCCGCGGCCGTTGGAATAGAAGCCGTCGAGCGGGGCGCCCTCACCGAAGTCGGCCTTGATGGCGCCGACACCCATCTCCAGCAGCTCGCGGAGATGGCCCTGGTACCACTTCACCGTCTCGGGGTTGGTGAAGTCGAGGACGGCGTCCTCGTAAGGCATCGTGCCGTCGGCGTTGCGTACCACGAGATCCTTGTCTATCAGCTCGTTGTAGAACGTGTTGTGCTGGGTGAAGTAGGTCAGCTGCCACAGGCTGATGTGGAATCCGTCGTCAAGCAGGTCCTTGATCATCTTCTTGGGGTCGGAGAACCTGTCCTCCGCGAACTTGTAGTCGCACTGCCAGTCCACACCGAACCATCCGGTGTCGAAATGGATGACGTCGGCCGGGATGCGGTTCTCACGAAGCTTGGATGCCACCTCATATCCGTCGTTCTGTGTAAGGTAGGTGATACGGCTCATCCATGTACCGAAACTCCAGGTCGGAGGCATGGGAGTCTTTCCGACCACGTCGGTATAGGAGTCGAGGATCTCGGCGGGGGTTCCAACGAAGAAGAAGAAATCGAAGTTCTCGTCAGCCATGAAGAGTTTGGTCGCTCCGACATATGATGCGCCGAAGTCGCAGGTGACGGGTGCGGAGGTGTGCATGAACACGCCATATCCGCGATTGGAGAAGTAGAACGGCACGGGCTTGTACATCTCGTCGGTCTCGGGACCCTGGGGGTCGGTGACGAAGAGATTGACCTTCTGGCCCACCTTGTTCAGGCCGGTCGGCGACTCGCCGCATCCGTAGATGCGCTCGCCTGCCTTGAGGCTGAACACGGGAGTGATGCGGCGCGCGTTGTCGATGCCGCCCTTCCTGAAGCCGAACGGGAGGGTCTTGACCTGGCTCACGTCATTGTCGTGGCTGGTCCAGGTCTGGGTGAGGACCTTGCCGGAAGCGTCCTTGAGCACAAGGCGCCAGGGCTGCTTCACTATGGTAAGGGAAGAACCCTCGGGGCTGGTATAGACGATCTCGTTCTCCGTCTGGGTGCATGCCCAGGCGACATGCGGGTCGGAAGCGATGAATTCGGGACTGAACATCACCTCCTCCACAGGCTTGGGCTCCACGAGCGACGTGAGCATCCGCACGCGGACGGTCCTGTCGGAAATGAAGTCCACCTTGAAACGGAACTGGGGGTCGTTCTCATATCCGCTGGAAGGGAAATCCTTCATGCGGAGCTTGTCCATCACCACGGTGTTGGTGTTGAAAGCCTGGCGCGGCTCGAGGCTGTAGCGTCCCCACTGCACCTTTCCCTCGCCTGTCGCGGCGTTGAAATCGGTGAGCTTCTCCGCGAAGAAATAGATAGAGGTCATGTCCACATAGTCGCGGCTGAGGTCAGGAGCCTGGTTCATCAGGCGCTGCGCGGACATGGTGCCGGCCGCCAGAAGCACGCCGGCGCAAAGGAAGAGTCTCTTTAAGTTGCTGGTCATAAATTGGTTATTTGTGGTTCAGTATCCTGTCGGAGGCGAGGACCATGTACATGAAGTGCGTCGTGAGACCGCCCATGCAGTACTCGCCTTCCTGCCAAAGATAAGGAAAATCCAACAATTCCGGAAGGTCCGGACGGATAAGATTGGTGCCGGGGGCCACACCACCGGGGATATAAGACCAGTCCGCACGGTTCGTGCCATAGGCGGCCTTGACGGTATTGGAACCCACTCCCGTCACGAACGACGCGGTATTCTGGCCGGGGTGCATTCCCAGCAGGAACTGCATGGTGCTGAAGATGAACTCGGGCTCGAACAGGTCGGGATAGGACTGGTGCAGGAACACATAGTTGTATCCCAGGCGCTGGGGCTCCCACGATCCGGAGGAGCGGTTGCCCTGGTCGTGCGGCACGCCGTAAGGGGTGCGCGCAGCGACCTCGCGGTACATGTCACGGACCTGGGGAAGGGCCTCGCGGATGGCCTTGCTGAAAGCCGGGTCGTTCACCGCCTTGTCGAAACGGCCTATGTACCACGCGGTCTGGCGTATGCTGCGGGTGATATAATCCTGCTGGCCAAGCACGAAGTCGCGGTACTCCTTACCGCCGGTGGTGAGATAGAGCTCGACGGCGGCCTGGACCTTGCTGCCGGCCAGGCGGGGATTGCTCTCGGCATCTACACCGGCATAAATCTTCCTGGCTATGTCAAGGCAGTCGGCTGCCAGAGCGTCGTTGTGCCCCTTGAGGACACGGCTCATGCAGGCCAGGGAGGCCGCGACGGAAAGCTCCTTCGAAGGATTGTCCTCGGTGAACACCCAGCGGTCGTCTTTTCCGCCGACAATGCCGTCGGTGTGTGCGGCGGCGTCACCCAGATGGGTGTACTGGCGCACAGTCGGGCAGATGATGCCGCGGTAAAGGCGTCCGAGAGCCTTCCAGCCAGCAACGATGGTCAGGGCACCGTTCTCGACCTGCTGCACGAAATCGTTCTTGCCGTCAGGCTGGTGCATTTCGACTATCTTGCGGTCGAAATCGATGGCGGTCTCGTCCCAATATGCCCCGAGGTTCTCGATGGCCAGGGCGAGGATGTAGGCCTCTCCGGCCTGTGACTCGACACGGATGTCGTAGTCGCCGGCATCGTGCCATCCGCCGACATTGAGTCCGGGGACCGGATCGCCCGGATTGAAGGCGCAGAGGGTGGAAGGACCCTGGGAGTATCCGTCGATATGGTTGATGTTCACCGGGGCCATCAGGGCATCGTCGTTGTGGCAGTAGTCATGCCAGACGCGATACTTCTCATTCACCCTGATATGGCACATCTGGATGGGGAGGAAATACTCTATCTCGGTCTGCCAGATGCCCTTGTCCCAGACATCCTTAGCGATGCGGAAGACGCAGGAAGACTGGTCGCCGTAGCATACCTGGTACAGGCCTTCCTCCTTCACGTCGGAGAAATCGAACTGGAGGTAGTGGTAGCGCATGAAGTCGCCCCACTCCGTGGCGCCGCCCTTCTTCACGGCCTTGCGGCCGTCGGCGGTGATGCGGAAGAGCTCCGGCTCCAGGAAGGAAGTCGTACGCTGGTCCAGTTCTATGACCGCAACCTTCTTCTGGTCAGGATGGTAACCGACCTGCGAGGTCTGGACCACCGGGGTATAACGCCAGTCGGGAGAGACATGGGGACGGATGATCCAGCGGGCGGCGGCCTTCTGCGCGCCGGCAGGGAATTCGGTCCTGAGGATGAACCAGCCGTTGTTGTGGTTGATGCGTCCGTCATAAAGCTTCAGGTCGCCGTTCTCGCTCTCGATGGTGATCTTCGCGAGGTCGTCGTGGGGATTCAGGACGAACTTGTGTCCGACGGCCAGGGGCGCGGACACGATGTCGTCCGCAATCATCGGGTTGTAGGTCTTGCGGTCAAGCAGGAGCTGGTCAAGGCTGGCCCTGCCGCGGGGATTGAAGTCTCCGAGATGCTCGGTATTGGACTCCAGATGCATGGTCGGACCGACTGCCTGATGGTGGAACACCCCGTTCTGGTCGTCCATGATCCAGGGCTGGCCGAGCAGGGTCGAAGGCACAAGCTCGAGGTTGAAGCCGAGCTTGCCGGCGAATGTCTCGGGGACCGGCCGGTCAAGGTCGACGGTCAGCACGAGATGGTCGCCTTCAGCCTTGACGGACACAGTATACTCGAACGTAAAGTCCGGATACAGTGCCGGATTGAAACCGGAAAGGTGGTGGGAAGAATCAGGATAGCTCTGTACTACGCTGATAGTCTGGGTATTCTGGTCGACGTTGCGGGACCTGCGGCGCGGGAGGCCCTGCCACTGGCCCTGCGAGACCTCGAACTTCACGTCGCCGTTGGCCGCGCGCCTGTGACCGTTGAGCACAAGGGTCACGCCGCCCTGATGGCCTTCGGGGTAAACGTCGCTGTACACCATCACGCCAGCCCCGGCGTTCTCGAAATACTCCTTTTCGTTAATGCGGAATTCCTGCGCCTCCGTCCGCATGCAGACGGCGGACAGAAGGACGCAGGAAGCTATGAACAATACTTTCTTCATCTGTAACAACTGTTAAATGTGCACCTGGGTGCTGAGGCGGATATCGTCGGAGGCCGCACCCACGAGGATCTCGATGTCGCTGTCCTCAAGGGTCCAGTCATTGACGTCGACATTCCAGTAACGCAGGTTGCTGACGGGGATCTCAAGGGTGACGCGGCTGGTCGCGCCGGCGTCGAGGGATACCCTCTGGAAGGCCTTGAGCTCCTTGAGGGGCCACTCTACCTTGGCGCCGATGCGGCGTACATAGACCTGGGCGACCTCGTCGGCGGCCATGGAGCCGGTATTCTTGAGGTCGAAGCTGACCTTGATGACGTCCTTTGCCTTGTAGGAGGACTTGTCGGTCTTGAGGCCGGCATACTCGAAGTCGACGTAGGAGAGGCCGTGGCCGAAGGCATACATCGGCTTCACGTCCTTGGTGTCATACCAGCGGTAGCCGACGAGCAACCCCTCAGTGTACTTGGACTCGGGGGAAGGACGGTTGGCGCGGCGGTCCCTCTGCTGACCGCCGGTGATGTCGCGGCGGTACTGCTCGGTGAAGAGGTCGCCTGCGGTCGGGTCGGCGTTGGGGAAGTTGCCCATGGCATAGGCCGGGGAATCCTCAAGCTTCACGGGGAAGGTGAAAGGCAGCTTGCCCGAAGGGGCGATGTCGCCGAAGAGGACCTCGGCAAGGGCGGTACCGCCCTCGATGCCGTTCCACCAGCCCTGGACGATGGCGGGTGAGGATTTGACGAGCTCCTGGAGGTCGCAGGGACCGCCGGAGATGATGACGCTGACGAGGTTGGGGTTGACGGCCCTGAGGGCTGCCGCAACCTCCTCCTGGCCGGTAGGCAGCTTGATGTTCTGGCGGTCGCTGCCTTCGGACTCGATGTTCTTGTTGGTACCGCAGACGAAGATGACCACGTCTGCCTCCTTCGCGAGGGCTACGGCCTCGGCGAGCAGGGCCGGATCGGCCGGCTCATCGATGGCGGCAGCCACGAGCGGATCGGCCGGGGCGTCGGGATTGCCGCGACGGCGTCCGGGGAAATTCTTGTAGCCGGGAGCATACACCACCTCGACGGCATCGCCGGCGCGGCGCTGGAGGCCGAGGAGAGGAGTGACCTCATAGGGCGACTTGACGCCGGCGCCGACACCGCCGGACTGGGTGTTCAGGACGGCGTTCTGGCCGATGACGGCGATCTTCCTGACACTCTTTGATATAGGAAGGACGGCACCGTCGTTCTTGAGGAGGACGATGGACTTGCGGGCCACGTCAAGGGCCGCCTGGCGGCTTTCGGGACGGGAGGCAAGGACGGTATTGGCCTCATCCTCGGGGATGGGGGTGATGGCGAAACGGACGCGGAGCAGTTCGCGGACCTTGGCGTCCACGACCGACTCGGGGACCGCCCCGGCCTTGACGGAGTCAATGAGTGCGGGTCCGAGGTAGCTGTTTCCGGTCATCTGTACGTCGAGGCCGTGAAGCGCTGCACCCATGGTGCTGTGCGTGCCGCCCCAGTCGGAGACGGTGAAGCCCTTGAATCCCCACTCACCGCGGAGAATCTCGTTGTTGAGGTGCTCATTTTCAGAGCAATAGAAGCCGTTAACTTTGTTGTAGGCTGTCATAACGCTCATCGCACCAGCCTCGCGGACCGCAGCCTCGAAGGGCTTGAGATAGATCTCGCGCATGGTACGCTCATCGATCTGTGCGTCGACGCTGCCGCGGTTGGTCTCCTGGTTGTTGACCGCGAAATGCTTGATGCACGCGGCAGTACCGGCGTCCTGCATACCCTCGACATAACCGACGGAAAGGGCGGCGGAAAGCACGGGATCCTCGCTGAGGTACTCATAGGTGCGGCCGCCGACAGGCAGGCGCTGGATGTTGATGGCAGGGCCGAGCATGACGTCCTTGCCGCGCAGGCGGGCCTCATAGCCGATGCCCTCGCCCACGGCATACGCCATCTCCTTGGACCAGGTCGCGGCCATGGCGGAGCCGGTCGGGAAATAGGTGGCAGAATCGGTCAGCCAGCCCTTCGGGCGGAAACCGTCCGCAACCTCCTCCCGCACGCCGAACGGACCGTCGGCGTACTTGATGTCCTGGATGCCCAGGCGGGGAACGCCTTCGGAGGACATGATGGTCTTGCTGTGGAGCATCTCCACCTTCTCCTCCAGGGTCATCTGGGCGATGATCTTGTCAATCTTCTTGTCATTGACCGTCAGGCGGTCCTGAGGGGTCTTCTGGGTGCAGGCGAAGCACAGGAGGACTGCCATGCCTGCAAGGATCAATTTTTTCATAATCGGTACGTTAGGATTACAGTATGACGAATGTTGGTTATAGTCTGACGGTTACGGCCTTGCCGCTGTAGCTCACGGTCTTCGGCTTGCCGCCCGGGACGTCGACGACGAACTTGCGGGATTTCAGCATACCGTCGTAGCTGCCGGTGCGCGCGCCGATGGTGAGGGTACGGGAGGCATCGTCCCAGGTGACGGGAATCTCGGTGTAGGCGCCGTTCTCGTAGTTGTAGTTGTCGAACTCATCCTCGTAGAGGGTGAAGCAGCCGTCGGCGCCGGGATAGACGCGGAGCTCGAGCTTCGTCCACTTCTTCTCGGTGGAGTACTGGACCTTCTCGGTGGTCATCGGGACGATGGAACCGGCCTTCACGTACACGGGGATGATGTCGATGGGGGCTGCCTTGGTGACGGTGCGGCCGCCGGCGAACGGCTCGCCGGTCCAGAAGTCGAACCAGGTGGCTCCCTGTGGGAGATAGACCTGACGCTGCACGGTACGGTTCTCACCGACACCGTCCTCGAGGATGGGGGCCACCAGGAAGGCCTGGCCGAACATGAACTCGTCGTCGATGTCAAGCACGTTCCTGTCTCCGGGAGCCTCGAGCCAGAGGTGGCGGAGGAAGGAGTAACCCTCCTTCGTGGTACGCCAGGCGGTGGAATAAATGTACGGGAGGAGGCTGTAGCGCAGGTTCAGGAACTTCTCCTGGACGTCGAAGGCCCAGTAGCCGCGCTCGCCGAACTGGTAGATCTCGCGCGGGGAGCCGGTACCGTGGGCGCGCATCATCGGATTGAAAGTGGCGAACTGGAACCAGCGGCAGTAGAACTCCTGGTAGCCGGGGTCGGTATTGGCGGTATTGTAGACGTTGCCGTAGGGATGCCATGCGCCGATGTCGGTGTTCCAGTAAGGGATACCGCACATCGAGAAGTTCAGGCCGGCAGGGATCTGCTTCTTGAAAACGTCCCAGGACGCGCGGATGTCGCCGCTCCACGAGCCGGCGCCGTAGCGCTGCAGGCCGGCGAAGGCGGAGCGGGTGAGGATATAGACACGCTTGTCGGAAGTGGTCTTGCGCTGGTTCTCATAGACGCCCTTGCTGACGAACAGCGGATAGGTGTTGCGGACGTTTCGAAGAGCCGTGCCAGCACCTGTCGGCTGGTTGAAGTCGGAAGGCTGGGTGTTGTAAAACTCCGGCTCCGGACCGTCGAGCCACCAGGCGGACATTCCGTTGTCGAACATGTTCTTCTTCATGTAGGACCAGAAATGGTTCCTCGCATCCTCGTTCCAGATGTCATAGACCTTTGCCGCGCGGGGAGAGGTCTGCATGGGGAACAGGGCACCCATTTCCTGAAGGTCCTTATAGATCTGGGTAACCTCGCCGACGCTGGGCCAGATGGTGATCATCATCTTGGCATTCAGGCCCTTGAGGTCGGAGAACATCTTCTCGTACCCGGCGAAGGCGGGATTGTTGAAACTCAGGGCGTTCCAGGTGTTGTCCTCCTCGCCCCAGTACTTCCAGTCCTGGACGATGGCGTCGAGCGGGACGCCCAGGTCGCGGTATTTCTTCACGACATCCACGACCTCCTCGGAGGATTTGTAGCGCTCCTTGCACTGCCAGAAGCCGAAGGTCCAGAGCGGCGCGAGCTTCGCGGCGCCGGTCAGCTCGCGCATCAGCGCGATGGTGCGGTCGCCGTCACCGCCGTACATGAAGTAATAGTCGATGGCCTCGCCCGCCTCGGACTTGAACGACGTTCCCATCGGGGTATCGTCGAAGGTCGTGATGGAGTAGGTGTCCCAATAAACGCCGTAGCCCTTCTCCGAAATGAAGTAGGGAATGGCTATCTCCATGTTGTTCTGCTCGAGGACGAGCCTCTGGCCGCGCTGGTTCATCTTGCCGTTCTGGTGCTGTCCGAGGCCGTAGATGTGCTCGTCCTCGTCAAGGATGAACGACTGGGTGATTTCATTGGTGTTCTCGACGATGGTGCGCATGCCGGGGCGCATCATTCCGGGAGTGTCCTGCCCGGGAGAGCTTTGGGTGGGAGTGACGCCGGCAGTGGGCGGAGGAGGCACCTGCTGGCGGACGCGCTGGACGAACTGGACGGGGATGAACTGCGCTCCGTATTCCTTTTCGGAAAGCAGTTCGATCCCCTTCCCCGGATCGAAGAAATAAACCCGTCCCGTGGCGAGGTCCATATTGACCTGAAGCCCGCCGGAAACGGCCCAGACTATGTCCCCGTCAGACCCCACATCCACCTTGGGGTGCTGAGGGGCCAGTTCGACGACGAAATCTTTCTTTTGTTCAAGATTGGAAGTAGCGGTGGTTTTCAACACGCGGACGATGTCCGGAGTGTAGAATTCGACTTTGATATCTATGCCGCGAACCCTGGCTGAGAAGCCGTCGTCCGCAGTCTTTACCTGCGCGAAAGCCGGAACGGCTGCGCACAGGAAGAGAATTGGAAGCAATCGTTTCATGACTGGTCGGTTAGTTTCAGTGTCTGATGCAAATATACTTAATTGACCTTAAAAATATAGGACCGCAAAATACAATCGGAACCGCTTGAGTACAATCAATGTCCAATGAGTCCAAAACGTTTCGGATTACGCGCCTTTTCACTATATTCGTACAACAATTGAAGAATCGTCATGAAATTCCGCCCCATACTTATCCCGCTGGCCCTTGCGGCCATCATTTCCTGCGACCGCGCACCCTTGATTCCCAACACTCCACAGGAAGGCGCGGAGATTCTCCAGGACGCACAGAGCCCTGTCATCGAGCAGTTCTGCCAGGACGGAGCAGGTTCGATGTGGATGAGGAATGCCCAGCAGCGGGGCCTGCTGCGCATCGACGGGCAGACGGCGATACATTACACCAACTTTCCCGGCAACCCCTCCAGCCTGTCCGCCAACATGGTCAACGACATCGCCTGCGACAGGGACGGGGAGCTGTGGGTGGCCACACAAAAGGGCGTGGACCGTTTCGACCGTGCGACTGAGTCTTTCGTCCACTATGCCCTCGACGACAACATCGCATACACCCTCAGGTTCCTCAAGGACCCCAAGGGAGACCTCTACGCTCAGAGCCGCCGCGCCATATTGAGGTACAATCCTGACGAGAAGGCGTTTGAACGCGTACTCCAGATCCCCATGCTTACACGGAGGGAGCCCATCCCGGTTTTCGACAGCCAGGGACGGCTCTGGATACGCGGCGACGACATGATCTACCGTCATGACAAGGATTTCCGGGTCGACCTGGAGATTCCATGGGAAGGGACGCTGAACGGCTTCGTCTCCGACGGAGCCAATTCCCTGCTGCTCCTGGACGGAGGACGGCTGCACGCCATTGACCTGACTTCCGGCGCCATAGGCGCACTTCCTCCTGCCCTGAAGGAACTGGAGGGGAAGAATGTCCGCTCCGTCAGCGCCGTCGGCGACAGGTTCCTCCTGTTTACCGCAGACGGCGGTAACCTTCTTTATGACAAGGTCGCGAGGACACTGTTCTCCAAGGTCTCCGATTCTTCCCCGTACACCAGGATCCTGGGGCTGCCGGAAGGGAGGGATTTCTATCCTGACAGGAACGGCGGCGTCTGGTACGCATCCGCGGAAGGAGGATACAATGTCGTCATGACGGCTACGGACAGCGAGTCGGCGGACAACGAGCTCAGCCTTTACCTGAAGGACCATCCCTGGCGGTCCAGCACCGGTAACGGCAGGTTCATCTGGGTCCTGCTCAACGACAATTCCCTGCTTACATACGACACCGGGACAAAGCACATCGCCGGCATTGCCCCGCTGGGAAAGCTGACCGGCCTGGAGCGGGCTTTCCTCCAGGTCCAGAGCGGGCCCGAAGGGCGGCTTGTCCTGAACGGTACGGGCCGTACCGGCCTGCAGACCGTCACCCTGGCTACCGATGCGGACGGCCTGCCTTCACTTGAGTGCATCTACACATCCATGGCCCCCGTAGTGGCAGCATTCGACAACTCCGGCAACCTGTGGGGCGCCAGCGTCGGTTCATTGCTCGTGTATGCCCCGAAGCCCGAGAAGGGCCAGAAAAGCGTCGCATTCCGCCGCGCAGAGGGGGTCGGTCCCCTCAACCCCGTCTCGTATGCCAATTACTTGCTTCCCCTCCGTAACGGGGACATACTCATCTGCTGCACCGACAACAACCCCCAGATCCTTGATCCGGAGACCGGGAAAGTAACACCTGTCCCAATCAGTCCCGTCGATATACAGATTTACTACAACGCCGTCCTGGAGGACAGCCGCGAGGTCATCTGGCTGGGTACCACGGACAACGGCCTGCTGCGTTACGACAGGAAGGACGGCAGCATCGAGAGGATGGATTTCGCGGGAGACCTGGGCGTGGGAGACATACGTGAAGACGGTTCCGGAAACCTCTTCTTCCTAATCGGCGACCGACAGCTTTTCTGCCTCCCCCCGAGGGGGGACGGCCCCGAACTGCTCTGGAACGAACTGACCGGATTCCCCAAATCAAAGAGCATGTTCATCCTTCCGGACAATACCGTCTGCCTTTATGAGGCCGGTCGCATACGCACGTTCAAGCCCGGCGACGTCGGCGGCACCCAGGAGATATCCGGACCGGTTACCGTGACTTTCGCTTCGGACAGGAAGCCCCTGGCCCGTTTCACCGCGGGGTCGGACGCAGGCAGGACGATCCGCCTGCGCGTCCCCGCCACGCACAACGACCTCAGCATGTACCTTTCCGTAAGTGACGGGTCACTGACGCCCGTGTATGATTACATGTTCGGGATCAATACCCGCAAAGGCCAGCTGAGGGAGTCTGTCAACAACGCCGCCATCGACCTTTACGGACTGTCCGGCGGGCGGAACGTCATCCAGTTCAAGATCCGCCGCACCGACTATCCGGCGGAAAGCCCGCTTTACACCGTCATACTCAACGTCCTGAGACCGTGGTATTTCTGGGCGGCGCTGGCGCTGGTGCTCGCCGGCACCGCGCTCATGTTCTTCCTATTCAACAATCTCAGAAGGAGGCGCAAGGAGGCCGAGAAGGAGCGTCAGGAGCGTGAGCTCCAGGAGCAGGTCAACATGCACAACCTCGACTTCTTCGCCAACATTTCGCACGAGTTCCGTGCCCCGCTCACGCTCATCAACGCCGCGGTGGCCTCGCTTGGAGAGGAAGGTGAGAGCAAGGAGGACTCGCAGCACACCCTCGGCATAGTCAGGCGCAACGTCGGCCGCATGCTCAAGCTGGTGACCCAGATGCTGGATTTCAACAAGCTGGACCACGACATGCTCAAGCTGAACGTCTCCCTGGCGAACGTCCCTGACATCATCCGCCGCTCATGGGAGATCTTCGAGATCGGTGCTGGACAGAAGAACATCGACTTCAGCCTTACCGGCTGCGACAGCGACAGGCTCGGCTTCATCGACGCCGACAAGCTGGAGAAGATCATCTACAACCTCTGCTCCAACGCGCTCAAGTTCACTCCCCCGGGAGGACGCATCGACGTGGACTGCAAGTGGGACAACGACATTCTTGACGTCAGCGTCTCCGACACCGGCATCGGCCTCGAGGAGGACAGGATAGAATCCATCTTCGAGCGCTTCTCACAGACGGAGCCTGCCCGCAAGGCCGGCGGCACCGGCATCGGCCTGTATTTCACGAAGTCCCTCGTGGAGATGCATCACGGGCATATCACGGCAGAGAACCGATATGCCGGTGACGACCGCGAGCACTCGCTCGGTTCGGTCTTCCGCTTCAGCATCCCGCTCTCCGAAAGCGAGTACTCCGACGAGGAGAAGGCTGCTCCCGACGATCTGATGTTGCCCGCCGAGAATGTGTCCGAGAACGCCGGGGCCATCATAGAGCACGAAAGCGAGGAGCTCCGGCAGGACCTCCCCACCCTGCTGCTGATTGACGACGACTACGAACTGGTGTACTACATGAAGTCCCTGTTCGCGCCCAAGTACAACGTGTTCTTCCGTTTCGACGCGATGAGCGGGTACAACCAGGTCAAGGAAGTCAATCCAGACGTCATCATCTGCGACATGATGATGATGGACGTGGACGGACTTGAGTTCTGCAGGATGATCAAGGAGAACATCGAGATGTGCCATATACCCGTCATCATGCTGACGGCCCGTTCCTCCGTCGAGGACCAGATCAACAGTCTCAACGTCGGTGCGGACGCCTATGTCATCAAGCCGTTCAATCCCGAGTACCTGCAGGCCCTCGTGAAATCCATGGTCGACAACCGCAACCGCATGCGCCAGATCCTGACGACCTCGATCACCACCCCTTCGGAAGGAGCGGAGAAACTGAACGCCAAGGACAAGCTGTTCATGGACAAGTTCTACGCGAATCTGGAGTCCAGCCTCGCCGAAGGCGAGATCGACATCGACAGCCTCGCGTCTAAGCTTGGTGTCAGCCGCTCGAAGTTCTTCTACAAGATCAAGGCCCTCACCGGGCAGACACCGGGCGAGTTCTTCACCACTTACAAGCTCAACCGCGCCGCCCAGCTCATCCTCGAAGGCAAGCACAAGATCTCGACGGTTGCCGCCATGGTCGGCTTCAGCTCCCCGTCGCATTTCTCCGCCGTCTTCAAGAAACGCTTCGGCGTCCTCCCCAGCCAGTACGAAGGACCCCAATAGTTTTAATATGAAGAAAGCTGCTTTCCTGATCCTCGCTGCCCTGTCCGTCACCGTCGGACTGCAGGCAGCGAACCCTTACCTTCCCCTTTGGGAACACATCCCTGACGGAGAACCCTATGTCTTTGAAGATCCTGACAACCCCGGAGAATACCGCGTATATATCTACGGCTCGCACGACATACTCCGGACACGGTACTGCGGACGGGACCAGGTCGTCTGGTCCGCATCCGTCAAAGACTTGAACCACTGGCGTTACGACGGAGTCATACTGGAGCAGAAAGTCGATGCCAACGGGAATCTTCTGAATCCGGAAGGCCTGGCAGACGTCCTCTTTGCACCAGACGTCGTGGAGGTGACCGGTCCCGACGGCAAGAAGACCTATTATCTCTTTCCGAACAACCAGTCCGGAGTCCCGCACGACGAAGACCGCGACTTCGGCTATGTCCACGGCCGCCAGTCGATGGTCTGCAAGTCCGACCGCCCGGACGGACCTTTCACCGTCTGCAACTGGAATCCGGAAAAACCCGACGAGACGACAGGAGTCCTGGGCTTCGACCCGGCGGTGTTCGTCGATGACGACGGCAGGGTCTACGGTTACTGGGGCATAAACCGCTCATTTGCCGCCGAGCTCGACCCCCGTACCATGGCCACGGTGAAGGAAGGGACGGAGATCATATCCGGACTGATACCCAGCCACCGCGACCCCGGCGAGTTCCGTTTCTTCGAAGCGTCATCGATGCGCAAGATCAAGGACAAGTACGTGCTTATCTACAGCCGTTTCACCGCCAACGGCGAATTCGGACTGGGCAGCAGCAACTACACCCTCGCCTACGCATACAGCGACTCCCCTCTCGGGCCTTACACCTACGGCGGAACCATCATCGACGGGCGCGCCCGTGACGTGGACGCCAATGGCAAGACCATTCCAACGGCCAATCCCGGGGGCAATACCCACGGCAGCATCTGCGAGGTCAACGGTCAGTGGTATGTGTTCTACCACCGCCAGACCGGCACCAACGAGTACTCGCGTCAGGCCATGGTCGCTCCCATCGAGGTCAAGGTCACCGAAGGCCCGGGAGGAAAGGTTGAGATTTCCGAAGGAGAATACACTTCCGAAGGATTCGAGCTCGACGGACTTGACCCGATGGAAATGCATTCGGCCGGCATTATGTGCTACTATGCCCGCCCCGCTACCGAACGGCGCCGCTATATCTCCGGCTCGTACGTTCTGGCCAGTTATCCTGAATATGACGGAGTCTCCGACCCGTATGACATCAGGTTCAACCACAATCCCGTAGTGAACAACACTGCCGGGTCCGTAGTCGGATACAAGTATTTCAACTTCAACAAATTCCGCCGTGGATGGCTCAGGAAGAAGATGCTTTATACCACCCTTGTCCCGCAGGGCGTGGACGGGCATGTCACCATCATGGCCGACCACCCGGATCCCGCACGGGGCGGCATTGAGCTAGGCTCCTTCGACCTGCGTGCCGACATGCCGCAGGAGATGACGGAGGTCGGGACGAAGCTCTCCAAGGTCCGCGGCCTCAAGGGCAAGCACGCCGTCTTTTACGTCTTCGAATCCGACACCAGGGAGCAGTCCCTCTGCGAACTGCACTACCTGGTCTTCACCAAAGGTCGCAAGCGCTCCTAGCCAACAACCTTCGGGCTTTTCCCGAAGGTTGTGCCTAAAAACACCGCTTCCTTCGGGAAACGCCCGAAGGTTGTGCCCAAAAATGCCGCTTCCTTCGGGAAACGCCCGAAGGTTCGCGAAGGAGGGGGGAAGAAAAAAAGAAGGCCGGCACCGGGGTGCCAGCCTTCTTTCGTTATTGTGCAAGGACTACCTGCCGCTGTCGCGACGCGGGCGGCGGTCACCGCCACGGCGTCCGCCGCGGTCACCGCGGCCACCGCGCTCGCTACGGCCGCCCGCAGGGGCCTGGGCGTTGGCGGCATAGCCGGCGTTGGGGGTAAGATCCTGCTTGCCATAGCGCTCACCGTTGCAGATCC
>JAEEGL014021207.1_pt1 | contig 17338 bp, 8 predicted proteins | sample 9134231 | NCBI WGS metagenome assembly JAEEGL01 (sample SAMN16246548, study PRJNA631951) | gut metagenome | biome: gut microbiome; feature: rumen; material: fiber-attached | host: Bos | place: Iran: Karaj | collected 2018-10
CTGAGTCTGAGGATCTTATAATCTATGTTCCGAATGACCGGAATGGTCCCGCACCGAATTTCCTGGAAGCGATTTTCTTCGGAAACCATACTGTCAATCCGGATCCCGGCATCTTCCTGCCGGACACTCTCCGCTACCGGAAAGACTACACCCTCGACACCCGGGGTTCCCGGCAGCAGCGCTGGCCGCTTCGCGAGATTCTCGGACGGGGCTATGCTGTCGCGACTTTCTGCTGCGAGGATGTTGTCCCCGATGCGGCTGGCTATCCCGGAATCCGGGCTCTGTATCCTGGCTACACCTGGGGTGCCCTCGCTGCCTGGGGCTGGGGGCTTTCCCGTGCGCTGGATTATCTGGAGACGGATGCGGATGTCGATGCCACCCGCGTGGCGGTGTTCGGCCATTCCCGGATGGGCAAGACCGCCGTCTGGGCCGGTGCCCGTGACACCCGCTTCGCGATGGTTGTCTCCAATGCTTCCGGCTGCGGGGGAGCGGCCCTTTCCCGCCGTCGCTTCGGCGAAACCGTCCGCCGCATCAACACGCACTACCCCTATTGGTTCTGCGAGTCGTTCCACAAATACGGCGACAACGAAGACCTCCTGCCCTTCGACCAGCACGAACTCCTCGCCCTCATCGCTCCGCGGCCCCTCTATGTGGAAAGCGGCAGCGAGGACCGCTGGTCCGATCCACATGGGGAATTCCTGGGACTCGCTTATGCCGCCCCGATTTGGCAACTCTATGGCTATGAGGGATTTGAACCATCCGAATGCCCGGCCGTCGAGCAGCCCGCTACCAAGGGCCGCAACGGCTATCATCTCCGTGCCGGCCGGCACGAGATCCTGCTTTACGACTGGCTGCAGTATCTGGATTTTGCGGACAAGAATCTCTAGTAATCTTCCACGTTGAAGCGGGTGAGGATGTCCATGTGCATGAAGTGGTCCTTGCGCGAGGGAGTCTTGCCCAGGAGGACGTACTCTGCGAGGGCTTCGATGGCAAGGCGCACCTGTTCGTCCGGGCGCTGGCCGATGAGGACGGAGACGGTTCCTTCCCGCAGGGCCTCCATGTTCGCCTTGAGGTTGTCGAATCCCACGACGCGGCGTTCCGGGTCCGGATGGGCGGTGAGCCAGGGAACGAGGAGGTGGATGCGGGAGTTGAACATCACGATGTGCTTGACCTGCGGATGGTCCGCGAAATACCTGTCCAGGATAGCGTCGATGCCGACCGGGTCGTTCGGGTCGATGAAGACGTTGTCGATCTTGCAGTCGGGGGCATGCTCCAGCATATAGTCCAGGAAGCCGGCACGCCGATTCACGGTCGGGTCCGACTGCTGCAGGCGGTCGCGGCGGACGCGGACGATCAGGACGCCGGGAATGTCCCGGCCGCCCGTCAGCTGGTCCGCGCACAGGTAGCCGCTCTTGTACAGCGGCATTCCGAAATAGGCCAGGTAGCCGTTCGAGTCCGGTCGTGAGTCGATGAAGCAGTAGGGGATTCCCTGCTGTTGGAACCGGGCAGTGACGGATTCCGTCTCGCCTTGGAAGAGCGGGGCGATGACGACACCGGAAGGCCGGGCCTCCATCACTTTCCCGCAGGCCGTGCGGAAAGATTCAATGTCGTACTGGTCGTATTCGAAGGGAATGGCCTCCAACCCGGCGGCGGTCACCGCGTCCGTGGGACTGTCGATGCCCGAGGCGGAGAGTTCCCAGAAAGAGCCGGGCTCATGGGCGGGAATCAGGACGGCGACGAGGTGTTTCTTTCCCTTCGCGAGAAGGGAGGCATACACATTGGGCTCGTACCCCAGTTCGCGGATCACGTCCATCACGCGCTCGTAACTCTTCCGGGATACTTCGCCGCGGTTGTGCAGCACCCGGTCCACCGTGCCTTTGGAGAGGCCGGTGCGACGAGCAATGTCGTTGATGGTGATCTTTTCGTTCTGTGCCATGGTGGTTTCGGATGCAAATCTGCGAAAAAAAAAGTGACTGTGCAAGAAAAATCGTAAAAAATCGTGCACGGTAACGGCGCCCCTGGAGTTATTTACAATAAATATTGAAAAATATTTCCGTTACCGTGCACGGAAATTCAAAAATAGTTTCTATATTTGTAGCCGACCCATAGTAACAAGGTCGCGACCACAGATGAAAACACGCTTAGCCCTCCTTCCGATCCTGGCCCTGGCAGTCGCCTGCTCAGGGGCTCAGAAAGACGAATTCGCCGCCCTTTATGAGGGCCTGCCCTTCGACATGGCCCGTGTGCAACTCCCTTCCATTCCCGGGAACGAGGTCGTGCTGACCGACTTCGGCGGCGTCGGCGACGGCGTCGTCCTGAACACCGGGGCATTTGCGGCCGCCATCGCTTCGCTCGAAAGCCGGGGCGGGGGACGCCTGGTCGTTCCCGCCGGTATCTGGCGCACCGGCCCCATCGAACTGAAGAGCCACATCGAACTGTACGTGGACAAGGACGCCATCGTGGTGTTCGATCCCGACCAGGACCTGTATCCCATCATTGACACCAATTTCGAGGGACTGGACGTGCGTCGCTGCCTCTCCCCGCTCAATGCCACCGGAGCGCACGACATAGCCGTTACCGGGGGCGGCATCTTCGACGGCAGCGGCGAATTCTGGCGCGAGGTCAAGCGCGTCAAGGTTTCCGACAATCAGTGGAAGGAGGTCCTGAAGCGCGGAGGTCTTGTCTCCGAGGACGGCAAGAACTGGTTCCCGGATGAGGGCTATGCCAAGGCCCGCGCAACGGCCGGCAGCCTGAATTATCCGGACCCTTCGCTGGATGAGGTGGAAATCAAGACGTTCCTGCGTCCTGTGATGGTCTCTTTCCGGGAGTGCGAGCGCGTCCTCATCCGGGACTGCACCTTCCAGAATTCTCCTTGCTGGAACCTTCATCCGCTCTATTGCAAGGATGTCGTCATCAAGGATATCACGGTCCGTAACCCGCATTATTCCGCCAACGGCGACGGCATCGACATCGATGCCTGCGAGAACGTGATCCTGACCGGATCCTCCTTCGACGTGGGCGACGATGCCATCTGCATCAAGTCCGGCAAGGATGCCGACGGTCGCCGCCACGCCCGTAAATGCCGTAACCTCATCATCGCGGACTGCACGGTCTATCACGGCCACGGCGGTTTCGTCGTGGGCAGCGAGATGTCCGGTGGCGTGGAGAACATCCGCGTCACGGACTGCCGTTTCATCGGCACGGACGTGGGGCTGCGATTCAAGAGCACCCGCGGCCGGGGCGGCCTGGTGAAGGACATCTGGTGCGACCATATCTATATGAAGGACATCGTGACCTACGGGGTCGTCTTCAATCTCTATTACGCGGGAGTGGCCGCAACGGAGATGACCAGGGACGGAAAGGAAGACATCCAGCCTGTCGATGAAACCACGCCCGAGTTCCGCGATTTCCACTTTTCGGATATCCTGTGCGCCGGCGCCGACCAGGCCGTGTTCATCAACGGCCTTCCGGAACTTCCCGTGAGCAACGTCGCTTTCAGGGACTGCAGCTTCACCGCCAACCAGGGCGTTGAATGTCACTATCACGACAACGTCACTTTCGAGAACGTCACCGTCAACGGAGAAAAGTTATGAAAAGAATCCTTTATTTAGCTTGCATCTGGCTGCTGGCCAGCTCTTTCACGACCATCCACCTGATGGGTGATTCCACCATGGCGGAGAAGGACCTCTCCGACGGGAAACCCGAGCGCGGCTGGGGGATGATGTTCCAAAACTTTGTGGATGACACGTTCCAGGTCGTCAATTACGCCCAGAACGGACGCAGCACGAAGAGCTTCATTGACAAGGGTCTCTGGGACAAGGTGTACAATGCCTTGAAACCCGGAGACTACGTGTTCATCCAGTTCGGGCACAATGACGCGAAGGCCGACGATCCCGAGCGCTATGCGCCCGCTTTCGGTGCTTACCAGGACAATCTCCGCAAGTTTGTCCGCGGCGCCCGTGAGAAGGGTGCGACGCCGGTCCTGCTCACCCCGGTGGCCCGTCGCTGGTTCAAGGGCGGGAAACTGGACCGGGACTGTCACACGGACTATCCCGCCGCGATGAAGCAGGTGGCTCTGGAAGAGGGCGTCACGCTCCTGGATATCACGACCGCGAGCCTCGACTGGCTGGAAGGCCTCGGTGACGAGCCCTCCAAGGCCTATTTCATGATTTCCACCGGCAAGGATGACAATACCCATACGGTTGCACGTGGCGCGCGCAAGGTGACCGAACTGGTCTGCGAGGCCCTGCAAAAGCAGATTCCGGCGATCAGCGAACACCTCGTCCGCTATGACATCGTCGTGGACCGGACCGGTCACGGCGACTACATGACCGTCCAGGATGCGATCAACGCAGTCCCGAACTACAGCCACGACAAGATCACGACCATCTTGATCAAGGCCGGTACCTACAAGGAATGCATCGACATCCCGCACACCAAGTTCCGGATGAAGATCATGGGCCAGGGGGCCGACAGGACCATCCTCACCTACGACAATTACGCAGAGAAGATGTGGCCCGACAATGATTTCAAAGTGGGGACTTCCGGCAGCGCCAGCATCTACATCCACTCCAGCTATGTGACCTTCGAGGACATTACCTTCGAGAACACGGCGGGAGAGGGGAAAGGAATCGGTCAGGCCGTGGCGGTGTTCACCGACGGCGACTTCCTGTTTTTCCGCCGCTGCCGTTTTATCGGCAACCAGGATACGCTTTATACCTACGGCCGGTACGGCAAGGACGGCGGCATCAAGCGGAACTATTTCCTGGACTGCTACATCGAAGGTACGACCGACTTCATCTTTGGTCCCAGCATTGCCTATTTCGAGAACTGCCACATCCACAGCAAGAAAAACAGTTATGTAACAGCCGCTTCCACCCTGGAAGGGCAGAAGTATGGCTATGTGTTCAAGAACTGCAGGCTTACCGCCGCGCCCGGCATCGACAAATGCTACCTGGGCCGGCCGTGGGGTGCTTATGCGAAGACGGTGTTCATCGACTGCGAGCTGGGCGGCCATATCGTCCCTGACGGATGGCACGACTGGGAGAAGGACGGGAAACCGGACACCAAAAAGAACTCCTATTACGCTGAATACGGATCCACCGGTCCCGGTGCACGCGGTCCGCGCGTGAAATGGGCCCATGCCTTGAAAGCGAAGGATCTGAAGGATTACACCTTTGAAAAGGTGATGTACCAGAAACAGGACGGCATCGTCTGGAACCCTTACGACAACCGCTGATGAAAAAGACAGTCCTCATCTCCCTGGTCGCCCTGGCCGCCTGCACGGCCAAGGCGCCGTTGTCTGTCCGGGTCGTGGAATCCGAGATGGCACGCTGCCCCGAGGCCTCCTTTATCGACGGTCAGGAGGGGAACCTCAAATGGAACTACACTACCGGCCTGGAACTCAAGGCTTTCCTGGATGTGTATGACGCCTATGGCGGCGAGGCTCTGCTGGACTATGCCGATGCCTGGTACGACGCCATCATCGATTCGGCCGGTGTCATTTACAAGTATCGGAAGACCAATTATACGCTGGACCATGTCTGTCCCGGACGTACGTTGTTCCAACTGTATGACCTGACGGGGAAGGAAAAGTACCGTTCTGCGATGGATACCCTGTATGCGCAGCTCCTGGAGCAGCCCCGTACGGAGGACGGAGGTTTCTGGCACAAGCAGGTCTATCCCGACCAGATGTGGCTGGACGGCCTGTACATGGCAGAGCCTTTCTATGTTGAATATACGAACCGCTTTGTCGCCGACAGCACGGAGCGGGCGCTGAATTACCAGGACATCGTCCACCAGTTCACCGCCGTCTATGCCCATACCTTCGATCCCACTACCGGCCTGCTCCGGCACGCCTGGGACGCGACGGGAGAGATGGCCTGGAGCGATCCGGAGACCGGCCAGAGCGACCACGCCTGGGGCCGGGCTCTGGGCTGGTACTGCATGGGCCTCGTAGACGTGGCAGAGCTGATGCCGGACGGCCCGGAAAAGGATACCCTCGTCCGTCTTCTCCAGTCCCTGTACAGCACCATTCCCCTGTATGCCGATGCCCGGACGGGCATGTGGTTCCAGGTGATGGACAGCCCCTATCGCAACGGGAACTACCTGGAAGCGACAGCCAGTGCAATGTTTACCTACGTGTGGCTGAAAGGCATCCGTCTGGGCTTCCTGACGGGTCGCGAATCGGCCATCCAGACCTATGAGTCCCTTCTGGCGACCTTCGTCAAGGAGGAAAACGGCGTGACGAACCTGAACCAGTGCTGCGAAGTGGCCGGTCTGGGCGGAAAGGACAACCGCCGCGGTGACTTCGACTATTATATCCACGAGCCTGTGCGCGCGAACGACCCCAAGGGGATCGGACCGCTCGTCTGGGCGGCCCTTGAATACGAACGGTTATGAAGAAAGCTTTGACATTCCTGGTCCTGGCCGGCCTCCTGGCTTCCTGCGGTGGCGGGAAGGAACCGGTTGCCCCTGACACCCCCCAGGTTCCTTCCGAACCCGGAAACCTGAGATTACACAAGGCGACGGAAACCAGCCTGCAGTTCCAGTGGGGCCAGGTGGCGGACGCCACCTCCTTTGCCTGGGAAATCCAGAAAGACGGTGCGAAGGTGACGGAAGGAACGGTCAACACCCGCAACGTTACCGTTTCCGACCTGACAAAGGCGACGGATTACCGTTTCGGCGTGAAGGCCGTCAATTCCGCCGGAGCCTCCTCCTTTACCTGGATCGATGCCCGGACGGAAGGAACCATCGACCCCGTCAATCCTCCTGATCCGCCCGTGGAGCAGTACTATGGAGAGTTCTCCATTCCTGCGGTGGAGGAAGACGGCGTCGCGCGCGCCTTCCCGGGCGCCGAAGGTGGCGGAATGTATGCCACCGGCGGCCGTGGCGGCAGCATCTATCACGTCACCTCCCTGGAGGACACGAGCGTGGAGGGTACGCTCCGTTACGGCATCGAAAAGGGTGCGCGTCCGCTCGTCATCGTCTTTGACGTGGCCGGAATGATTCCCCTGACCAAGCAGCTCAATATCACCAAAGGCGACCTCACCATCGCCGGCCAGACCGCTCCGGGCGACGGTATCTGCCTGAGGAACTACACCTTCCGGATCAGCGCCAGCAATGTGGTCGTCCGGTTCATCCGCTGCCGGATGGGTGACGAGACCAAGACCGAGGACGACGCCATCCAGGTGATGAGCCACGACAATGACAAGTATTCCAACATCATCATCGACCACTGCTCCGTGAGCTGGTGCACCGACGAGTGCGCTTCCTTCTATGGAATGAAGGATTTCACATTCCAGTGGAACATCGTTTCGGAGAGCCTCCGCAACTCGATCCATGACAAGGGGTCCCACGGTTATGGCGGTATCTGGGGTGGCAATAACGCTACCTACCATCACAACCTGCTGGCCCATCACGACAGCCGAAATCCCCGTATCGACCACGATTACGTGTCTACCCAGAAAGGCCCCGTTTCCATCTTCAACAACGTGGTTTACAACTGGAAGGGCAACAGCTGCTACGGGGGCGAGAGTTCGGCGAACAACGGAAACGACTACAAGACGTACAATTTCTTCAACAACTACTACAAACCCGGCCCCGTGACGCCCTCCAACCATATCTGGTTCCTGGAGCCGACGACTTCCTGCAGCAATTGCGGAGGAACGATCCTGCCGGGTCATTTCTACATGGACGGCAACGTGATGCACGGAAAGAGCGATTATTCGGCCAACAACTGGTCGACCAGCGCCGTGCACGCCAGCCAATCGGTGATTGACAAGATCAGGGAAACGTCCCCCTATGCAACGGAATGCTACCAGAGCGTCCATACGGGGGAGAACTGTCTGGATCCTGTCCTCTCCTACGCCGGCGCGAGTTTCGCCCGTGACCGGATCGATTCCCGCATAGCGAAGGAAACGAAGGACGGAACCTACACCTATCAGGGCAGCAAGGACCATAAGGACAAGTCCGTGAAGGGCTTGATTGACACCCAGACCGACGTCGATGACGGTACATGGGAGAATGGCTGGCCGGTGTACGGCGCCACGGAAGAGCAGGTTTCCCGGCAGAAGGATTCCGACTCCGACGGCATGCCCGACTGGTTCGAAGAACAGTTCGGCCTGAACAAGTCAGACCGGAACGATGCCGGTGCGATCGCCCTGGACAAGTACAAACGCTACACCAACCTGGAGATGTACCTGCACTATCTGGTGAAGGATATCGTCGCCGGCCAGAACGCCGGCAGCGACTACAAGAGACTGTAATACATTTATCAATAACCAATTTAAAACCAACCATTCATGAACAATCCAGTCAAGAAACTCGCACTCGCGCTTTTCGGTCTGGCAACGGCGTGGACCCTGTCCGCTCAGACGACCATCACGGGCGTCGTGACGGATGAGTCCGGAGAGCCGCTCATCGGAGCAGGTGTGGTTGTCGAAGGCACGACCATCGGCACCATCACCGGCCTGGACGGCGACTACACCCTGACCGTGCCCGCAGACGCGGTGAACCTGGTTTTTTCCTTCATCGGACTGAGTGACCAGACGATTCCCATTGCGGGACAGACGGTCATCAACGTCGTGCTGAAGGAAGACTCGACCTTCCTCGACGAGGTGGTCGTCGTCGGTTATCAGACGGTCAAGCGCCGTGACCTCCTCGGCGCCGTCGCATCCGTCGGTTCCGACAAACTGTCTGAGCAGCCGGTGACTTCCGTCTCCCAGGCTCTTTCCGGTAAGATGGCCGGTGTCTCCGTCATCACGACGGAAGGCGACCCGGACGCCGATGTCAAGATCCGCGTCCGCGGCGGCAGTTCCATTACCCAGGACAACAGCCCGCTCTACATCGTGGACGGCTTCCCGGTGGAGTCCATCAACGACATCCCGTCCTCCGAGATCCAGTCCATCGACGTCCTGAAGGATGCTTTCTCCACGGCTATCTACGGTAGCCGCGGTGCGAACGGCGTCGTCATCGTCACGACCAAGAGCGCTGAGAAGGGACAGAAGGTTTCCGTGAAGTTCAACGCCTACTACGGCCTCAAGAGGATGGCCAACGCGGGTGCCATCCAGACGATGGATCCCGAGAATTTCGTGAAGTTCCAGTATGAACTGGCCTCCATCCGCGGCAACCTGAGCAACAACTACAATCCCTACTTCGGTACCTTCAACGATATTGACCTGTACAGTGGGATCCAGGGCAACAACTGGGTGGATGCCGTCTTCGGCAAAATCGGCTCCACCTCCAGCGCGGACTTCTCCGTGTCCGGCAGCGGCGACAACTTCAACTGGACGATGGGTTATGCCCATATGGGGGAAGACGCCATCATGATCGGTTCCGACTATGCCCGTGACAACCTGAGCTTCAAGGCCAATTTCAAGACCTCCGAAAACACCAGCATCGACGCCAACATCCGCTACTCCCGCATCAACGTGCGCGGAGGCGCTGTGAACAGTATCGGCGAGTCGGGTACCTCCCGCAGCACCAATTCCGGTAACGGCCGTCTCAAGCATGCGGTTTCCTATGCTCCCATCCCGGTGGCTGCTACGAGCAGTGATTCCGACCTCGAGCAGGACTATGGCGACAACGCTCCGCCGCTCCAGTCCGTCGCCGACAATGACACCAAGCGCCTGCGTTCCACCTGGAATGCCAATGCCGCTTTCAACTGGACTATCCTCGAGGGTCTGCGCCTGAAGATCGAAGGAGGCCTGGAAGACTACCGTCAGACGGACGAACGCTTCTACGGCCTGACTACCTATGCCGTAAACAACGATCCGGATTATCCCAAGCAGCCGATCAATGTTCACAAGGACCTGTTCAGGACCCGCTATCGTAACACGAACACCCTGAATTACGATTTCGCCGGACTGCTGAACAATGACAAACACAGCGTCACAGCCCTCCTTGGTGAGGAAATGACCATTACCAAGAGCAATACCCTGACGAATCAGGTGGGAGGTTTCCCGACTTTCTATGATGCGGAGATGACCTGGAACTTCATGGCTTCCGGCGTTCCTACTTCCACCAATAATTATTATAGCCCGGATGACAAGCTCCTTTCCTTCTTCGGGCGCGTCAATTACGACTACGACCATCGCTACAGCCTGGGTGTCACCCTCCGTGCTGATGGATCCTCCAAGTTCGCACGTGGTCACCGTTGGGGTTTCTTCCCGTCCGCTGCGGCCTCCTGGACCATCTCCAACGAGTCCTGGATGGACAATGCCCACTCCTGGCTGGACCAGCTGAAGCTCCGTTACAGCTTCGGTACCGCGGGAAACAACAATATCCCGTCCGGACAGCTGATGAAGCAGTTCTCTGCAACGACTTCGTCATGGCTCTCCATGACCAACAACATCTTTACGGCCGGAAAGGTCCTGGACAATCCGAACCTGACCTGGGAGACTACCTACACCCACAACATCGGTGTGGACTTCTCCTTGTTCCAGAGTCGCCTGTCCGGTAGCATCGAGGCTTATCAGAACGATACGAAGGACCTCCTCATCAACTTCCCGATTCCGGGTTCCGGCTACGATACCCAGTACCAGAATGTCGGTTCCACCCGCAACCGCGGTGTGGAGGTTACCCTGAACGCCCCGCTTGTTTCCCAAAAGGACTTCTCCCTGAACATCGGCGGCAACATTGCCTACAACATCAACCGGGTTACCGACCTGGGTGGTCTGGATGCGATCATGGCCCAGTCCTATTGGGCTTCGACGGAAATCGGTGACGATTATATCGTCCAGGTGGGTCAGCCCCTCGGTAACATGTACGGTTACGTGAGCGACGGGATGTATTCCGTGGACGATTTCACCTGGGACGGTTCCAAGTGGATCCTGAACGAGGGGGTTGCAGATGCTTCCGCCGTCATCGGTTCCGCCTACATGCGTCCCGGAGCCCCTAAGTACAAGAATATCGACGGCTCCCCGGATAACAAGGTCACCGTGGCTGACCGCCAGGTTATCGGAAACGCCTCTCCGGATTTCACCGGCGGCTTCAACCTGAGCGGCTACGCCTACGGTTTCGACTTCAGTGCCAACTTCAACTTCATGGTCGGCAACCAGGTGTACAATGCGAACAAGGTGGAATTCACCTCTTCCCGCAAGTACTACAACCGCAACCTTCTCAACATGATGGACGTTGACAAGCGCTGGACCAACATCGACTGGACCACCGGCGAACTCATCAACGACCCTGAGAAGCTGCGTTCCCTCAATTCCGGTCGGACGATGTGGAATCCCGCCGTCGGCAACGCGGTCTTCAGCGACTGGGCCGTCGAGGATGCTTCGTTCCTGAGACTGCAGAGCGTGACGGTGGGCTACAGCCTGCCGGAGAAACTCATCGAGAAGGTCTCCCTGTCGAAGGTCCGTTTCTATGTGACCGGCACGAACCTCTTCTGCCTGACCAAGTATTCCGGCTTTGATCCGGAAGTGGATACCCGCCGTTCGACTCCGCTCACCCCGGGCGTGGACTATTCCGCATACCCGAAGAGCATCGGCTTCGTGGCCGGCGTCAACATCGTGTTCGGACGCCGTACTTCCAGTGGCTCCAAGACCGTCGCTTCCACCGTTCTCCCTGCAGCTCCTGTCGTCCAGGAGGTGGTCAAGGAGGTCGTGAAGGAGGTTGTCAAGGAGAAGGAATTCATCACGGAAGTCGTGAAGGAAGTGAAGGTTCCTGCCTCCACCCTCGACGGCATCTACGAGGACGACCTGTTCTTCCTCATCGGCAAGTCTGAACTCCGTCCGGAGGAAGCCTTCAAGCTGGGCCGTATCTGCCAGATTCTCAAGGACAACCCCGACGCGAAGATCGCCATCACCGGTTACGCCGACAGCGGCACCGGCACGAACGAGATCAACCAGACTCTCTCCGAGCAGCGCGCTGCCGCCGTGGTCGGAATGCTGACCAAGGCCGGTATCGCCGCCAGCCGTATCACCTCTTCCGCCGCCGGAACGGATAAGGACGCATCTGCGTCCCCTGAGTCCAACCGCGTGGCCGTGTGCATCGTCAAATAAAGAGGACCCTCAGAAAGATCATTGAATATGAAAAAATTACTTTATATCTTCGGATCGATGGCCGTGATGCTGAGCGTCCTGTCCTGCGAGAAATTCCTGGACTCGAAGTCTCCGTCCACCTTCGACGCGGCGACGGTCTATTCCAACTACTCCCTGACGGAGAACACCGTGTTCTCCATCGCCCAGTCGTTCGGTGAGACGAACAACTACCGCGGCCGCTACCTTTCCTGGATCGGCCTGAACAGCGACATCGAGTGGTACAATACCTTCAAGCCCACCGACGAGAAATATCAGATCGCCGGCTATTCGCAGCTGCCCAACAACAGCCAGCTGAACCTGAACAACGGTCCGTTCGCCAAGATGTACGAGGCGATCGAACGCGCCAACCTTTGCATCGAGGGCATCCGTGAGTACGGCAACCCCGGGGAGAATGCCGACATGGCCTATCTCCTGGGTGAGGTCCTCACGCTCCGTGCGATGATCTATTACGACTTGGTCCGTGCCTGGGGCGATGTCCCGGCCCGTTTCGAGTCCACTACCAGCGAGACCATCTACAAGGCCAAGGAAAGCCGCGACGTCATCTTCAAGCAGCTGCTTGCGGACCTGGACGAGGCTATCCCTTACCTGCCTTATCCGGGTGCCAATGCGACGACTTCGCGCACTGACCGGGTGAACAAGATGTTCGCCCAGGGACTGTACGCCCGCATCGCCCTGATGGCTTCCGGTTATGCCCAGCGTCCGGACGACGGCATGGTGGGTACCGGCGACCTGGGTTCGAACCGTATCACCAACGATCCCGAACTCCAGAAGAGCGTCCTTTATCCGAAGGCTTTTGCCTATCTGCAGGATGCCGTTGCTTCCGGTTCCGCTTCCCTGGAGGACTTCGAGTCCCTGTGGAAAAACCAGAGCAATCAGGACAACCTCGTAGCCGGTCCCGGCCATGAGAGCCTGTACGTGATCCCGTTCTCCGACGGCCGTGGCCGTTGGAACTACACCTTTGCCGTCCGTTCTGAAGGTTCCAGCTTCGCCGGTGGCGCTACGGTCACCCGCGGTGGCGATGCCGGTCCTGTCCCCACGATGTGGTTCGACTATGACCCGAACGATGTCCGCCGCGACATCACCTGCGTGAACTGGCGCTGGAACAGCGACGACGAGCCCGAACTTGCCGGCATCCAGAGATGGTATTTCGGCAAGTATCGCTGGGACTGGATGACCCGCAACAAGTACACCGGCGGCAATGACGACGGCGTGAAGCCCGTTGTCCTCCGCTATGCCGACATCCTCCTGATGGCCGCTGAAATCGCCAACGAATTGGGCGACCTGAGCGTTGCCAAGGCCTTTTTCCTCCCGGTCCGCGAACGTGCCTTCAAGGGCAACGAAGATATCGCCGAGGCTTATGTGGAAGGGATTGCCACCAAAGATGCGATGTTCAGCGCCATCGTGGATGAACGCGCCTTCGAGTTCTGCGGTGAAATGACCCGTAAGTTCGATCTCGTCCGCTGGGGCTTGCTCAAGCAGAAGATGGACGAGGCCAAGGCCAAGATGAAGAATCTGCGTGACCTCACCGGAGAATATGCCCAGGTGAACATGCTGGGCGGCGACGTCTACTATCAGGTGGATGGCAAGAACATCATCATCTACGGTTTCACCGGAGAAGCGGTCAAGCCCGCCGGCGCCTGGGAGAAGAAGGCAGAGTACTTCACCAAGGTGGTGGACAGCAAGGGCGCTGATACCGGTCTCTATGACGCCCTGGTGGAGGGTATCTACTCCCGGGATCCGGAGCAGTATATGTTCTGGCCCATCTACAACGACACGATGACCAACAGTCAGGGCCGTATCAAGAACGACTACGGTTACGAGAGCCTTTAATACCGACGCTTTATGAACTACAAGAATATATTCAAAGTCTCTGTGACGGCACTGGCGACGCTCGCCGTACTCTCAGGCTGCATCAAGCAGGAGTGGAACGAGATTACCGACCTCGAACTCGCCCGTTGCCTGGAACCGCAGAACCTTTCCGCCCGGGTGGATGCCACCCAGGGTGATGTGGTCACCTTTGCATGGGACGTGAACAAGGACGCCGGCGGTTACGAACTCGTGGTGTACACCGACGAGGAGATGACCCAGATGGAAAACAGCTGGGCGCTGTCTCCGTCCGAGGTCCCTCTGACGACCCGCCTCACTGCGGACCGGAAGTACTGGTTTACCGTGCAGGCCTACAGGGTGGATGAAAACGAGGAAAAGATTCCGAGCACCCTTTCCCACATTGCTGTCTATGACGGTAACGTGAAGACGTATGCAGTCAAGGACAATCTCTTCCTGGAGATCACCGGCCGGAGTACGTCCTCCGTTTCCCTTGCCTGGAGCAATGAAGTCTCCGACTTTACGGAAGTGACCGAGCTCTCCGCCGTTCCTGTGAAGGGCGGAAAGACCGTCAAGAAGACCATCTCCGGCTCCGAGGCCGGCGCAGCGGCCGCTACCATCGACGGCCTGGATCCTTCCACCGAGTACCAGATCACGCTCTTCTACATGAGTGCATCCCGCGGTGCCGTGGATGTCTGGACCAAGGCTGAGCAGGGGAGCGCTATCGTCATCACCAATTCGGACGAACTCAAGTCTGCGGTTTCGTTGGGCGGTAACTACTATATCTCCTACAGCGACACGCCGTATTCTATGGGTACTGCCAAACCTGCCGAGAGCCTCACCCTGATCGGTGAACTCGGTCCGGACGGCGCCAAACCCGTGGTGGCCGGCAAGGTGGAGCTCACGGCCGACCTCACCGAGGCCAATGCCAAGCTCTACTTCGAAAGCATCAAGTTCGACGGCGGGGCCGGTTCCCGTATCGTCGAGCACACCGGTGGTGCACCTGTCCTGGAGAGCATCGTTTTCGTGAACTGCGAAATCACCAACTTCCTGGCCGGTTTCTTCTATGGCAACAACGACAATGTCGTGAAGATCGGCACCTTCACGTTCGATTCCTGCGACATGTACGGGATCATCGGCAGCGGCGGTGACGCATTCGACATCCGCAAGACCACCGAGATCAACGAGATCGTCTTCCTGAACAACACGATGTACGACGGCATCCGCACGCTGTTCCGTATCGACGCTTCCGATGCCATCAAGATCGGACACATCGATTTCGAGAACAACACGGTCAAGAACATCGCTACCATTGATGACGGCAACAACCGTGGTGTCTTCGCCATCCGTGTCCCGCACGAGATGACCCTGAAGAACAACCTGTTCCTTTACGAGGACGGCGGCAAGACCGGCGAGGAGGCCGACAGGGCCCAGCTGTTCCAGAACAATACGAACACCGTCGAGCCTACGTTCAAGGCTGCTTCCGGCAACTACAGCTATGCCCACGGCAAGGACTTCTTTACGAAGATTTCCGCCCAGACGGCCGGCTTCGTGGTCATGAACGTGGACCCGTGCTATAACTCCAAGGGCAACTTCTTCCAGCTCGCCGCCCAGGATCTCATCGAAAACAAGGTGGGTGCATCCAAGTGGTGGATCCAGTATGTGGAGAAGACGGAAGACCTCACCCAGGATGTCGTGGATGCTCCGCACACCTGGAACCTCCAGAATGCCAGCCTGTTTGCCGGTGACGTGAAGAACTCCCGCGTCCGCGACCAGCTGATGCTCGTGGGCACGGAAACCACGCCGATGAATGCGGACGGAGGCATTAACTTCCTGTCTGCTTCGGTCCTGAACCGCAAGGGTGTCCCGACGGAGGGTTACATCTCCTTCAAGATCGATGGCCCCGGTTCCGTAGACCTGCTGCTCTCCGATCCCGACAAGACCGGTGCCAGCGTGGTGGTCGCCCTCTTTGACGACAATGGGCTGTCCGTCCAGGGTGGCGCCGTCGCATCGGCCGCCAATCCGGGCGTCCAGAAGATCGTCGTCCCGAAGGTCACGGGAGAAGGTACCATCTACATCTATGCGACGGGTCCCGTGTCCATCACCAAGCTTGCCTGGAGTGCGGATATCCTCGCCGGCAACAAGGTCCTGTCCACCCCGAAGCCCGTCGTGGAGCCTGTCACCCTCACTGAGGGCGATGAAGCGGCGGTGACCATCACCTGGGAGGCCGTTCCGAACGCTGCCAGCTACATCGTTGTCTTCAACAAGCGTGCACACGATCCCCAGACTGAACTCAGCTTCACCGTCCCTGCCGAGGACATTGCAGCCCTCAAGGCCGGCCTGTACAGTTTCACCGTCCAGGCTCTCCCGGCCGAAACGGACATCTACTACGAGAAGTCCGAGCAGGGTACGGCCTCCTTCGCCATCCAGCCGAAGGGCGGTGGCGGTGAGGTGGTCGAGGTCACCTGGACCTGGGACTTCTCCGCTGCCGACTGGCAGGAGCAGTTCGCCAAGTACGGTGCTGCCAATTCCGACATCACCAACTGGAACCTCACCTACGACAACCTGACCATCTATTCTGCGGCGAAGTCCAAGTACAACACGACCTACTTCCAGTGGGGCGGCAAGGGATCGACCTCCGACCGCTACCTGAAGTTCACCGCTCCCGAGCAGGGAACGCTGAAGGTGTGGGCCTCGAACACGGGCAGCAGCAATGCCACCGACCGCTTTGTCACGGTCAATCAGGACGGTGAGGAAGTGTCCATCGTGGGCGGCGTGCCGTCCAACGGGGACCCGGCCGTGTGCGAGTTCAGCGTGAAGGCCGGCGACGTGTATATCTACTGCACCGGAAACGCCCTCCGCTACTATAAGGTTGAGTTTACGTACACGACCGGCGCCGCCGCTGTCGTCGAGTACGACTGGGACTTCTCCGCCTCCGACTGGCAGGAGCAGTTCGCGGCCCTCGGCGCTTCCGGTGCCGACATCACGAACTGGAACCTCACCTACGACAACCTGACCATCTACTCTGTGGCGAAGTCCAAGTACAATACGACCTACTTCCAGTGGGGCGGCAAGGGATCGACTTCCGACCGCTATATGAAGTTCACTGCACCCGACCAGGGTACCGTGACAGTCTGGGCCTCGAACACGGGCAGCAGTAATGCCGCGGACCGCTTCGTGACGGTGAACCAGGATGGCGAGGAAGTGTCCATCGTGGGCGGCGTGCCGTCCAACGGGGACCCGGCCGTATGTGAGTTCAGCGTGAAGGCCGGTGACGTGTACATCTACTGCACCGGCAATGCCCTCCGCTTCTACCACGTCCACTACACCAACCAGTAAGGTTGATCATCAAGGGAGCCGGGGGTGATACCCCGACTCTCTTCCAAGTTTAAAAACACAGACCAGTTATGAGTTTCATCAACGACAACTTCATGCTCCAGACGGAGACCGCCCGGAAGCTCTACCAC
>JAEEGL012691726.1_pt1 | contig 17337 bp, 17 predicted proteins | sample 9134231 | NCBI WGS metagenome assembly JAEEGL01 (sample SAMN16246548, study PRJNA631951) | gut metagenome | biome: gut microbiome; feature: rumen; material: fiber-attached | host: Bos | place: Iran: Karaj | collected 2018-10
GTAGTGCCGTCCCAACCGCGTAAGTCGGCTTTCTGGGTAACGACGGTGCAACCATAGCCTTTGAACTTGCCTATTATCCATTCTGCACATTGCTCATGGGCTTCGGAATTCATAGTACGGGGTCCGAACTGACATTGTGCAGCACAAAAGGCATAGGCACTGTCTTCGTTGAAAGCAGGTCCTACAAGGGCTGATTCCATCGTCTGCTGCTTACTACCGCATGCAACAAGGAGCAGGAGGAGGGTGAAGAGTGAATAGTGATTAGTGATGAGTGATAAGTTATGCATTTTGAACTTGTTTCATTACGCGGAGCCAGTTGCCGCCCCATATTTTTCTGATGTCTTCATCGGAGAAGCGTTTACGGAGCAGGTGCATGGTAAAGTTTATTGCATCTGAAGAGCATGCCATTCCAGGTACTCCTCCGTCGCCGTCAAAGTCTGTTCCGATGCCTACGTGGTCTATGCCCATAATTTCTATGGCATGCTCCAAATGGGCGATTCCATCGAGAATGCTTGCCTCACAGTCTTTTTTCAGGAAGCCTGGATAGAAAGTAGTGTGTGCAACACCGCCTGCCTTGGCAATGGCACGGAGTTGGTCGTCGGTAAGGTTGCGGGGATGGTTGCAGAGGGCTTTGCAGTTGGAGTGGGAGCATACAATAGGAGTCTTGCTTATCTCCAAGGCGTCATAGAAAGATTTCTCTCCCCCATGTGACAAATCCACCATGATGCCCAGGCGATTCATCTCATGTATCACCTGTTCTCCATATTCAGAAACACCGCCGTGGGTGTTGTTTCCCTTGGCAGAGTCGCATATCAGGTTGTCCCCGTTATGGCAGAGCGTCATATACACAATTCCCCTGTTGGCAAAATGTTCCAGATTCCTAATGTCATCTTCTATGGCAAGGCCGTTCTCGATGCCGAGGATGATGCTCTTTTTACCCTCTTCTTTGTTGCGGAGAATCTCTTCTTCTGTTTTTGCAAAAGCTAGATGATTGGGCGCGCTGTTTACAATTTCTCCGATTTTATCGAAGATGCTGTCTGCATATTCCTTTGGTGAGCCATCCTTATAGTTTTGGGGAATATACGCCACCATGATGGTTGCATCCTGATGTCCCTCAGTCATTTTAGGCAGGTCAACCAATATGCGCGGGTCGCGTTTGAGGAAGTCTATGCCCTGCGGAAAGAACATCGGGGTATCGCAATGGGTGTCGAGGGTTATGATGCGACGGTGTAGCGCTTTTGCCTGCTGGAAGGTATTTGCCTCCCTTACCAGCCATTGGAAGATGGGCAGGCCGTCCTTGCCCAGCCATTCCGGATGCCATTGTACGCCCAGTATGCTCTTGTGCTCCGTACTCTCAATCGCCTCAATTATGCCGTCATGAGCTGTGGCGATGGTGCGAAAACGTTTTCCTGGATTATCGACAGCTTGATGGTGGAAGGAATTGACGTTCAGTTTGAGTGAAGAGTGAAGAGTGAAGAGTGAAGAATAAATAGTGGATAAAGTAGAATCTTCAACAATGTTTACCTCATGGGTGGTGACGGGGCGGTCTTCTTCCTGTGAATGGTTGTGTGTTGTCTTGTCGCTGATGTCCTGTGCTATGTGTCCGTCCAAGGCGATGGCAATAGTCTGTACTCCCCTGCAGATGCCCAGCATAGGGATATTGCGGTTATATGCATGTCTGGTTATGAGCAGCTCCGCATGGTCGCGCACGGCATTGATGGTGCCGAGTTTGGGATGAGGCTCTTCGCCAAACCATTTTGGGTCGAAGTCACCGCCTCCCGTAAGCACCAGTCCGTCAAGGCGTTCCAGTGTATCGATAATGACCTGCTCATCATCCACGGGAGGAATGATAACAGGTACTCCACCGGCTTCTACTATCTGCTTGTGGTATGCATCCCTCAGTGTCACGTCTATGTCACTGTGGTTGCCAGTAAGTCCAATAAGAGGTTTCATTATCAATCTTCAGTGTGTATTGGAACGTCACGTTTTATGGACTGGTCGAGCGAGATGAGGGTCTCTGTCGATACCACGCCGTCAATTGACTGCAACGTGTCGTTGAGCAACTTCATCAACTGTTCGTTGTCACGCACATAGGCTTTTACCATCATGGTGTATGGGCCGGTGGTAAAGTGACACTCCACAATCTCAGGGATGTTCTGCAGTTTCTTCACGACATTTTTGTACATCGAACCGCGTTCGAGCCTGATGCCGACATAGGTGCAGGTACCATAGCCGATACTCTTGGGATTGATGGAGAATCCACTGCCGGTGATGACACCGTCTTCCTTAAGACGTTCTACACGCTGATGAATGGCAGCGCGTGAAACACCACACTTTTCTGCAACGTCCTTGAAAGCAATACGTGCATTCTGTGCCAGAATAGACAGAATCTTCCTGTCCAGTTTGTCTATCTTTTCCATAGTTTTAGAGCTTTATTTTCTTCTTTTTCCATGATTTCTCTTTCTCCCGGACCTTTGTCGTTGATGCCGCAAAGGTGCAGTATTCCGTGTATTATGACACGATGGAGTTCCTCGTCGTAATCTTTTTTGTACTTTTCGGCATTGGAGCGTACTGTATCTAGTGATATGACGATGTCCCCGTTTATTGTCTTTCCTTCGTCATAGTCGAAGGTAATGATGTCTGTGTAGTAGTCGTGACCCAGGAATTCGTTGTTCACTTCCAGGATTTTCTCGTCATTGCAGAAGAGGTATCCCACATCACCCACCTTATATCCATGTAACTGGGCCACCTGCCTTATCCAAGCAGTGGTCTCACGGCGTGGAATCTTGGGGAACGGGATATTTTCGTTGCTGTATGTTATCATGGCAATAGGTCGGAAACGTCTTTCCCGAATTTTTTCAGTGTACGTACTATTGATGACGAGAGGCTGGCATATTGAGGGTCAGCAAACAGGATGACGGTCTCTATACCATTGCTCATCAGCCTGTTATATTCTGCCTGAGTACGTTCATATTCATAATCCTGTACGCTGCGTACCCCTTTTACTATTGCTGTGGCATCATGTCGCTTTGCAAAGTCGATGGTAAGGTCATTGTATGCCTCTACCTCCACGCGTTCATTATTATTATATATAGCAGAAATCTGCTCTATGCGCTGCTGCAGGTCATCCGGCTTCGGCTTGTCGGGATTGTATCCGATGCCTATCACCACCTTGTCAAAGATGGTGAGTGCCCGACTCACGATGTCGTAGTGTCCTTTAGTGAACGGGTTGAATGATCCAGGGAAAATAGCCGTTTTCATTTAGTTGAATAGTGAAGGGTCGTTTGAAGAGTACATATTTCTTCCGAGATGTCTGTAGGCAAGTTCTGTCACCACGCGTCCCCTTGAGGTGCGTTTTATGAATCCCTCCATGATGAGGTAAGGCTCATAGACATCCTCTATAGTGCCTGCTTCCTCACCGATGGCAGTGGCAATGGTGTTGATGCCCACAGGACCGCCGCCGAACTTGTCGATGATGGTAAGCAGTATCTTGTTGTCTATTTCGTCAAGACCGTAGCCGTCAATATTCAGCGATTCCAGCGCCAGACGCGCAATCTCCATGTTGATGCTTCCGTCGCCCTTCACCTGTGCAAAGTCGCGCACTCTCCTCAGCAGACTGTTAGCTATTCGCGGCGTACCACGGGAGCGACGTGATATTTCGTCACATGCAGCATCGCTGATAGGCACATGAAGGAGATTAGCGGAACGGCGTATTATCTTCGACAGAGTCTTCGGATTATAGTATTCCAGATGCAGATTGATGCCAAAGCGGGCTCTCAATGGAGCAGTGAGCAGACCAGAGCGCGTCGTGGCTCCTACAAGTGTGAAGGGATTGAGGTCTATCTGTATTGAACGTGCCGATGGTCCTTTGTCTATCATGATGTCTATACGGTAGTCTTCCATGGCAGAATACAGGTATTCCTCAACTACTGATGAAAGTCTGTGTATCTCATCGATGAAAAGAACGTCGTTCGGCTCAAGCGATGTCAGCAGACCTGCAAGGTCACCCGGCTTGTCCAGAACAGGACCAGAAGTAATCTTGAAGCCTACGCCCAATTCGTTGGCAATAATGTTTGACAACGTAGTCTTTCCCAGTCCCGGAGGACCATGAAGGAGAGTGTGGTCAAGCGGTTCGCCACGATATTTTGCTGCTTCTACAAAGATACGCAGGTTGTCCACAACTTTCTGCTGACCTGAGAAGTCATTGAAACGAAGCGGACGGAGGGCTTTTTCAAATTCTTTTTCAGAACTGTCCTGATGATTGTTGTGTATGTCAAAATCTTCTTGCATTCTAGGATGCAAAGTTACAAAATAATATCTAAATTCCAAAAGAAAGGACAGAAATTATTCTTTTTGCTTGCATAATTCATGGAATTTATGTAATTTTGCGGCAAAATGATATTTAGGATGTCAAAAAATAAGAACATAAATAAAGGTTTTCTCGCTGCAGAGATAGCACAGTTTGCGTATGCTACGCTGACAGTGCTGCTGATTCTCTTTACATGGACTAATTTCCAGAATCCCACGGCCCTGCTTTGGGAGAGGGTGACGATGGTGTCAGGAACTGTAGCATTGTGGTTTGTATATAGGCTGTGGCCGTCGAAGATCATAATGTTCTGCAGAATCGGTTTTCTGCTCCTGATGCTCAGTTCGTGGTATCCCGACACTTATGAACTGAATCACCAGTTCGGTAGCTTCGACAATGTCTTTGCAAAGTACGAGCAGGACTTTTTCGGCTTTCAGCCGGCATATGTCTTTTCTAAGGCTTTTCCGTCAGCGATAGTTTCAGAGTTGATGTATGCGGGATATGTGTCCTACTATTTGTTTTTCGTATTCACGGTATTCATTGTGTTCTTCAGGGACTATAAGCAAGTAGAGCATGTTACGTTTATGGTGATAACAGGATTCTTCCTCTGCTATGTCATATATATCTTCATGCCTGTTACGGGACCGCAGTATTATTTCCTTGCCATTGGTGAGGAGAGTGTCAGAGCAGGAAATTTTCCTGATGTAGGGAAATTCTTCTCAGAGACTCAGGAGTGTCTTCCTGCGCCTGGGTGGAGCGGAGGCTTCTTCTATTGGCTTAACCAACTGGCACATCAGGCGGGAGAGCGTCCGACGGCGGCATTCCCTTCCAGCCACGTGGCTATCGCTACGCTGGTGATGCTGATGGTAACAAAGATGAAAATGTGGAAATGGCTCATGATTCTTGCCATTCCCTTCCTGCTTTTGTGTCTTTCAACGGTATATATCCAGGCGCACTATGCCATCGATGCCATTGCCGGCATGATATACGGCACAGTGCTGTTCATTGTTCTTGGAGGCCTAAAGCTGAAAAGATGTGGTGGATAACGATGCCGGCGGTTACTGACACGTTGAGCGAATGCTTGGTACCGAACTGCGGAATCTCGATGTGTCCGTCGCAGATGTCAATAACCGACTGACAGACTCCCTTTACTTCATTGCCGAGGACAATGGCAGTCTTCTCCCTCTTGAATTTGTAGTCATGGAGCATGGTAGAACCTTGGCATTGTTCTATTGCAAGAACATTATATCCATCTTTTTTCAGTGATTCTACCGCACTTTTCGCATTTTTGAAGTATTTCCATGTGACGGTATCCTCGGCTCCGAGTGCTGTCTTGTGGATTTCCTGAGAAGCTTTCAGTGAAGAGTCAGGCGTTGCCGTAATGCCACAGAGGTATATTGCTTCCACCCGGAAGGCGTCCGAGGTACGGAAGACACTGCCTACGTTATATAAAGACCTCACATCGTCAAGAACTACGATGAGCGGAAGTTTTTCAGCGTTGTGGAATTCCTCAACGCTGAGGCGGTTCATCTCTAATATTGTGGTCTTTTTCATCAGAACATCTGGCTTACCCTCTTGATGCCGTTCACGAGGATGTCAATCTCTTCTTTTGTGTTGTATAATGCGAAGGAGGCACGTACCGTACCGTTTATTCCCAGACGGTGCATGAGGGGTTCTGCACAGTGGTGACCAGTGCGCACGGCTATTCCGAGGCGGTCTAGGAGAGTGCCCATGTCAAGATGGTGTATGTAGCCTACGAGGAAAGATATGACGGCATCGCGCTTTTCTGCATCGGTAGGACCGAAGATGCGCATGCCGGGGATGGCCTGCATCTGTTCCAGGGCGTATGAGGTAAGCTCGCGTTCGTGAGCTTCGATGTTGGCAAGACCAATCTCTTCCATAAAATGTATTGCTGTAGCAAGACCATGTGTTGCCACATAGTCAGGTGTGCCGGCTTCAAATTTGAAAGGCAGGTCAGCGAAAGTGGTTTTCTCAAAGGAAACAGTGCCTATCATTTCTCCGCCTCCCTGATATGGAGGCATCTCTTCAAGGAATTTCTCTTTTCCATAGAGCACGCCGATACCTGTGGGACCGTACATCTTATGCCCAGAGAAGGCAAAGAAGTCGCAATCCAGTTCTTGTACGTCAATCTTTATGTGCGGAGCACTCTGCGCCCCGTCCACCATACACGGAACGCCGTGTTTGTGGGCGATAGCGACAATATCCTTAATGGGGTTTATTGTTCCGAGGACATTGCTGATATGGGTAATACTGACCAACTTTGTGCGGTCAGTAATGAGATTTTCTATAGCGGAAATATCCAACACACCGTCATCAGACATTGGTATGACCTTCACGACGATGCCGTTTTTCTTCGCCTGCAACTGCCACGGAACGATGTTGCTGTGATGCTCCATGGCTGTGACGAGCACTTCGTCACCGGCTTTCATGTATGCCTCGACAAAACTGGAAGCAACAAGGTTTATGGATTCTGTGGTGCCACGGGTGAAAATAATTTCAGACGTGCTGCCGGCATTGATGAACTGGCGCACGGTTTCCCTTGCCTGCTCATGCAGGTCTGTAGCTTGCTGAGACAGATAGTGCACACCACGGTGTACGTTGGCGTTGACATTAAGATATTCTTCCCTCATGGCATCAAGCACACACAGAGGTTTCTGTGTGGTGGCACCATTGTCGAGATATACGAGGGGATATTTGTCGTAAATTTTTCTCGATAGAATGGGGAATTTCTCTCTTATTTGCATATCTTGCATGTTCCGCATCTTTCTTCTTTGCTTAGTCTTTTATCTACAAGTATGTGTAGCCTGTCATGGAAGGCTGCCCACTTCATCTCGTCTATAACCTGTGAGATGAAAGCATTCTTCAGCAATGTGCGTGCCGATTCTTTGTCTATGCCGCGCTGCTGCATGTAGAATACAGCCGCCTCGTCCATGACGCCGACAGTAGAGCCGTGCGCGCACTTGACGTCATCGGCATAAATCTCAAGCATGGGTTGGGTATATACGCGTGCCGTATCTGCGCAGCACATATTGTTGTTGGTCATGTGTGAAGAGGTCTGCTGTGAACCCTCTTTCGCCAGAACACGTCCTGCAAAGGCTGCCACGGCATTGTCATCGGCAACATATTTGTACAACTCTGTAGAAGTGCATTTCGGAACCTCGTGGACTATGAGCGTATTGTTATCGACATGCTGGTTGCGGTCGGCAATAACGGCACCGTTGAGGTTAACCTCCGCATTTTCGCCACGCAGAAAGACGTCGATGCCATTTCGTGTGGTGCCGTTTGAGAGGGTTACGTTATTATGGTGTATCACAGTGTCCCTGCCGGCAGAGATATACAGGTTGGAGAAGCGGCAGCACTGCTCACTGGTCTCTTCCAGCTCATACATATCAAGACGAGCATTGGCTTCGCAGAAGACTTCTATCACCTGCGAGGTGAGGTATTTTTTCTCGCCCTTGGTGTGATCTACGAAGAATATTGTTGCCTCAGAATTCTCTTCCATGATGACGAGTACGCGGCGCACTACCATAGTGTCCTGCTCTCCTGACAGCGTATTTTCCACCCTGATGGGTGCTGTCGCCCTTTCGTTCTTGGGAAGGTATATGACGAGCGGGGCAGGGGAGAAGGTCATGTTCAGATGAGTCATAGGGTCATTTGCATCTGCAATCTTTCCTGCGTATGGCGTAATGTCTATCGGGGCTTCCTTGGCAGGATAAACGTAGGGAACACCTTTTATGGTATATGCCGCAGGTATGATGCCGTAGTTGGGCGCAAGGGCCGCAGCGATATCGGTATAGCGGTATCGTTCTTTATATTCCTGCTTCGAAAGAAGGGGAGAAACTATGTCATATAGGCTGAATTCACTGTTCATTATTGTCCGTGAGATTTTTGACAATGAAATCGAATCCTTCATTCTCTATCTTCAGTGCCAGGTCGGGACCGCCTGTCTGTACAATCTTTCCGTCGATGAGGACGTGAACGACATCAGGCTGGATATAATCGAGTAACCTTTGGTAATGGGTTATGATGATGGCACTGGTCTCTTCTGTGCGCAACTTGTTAAAGCCAGTGGCCACGATGCGCAATGCATCTACGTCAAGGCCGGAATCGGTCTCGTCAAGAATGCAAAAGGTAGGTTCCAGCATTGCCATTTGGAAGATTTCGTTGCGTTTCTTCTCACCGCCGGAGAATCCTTCATTTACGGAACGTTTCAGCAGTTTCTGGTCAATCTCCACCAGCTGACGCTTTTCCTTCATAAGTTTTATGAAGTCCGAAGCCTTCAGAGGCTCCTTGCCCTGTGCCTGCCGACGTGCGTTGACAGCCGCCTTCATAAAGTTTGTCATTGAGACTCCAGGAATCTCGACAGGAGCCTGGAACGACATGAAGATGCCTGCGTTGGCGCGCTGGTCGGCGGTCATCTCAAGCAGATTCTGTCCATTGAAGATTATCTCACCCTCAGTAACTTCGTAGGCGGGATTACCCACGATGACGTTAGAGAGTGTTGACTTTCCTGCACCGTTTGTTCCCATGAGGGCATGTATCTCACCGTCATTGATGGTAAGGTCTATGCCCTTGAGTATCTCCTTCTCACCGGCGCGGGCGTGCAGATTCTTGATTTCTAACATCTATTATATATTTGTTTTTATCCTACTGATCCTTCTAATGAAACACTTAACAGTTTCTGCGCTTCTACCGCAAATTCCATGGGCAGTTGCTGTAGCACCTCTTTTGCATAGCCGTTGACAATGAGTCCTACAGCATCCTCTGTGCTTATGCCGCGTTGGTTGCAGTAAAGGAGCTGCTCTTCAGATATCTTTGATGTCGTGGCTTCATGCTCAACTACCGCACTGCTGTTGTGGATGTCCATATACGGGAAAGTGTGTGCTCCGCAGTGTGAGCCTAACAACAGGCTGTCGCACGACGAATAGTTGCGGGCTCCTGTAGCCTTGGGGGTGGCGCGGACAAGACCGCGATAGCTGTTTTGTGAATGGCCTGCAGAAATACCCTTTGATATAATGGTGGACTTTGTGTTCCTCCCCATGTGTATCATCTTTGTTCCTGTGTCAGCCTCCTGATAGTTGTTGGTGACGGCGACAGAATAGAATTCTGCCTGCGAGTTATCGCCGCGAAGGACGCAGGAAGGATATTTCCACGTTATGGCAGAACCTGTCTCCACTTGCGTCCAGGACAATTTGGAACTCTCACCCCTCAATTCTCCTCGCTTCGTTACGAGATTAAGTACTCCGCCCTTGCCGTTTTCATCTCCAGGATACCAGTTCTGAACGGTGGAATACTTCACCTCAGCACGGTCTTTCACTATTATTTCCACAATGGCGGCATGCAATTGGTTCTCATCGCGCATTGGAGCGGTACAGCCCTCCAAGTACGAAACGTATGAGTCATCATCGGCAATGATGAGTGTTCTCTCGAACTGGCCTGTTCCTGCGGCGTTTATGCGAAAATAAGAACTCAGCTCCATAGGACATCTGACACCTTTAGGTATATAAACGAATGAACCGTCGGAAAATACGGCGGAATTGAGGGCAGCAAAGAAATTGTCACGGTAAGGCACTACGCTGCCGAGATACTCCCTGACAAGATCAGGATGTTCTTTCACGGCTTCGCCGATAGACATGAAGATGATGCCAAGCTCCTTGAGTTTCTCCTTGTATGTAGTTTTTACAGAAACAGAATCCATGATAGCATCGACGGCAACGCCGGAAAGTGCCAGACGTTCTTCCAATGGGATGCCCAGCTTGTCGAAGGTTTTTTCCAATTCAGGGTCAATCTCCTTCTTTCCCTTATTCTTCTCTTTTCCTACCATAGGATCAGCATAGTACGATATGGCCTGGTAGTCTATCGAGGGAAGATTAACGTGCCCCCATTCAGGCTGCTTCATGGTCTGCCAATGGCGAAACGAACGCAGGCGGAACTCAAGTAACCATTCGGGCTCGCCTTTTTTTGCAGAGATGAGCCTTACAATCTCCTCTGTCAGCCCGGCAGGAATAATTTCCGTTTGCACATCGGTGGTAAATCCGTGCTTGTATGGAGTATATGCAAATAGATTCTTGTCCATTTACGATTTTTTTAATTTTTCACGCCCAGTCTTTTCTGAACTCTTTCAACCTCTTTGTAAATCTTGTGGGCATCAGCATGCAGGAACTGTCCGTTCATGTACAGTATCTTTCCTTCCACCATCGTCATCTTGATGTTTTGTTTCGAGCCGGAATATACAATATTCTTCTCGATGTTGTTGATGGGTTGCATATTGGGCTGTTCAAGATCTATCATGATGATGTCTGCTTTCTGTCCTTCTGACAGTGTTTCGCAGTTTTTCAGATGCATTGCTTTTGCACCGTTTACCGTTGCCATTTTCAGGACCTCCCTGGCATCGATTGCAGCAGCATCTTTCTCGTGCAGCTTTGCTAAGCCGGTCACGAGGAACATCTCCCTGAAGAAATCGAGGCAGTTATTTGAAGCAGGACCGTCGGTACCGATGGCGACAGGTATGCCACGTTCCATATATTCCTTTATCGGTGCTATTCCGCTGGCAAGTTTTGTATTCGACCCTGGATTGGTTACGACAAACAAACCACGTTCTGCCATTATACGGAAATCTTCCTCGCTCATGTATATACCATGATATATTCCTCCACCGTAGTTGAACATTCCCAGACTGTCGAATAGCTGTACGGGCGTCATGCCATAGTGCTGCTTGCAACTCTCCACTTCTTCAAAGGTTTCACAAGCGTGTATGTAGCACGGACTATGCTTTTCATTCACCTGTGCCGCAATAGCTTTCATATTATCAAGGCTGGTGGTGTATTCTGCATGGAAACCGAGGATGTACGATTGCAGGGAGCCAGGCTTATTGTATGTATCGTACAATCGGCTCATTTCACGGATGTCTTTGGAGAAGTCGTTGGCTCCGCTGGTCTGTACACAGCGGAATCCCATATCGTCCATAGCCTTGGCCACAGCATCCTGCTCCATATACATATCGAAACATGCAGTGATGCCGCTAGTAAGATATTCCAGCACAGACAGTTGTGACATCCAATATATGTCATCTGCTGTCATCCGAGCCTCAACGGGGAAGATGCTTTTTGTAAGCCATTCGTTAAGGGGCAGATCATCAGCCAGTGAACGCAAGCCGCTCATGCCTGAATGAGCATGGGCATTCTTGAAGCCGGGCATAAGCAGATTGCCCTGACAGTCAATCTCTACGTCATATTTTCCTGATGCGGAGTCGGTGCCGACAGCAATGATTTTTCCATCCTCAATAATGATGTCTCCCTGGAAGATTCCCTCCCCGGCAACCATCGTTAATATTTGAGCATTATACAGTCTTGTTCTCATAAGGTTTTATCAATAGACTGCAAAAGTACAAAAAATAAATGAGAAAATAATGAAAAAACTATAATTATTTTAATTTTTATGTCATTTTGCCATTTCATTTTAAATAAATATATTACTTTTGTGGCATGAAAAATTTTTTCTTAACTTTATTTGTGTGTTTTTCTTTCCTTCCTGCTATAGCGCAGAAGGTAACACTTGGTGAAGAATCACCGTTACGTAAGCTGGCAATAGCCCAGATGGCCATCACCAACCTGTATGTAGATACTGTTGATGAAAAGAAGCTGGCAGAGGATGCTATTCGTGGAATGATAGAAAAGCTTGACCCCCATTCCAGTTATTCAACTCCGCAAGAGGTAAAGTCGTTTAATGAGCCTCTGCAGGGAGGTTTTGAAGGTGTGGGTGTGCAGTTCAATATACTTGAAGACACCCTTCTTGTAGTACAAACCATCAATGACGGCCCCTCTGAAAAGGTTGGCATTATAGCCGGTGACCGCTTTGTCAGTGTCAATGATACTGCTATTGCTGGTGTGAAGATGTCCAAGGAGGAGATAATGAAGCGCTTACGTGGTCCTAAGGGGACAAAGGTAAGAATAGGCGTAAAACGCTCTGGTATAAAAGACATTATATATTTTAATGTAACCCGTGATAAGATTCCTCTTAATACTGTAGAGGCATACTATATGATTCGTCCAGGTGTTGGCTATATCCGTCTTTCTTCTTTTGGTGTTACTACTCATAAAGAGTTCACTGATGCAGTGAAGAGTATGCAGGAAAAGGGAATGCAGAGTCTTATCATCGATTTGCAAGATAATGGAGGAGGATACCTTCAGGCTGCAGCACAGGTGCTCAACGAATTGCTTGAAAACAACGATCTACTTGTTTATACAGAAGGAAGGTCAGTAAAAAGGCAGGAATACAGAGCTCGCGGAAACGGTATTTTCCGTGAGGGTAAGATAATAGTGCTTGTCAATGAGTTCTCGGCCTCTTCTGCAGAGATAGTAACAGGAGCTATACAAGATCAAGACAGGGGAACTGTTATAGGACGTCGTACATTTGGTAAGGGCTTGGTTCAGAGGCCTATAGACCTTCCTGATGGAAGTATGATACGTCTTACGATAGCTCATTATTTCACCCCTTCAGGACGTTGCATACAGAAACCATACGTCAAGGGTGACAGGAAAGACTATAATATGGAGTTAGAGAAACGTTACAAGCATGGCGAGTTTACGAATGTTGACTCAATACATTTCTCAGATTCATTAAAATATGAGACACTGAAGAAACATCGCACGGTATATGGCGGCGGAGGCATAATGCCGGACATTTTCGTGCCATTGGATACTACGATATATACAAAATATCATCGTGAACTTGCTGCAAAGACTGTAATTATCAATGCAAATCTGCGATATGCAGAGAAAAACCGTAAGTCTCTTCATAAGAAATATGGTAAGGAGGCTCTCGACAAGAATGGTGATAAGACAGCAGGATTTGTAGATTTTGAGAACAATTATGAAGTGCCGGAGTCTTTCATAGAGGAAATATTCTCTGAGGGCGAGAAACTTGGTGTAAAGCCAAAGGATGATGCAGAGAAGGAACAAACCGCCAAGACTTTACGTAAAAACCTTAAGGCACTCGTGGCTCGCGACTTATGGACGATGACCGAATACTTCCGAATTTACAACGAAGAGAACGCAATTGTAAAATGTGCATTGAATGAAATTGATAAAAATTAATTAAATGCACAGAGTATAGGGTTTTGTGCACAAGGGGGATATTTTTTTATAAGAATATTTGTATATTTCAAAGAAAAGAAGTACCTTTGCACCCGAAAATAAATTAAATGTTTTCATTTCTCATATTGAGAATCTATTGATTAGACTATTCGTTTTATAAACTAAAAATTAAAAATTATGTCTGAAATTGAATCTAAAGTAGTAAGCATTATCGTTGACAAACTTGGTGTTGACGCAGCAGAAGTAAAGCCAGAAGCAAGTTTTACAAACGACTTGGGCGCTGACTCTCTTGACACTGTAGAACTCATCATGGAACTCGAAAAGGAATTCGGTATTACAATTCCTGATTCTGATGCTGAGAAGATCCAAACTGTAGGCGACGCTATTGCTTACATCGAAAACGCTGGCAAGTAAAAACCTGTTTGTTCAGCAAAACGATACATGGGTGATGGTAGGAGAGAGTACTCCAGCCATCACCTTTTTTATTTTAAAGCAATAAAATATGGAATTAAAAAGAGTTGTTGTAACAGGACTTGGTGCCGTAACCCCTTTGGGACTTACTGCTGAGGAAACATGGAAGAACATGATTGCCGGCGTAAGTGGAGCTGATACCATCAAGCAGTTTGATGCCTCACGTTATAAGACAACATTTGCATGTGAAGTGAAGGATTTCGACCCTTCTCAATGGATTGACCGCAAGGAATTGAGAAAAATGGATAAATTCTGTCAGTTTGCAATGGCATCTGCTGCAATGGCTATAGAAGATTCTGCTATGGACTTGGAAGCCGTTGATAAAAACCGTATTGGTGTTATCCTCGGTGTAGGTATCGGTGGATTGCGTACTATGCAGGAAGAATTGGAATATTATTCAGAACATAAGGATACTCCTAAGTTCGGACCTTTCTTCATCCCTAAAATGATTGGTGACATTGCTCCAGGACAGATTTCCATCAAATATGGTTTCCATGGACCAAACTATGCCACAACAAGTGCATGCGCTTCATCATCTAACGCTTTGGCTGATGCCTTCAACCTTATTCGTCTGGGAAAGGCTAATGTAATTGTCAGCGGTGGTGCGGAAGCCGTTATAACTGATCCAGGACTTGGTGGATTCTGCTCTATGCATGCAGTATCTACCCGTAATGAAGAACCCCAGAAGGCGAGCAGACCATTCTCTGCCAGTCGTGATGGATTTGTAATGGGAGAAGGTGCTTCGTGTCTCATTCTTGAGGAATTGGAGCATGCAAAGGCTCGTGGTGCAAAGATTTACTGTGAAATGGTAGGAGCAGGACTGAGTGCTGATGCTTATCATATTACTGCATCTCATCCAGAAGGACTGGGAGCACGTCTTGTAATGTCAGAGGCATTGAAAGATGCTGAGATGCAGCCAGAAGACATTGACTACATCAATGTACATGGTACATCAACACCTGTCGGTGATATCTCTGAGGCAAAGGCCATCAAGGAACTTTTCGGAGACTGGGCATATAAACTCAATATCTCTTCTACCAAGTCTATGACGGGTCACCTGCTTGGCGCTGCTGGTGCTCTTGAGGCTATGGCATGTGTAAAGGCAGTTCAGGAGGATATTGTTCCGCCAACCATTAACCATGAAGAGGGTGATGAGGATCCGGAGATTGATTATAAGATGAACTTCACCTTCAATAAGGCACAGAAGCGCACAGTTCGTGCAGCTCTCAGCAATACCTTTGGATTTGGAGGACATAATGCCTGCGTGATATTCAAGAAGTATGCTGGCTAAAATAATTAATAGCGTAAAGTTCCTTTTTCTATCCAGTAGCGAAAAGGAACTTTATGCTGCTATATATGGAATTCTCGGCGTATGGCCGAGAAATATAAAATACTACAAGATTGCACTTATGCACAAGAGCTTAGGTCATCGTGATATTAATCCCAAGACAAAACGACTTGGAAGGCGTATCAGTAATGAGCGTCTGGAATTTTTGGGCGATGCTATTCTTGATGCAGTTGTGGGTGATCTTGTATTCAGACGCTATAAGGGTAAACCAGAGGGTTTTCTTACCAATACGCGTTCAAAATTGGTGCAGCGTGAGACGTTGGGACGCCTGGCACAGGAAATGGGGCTGACAAAACTCATCATGGCAAGTGGACGTTCTGTCCAGCATAACAATTACATGGGAGGAAATGCCTTTGAGGCTATTGTAGGAGCATTGTATCTTGACCGTGGTTACGATGCATGCATGACATTCTGGAACCAACGTGTCATGGGTAAATACCTGAATGCAGACAAAATAGCTTATAAAGAGAAGAATTTCAAGTCTAAATTGCTCGAATGGTCTCAAAAGAATAAGGTACAGTTGGAGTACCAGATGATTTCGCAGACGCAGGACGAGAATGGGTCACCAGTGTTTGAATATGCTGTAGTGCTTAATGGCATAGTCTGTTCTGATGGGGAAGGATATTCCAAAAAGGAGGCACAACAGAATGCCAGTGAGAAGACACTGAATATGTTAAGGAGTGACAAGGAATTCGTTGAGAAGATTCTCGTTGTGAAGTCTGAACAGACAGAATCAAGTGATGATATTGAAAATACCCCTGTTATTAGTGCTGCGGAACAGGCAGTTGACGAACTGTCTTTAGATGATGTTTCAGCAAAGGAATTAAGTAGGGAAGAGATAATTGCTGCGGCTGAGGCTGCGGCTTATGCAAAATAAATATAAAAGTCCTTTTCAAATGAAAATTGCTTTAATAGGATATGGTAAGATGGGCAAGATGATAGAGCAGATAGCTCTTTCACGAGGTCATGAAATAGTGAGTATTATAGATATCGACAATCAGCAAGATTTTGAGAGTCCGGCTTTTGCATCTGCTGATGTTGCTATAGAGTTTACAAATCCTGCTGTTGCCTATGGTAATTATCTTAAGGCGTGGGCAGCTGGCGTAAAGGTGGTAAGTGGTACCACGGCTTGGCTCAAAGACCATGGTGATGATGTGCGTAAAGCATGTACTGAAGGAGGAAAAACCCTTTTCTGGGCGAGCAATTTCAGCGTAGGAGTTGCTATCTTCTCTGCAGTAAATAAATATCTGGCTAAGATAATGAATGGTTTTCCACAGTATGATGTAAATATGGTGGAAACTCATCATGTTCATAAGCTGGACGCACCGTCAGGTACGGCTATTACTCTTGCGGAGCAGATAGTGGAGCGTCTTGACAGAAAAGAAAGATGGGCTTTGCATGAAACTTCTCCTGAAGTATTGCGTATTGATGATGTTCGACGCGGTGAAGTTCCGGGAATACACAGCATCAGTTATGATTCTCCTGCTGATATAATCACTATAACTCATGATGCTCATTCTCGTCAGGGATTTGCACTTGGTGCAGTGCTCGCTGCTGAATATACGGCAGAGCATACAGGGTTGTTAACCATTGATGATATGTTCAAATTCTAATCAATGAAAGTTAAGAAAAAAATAAATATGAAGTTGCAATGGACTAAATTTGTTATAGTCCTTGTACTTTACCTCTTGTTTATCTGGTGGCTGAAGAGTCTGCTGGGGCTTATTGTTATACCTTTTATATATGACGCGTATATAAGCAAGAAAATCAGATGGGATTGGTGGAAGGATCTTGACAACCCCATGCGAATGGTGATGTCATGGGTAGATGCTATAGTGTTTGCCTTAGTGGCAGTCTATTTCATCAATCTTTTCTTCTTCCAGAACTATGTTATTCCATCTAGTTCTCTAGAAAAGTCATTGCTTACTGGGGATTATCTGTTTGTCTCTAAGGTGAGTTATGGACCGCGTATTCCGCAGACTCCGCTGACAATGCCGCTGACACAGCATACGTTACCTGTTGCCGATATAAAGAGTTATATTGAGTGGCCCCAATGGGATTACCGCCGTGCTCCAGGACTGGGAAAAGTAGAGTTA
>JAEEGL014346740.1_pt1 | contig 17337 bp, 11 predicted proteins | sample 9134231 | NCBI WGS metagenome assembly JAEEGL01 (sample SAMN16246548, study PRJNA631951) | gut metagenome | biome: gut microbiome; feature: rumen; material: fiber-attached | host: Bos | place: Iran: Karaj | collected 2018-10
CAATCCCAACGACCACCCTTCACCGGAGGCCACCATCGGCGCCATGTACCTATGCCAGGAATACAGCACCAACGGATGGGGAGAATGGTACTGGAGCGACGAACTCATTGAACTGTTCAACCGTTATAAGAATCCTGACGGCTCCTGCGCCGACAACCGCTTCAACGCCTACTTCGTCTACAAGTGGTATCCTGCAACCGCAGAATGGCCCGCTTCCGGAATGCCCGCAAATACGGTTGTCCTGAATAACGGCAAGCAGACCGTCTGCTTCCCCGTACCGTTTGAGAACGACGCCTGCTACACCGCCCACGTGGCCGGCCTCACTCCCAACGCCGCAGGTGATTACGTGTTCACCTATGAGGGAACGGAGTACACCGCCAAGAAGACCAACGTGAACGGCTATACCCGCTATTTCATAGACCACAACTTCACAGGAGACGCCACCTTCTTCGGCGGCAAGACTCCCGCCTATATCCGCCCGGACATTGACGAGACCGACGGCTGGGCCTTCCGTACCAATATGTATATGCCTTATATGAACACCAAGTTCTCCTGGCAGGACGGTCAGGCCACCCTCTCTTCTCCCGTTATGCTCCGCTGGGGTGAAGTGTTCCTGAACAGGGCCGAGGCATATGCACGTCTCCACAATGACGACAAAGCCCTTGAGGACGTGAACCTCATCCGTAAGCGCGCTGGCCTTCCCAACGACGCTATGTTCACAACCGGAAACATGGCCGCCCGCGGCTATGAATCTTCCCTTGACGTAGTCCTTGACGAGCGCCGTATGGAACTCTGCTTCGAGGGAGACCGTATGTTCTCCGTCTTCCGCAACAAGAAGACCCTGGACCGCCGCTATGTGGGTTACCATCCCTTCACTACCATCAACTACGACGATCCCCGTATCGCCCTGCTCATCCCCGACGATGAGATCCTCACCAGCGGAATCGCCCAGAACGATCCCCGCGCAAATAACGTAGCAACAGACTAAAAGTTTATGAAAAGACTCAACCATATTATCCCATTTGCCGCAGCGTTGCTGCTGGTGCTGGGCTGCGCCCAGAAACAGGATCCCACCCCTTCGGGAGGAAACGGCAAGAAGGAGAAAGCAGATCCTGAACTATCCGTAAGCGGAACTCCCACTGAGGCTGTCCAGTCCGGATCATCCTTTACCCTCACGCTCTCTTCAAAGTCCGATGGCGCTTTCCGCGTTGTTGTGGACAAGCCCTCCATGGCAGGTGTCCGCGCCAAGTCAGACAAGGAGTTCGAGGTCTCCGTGTTTGCCATCGAGGATACCAAGGTGGCGGTGAAAGTGTCCCAGGATGCCGCCGGCGACTACCTCGCCGCATCCAAGGACCTTTCGTTCCAGATCAAGGGTATCGGCAAGAGCGCAATCCCCGGTCCTGATGATTCAGTAGCGGGTACCGTCGTTGAATATGATGAGACATCGGCCACCATAGTGAACCCTGAAAGGGGCCTGTATGCCGCCCACGAGATTCACTCCGACAAAGATTCTCCGCTTCAGGCGGGTGACGTGAAGGCAAGGCGCGCAACCGGCCACTCCGTCCTCCTCCTTGAGTTCTACCTCACGGATTACATCAGCGGAAACATTACCTCAAAGTACATCAAGAACATCCAGGCAAACCTGGAGGCAATGCGTCAGGGCGGCTGCAAGGCCATCGTCCGTTTCGCCTACACCCAGGACCAGTATGCCGATATAAAGGACGCCGAGGTTGAGCAGGTTCTCAAGCACATCGAGCAGCTCAAGCCCACCCTCCAGATGTACGAGGACGTTATCTTCGTGCTGCAGGCAGGTTTTGTGGGCGTCTGGGGTGAGTGGTATTACACATCCCACTTTATCCAGGGTCCCAGGAGCGCAAATGACTACAAGCCCCGCAAACAGGTGACTGATGCCCTTCTTGCAGCCCTTCCCGAATCCCGCCAGATTGAACTCCGTACCCCCAAGTTCAAGATGATGATGTACGGGATGTCCCTGAAAGACACCATTACATTCGCTACCGCCCACGACGGTTCCCTGTCTTCAAGGCTTGCCGGCCACAACGACTGCTTTGGGGCCAGCGCCAACGACCAGGGCACTTTTGAAGATGAGACCACCCGCGAATTCTGGAAGAAGGACACCCGCTACACCATTATGGGCGGAGAAACCTGCGCCGTTTCAGAGTTCTGCCTGTGCCCCCAGACTCTCAAGGACCTGAAGGACTATCACTGGACCTATCTCCACGACGGATACAACCAGGATGTCCTGAACCGCTGGAAGAGGGACGGCTGCTTTGACGAGATTGAGAAGAACCTGGGTTACCGCCTGGTCCTCAAGGACGTTCACTATGAGGCCGTGGAGGCCGGAAAACCCTGCAAGGTCACCATCCGTTTCTACAACAACGGCTACGCCGCTCCCATGAATCCACGTGAGGCCTGGCTGGTGTGGAAGGGAAGTGACGGAAAGATGGTGAGGAGTCCTCTTGGCTATGATCCCAGGCAGTGGCACTCCGGCTACAATGCAGTGGTGAGTTCCTTCACTCCTTCCACCGCCGCCGGAACTCTCTATCTGGAACTCTCAGACCCGCTTATCCCCGCCAATCCCGATTTCAGCATCGCGCTTGCAAATGTGGGCGTGTACGATTCCAAGACCGGCCTGAACAAACTGTTTACCGTAGAATAGAATCACTGTTATGAGAAGACGTTCAATACTTTCGCTGCTTGCGCTCACCATCGTGGGCGCAGCAGTTTTTTCCTGCTATTCCTGCACGCCTGAAAACAAGGACCCCGAGGTTCCCGCTCCCGAGAATAAAGACGATGACAACCAAGGAGGCAAGGAAGAGAATAAGCCTGGTGAAGGTGACGGCACCTCCAAGGCCGGAACCTACAAATTTGTGGTTTCTCCTATGAAGGGCGCCTGGGAAGCCGGCGACCAGATTTACGTCCACGGCAATATCGGCTCCGAAACCCAGACCGTCACACTCTCGGCCGCAGATATCTCTGAGGACGGACAAACCGCAACTGCGGAACTCAATGAGACCACTTTGACAAGCCCCTCAGACCCGGATGGCTTTTACGCCGTGTGGCCGGCAGAGTCTGTTTTCATCTTCAAGGGCGTCCTGAGGTCCAAGACCACCTTCGAAAAGACAGAGAATCTTCTTACCCAGGCTTACCTCAAGGACGATACATTCACTTTCATTGACATCTCCGCGCTTGTCACGTTCTCCGTTGACGGAGATTATGACAACTGGGCCATATGCTCAAATAACCGTAACGGAATCTGCATCACACGCTTCGAGTCCACCTACGATTCCTCCCAGAAGAAATACAACTACAAGCAGAACGACGGCTATCCTTTCCGTTATGGCAGCATCGAGTCCGGGAAGGCGGAAATCTGGTTCCCCGGAGATTTCAGTATGCCCGACGGCTTTACCCTCTTCCTTGGAAAGGGTGACTCCTGGACCGCAACCTATTCAGTCAGCGGCGCCCAGACCTTTATGTCAGGGGAGAAGAAGGATCTTGGCAATATCACCGCATCCCTCACTCCTTATAACGGCGCTCCTCCCAGAATGCCAAAGATGGTGGATTCCAAGAAGTATTCCGTCAAGTTCAATGAACTTTCCGGCGTCTGCATTTCAGAAGACGGATCGTTCATCTGGGGCGTAGGAGACAACGGAGACCTTGCAAAACTGGATTTCGAGGGTAATGTCACCTATTCTTTCCACATTGGGGGAGACGCCGAGGATGTTTCCATCAATCCCGTCACTCACGACCTCCTTATCGGCCTTGAACCGGACGGCGCCGGCGTTGTACTTGCTCCGGACTACAACAAGAGGGCTTCCAGTCTCTTCACGCTTTCCGCCTGCAAGAACTACGGAAATGCCGGCATAGAGGGCCTTACCTACTATAAAGACGGGCTCATCTTTATGGGCGCCCAGTCCAACTCCCATCTCTTCCTTTGCAGCCTGGAATCCAAGAGTGTCCTTTGGGAGGCAAAACTCTACGACGTAAAACGCGTGTCGGAAATTGCCGGCCTGAGTTATGACCCCAAAACCGGATGGCTCTGGATCATAGACTCCGAGGCAAAGAAGATATTCGTGTTTGACGTGGACCACTCGCAGGACGGAGAAGGAAAGTATTCCGTCAAGATGGATTTCATCGGCGCTTATCCCGTTGCGGGAAGTAACCCCGAGGCAGTTGGCGTAGACCGCATCAACAACTGCGTATGGGTGGCCGATGACTACGGCGATACCTCCTATCTCTACCGCTACGAATTCGAGGGACTGGACGAATTTGACAAATAGTCCCTGCGGAGGAAATAAAAAAAGATGCCGACTCAAACGAGCCGGCATCTTTTATTGTGTGAAGTCTAAATCAAATTACTTGATAAGGACGAGTTTGAAAGGAGCGCTGCCTGAAGGAACCTTGCCGCTGATCTCTGAGAGATAGTTGTGCTGGCAGTTTGCAGTGTTGTCGGGGTTCTCATAGCTTACACCGATGAAGAGGTTGTCGGCAACCTTGCCTTCGTTGGGAAGGAGGGCGTCAAGGCCGATAGCGATTTCCATCTTGACTGCGTCAACGTCCTTGCCTGCTACGGGATCCTTGATCTTCATAGGAGCGGAGAAAGCGACGTCTGCTGCGCCGGAAGCGATGTTGTCGGTGTTGGGATCCCAACCTTCACCGCCTACGAATGCGCGGCCCCAGTCTTCGGAATCATTTGCAAGATAGTCTTCGCCGTCCATAGGCCAGTTCATCTGCTGCCAGCCCATCTGCATCTTGCCAGCCTCGCTGTCGAAGCAGAAGTAGTACTGGATGGGAGAATCAAAGCCGTTGTAATCCCAGAGGGCTTCGGCTTCTTCTGCGGTAGCGACTGCGCCGGATGCATCACCGTCTGCGTCAACCCAAACCCAGAGGGGACCCGGGCTGCCGGGGTGTGAGGGATGGAAACCGTCGTTGGAGTTACCAAGTTCGAAGGGACCGCCTTCTGCCTCGAAGATGTACTCGTAGTTGATTTCGGCGTAGACGTAGAGGTAATCCTTGTCGGAGGTGGCCTTTACGCGTAGGATAGCGTCAAGATCGGAACTGCCGTTTTCCTCGTAGACATAGTTTGCGCCGTCAGCGGTGTCACCGGTGAGGGTATCCCATTCTGCGAAGTCTCCGTCAATGGCAACTTCCATTGAGAATTCCTCTTCGCCGCCGCCCTGCTCATTGCCGCCGCCCTGCTCATTGCCCTGCTCCTTGTCGTCGGGCTTGCTGTTGTTTTTCTGGTTGTTCGGCTTGCTGCAGGAGAACACCAGGAGTGCTGCCAGAAGGCCTGCACCCAGAATCATGAAAACTTTTTTCATAATTGAATTGGTTTAAATAAGTTAAAAATTTTATGAGGTTTAGGATTATTCTTTGTTCCTTTTTACACCGCAAATATACAAATAAAATATATAAAGTGTTACAGATGTTTCGGAAACGAAACTCCGCGAAACGATATTTCGAAATAATCGTAATATTTTTGAACGAATTTCGATATATTTGCATCTAATAAAAAGTGGAAATCAATTTTAACTTAACTAATACCATTATGAAGAAAGTTCTTAGTTTTTTGTTCGTGGCAGCAGTAGCCGCCTTTGTGTTAGTCTCTTGTTCCAAGCCCAAGACTCCTGCAAAGCAGGACAAGGACTCCAAGGAGCAGGACAGCGGTAAGGAAGACGGGGGCAACCAGGATGAGGGTGAAGTCAAACTGGCTGTTGACGGAAAGTTCGGCGAGTGGAAGGACATCGATCCCATCGGCGGAGACGATGCCATCCTCCTTATGAAAACCCAGATGAATGATCAGAAGATCTACTTCTACATTGAAGCCGATGTAAATTCCCTCTATGTGGACGACTGCTCATTCGCAAATTACCTCAGCATCTACATCGACTGCGGTGAAGGCGCCACACCTATTACTTATTGGGGCGGTGAAGAAGGCTGCACCTACGATGTCCTCTTCCAGGTATGGCTTATGCAGAAGGCAAAGGCTACTATGGCCAACTGGGACACCGGTTTCGCCGGCAAGGCCAAGATCGAGGACGGTGTGTACAAGGGAGAATTCTGCTTCGGCCGCGCAACTGACGCGCTCAAGTCAAAGGTTCTCTATGTCGGCGCTTCTCTCACGGACCAGTATGTTGAGTATCCTGAAGACGGCGCAACAGAAGGCGCCTGGATGGCCGGCGAAGACATCGGCCTCGCTCCTTCCAAGGGTGAAGATATGGCAAGAATCAAGTAACTTATCCTCATTAACTTAACTATTCAACCAAATGAAAAAGCTTTACGTTATCCTTCTTGCAGTTGCTACTGCAGCATTTATGTTCAGCGCCTGCCAGAAGCCTTCAAACAAGCCCGCCGGCAAGGACAACAAAGATGATGAAAAAGGTCAGGAGCAGGGCGGTGACCAGCAGGGCGGTGACAACGGCAACACCATCGAGATTTCAATCGACGGCAATTTTGCCGACTGGGATGCCATCACCGAGGCCGTTGCAGGCAGTAGTGAGTTCGCAGATATGCTCAAGGGCGGTTCCGACGACCCCATCCAGGTCATGAAGATAGCCTCTGACCCTGAGAACATCTATTTCTACTTCGAGTTCCTGGCAGAACTCCTGCCTCAGAACGAAGCCTGCGGCACCTGGGGAAGTTCCTTCACCGAAGATGCCCTGGATGTTGAGATGGGAGACGACGACGAGTCCTTCCGTGAGGTTATGCACCTTTTCATTGACCCTGACGGCAATGATAAAACCGGCTTCCTCACCTTTGAGGATCCCGAAGAAGGCGGCCCTGCCATCGAGAACCTCGGTTCTGAGATGTGCGCCCAGTTCTTTATGTATTTCAAACCTTCAATCGGCGAAGTATGCGTGGCATTTGAGCAGACCCTCATCGGCCCCACCAAGGTTGGTCCCGTTGGCGAGAACGACCAGGTTGACGGTGATTATACCGGAGACTTCGACTACAACGGAACCATCTGTCAGGATGAATGGCCCGATTCAGGCGACGAAGCTGCATTCCCTCTTTGGGGCTGGCAGAACTTCGACGATTCAGGTACCGGTGACAACGACTGCCCCAGGCCTTCCAACTGGAAGTCCGGCAAGCTGGACGGCAGCGGTATCGTGAAGGTTGAGTTTGCACTTGAGAAGGACGACATCGTGAACCTCAAGGATTCCGACGAAGAATTCGCCTGCGGTGCAATCTACGACTGGGACGACAGGGATGCCATCTATCAGGCAACCAGTGTCCTCCGTATCCTGTACGCAAAGTAATTTTTCATCAGTTTTCAGGGGCTGGCATTTTGATGTCAGCCTCTTTTTTTATAACTTTGTGTAGACTAATACCGTACGCAATGAAATCAAGCCACTTCTCCCTTTTGTTCTCCTGCCTTGCCGCGGCGCTTTTAGTGCTCTCCTGCGGGCAGCCGGTGTCTGAAATCGATGTCCCCGGACCAAATGAAGAGAATTCATCGGAAGGAGATGACCCTTCCGGTTCTGATAACCCCGACAACCCTGATAACCCCGACAACCCTGACAATCCGGATACCCCGGATACCCCCACTCCTCAGCCTCCGTCTCCCGGGGATGACCCTGAGGCCGATGCCGGGCTTACCGTGGTGTCCTTCGAGGAGATAGAAGGGGATGTGACAAACCCTGAACGCGGTTTCTACTATCCCTACGAGGGAGGAGGAGAGTACAATACCCTTACGGCAAGCGCAGTGAAAAGCAAGCGCAACCAGGGCCATACGGTTCTGTACGTGCAGTATGTCCTCCCCAAATATATGTCAAAGGACATCCCCCAGAACATCCTTGACAATATCCAGAAGGATATGGACGGCCTGAGGGCGGGCGGCGCCAAGTGCGTTCTCCGCTTCTGCTACAAGCAGAACGAGTCAGAGTCCAACAAGCCCTGGGACCCGGAGGAGAAATGGGTGATGCGCCACATAGAGCAGGTGCAGCCCATCCTCCAGAAGAACGAGGACGTGATTATGGTGTTCCAGGCGGGTTTTGTTGGCGTTTGGGGAGAGTGGTACTACTCCGACCACTTTGGTATGAATCCCAAATCCTACGAAGACTATCAGCCGCGCCGCCGCGTCCTTGACGCTATGCTTGCCGCCCTGCCGGAGAGCCGTCAGGTGGCTGTCCGCACGCCTGATTTCAAACTGGGAATGTACGGTATCGGCCTTCAGGATACCCTTACCTCAAAGACTGCCCATAACGGAACCACCCTTTCACGTATAGGCGGCTTCAACGACTGCTTCATGTCCTCGTCCGACGACTGGGGCACATACGCTTCCTCAAATTCCCGCAAGTTCTGGGGAGGGGATACCCGCTACACCTTTATGGGCGGCGAAACCTGCGCCGTCCAGCAGAGTTCAACGGGCAATTACTGCGACTGCGGCCCTTCCATCCGTGATATGGAAGACTATCACTGGACATATCTCAATATAAGTTACAACACCAAGGTCCTGAGCGTGTGGAAGAAGGGCGGATGCTATGACGAAGTAAAGCGACGCCTGGGATATAGGATAGTGCTGGAAAAGGTTCTTCACACTCCGGAAGCCGTGGCAGGGCAGCCCTACAAGGTGGCTATGTACCTCAGGAACGACGGCTTCTCCGCTTTCCAGAATCCCCGTGAGGCGCGCCTTGTGTTTGTCGCCCAGGACGGCGACGAAACCGTGTTTGACCTTGGGTCGGATCCCCGTTCCTGGCATCCGGGAAGGTACAGGATTGAGACTACCATCACGCTTCCGGAAGCCAAGGGAACTCTCTATCTCCACCTTGCCGATCCCCTTCTCCCTGACCGTCCGGAGTACAGCGCCGCGCTTGCCAACAAGGATGTGTGGAATGCCTCCAAGGGCTACAACAAACTGCTGGAACTTTAGTATGAGAAGAGTTTTGTCTGCACTGCCCATCCTTGCGGCAGTGCTTGTCTTTTCCTGTGGCCCCAAGCCGGAGATAGTGCGCTTCTGGGACACCCACAGCATAGATTATTCCAACATTGACGCCGCGGAGGAGCAGTTTGCCGATTTCGCGGAACTTGCGGTGGCGGCCCCGGAGCGGGATGCCCGTAAGGCCATAGACGTGCTCTACAACCACCTCAAGGCCGATGAAGTTGCCTACTACATCTATTCCGACTGGATGGAATCGGCCTTCTACAACCTTCTTTCACCCTGCCATTCCCCGGCGCTTTACGCAAAGGCCGTTGATAGGATAGTGGCCGATGGAGTTATTCCCCGCGGGTCCTCGGATCCATACATCCAGAAGAGGGAATGGGCAGGATACAACCTTCAGGGGAAGAAGGCAACGGTACCGGGCGTTGTTTTCCGTGAGAAAACGGTTGTGCTGGTGCTGGACAAGGGATGCCCCACCTGCCGTGAGGCCCTCACGCTCCTTGAGGAAAAGTGGCCGGATACAAGGCGCGTAGCCGTGTGCTGCGGTTACGGCCCGGAGCCTTCAGTGGAAGGGTGGGAATACGTTCACCAGGATTCCTCCAATCCGGTGTTTGACCCCAGGATGACTCCCATCTACTTTGTGGTGGCCGCGGACGGAACGGTTGAAGTTTCGTATACGACTGTATTCTAGGGCACTCGGAATAGAATTGAAACCGTTTCGAAATATTCCGAAATAGTTTTTTATTGCATTTTCATATAGGAAACTTGAATTTCTCACGCAGGAAAGATAAATTTACAAGGCTAAATGCATCACACTTAACTAATCAAATACCAACAAAATGAAAAAACTATTTTCCATCATCCTTCTGAGCCTCGTCGGCGTTGCTGCGTTCGCGCAGGATGTCGTCACGGGTTCAGTTAAAGATGCCGTAACTGGAGAGCCCCTGATTGGCGTCGGGGTGCTTGTTTCCACCGGCGGCGGTGATGTCACCGACATGGACGGTAATTTTACCGTCAAGGCCGGGAAGAATGCAATCCTCACCTTCAGCCTCATCGGCTATACCGATGTAGTTGAACCCGTTAACGGAAGAGCCAAAATTGATGTCTCCATGAAGGAGGACGTCAATTTCCTTGACGAGGTGGTTGTGATGGGTTACACTTCCCAGAAGAAGAATGAACTCTCCAGTTCAGTGGTATCCCTCCGCTCCGACGAAATCGTGGACACTTCCACCCCTGACCTTGGAAATATGATCCAGGGCAAGGCGGCCGGTGTCGTGGTTATGAACGCCAGCGGTCAGCCCGGTGAAAGCGCCCAGATCCGTATCCGCGGTACCGGTTCCATCTCTGCAAGCGCAGACCCCCTGTATGTGGTTGACGGTATCGCCGGCGGCACATTCAACCCCAACGACGTAGAGAGCGTCACCATCCTTAAGGACGCTTCTGCAACCGCCCTGTACGGTGCTTCCGCTGCGGGCGGCGTCATTGTTGTCACCACAAAGCAGGCAAAGGACCGTGAGCGCACTGAAGTCAACTTCAAGGCCAGCGCGGGTATCAAGCAGGCCCTTTCCGGCAGGTTCCACTCAATGAACAGCGAGGAACTCTACGAGACCCAGCGTATGATGATGTCAAAGAGCGCTTTCAAGAACCAGCGTCCTGAGAGCCTCCTGGAAAGAGACTTCGACTGGTACAAGAACATCTTCAAGATCGGAGTTGTCCAGGATTACTACGCTTCCATTTCCGGTATCGCCGGCCGTGTGAACTACTTCGCAAGTATTGACCACTACGACGAACAGGGTTCCCTTATCGGCACCGGATTTGACCGCAATTCCGCACGTGTGAACCTCTCCGCCCCTATCGGCAGCAAGGTCACTTTCAACACCCGTATCGGTTACAACCGCAGCCACAGCACCTACCACACAGACTGGAAGGACCTCTCCATGGCTTATCAGGGAATGCCCTGGGATAACCCCTACGACGAATTCGGCAATCCCATCGGTATCGGTACCGCCGAGGCTGCAGGCATTATGTGGTATGGCAAGGAGCAGTACAACCCCTTCCACTCCCTGCAGTACAACAGCAGCCACAGTTACTCAGAAGAAATAGTAGCAGACCTCCAGCTCATCTGGAACATCACGGACTGGCTCAGTTTCAACGCTACCGGCCGTTTTGATTCCTCCAACTGGAACAGCACCACCTACATTGATGCCCGTACAAACACCAGCGCCAAGGATATCGGTAACCTCTCACAGAGCAGCGGCCGTGGCTGGGGAATCGGCCTTACAGCCCTCCTCAAGGCACACAAGACCTTCGGCGCACACGCCATCAACGGCATTGTGGGCTATGAGGTAAGCCGGGGTAACACAGAGAGCTTCGGCGCATCCGGAAGTTTTATGCCCACCGGTATGAAGGCCCTCAACAGCGTTGGTAATGACGGTATGGGCGTCTGGGGTAATGACCACGGCTCCGCAGCCTGGGCAGTCCTCGCACAGGCCCAGTATTCATACGCAGAGAAGTACATCGCTACCGCATCTGTCCGTTATGACCGTACTTACAAGTTCGCTCCCAAGGCCCGCGGCGGCGTCTTCCCCGGCGTTTCCGCAGCCTGGCTTATCAACAAGGAGTCCTTTATGGAGGACGCTACGTTCATCAATCTCCTCAAACTCCGCGTAGGTTACGGTATGACAGGTAACTCCGATATCTCTCCTTTCCTCTATCAGGATTCCTTCTCCACCAGCACCACATATACTGACAAGGTGGTTGCAGTGGCACAGCGAATGGCCAACGACAACCTTGGATGGGAAACCGCCCATATGTTCAGTGTAGGCCTGGAGGCACGTCTGTTCGACCGCCTGAACATCGCCCTTGACCTTTATAATACAGACAACAAGAACCTCCTCCTGGATGTTCCCGTAGCGCCTTCAACAGGTTTCTCATATTACACTGCAAACGTAGGTACCATCAACAACAAGGGTATCGAACTTGCAGTTGACGGAGACATCATCAAGACCAAGGACTGGAAGTGGAACCTCGGCTTCAATATCGGCCTTAACAAGAATACCGTGGCATACCTCCCCAACGGAGCGTTCCGCCGCGGTTACGGTACCCCCAAGGTGGAGCAGATCGTTGCCGAAGGATATGACATCTACACCTGGTATATGCCCGAATGGGCCGGTGTGGATCCTGAGAACGGCGATCCTCTGTGGTGGGTCTACGAGCAGGCAGTTGACGATGACGACTTCCCTCTCTACTACCAGCTCAACGACCACGGCAATCCTACCTCCGAGATCGGCACCACGGAAACTTCCTGGCCCGTTTACACCGGCAACCGTGAGACCACCAACAACTACGACAGGGCAACCTACCGTATGACCGGTTCCGCTACTCCAAAGTTCACCGGCGGTATCACCACAAACCTCACCTGGAAGAACTGGAGCCTGGGCGCCAACCTCTACCTCGTATATGGTAACAAGGTGTTCAACCGTTCCCGTATCACCAACGACTGCGACGGTTCCTACATCGACTACAATATGATGAGTATCAACAACGGCCTGGGCTGGGTACGCTGGGATCCCAACGATGAAAGCACCCACGAGATAGCAACTCATCCCCGTCCCAAGCAGAACGGTAACAAGAAGAGTAACAGTTACTCCACCCGTTACCTGGAAGACGGCAGTTTCCTGCGTCTGAAGAATGTAACCATCGCCTACAATATTCCCAAGCCTATCCTCTGGGGATTCGTAAAGGGCGGCCGCGTATACTTCACCGCCGACAACGTGTTCACTCTCACCAAGTTCTCCGGCGCAGACCCTGAGGTCCGCCTGGAAGGCAGCGGCTCTTCACTTGCCGGTACGTTCAGCGACAACTATCCTGTCCCCAGATCCTTCATCCTGGGAATTGACCTTAAATTCTAAATATCGGCCCTATGAAAAAGTTATTATTCATAATAGTTCCCCTTCTTCTGGCAGGATGCGTGAAAATGGACTACTTCGAGTCCGATTCAATGAACAGCGCCTCGCTGGCTGCAAACCCTGCAGCGGCTATCTATACCACGGACGGTATCTACTCAATGATGAAAGATATGTCTGAGTTCCGCGGCAGCACCAGCCAGAACAATACTTTCACTCGTCAGTACTTCCTTCTCAACGACGTAAGGGCAGACGATATCTGCTTCTCCTGGACCAGTACGGACCCCTTCTGGACATCGGCCCAGTATATGGACGATGCAAACTCCGCAGACGCCAGTTATATGTGGATGTCCTGCTACAAGATGATCTATGCGGCAAACTCCAATATTGCAGGTCTGCAGGAAAGCGAAGGCCCCAGCGAGAAAAACCAGCTCAAGGGTGAAAACTACTTCCTCCGCGCATTCTTCCATCTGATCCTCTGCAACCTCTATGCAAAGCCTTATGCTTTCGGCAGGGACAATATGGGTATAGTGCTGCGTATCGGCACTGACTACTCCGAAACCAAGCGCGCTACCGTTGGCGAATGCTACGATGCAATCGAGGCCGACCTTAAGGAGGCCATCCGCCTGATGGATCCTTCCACAAGAAGGCACAAAGGCGAACTCCCGAACGGCTATGCTTCCAAGGAAGCGGCCCTCGCACTCCTTGCCAGGGTCTATCTCTATGAGGGAGAATGGCAGAAGTGCATCGACATCAGCAATGAACTCCTTGGCACTGATGCCGCCAAGAATCTGGAGCCCGTTGTGGCCGATGTATTCTCAAAGGCCAGCACCAACAAGGAGGTCATCTGGTGCATCAACATCACCGACGGTGACATCGCCGGAATCGGCGGCAGCGTCAAGGGTCTTATCGGCAGTATGTTCGATTCCCCGGACGGAACCCAGGGCCGCGGTTGGGGTGAGCTCTATGTGGCAGACCCTCTTCTGGACCTGTTCGAGCGTTATCCTCAGGACAAGCGTTACAATGACCTCATCTCCCTGTTCAATTCCCAGCCCGGCCTGTACATCTACTGGGGTGAGATTGACGAGGTTAACGGCGGTCTCAACGACGTAAGCGTATATCCCACCGTGGTCAATGCCACCACCACTCCTGTCACAATCGCTTCCAGCATCACTGACAACGGTGACGGCACATATTCCTTCACCTACGGCGGCAAGGCTCTCAAGGCTATCCCGGACAATACCGCCACCAAGTACTCCGACGATTTCCCGGGATACATCCTCAACGACGGTCACAACACAAGGTGCTATGTACGTCACAGGATGCCCACTCCGCTCATCGACACAGATGGCAATCCTCAGTTCGAGGTCAATATGGGCAGTGTCCGTCCCGGCGGTTATCCCACCTGGTTCTGCAACAAGTTCAGCGTACGCGATGGATCGGCCTATGAACTCAACTGCTCATACATTATGATCCGTTACGCTGAGGCTATCCTCAACAGGGCCGAGGCTTACGCGCATCTGGACGATCCCAAGGCTATCGATGACGTGAACATCATCCGTAACCGTGCAGGTATCCCTACCATGAGCGCAGGCAATATGGGCGGCCGCGGCTACTCCAACCTTGTTGATATGGTTCTTGACGAGCGCCGTATGGAACTCTTCTATGAAGGCTTCCGCGCCATAGACCTTATCCGTAACAAGAAGGACATTGACCGCAGGTTCCCCAGCAAGACCATTGCAGAGGTTATCCCCTACGACAGTCCCAAGATCCAGTACCAGATCCCCATCGACGAGACCAGCGTGAGCGGTATCCCCACCAACCCCCGCTAGGGATTAGTGCTTCGGACGTTTCATCCGAAATAATCCGAAATCTTTTCTATCGAACAAAAACGCAAGGAGACTTGCGTTTTTGTTTCGTTTTGGATAACTTGCGCTCCGCCTAAAATATGGCCAGGCATATAAGAATGAAAAAGTTATTTGCAATATTTGCAGTGGCTGGTGTCCTGCTTGCGGGCTGCACCAAAGAGACTGCTGCGCCGGAAGAGGTGCAGGAACCTGCCGGGGAAGGGACGGAGATCCCCGATGAAAACGCTGGGGATACCACACCGGAGTCCTATGTGTTCACCCTTAGGGCAGTTGCGGATGCTGATATTACAAAAACGTCCTATTCTGAGGATAAATACTTCTCCTGGAGTGCGGGAGACCAGATTTCCGTGCTTTTCCATAAAGGCGAGGACAACAAGTTCTTTACCCTTACCACCACATCTTCAGGCACCAGCGTAAGTTTCAGCGGAGCAATTGACGGCGGCTATGAGATTGGCTCCTCCAACTCGGAGAAGATAGCCCTTTTCCCTGCGGGAGACCATTCGTACGACCGTACAAGGGCAGGTTATGACCCCGGTTCCTATCCAAAGCGCGGCCCGTACTTCAATATCCCGGCCGTTACGGATTTTACCCTATCCCACGCATCGGCCAATCTTCCTATGGCTGCAATCGGGGACGGTGACAACAACTTTTCATTCAAGCATATAGCCGGCACATTTAAGTTTGCCTTTACCGGTATAGACCCTTCCATAACAAAAGTAAGGCTTCACGTGAAGAACCAGGTGACAAGGGCTCTTTCCGGAGACTTCAGGCTGGAGGACGGCGGCTCCCATAATTATGTATGGTGGTGGACATATGCAGCGGAAGATTCTGAGGCCCAGTCCGTAACTCACATTGTGAATGTGGCCGACGGTCGCGCTGTGTTCTACATCCCCTACACTCATAACGACGCAGAGGGCTTCCAGCCCGATCTTACCCTTACCAATGCCGACAACGGGTATATCCTGAAAACCCTCAAGGCCAAGGTCCCTTTTTCCGGAGACCTTAAACCCAGTTACAATCATATGGTTGTGGTGGAAGTCCCCGCTTCCGGAACCGGAGATGCTCCCGTAACGGGGTTGACTTCTCCCCTTGATCTGAGTTTTACCGAGGCTTCCGGTGAGGTCCCCAATCCGGAGAGGGGAATGATGAGTTACTCTAAGTTCAACCTTGAAGCCGCAGGCCCTTATTCTGTCAAGAACATCCCTAATGACTATAGCGGGGAAAGCCTGGCGTTCATTCTCTTCTACCTTACATACTATATGGACAAGGACCTTGACGCCAATGTCCTGGATCTGGTGAGGGGAGAGATGACGAAGGTCCGTACGGCAGGCAAGAAGGCCGTGCTCCGGTTTGCATATTCGGAAACATATACAACCGGTAACCCTCAGGAAGCCACTCCTGAGCAGATTCTTCGGCACGTGGATCAGCTTGCGGATGTTTTCCTTGACTATGCCGATGTTATTTACACAGTCCAGGCCGGATGGCTTGGAACGTACGGAGAGTGGTACTACAAGACCAACAATCACGACAACTCGGTTCCGGCGTATACGGATTATTATAAGTACACAGTTTCCGGCAGTTCCGTGACGGATTTCAACAGCAACCACAAGAATCTTCTGGACAGGATGCTCCTCAGGGTTCCGTCTCCTATCAATATCGGCCTCAGGACCGCATTCTACAAGCGTTACTATCTGAGTCCTTCTTCCATTTCCTCCTGGACTCCCATAACGGCCTGGAGCGCAACACCCGGCGCCAACGAGCGTCTTTCGTTCTTCAACGACGGAATCCGCGGCTCCGACAGCGATGTGGGTACCTTCAACAGCAGCGCTGACCGCGATATGTGGTATTCGCAGGGCAACTGGACCGTCTGTGGCGGAGAGATGTCGTATAGAAGCGCGGATGCGTTTGCCGCTCTGAGCGATGACCTGAAGAATTGCGACTTAAGCATTGCGGAGATGCGCCGCCAGCACCTTTCCTATCTCCATTATTCCGAGTCCAACCGGTTTATGGTGAAATGGATAGGGGAGGGCAGGATGGAAGACCTCAAGAAGATGCTGGGATACCGTCTGGTCCTGGATGATGCCGCGTTCTCCTTCACGGATTGGAATAGTGGGTCCACAGTGAACTACAGTATCTCCGTGGAAAACAAAGGCTGCGCCCCCGTGGTGTATCCCAGGCCTTTCAAACTGGTCCTCCTTCGTGGCGGCAGTTCAATTGTGCTTGCCGATAACCTTGGAGACATCCGTACCGTCGCCGCAGGCGCATCGGCAACTGAGTTCGCAGGGTCGTTCACCCTGCCGCAGACCGTTGTCGCCGGAGACAAACTTGCCATCTGGCTGCCGGACAATGCCGATGCCCTCCGCTCCAACGCCGCGTACTCCATCCGCTTTGCCAACAGCGACGTTACTTGGGAGAGTGGCTATAACGTGATTTACACATTCTAAGACTTAACTATTAACTAATAAATAACCATTATGAAGAAGCAAACTTATCTGGAACCAGCGGTGCAGGTACTCTCGCTGGGAACGATGCAAGAAACCTTGCAGGCGACGTCAGATGTAAATGTGATGATGATTGGCGGCACTGACCTTGACGCCCCCGTGGAAATTAGTGAGTCTGACTTTAATAGCATTTTTGGATTATGAAAAAACTGATTACTATCATA
>JAEEGL015320509.1_pt1 | contig 17337 bp, 12 predicted proteins | sample 9134231 | NCBI WGS metagenome assembly JAEEGL01 (sample SAMN16246548, study PRJNA631951) | gut metagenome | biome: gut microbiome; feature: rumen; material: fiber-attached | host: Bos | place: Iran: Karaj | collected 2018-10
ATAGAATATTTTCTTATCCTCTTCACTAAGTTCTTCAATACCTAAAATAGCTATTATTTCTTCAAGTTCTTTGTATCTAGTTAAATATCTTAAAACTTCTTCGATAAGTTTAAAATGTCTTTCACCTATTTTTTCAATATCTACTAATTTAGAAGTAGATTTAAATACATCAATTGCTGGATATAAACCTAATTCAGCAACTTTTCTATCCAAAACTATTTGTCCATCCATATAAGATGTAATTGTCTGAACAGCTTCATCATTATAATCATCGGCTGGAATATAAATAGCTTGGAATGAAGTAATTGAACCATCATCAGTAGAACTAATTCTCTCTTCGATTTTACTTATCTCATTAGCCATATCAGCAGGATAACCATTTTCGATAAGTAATTGCTTAAGTTCGGTAGCTATTTCAGATTTAGCTTGCATAAAACGATAGATATTATCGATAAATAGTAATACGTCTTGCTTTTTCTCATCTCTTAAGTATTCAGCCATTGTAAGTCCTGCATAAACTGATTTACTTCTTGATACTGGATTATCACCCATTGCACCAAATACCATACACATCTTATCTAAAAGTTTTGACTCGACCATTTCATCGTATAATTCTTTACCTTCACGACTTCTTTCACCAGCACCAACAAATACAGCATGTGCATTAATTGATGCATAAACATTATGAATAAGCTCCTTAATAAGCACTGTCTTACCAACTCCGGCTCCACCAAGAAGTCCCATTCTAAATCCCTTCTGAAGCGGTGCAAAAAAATCAATAACCTTAATTCCAGTCCATAAAATATCTGCCGTAACATCGACTTCTTTTAAACTAACCGTATTATGTGCAATATTTCTTCTTTTTACAGTATCTATTGGCTTATTATCCATAGGAACACCATAAGAATCGAATACTCTACCTAAAATCTTATCAGAATACTCTATCTCAATACCACTACTTAGTTTAGTAACCTCACAGCCTTTTTTTAGTCCTCTCGTAGATCCTAAACTAATACAAGTTGCACTAACGTTATTAATAGAAACCACTTCAAAAGAATAACCTACATCGTCTTGAGTAGTTAAAATATCACCAATTTTAACAGCCTTATCGTCATTAAGAATTACCTCAACGCTAATATCAAAAATTGAAATAATTTTACCAACTACCATAATCAATTACCCTTTCTATCTATTTTTCTTCATTTAAAAAATTAAAACTATCTATCATTTCTTTCTTTGTTTTCGGAGAAAACTTATATTGCTTAAGTTGATCAATCATCATTTTTCCTTCTCTAAGTCTCTTCTGTAATTCATCGCTCATTTCATCCGTATTTGCAAGTTCATATATTTGACGAACATCCAAATAAGAAAGCAAATCAATTCTAACCTTACTACCAACCTTCTTCATCATATCATCCTGTACATTACCACCAAGACGAGAAACAGAAAGTCCATAATCTATTGCAGGTTTTTCACCTTTAGTAAAGTTCTTTTCTGATAATACTATTTGTCCATCACAAATAGATATAATATTTGTAGAAATATAATCAGTAATATCTCCAGCCTTTGTTTCAACAATTGGAAGAATTGTAATAGAACCGCCATCCTTATGCTGACATCCTTTTTCCAAAAGTCTACTATGAGTATAGAAAATATCAGATGGATAAGCATCACGTCCTGGAGTCTTCTTACTTGCTAAACTTATCTGTCTATATATATCTGCATGTTTCTTTAAATCATCTAAGCATACCAAAACATCATATGTCTGCAACATAAATGACTCTGCAATAGATAAAGCAACATAAGGTGTTAAATATGTCCTTGTAGGAAGTTCATCATGGAACGATGCAATAATAATTGTATAACTAGCAGCACCCCTTTTAGTAAGTTCAAAATAAATATCCTTAACTTCTTTCTTTGTCTTACCAATAGCTACATATATACAAAGTACATTCTTATCCTTTTGATTAACTATTGTATCCAAACATATTTGTGTCTTACCAGTTTTTTTATCTCCAATTATTAATTGACGCTGTCCCTTACCAATTGGATATATCAAATCAATACCGGTAATACCTGTTAACATTTCTCTCTTAACAGCACCTCTATCCATAAGTGGAAAAGGCTTATTTTCTACACTAAGTTCAACTAAGTTATCAAACTTCTTACCAGCAATTAAATCATTTCCAAAAACGTCAATTACTTTTCCAATTGAATCTAAACTAAATAAACATTTAAACTCTTTTTTTAATCCATAAACCATATCTCCAGGTTTAATCTCATCATTTATTTTAACTAAAGCTACGATAACTCTATCAGCATATATACCAAAAACATATCCTGAAGCCTTATCCGCTATATTAACTTCCTCATAGAAAGAAACGTCATTAAGCCCAGTGACTTCAACATTATAATCATTAACTTTAATAACTTTTCCAGTATTATAAACGTTTTCATTATTTTTAATACTGTCAACAGTCTCATTTAAATTGCTAGTCCAAATGTCATCCATACTTATACATTCCTTTCACTTAAACTAAAATCATATACCTTATTCTTATATATAATTTTAATTCCTCTATATATCCTCTCACTATAAACAGTTTCGATATATTCACTTAGATGATCATAATTTTCACTCTTATTACCAACCAATATTGTAATCTTAGGATTATTCAAATCAACTAATTGATCTAAATAATCGATAAAATTATCAATACTACTATCATTAGCAATTAATTTATATGCATCATATATCTTATACTCTTTTTTGCTAAGTAGTTCTTTCAATTCCTTTTCCATATCATCAGGCATCATACTCTTAAGTTTATATATAATATCACTATTAAACTTTTCTCTTAACCCTACACAAAAATCATAATCATTTGAATCTTTACATAAAGTTAAAAAGTCTTTTATCAATTCTTCATAATTAACAACAAAATTCTCATCAATTTTTCTATTTAATTCAAAAATATTTTGATCTTGATATTTTGTTGTATTCAATAAATCTAAAACATTCGTATCAAATGCATAATTATTATTAATATTTTCTTGTGTTTCCTTTTCTTTTATTCCTTTTTCTCTATCCTTAATTAAGTCATCAATCTCTTGAAGTTTATTCTCTTTATCCTGTATTAATTCATCATAACCCTGTAGTTTATTAACAAAGTATGACTTTGTCTGATCATTGATAATTCCTACAGTTTTTTTAAGAACCATAAACATTAAGAATACAAGAAAAACAATAATCAAACAAACAACAATAAATATTATTACCATATTAATATGTTACAAGTGGATTAAAGAATAATAATAAGAAACAAAAAGCAAATAAGAATAACAAAAATACCGCAGTAATAATCAAAATAGTCATTACTGAGTGTACTACATCATTCTTAGTTTCAGGATTTCTACCAATTGCTTCAGCCACTCTACCACCAAGTATGCCTATTCCTATGCCAATTCCTAAAAAGCATAGTCCAATCATAATTCCTATAGCTAAAGCCGTGTTAGATAATATAATTTCCATATTTTTCACTCCCTTATAGTTTCTCTATTCTATCATTTATTATATCATTTATACTTCTTATTTGTCAATTGATAACGCATTCAAATTATATGGTTTAACCAACAAATTTTTATCATTAAATACCATAAAATAACTCTCATTGACATTTATATTAATTTTTTCTGAACTTATTGTTATTTTCTTTCCTTCGATCTCTAAAAGTTCAGACTTTTCCGTAGCCCTATCATAATATTTAATCGTATATCCACCAACATATGATAAATATGACATAGCTCCTAAAGTAATATATTCCTTATCATCAATATTTAACGTTACCTCATCTGGGAAAAAATATAAGCCTTTGCCATCAAATAAGAAAAAGTAATAAAACTCTCCGCTATCTAAAGCATTAGTAATTATATGTGTATCATCAATTTTTTCATATTTTGAATACTTATATAACTTATATTGACCAGCATTTTTAACCGGAAACACAATACTCATCTCACTAGGAAAAATTACAATATCCTTATCCTTATAATAAATAGGAACTGAAGAATATTCTATTTTTTTATCCTTCGGAGCAATATCGACAATATTTCCCTTCAAATTAGTAGTAATAATTGCCGTATACTCATTTTTAATACCCCCAAAATATTGATAAACAGCCACTTCCTCCTTGTTCCTATAATTATCATATTTATATTCCTTATATAAGAAATACACTGTGATTAAAAGCACAAAAACAACCATAACAGGAATAAATATTTTATATCTTTGCTTCAAAAAATTAATTACTTTTTCCATAAAATCTACCTTCCCAATCTAAATGTATATGTGCTTCCAATATTTAATTCACTACCACCAGTAACAACACTATCAATTCTTAAAGTAACCAATGAATCTTTATCAATAACATGATTCTTAAGCTCAATAGTGCCATCTACATATTTTACGTTTCCAGAAACAGTAGCACTACTAGTAAGTTGTTCATCGTTCAAAGTAACATCGCCAGTTTCAGCATTAATAATTCTATCTTTAAATAATAAACTAACATTTACCCTATCAATACTATAACCCTCTTGTAAATATACTCTATAAGTAAGTTTATTATCGACATTAGATACCTTATAAACCGAAATACTATACTTAGGCATTCTGGTCTTAAGTGTTAATGAATCAAATGTCGTAGGAATTACTTCACCAGTTTCATTATTAACAGTTGTATAGATAAAGTTAATTTTATACTCAGTATTTGCACTTAGTTTGTCAAATACAATATGTGTATCTGTCTTAGACAAATATATAACTTCAGCCTTTCCACTCTTAATAACTTCAGCATAAACTGATTTATATTCATTATAAGGATCATATACTACATAATCAACATCTATTTGTGATAATGACTCCTGAGCCCTAATTATTGATGTCATCTTGGTTTTATCTTTAATTTCACCAATATCTTGAACATCACCAGTATCAGTATTATTAATAACATCACCAGCGCCAGCTTTTTCACCCATTTGGCTAGTATTATCAAATCCAGTGCCAGTTCCACCTACACCAGTACCATTGCCACCTTCACCGCCTCCATTTTGAGCATTTGTAGTAGCATTAGTACCAGTATTTTCACCATCTTGTCCCTCTTCTTCCTTAATCTCTTCATCAGGAACAAACTGATTAGTACTTCCTATTATTTTCTTTAAATCGATACTTTTTGTACCAAATTTTAATATCTCATTAGCAATATCAAACGAATACTCTGAAGTAACCAATGTCGTCGGAATAATAGTTTTCATATTTAGCTTATTATTAGATAATTTAGCATTTCCCATTTTATCCAGTTCAACTAATAAATAATTACTTGCATCGACACTCCTATCATCACTATAAATTTTTCTATCCACTAACAAGTACTTTCTATCATCAAGTTTAAAAAATTTCGTATTCGTAGTATTTTTTAATACTGTTTCACCTTTATTTTGAATAATTTTTCCATTTTTATCTATTTCATAAAAATTACCATATAATTTCATTTCACCAGTAATCTTATTATATACAATTACCCTTTTACTTAAATTAATCTTTTTGTTTTGATATTCCAAATAATAATTATCGTTCCATCTAATTCTTAATGTAGCATCACTAGAAACATCAATATAGTCTTTACTATCATCCTGTACAACACTATCTGTATCAATTGGATAAGCAATTACTGATGCTTTTTTATATTTATAGATAAATAAGGAGAAAATAGCAATAACAGCTATGCTTAAAATAAGTATTATTACAAAATTTCTCTTATTTCTCAAATCATATTTTCTCCTCATAATTTCCTCCTATTTATCTATTGTTATTGTTTATCTTCCTCTAAAACATATTGTGCTCTACCAAAGAATTCAGGGTTAGTTATTGGATTATTGGTTATAGGATGTTCAGAATCATCACCATAATAATTATATTCATCCTCACCATTAACTACCTTAAAACTCAAAGCAATATAATATGTTTCACCAAGTGAATTATTTATACGATTATCGTCAATTACAAATTTCCAATAACCAGTATCCTCAAATTTTTCAAAACGCTTGTTATTCTCACCAATAACGTAATTTCCACTATATGCGAAATCACCTGAATCTTGGCCCCAACGAGCTACCGTATAACCAACCTCACGAACATTATCAAAATTAGAACCGCCCATGAATGTTATTACGAAACTATTAGCTGTTGCAGAATAAATCAATTCTTTACCAAAAGCTACACCAGAATTATTCGTAGAATATACTGGAAAACTCTTAGAAATCCTATAATTCCTTTCTGCAATAGGAACCTCTTCATCATAGTTATTTATATAAGCCATATTATAAACCTCAACGGTATATCTTTTATCGGCTTCCAAATTAGTAATTCTTAACTGTTGTTCTGATATTGTAGCGTCGAAAGAATAACTTTCATATGCACCATCAGCAGCTACAGTTCTCCAATTATTACCATCTTTAATTTGCAAATCACCAACTATACTAGTTTCACCATTAGTATCTGTATACTTAAGTGCAATGAAATATTCACCATCGTTTAACACCCTATCTGGGTCACTAACATTAACCGTAAAGTCAATAGCATACTTGCCATCTTCATATACTGCCTCACGCTCAACAACAAATTCAGGTGTAGTTAGTTTTCTTAAATTAACTCTTAACTGATTACCATTTAATTTCAAATTGACCTTTCCCAAAGTAAATTGATTAGTATCTGGATTTTTATCATAATGATCATATGAAGCAACGATTGCCATGAAATAATTCTTACCAAATTCAAGATTTTCCCCACTTATATTATAAGTGTCCGTAGTAACCGTTTTTACATCTTCTTTAGAAATTATATTCTTAAATAAATTAGTATTATTTTCAGCTATTCCACACGTATAATCATTATCCTCACAAAAAGCATATCCTAAATCAAAATTAAATGGAATATTATTTGCATATGATATTAAGTTGATTGTTGTATCCATTAGTTTATCACTATAAAATCCATCAGTATCAGGTTTAAAATTAATTGCAAAACTATGATACAAATCACTCGCAGACAATGACGTAAAATTATATGTCTTTACCTGATAACTATCCTCAAAACTAATATCACATAATTGGGTATACTTAGTACCATTTTTATTAAGATAAGTGTAAACAGTATAATAGTACACCTTATCAGCATCCAAGCCATCAATTACAGCTCTTAATGATGCTGATGGATTATCCTTATTTATCTTAACCTTTAATGTAGGCCTAACCGCTTGATATCTATCGTTTTCATCTGCATATAATGAAGCATTCCAAGTATCTATGTACAAATAGAAGTCCCCACTATTATTACAATCTGCGCCATCAGCAGCTTCAACGCAGAAATCTTCCATATCGGCACCGCTCAGAGTTAAGTTAACTGTTGCTCCATTTATAAGACTCACAGTTCTTTCAATCTTCACTTTTGGTGTAATACTACTAAATGAGAATGTCTTACTACTAGAACTCATTGCTTGTTTAGTGACCATCTTAGGATTTAATATGCCGTAATTTGACAGATAACCAGAACTAGTCAAACTATAATTTATTGTCTTTGTCTTATTACGTAAAATACTTGTATAATCAAAGCTTCTACTACCTTTTACATAAGTATAATAACCTTTTGCAATATCATTATCTAAAGCCCAAACACCAACAGTATCAGCTTTTGTAAATGATACATAGTTAACATCTTCTCCAGGAACAAGATTATTTTGGAAAATCATATATTTATATTCTCCCTCTGTTCCAACACTATAATCATATCCCGTAAGTCCGTTGTCATAAAAGGCAGTAACATCCACCGTTATTGTATGTTTAGTTTCAACTGAAGATTTCATACCGTGATTTTTTAGTTCAACATAGTCAACTGAAAAGCATCTTGGCATATCTCCTTCACTATCCCCGGGACATGACTCTAATTTCCATAAGTTCTTAACTAATTTATTATCAGTATCCTCAGAATCAGTAAATGTAATTTCATAATTAAGAATTCTATCAAGCATTTTTTCGTCTGCTAAAATTTTAATACTTACTCTATTATCAAACTCAGGATTAATAACCTGATACTTAAAATTATATTCCTCAGCAGATGCATCGTAATAGCCATCAAATATTCTCTTCCCATTATCAGTTCCATCAAAATATTTCAAAATATCTTTTTCAGGATCCCCTGTTTTTGTAGAGTTCTTTTTATAATATAGATAATATATATCTTCATTATTAAGATCATTTATTGTTAATTCTCCAGCAAAAGCATTATATGCTGTAATACTATCATTTCTAGTAAGATTTAGTTTTCTTTCTTCTCCATTATTAACTACATAATAATAACCAAACGTATCACTATTGCTTTCCTTATATAATGCATTATCAGGATCTCTTAAAGTATACCTATAAGTAATACTATTTGCAGTAGATTTGGCAATGTACATAGTAACGGTAGGTGTTTCTTTTTCTGTCTTAATAATGTCAGTAAACTTACCATAATCATTCGGTACGCGATTTTCAGATTTATCTGGATATAGAAGTGTTCCTGAAGAACTACGTACTATTAACTGGTAACCAATATAATAATTATTACCTCTACTCATAACAGTATCTACAGTATCATAATCACTACCATAATCCATAAATATTTCTTTTTCGTAATAACTTGTTGTAGAATCTATACTAGCATTTTGTATTCCATCTACAAGCACAAGATTATCGCCATCTTTAACATAAAAGCTTACCTTGTGCCCGTTATCATCATAAACATATAAATTGATACCAGTTGGCACCAAACCATGCGCAGCCAATCCGCTAGAATCCCAACGACCAGTTACCATATAACCAACTGTAGTCCCTGAATTTATCAAATTATTGTTAATACCTGCAGCAATCTTTGATCGTGGCGCCGCATATATTTCTGGCTCCTCAACATTTTCTATCAATAAAAGTGGAGAAATCTTATATGAAGTAACATTATTAGTAAGTATTACCGCATTTGTACTATTTTCATCATAGTAAGCAAATACAGCGACAGTATAGTATTCTGATAATTCTCCCTCATTCTTACTTTTTAATCCATCTATATCTAATCCAAAAGTTTCATCAGTAGTTATAGCATAACCATGATCATAAAACTTATCTTTTAAATTAAATTCCTCAGTATTTATAAAACTTCTCGTAGCGATAGGTTCCTGATTATTATAGTCTTCAACATAACTACCATTATATAATTTAACAACGACTTTCTTAATGGTTGCAGCACTTTCATCAGGTCCTAAATTACCTGTTGCCTCATCTGCAATAAACTTAGCTTGTAAATTTACGACATGAGTAGCATTACTTCCCTTATCTACCCAATCAGTAGTAAAGTTAGTAAGGGTCTTTGTAGTAATTGTATTAATTGATTCATCTGTAGGCATTATACGTTGAGAGCCCTTATCTATTTCATCATTTCTAACAGCCTCAACTTCAATTTCATACCTAGTGCCAGCCTGCAATCCAGTAACTTCAAGTTCATATTTTATTTCCTCATCACTTACATCGAAATCAACAACTCTAGTGTAAACTAATGTATTTCCTGTAGTTACATTTATCCTTGTACTACTAGCACCAATACACTTTTCTCTACCGGGCATTGAAATTAAACAACTATTATCCGTTAAATATATTGTTGCCCCAATACGATCATAACTAATTTTATCATTATTAGGAACAATTGTAATATACGGGTCACTACCCATAACAAAATTAATTGTATCATCAAGTATATATTCTACATATTTCTCATTATCAAAATATTCAATAACAATTTTATAGAAATAATTTGTATCATTCTTTAATTGGTTTTCCTTATCTCCAATCTTTATTTCAATTGGAGAAGCATTACTCTTATTGATTGGAGCAATAACTGGTTCATTAGGATTAGATACCTCATAAACAAGATATGTATAACTATCAATAGCATTATCCTTATCAATAATGTCTTTCAAAGACAATTTAAAACTTCCGGCTCCAACGTTCTTTTCAACCGTCATATCACTAAATTCAGGCGCTTTCTTCAACGTCATCGCAGTTTCAGTAATATTATATACATCTTTAAAATTAACAGAAACTAAAGAAAATTCATCTAATACTGCTGTATATATAGTGTTGCTATCAAGTCCATCATATATAATTTCATGAACCCCTCCTATATTACCTGTTGAACTTGATAAATATGTAACCTTTTCGCTATATTTAGTTTCATTACTAACATTATCATAATAACTTGTAGTTACGATTTCATTTTGTTTAGTTTCCTCATTATACCTATATAAAGATAATTTAGCATCACTAATATCTGTATCTTTATCAACCGTTACCTTAAATCCAAGTTCACTATCCGTAGCATAGGTCTTTTCTAACTTTATACCAAAATCATTTGTTTGGAATATTTTTTGAAAATACTTATTTCCATCTCTCTCGTTAGTAACTGTAAATAAATATTTTGTATTTGGAGAAAGCAAATTAATTCTAATCTCTTCTTCAGCACTAACAGCATCAATTACATCTACAGTTCTGCCGCTTTCCAAATTAGTAACTTTAAGTGTAAAATTATCATCATCACTAGTATTATACATATCAAAAACAACATCTACACTAGTACTACCTATTGAAGCACTTTTTAAAGAAACAACTATATCTTGAGTAGTATTAATCTCAGTATTTTCTTTTCCAGTGCCACCTTCGCCTTCATCTACATCCTGATTACCATTTCCACCTTGTCCATTACCTCCAGCACCTTCGCCACCTTCACCAGTTTGGTTATTCGTAGCATTTTCATTTTCTCCATCGCCGTCTTCTTCTTCTTCAACCACTTCAGGAATAATCTCAATATTTTCATCACCATTAATAGTAATAGCAGTCAAAGACATAACATCTTCATTATTCTTAGAAATCTTTTTTGCACCCAAATCAATATCGATACTGCCAAGATGTAAAATTGTCCCCTCTGCTGTAACTTGGAACTTAACATCTTTATTTTCAATATTAACTATCCCCTTTTCAGAATATACTATTTCAAAATAATCACCAGATATATTCTTTTCATTTCCAGGAATTTGAGCTTCAATTTTTCCAACTACAATATATTTATTTTCACTTATTCTACCAATAAAGTTCTTTAAATATATATCATCACCACTATTTTTAATAACATACTTATCGTTTTTCTTTTCAATCAAAGACGCACTAGTAATATTATAAAAATTAACAGCTTCACTTCCATTAATCGTGTCTAAGTCAAGTATGGCTCCTTTAGTTAAAAAAGATAACGAACCATCATTATAATGAAGAAAACTATCTCTAAGTATTGTTGCATTTTTATTATCAACATCTTTAAAAACTATCATCGAAGATAAGTTTTCTTTATATGGTGTGTCCTTATCAAAAAAGTACTTTTCTACTTTTGCGCTAAGTGGATTAATAACATATCCTTTTCCCATAAAAGTATCATCTTTATCATCAAATAAATAGAATGCTCCAACGCCTAAAATAATAAGCACTACTAGGCTTAAAGCAACAATAAATAAAAACTTACTATCTAATAATTTTTTCATATGTTCACCTCTGTTTTAGCCACTACACCATACTATAGAAATTATATCATTTATAGTCAAACATGTCAACGAAAACAGCACATAAAAATCCAAGAAAAAAAAGCAGATAAATTCTACTTTATCTGCTTATATTTTAACACTATTATCTAAACAACCCTAAGTATATTAAAAAGCCAAAATATATAATACACACCATAATATTATTAAAATTATATTTTTTATTTTCAATAGTACCTAGCATATTTGCAACTATCAAGCCGCCAATAAGTCCACCAATATGTCCCCACATATCTATTCCTGGAATAAAGAATCCCATAAGTAAATTATATATGACTATTGGAACAATCTGACTTTTAATAATAGCTCCGATATATCCACGATAACTATATCCAAAATATACAAGTGCACCAAATAATCCAAATATAGCCCCGCTAGCTCCAACTGAAACAACATTGCCATTAAGGCCAATGGATAATAAACTAGCACTTATGCCACTAAGCATATATATTAGTAAGAATTTCCATTTTCCAAAGAAATCCTCTACCCTTGGACCAATAATAAATAATGAATACATATTAAGACCAATATGAATTATTCCAGCATGTAAAAACATGCAAGCTATTAATCTATATACTTCACCATGTCTAACCAAAGGTCCATAATTAGCTCCAAATAACATTAATTTTTCAGTATTATACCCAAAACCACTAACAATAAACATAATGACACATAAAGCAATTAAAATATATGTAACAATTGGTTTTTTTGAAGAAAAAATCTTATCCATTTTCTTATTTTTCTTTTCATTAGAATGATTAATATCATCTGTTATCTTAAACAATAATTCCATACCTTTTTCCTCGTGACTAGTTTTTTCTACTATATCTGGAAAAACCGAAATAAGTGTTGGATTATCTTTAAAATCATGCAAATTTTTAACAAACAAAGATAAATTGCCACTCTTATCATCTTCAAGTGTTTTAACATTTTCACCCAAAGAAACATAAATACTTAAAACATTCATTTTAAAAGAAAATGTTTTTAGTTGTAATTTTTTAGCTATTTGTCTAGATCTAAACCTATTAAAACCAAGCTGTTCATCATTATGAATATATCTCGAAACTATCCTAACAATTTTATATTCACTCTGCATATTTTCAAGCCAAATTTCATCATTAATACCATGAACAACTACTGGATTATAATCACGTTCAGTAACAAAATAATGCACTAAATTCATAACAATAGTTTCTTTATCATCTATCTTAATTCCATCCATTATTATCACCTATTCTTATATATTTCTAATATCTCATTAAACTTCTTTGGCGGTTCTACCTTGAAATCCATAAATTTATGCGTTATTGGATGAACAAATCCAATTTCCATAGCATGTAACATTTGTCCAAAATCTTTATCATCCACTTTATTATATTCATATACCTGATCATTTACAACTGGATGATTAATATACGCCATATGTACCCTAATCTGATGTGTTCTTCCAGTCTCAAGTACACACTCTACTAATGTCGCATCATTGTATCTTTCTAATACCCTTATGTGTGTTATCGCTTCCTTAGAATTATCACCAGTAACGCACATTTTCTTCCTGTTATTAACATCCCTTCCAATTGGTGCATCTACAGTTGCACTATCTTCAGTTATTACCCCATGTACTAAACATATATATTTTCTAACAACACTTTTCTCACTTATTTGCTTTGCTAAATCATTATGTACCATATCGTTTTTTGCAACTAACAAAAGTCCTGAAGTATCAGCATCTATCCTATGAACTATTCCAGGTCTAATGTTTCCATTAACACTAGATAATTTATTATTACAATGATACATTAACGCATTAACCAAAGTATCCTTATAATTACCCGGAGCTGGATGCACAACCATCCCTGATGGTTTATTAACAACAAGTAAATATTCATCTTCATAAACTATATCAAGCGGTATTTTTTGAGGAACAATATCAATATTTTCCTCATAATCCATAATAGTTATAATGTCATTTTCCTTAACCAAATAACTAGCTTTAACGCTTTTACCATTTACTAAAATATAGTCTTCATCAATCATTTTTTGAATTTTACTTCTACTTAAATCTTGAACACTCATCAAATACTTATCTATTCGCATTTGACTATTTTCTTTTACCTCTATCTCCATTACCACACCTCCAAGTATAAATTATTAAAAGTATTACCCCCATAACAATAAAAGTATCCGCAAAATTGAATATTGGATAATCATATTTAAAAATTTTAACATCAATAAAATCAATTACATATCCACATATTAACCTATTAAAAAAGTTACCAAAAGCACCACCAAGTATTAAAGAATAAGCAACCTTTTCTAATTTACTTTTAGGCTTATTTTTATATAAATATACAATTAAAGCAACAATTATTAAAAATGATACTGCCACTACTAAATAAGTTTTTGATGCTAAAATACTCCAAGCAGCTCCAGTATTTCTAGCATAAGTAATATAAATAAAATTATTAACTAATTTAATACTTCCATCTACCATCATGTATCTATCAATAAAAATCTTACTAACAATATCAACAAGCAAAAATATTAAAGTTAATAATATCATTTTTATCACCCCATTAATTTATAACATCAATTACATTATCTGGTAAATTACTAATATTACCATTAGTATCCACTAAACAAGCCGCATAACCATCCTCATCTTTGAGTGAATCCTTATCTATATAGTAATAATAAACATCATCAGTATCCCTAAAAATACGTATCACCTTTTGTGTTGGATTACAAATCTTCTCAGTAGCAGGATTTAACAAATCCTTCTTAATTATTGGACTATATGTAGAATTTATTATGTCATTAAAAGAAATAAGCTCACTAGCACCAAAAAATTCAGCACTTCCGTTTGTTTTTTCAAATGTACCCAAACTAGCATTCCAACTTAATTTTGATATACTTTCATCATCATCTAAGTAAATTTTAATAGCATCCCTGAGTGTACCAATATAAACTTCTTCAGTCTTTTTCTTAGCATTTTTAATACTAAAGGTAATACCGGTAACCGTTAATCCTACAACAATTGATAAAACAACAATCGTAGCCAACAACTCCACTAAAGTAAATCCTTTTTTATTCATAATCCACCTCTACCAAAAGAATTATATCATTTATTAGATATAATTTCAATTTAAAATATCATAATTTTAAAAAATATAACACTAGACAAATATAACCATTTAAGTTAAAATTATATTGATTCGGAGGTAATTATGAATATTAGTAACAAATGGGCAGATTATGAATGTCTAGCTACCGGAGATAAAGAAAAATTAGAGCGCTGGGGAAACATTATTCTAAATAGACCTGACCCATCTATAATATGGCCTAAAACTAATAATAAATTATGGGAAAGTTGGGATGGTTACTATCATAGATCAAATACTGGTGGTGGTTATTGGGAATATAAAAAGAAAATTCCAGAATCATGGACTATTAAATATAATAATTTAACATTCAAAGTTAAACCAACTAGTTTTAAACATACCGGTATCTTTCCAGAACAAGCTACTAACTGGGATTATATAATTGATAAAATTAAAACTTCAAACAATAAAGATTTTAGAGTATTAAATCTATTTGCATATACTGGTTGTGCCACAATGGCTGCATCTAGTGCTGGAGCCAAAGAAGTAGTCCATGTAGATTCATCTAAAGGAATGATTGACTGGGCAAAAGAAAACATGAAGCTATCGCACTTAGAAAATAATACCATTCGTTTCATTCAAGAAGATGTCCTTAAATTTTTAGATAGAGAAATACGAAGAGGAAGAACATATCATGCAATAATTATGGATCCCCCAAGTTATGGAAGAGGTCCTAATAAAGAAGTTTGGCATTACATAGATGATATCCAAACATTACTTAAAAAAAGTAAAGAATTACTAGATAAAGATTATTCATTCTTATTAATTAATTCTTATACAACAGGATTATCACCTACTTCACTAAAAAATATTCTTTCATTAATATTTAATGATAGTAAAATAGAAACTGGAGAAATAGGATTACCAGTAAAAGAAAACAACTTAGTACTTCCTTGTGGAATATATGGAAAAGTATCAAAAGATTAATATATTATATGAAGATAATCATCTTCTAATAGTCATTAAACCAGCCAATATGCCAGTATGTAAAGATTCCTCTAACGATGAAGATTTATTAACAATTCTAAAAGAATATTTAAAAGAAAAATATCATAAACCCGGTAATGTCTATCTAGGATTAGTTCATAGATTAGATAGACCCGTATCAGGAATTATGGTATTTGCTAAAACTAGTAAAGCAGCCCAAAGACTATCAAAACAAATAACTAATAATGAATTTAAAAAAACTTACTATGCCGTAGTAAGTGGTATACCAAAAGAAAAAGAAACACTAAAAGATTATTTAAAGAAAGATGAAAAGACAAATACATCTTATGTCACTAATGAAAATGATGGTAAATTATCCATCTTAGAATATACTAAAATTAAAACTAAAGATAATTTATCACTAATAAAAATAAATCTACTAACAGGGCGCCATCACCAAATAAGAGTACAATTATCAAGCAGAAATTATCCACTATATGGTGATCATAAATATAATAAAGATTTCATTAATGATAATAAAGAAAACATTGCATTAATTGCAAAAGAATTAAGTTTTTATCATCCAACAACTAAAGAATTATTAAAATTTGAAATAGATTTACCAAAAAAATATCCTTATACTTTATTCTAAGGATATTTTTTTAATACCATAAAGGATATTCACTAGTAAGCTCGATTACTTCTTTCTCAAATTCTTTCAATTTACTTTCATTATCTTTATTTTTAAATGCATTATCGATAATTTTTGCCACTTTTCTAAATTCTGCTTCTTTAAATCCCCTTGTTGTCATTGCTGCAGAGCCAATTCTAATTCCACTAGCAATCATTGCTTTTTCAGTTTCCTTTGGAATTGTATTTTTATTAACAGTAATATGAATTCTATCAAGCAACGTTTCTGCTTCCCTTCCAGTCACATTAGCACTAGCTTTAACATCTAAAAGAATTAGATGATTATCTGTTCCTCCGCTAACTATCCTATAACCTAGCTTTTTAAATTCATCTTCCATAGCCTTCATATTTTTGACTACTTGCTTCTGATATTTCTTAAATTCAGGTTGTAATGCTTCATAAAAACATTGCGCTTTAGCGGCTATTACATGCATAAGTGGTCCACCTTGAATACCAGGAAAAACTACTTTATCAATTTTTTTAGCAATTTCTTCATCATTGGTAAGAATAATTCCACCACGTGGTCCTCTCAACGTTTTATGCGTTGTTGACGTAACCACATCTGCATAAGGTATTGGTGATGGATGCAAGCCAACTGCAACAAGTCCAGCAATATGTGCCATATCAACCATTAAATATGCACCTACTTTATCGGCAATTTCTTTAAATTTTTTAAAATCAATTTTTCTTGGATAAGCACTTGCTCCAGCTATGATCATTTTAGGTTTTACTTTTTTTACAACTTTTTCTAATTCATCATAATTTATTAATTCTGTTTTTGGATCAACATCATACCCAACAATATTATAATCTATTCCACTAAAATTAATTGGATG
>JAEEGL010830919.1_pt1 | contig 17336 bp, 13 predicted proteins | sample 9134231 | NCBI WGS metagenome assembly JAEEGL01 (sample SAMN16246548, study PRJNA631951) | gut metagenome | biome: gut microbiome; feature: rumen; material: fiber-attached | host: Bos | place: Iran: Karaj | collected 2018-10
TCAGCAGGGAGAAGGCCATGCCGGTATTTTCCGCATAGCGCAGCCCGATCACCCCGGGGATCAGCTCCAGGCCCTCCGCCGGGATCCGCGGGGCCAGCGCCTTTGTGACCCGGTCGGCGGCAAAAACCGCCACGGCGACCCAGATTTCCTTACGCACCTTTCTCCTCCCGCGTCAGCTCGTCATACCGCTGAATCAGTTTTTTCATCACCTTCAGCCCGTCAGTCAGCAGCAGCGCCTCCTGATCGGTTTCCGTCCGCAGCACCAGCGAGGCGGCGCTCATCTTCCCGAAGGACAGGCGCGCGTCCGTCTCCGCCACAGCCCGGAAAAGCGTGGCGATATCCGGAATATACCGCTCATCCAGCTTCATGGTCAGGCCGGTCTTGGTTCTCAGCACCCGGCTGACACCGATGCGGTTGCACAGCGCGCGCAGCTGGCTCACGTCCAGCAGCGTCTGCACCACCTCCGGCAGCTCGCCGAAGCGGTCGATCAGCTCATCCGTAATATCCGCCCGGTCATCGTCTGTGACCACGGAGGCAATGCGCTTGTACATCTCCATCCGCTGTTTGCCGTCCGCCACGTATTCCTCCGGCAGATAGGCGTTCACGCGCAGATCCACCCGGGTCTCCAGCTCACGCTTCTCCGTTCCCTGCCCGACCTCCGCCAGCGTCTCCTCCATCAGCTTGCAGTACATGTCATAGCCGACGGTCGCCAGATGCCCGTGCTGTTCAGGCCCCAGAATATTGCCGGCGCCGCGGATCTCCAGATCGCGCATCGCGATGCGGAAGCCCGCCCCGAATTCTGTAAATTCACGTATGGCCGCCAGCCTCTGCTGGGCGGTCTCCGTCAGCATGTGATCCGCCCGGACAGTAAAGTAGGCATACGCCTGCCGGCTGCTCCTGCCGACGCGCCCGCGCAGCTGATACAGCTGGCTGAGTCCGAATCGCTCCGCGTCATATACGATCAGGGTGTTTGCGCTGGGAATGTCCAGCCCGTTTTCAATGATGGTCGTGCACAGCAGCACGTCATAGCTGCCGGCGTAAAAGTCCATCATCACGTCCTCGAGGGCATGCTCCTTCATCTGTCCGTGCGCCACGCCGATACGGGCCTCGGGGACCAGGGCCCTCAGCCGGGCATAAAAGGACTCAATGCTCCGGACCCGGTTATAGAGGAAATAAACCTGCCCGCCCCGGCCCAGCTCCCGCAGGATCGCGTCCCGGACCACTGCGTCGGAATACTCCGTCACCAGCGTCTGGACAGGAATGCGCTCCTCCGGCGGCGTCTCCAGCACGCTCATATCCCGGATTCCGGTCATGCTCATATGCAGGGTCCGCGGGATCGGGGTAGCGGACAGCGTCAGCACGTCCACCTGCCGTTTCATATTCTTGATAACTTCCTTGTGCGCCACGCCGAAGCGCTGCTCCTCATCCACGATCAGGAGGCCGAGGTTTTTGAACTTCACGTCCTTCGCCAGCAGCCGGTGCGTGCCGACGATCAGGTCGATCTGTCCCTCCGCCAGGCGGGCCAGCACCTCCTTCTGCTCCTTAGGCGTCCGGAAGCGGCTGATATACTCGATTCTCGCGCCCGTGTTCCGGAAACGCTTCACGATCGTGTTGTAATGCTGCTGCACCAGGATCGTCGTCGGAGCGAGCATGGCCACCTGCTTGTTGTCCACGATCGCCTTGAAGGCAGCCCGCAGGCTGACCTCCGTCTTGCCGTAGCCCACGTCACCGCAGAGCAGCCGGTCCATGTTCCGGTCGCTCTCCATATCCCCGTTGATCTCGCGCACGCTCTGCTGCTGGTCCGGTGTCAGCTCGTACGGAAACTCGTCCTCGAATTCCCGCTGCCACTGGGTTTCCGGACTGAAAGCAAAGCCCGTGTTCCGGCTGCGCTCCGCGTAGAGCGCCTTCAGGTCAAAGGCCAGCTTCTTCAGACTCTCCTTGACCTTGCCCTTCTGCCTCTCCCACTCTCCGCCACCCAGCCGGTTCAGCTTCGGTTCCTGATTCGGATTCCCGATATAGCGCTGCACGCGCTCCAGCTGCTCCACCGGCACATAAAGCTTGTCGTTCCCGCCGTACTGGATCAGCAGATAATCCCGCCAGGTGCCCTCGCTCTGGATCCGGGTCATTCCGCGGTAAATACCGACGCCGTGGTCCTCGTGTACCACATAGTCGCCTTCCTTCAGATCCGTGAAGGTGGAGATCCGCTCCCCGGTCCGTTTCCGGCTTTTGCTCTTGCGATAGCCTTCGCCCCAGATATCCGCATCACTGACAACGGCCAGCCCGCATTCCGGCAGCACAAAGCCGCCGCTCAGCGTCATGGGCAGCACAGTCACCGATCCCGGTGTATTTCCGAATTCGCCGTTCTCCGCGAAAACGGCCTTTTCTTCCAGCTCCGCCAGGCTCTCACAGAGCCGGCGTCCTCTGGCCTCGCCACCGGAGAGCAGGAATACCTGCCATTTCTGCTCCCGCCAGGCGGCCAGATCGTTCTTCAGGGCTCGCAGCTGGCCTCCGTAGCCGGCAATGCCTTTCGCGCCGAGATCCGCCGCCGTCCCGGGACTGATCCCGCCCAGGGACAGCAGCATTTCCGTCATCACGATCAGCGGATAACGCTCCGCCTCCTTCAGGATCTCCTCCCAGGAGCGCATCAGGCCTTCCTGCTCACGGACTGCCTCACCGCGGGTCATAGCGCTGTTCAGGTCCTCCATAAAGCCCTGGGTCCTCTCCTCTGTCCGGCTGCGAAGCCTGTCCGGCTCCCAGAAAAGGATCAGATCGGGCTCAAACCAGTCTGTGACGGATGCCGTCCGGTCCGTCAGCACACTGATCCAGGCACGCATCCGGCGGAAGGGCTGCCCCTGCGCCACCAGCTCGGCATCCGCCCGCAGCCGGTCCGTCCGCCGTTCCAGCTCCACCTTCTCGGCTTCCCTGTACGCTTTTTCCCGGACCTTCGGAGCGATCTTCCGGTCAAAAAGCTCCTCGTCGTCTCCGTCCTCCGGCAGCGGAGGCAGCTCGTCAAAGAGCGTCCCGGCATCCGTGCGAACGCCGTCCTCCCCGTTCAGTGCCTCCCGCATTCTCCGGGCGGCCTCTTCATATTCATCTTCCTGCAGCAGCGCCTCGCAGGCCGGCGTGACCGTCACCCGCTCCATCCGCTCCAGGCTGCGCTGGCTGATGCAGTCAAAGGAGCGCAGCGAGTCCACTTCATCGTCGAAGAACTCGATCCGGACCGCCCGGCTGTCCGCCGGCGGATAGATGTCCAGAATCGCGCCGCGGACGGCATACTGTCCCTTGCCTTCCACCATGGCCACACGTTCGTAGCCCATCCGGTTCAGCCGCTCGGCCAGGCCGGCCAGCGGCGCCGTGTCCCCGGACTTCAGGGAGAAAGTCGCCTTCCGGAAAGGCGCCGGATTGCCCATGCGCAGGGCCATCGCTTCCGCGCTGACGCAGAGGATCTTCTCATTTCCCGCCGTCACGGCCGCCAGCGCCTCCAGGCGCCGCCAGCTGCTTTCCTGGCTGCCCGCCGCCCGTGTCAGGTCGATCTCGCCTCCCGTCAGGCAGGCGCATTCGCCTCCCGTCAGCTGGCGGATATCATTTGCCAGGCGGGATGCCTTCAGATCGTTGTCCGCCGCGATCAGGACCCGTTTTCCGTTCCCGGCTGCCACGGCAGCCGCAAGCGCCGCCACGGCAGGACTCCCGCCCGAGGCGGCGGCGGGATGACCTGCTTCCGTTTTCAGCAGCTTCTCCCAGGTCGGCCACTTCAGATTTTCCGGTATCGTTCTCGCCATAGGGATGTTTGCTTCCTCCGTTATTCGTCCTTTTTCATGCCGCATGCCGCTTTGCGTATGGCGCTGTCAATTCCGTTCTCCACCCAGTCCGCCGCACAGTCCGCCGCCAGCTGAAAGGCCTTGTCCATCGCTTTCTTTTCTTCCGGATCCCGCACCCTTCCGAGCACCCAGTCCACCAGGTCCCATCCCTCCGGACGGTCCCCGGTTCCGACCCGGATCCGGGGAAATGCCGTGTCCGGCAGGTTTTCCGCAATGCTGCGCATGCCGTTGTGCGTTCCGGGGCCGCCGTTTCTGCGGACCCGTACATAGCCCAGGGGCAGATCGATATCGTCATAGATCACCAGCAGATGGTCCGGCTCACACCCGTACCAATCCAGCAGCGCGCGTACACACTCGCCGCTGGCGTTCATAAAGGTCTGCGGCTCGCAGAGAACGATCCTGCGCTCCGCATCCGTCACCTCCGCGATCAGGCCCTTGTGCGCGTTCCGGTTCAGAACGGCGCCATAATGCTTTGCCAGCAGGTCCATCGTGTCAAAACCCGCGTTATGGCGTGTATGCGCGTATTTCTCCCCCGGGTTTCCCAGGGCAACGATCAGAAAAACTTCCTTGCTCATGCTTCATCCTCATTCCGTTTCCGGGCTGCCCCAAAAACGCCTTTTCGCGAAGACGCATCCGGGGCGCCTTCGCGAAAAGCAGTATCTCATTCTTTTGAAATTGTGTCAAGCGCTCAGTTCTTCATCACCAGACGGTAAGAAACAATACCGAAGCCGACCGCGCAGAGAGTCTCCAGCAGGTATCCCATGGGAACCGTCAGGTTTTCGGATTTGTCCAGCGCAAACTCAAGGACGATCATCGCGCCGACCAGAAGCAGGAAAACCGCGCAGCAGACCGCGACCTGCTTCGTCGGCATCCGCTCCGCGGCGGGCTTTTTCGCCCGGCGGAGGATCGCGAACAGGATCAGGAAGGCCAGCACAATGACAGCCGTCAGCTGGCTCACGCGTACGAAGAGCCAGCGCAGGAAATTGTCCCGGCGCAGGCTTTCCAGCAGGATCTGGCTGGAGCAGAAAAGCACCAGGAACAGCCGGGCTTTATAGCCCTCCTTCAGCGCGCCTCCGCGGGCCAGCAGGACCGTAAATATGATCAGCGCCACGATCCCCTCCAGCAGGAAGACCGCGTATTTCCATTCCTCCCACTCATTGACAACGGCTATGGGGAAGAAGCGGAGTCCTTCCACGCTGACGTCCGGCCCGATACCCTCCCCGATGGAGAATTCGCCGAACCGGCTCAGCGCCAGAGCCAGCGCTGCCCCGGGCGCGAAAGCGTCCAGCAGCGCGGAGGTTTTCCCGCGGGTCAGCTTCGCCGCGCAGAAGGCCGCCAGCGCCACGCCGCCGGCCGCTCCCCAGAAAGCGGCGCCGTTGGCGGAACCCCAGTAGGCGTAATCCTCCTCCGCGGAGCGGAAAAAATTATGGAAACCGATCTCCGCAAAAAGGCTCCAGCGGGCTGCCACATAGAAAGCCCGGGCGCCGAGCAGCCCGAGTGGAACAGCCAGTACCGCAGCCAGCGCCACAGCCGGCTTTTTCTGCTTCCGTGCCAGGAAAAGGAAAAGGCAGAAGCCCAGCAGCGCGCCGATGGCCGTAAAAGCGGCATAGGGACTGACAGGCTTGCCGAAAAGCTCAAAGAGGACCGCGTTTTCTTCCATGTTGATCAGGCCTCCCCCTGAATGGTTGGAAATGGATATCTTGACCGGGGCTTTTCCTCCGCCCGGCTGCGCCTGCCGTCCCTTATTCCTCCGTTTTCGCGGGAAGATAAGGCAGGACCAGGCAGCCGGCCTCCTCATCGAAGGAGCCGAGCTCGAAGGCGGTATCATACTGGACCAGCTCCAGCACCCGGCGTGCATCCTCGCCCGTCACCAGCTTAGGCTGGAAATCACTGGGGTCTCCGTCCTGCGATGCCGTGGAGGCAATGTGCGCCGGATAGATCCGGGCCTGCTGGCCCAGAAATTCCCCGTCATCGGAGAAGTGCAGATCCGCCTGGACCACCATGCTCTGCAGCGCCCGGACCTGCGCGTTCCCTCCGAAGCAGAAATTCCCGAGGGAATAAAAAATATAACGGTTCTGCATCACGTCCACCCCCTGGACTACATGGGGATGGTGCATAATGACCAGATCTCCGTGCCGGTAGCCGATCACCTGTCGGGCAAAATTCCACTGCATCCAGTTATGCTCTTTGGAGTATTCGTTCCCGCCGTGATAAATATAGACGATCGCATTGACGCCGTCCTTTTTCAGCTTTTCCGATATCTCCACCGTCCACTGCCTGTAGGACTCATACGCGGTGGATACAAAGGAGAAAAAAGCGATCCGGATCCCGTCCTTTTCAAAGATCCAGTAATCCCTGTTTCCGAAATAGCCGATATTCTCCGCTTCCAGCGCTTCTTTTGTATCATCGTAGCCCCGGCTCCCGAAATCCTTCGTATGATTGTTGGAGATCGCGCAGGCCTCAACGGAGCCTTCGGTCAGGATCTTCGCGTAATCCGTCGGGCCGCGGAAGCGGTAGGCCTTGTTTTTGTTTTCATCTGCCGCAGAATTGCTCAGTACGCCCTCAAGGTTGACTATGGTCAGATCGTCCTTTTCAAACAGATCCTTCACATTGGCAAAGAAATAGCCGTAGCCCTTGTCACGGGCATATTCGTGAAAATTCCCCGGGGAATCCTTCAGCCACTCCTCGCTGCCCAGCGTCACGTCTCCCGCAAAGGAAACGGTAACGGTTTTCTCGGCTGCCGCGAAGCCTGCCGGCAGGCAGAAGAGGACCGTCAGAAGGGATAAGAGCCGGCGAAAAAACACGTCAGTTTTCCTCCCATGCGGTTGAGAAATAAATAATATCCTTCAGGCTGCGGTTTTTCTTCACCGTTGCGTTGATCTTGAGCCAGTTGTTATACTTCTTGCCGTCCCGGCGCTGAAAAACCATGGTGGAGGAGCCGCCGCCGTCCAGATTGAAAGCATTGATGACCTCCGGGAAAGAGGACACCAGCGTAGTCAGCTGATCCAGCGTCAGACCCTTGTTGCCGGAATCCTCAGGCCCTGAAGTGTTCAGAAGCAGGTATTCCAGCGGCCCGGTCTGCGCGATCACCGTGCGCTGTGCCGGCCGGTCGGAGGAAATGTCTCCGCAGACATAGCCGTATTTCGGCTGTCCGTTGATCACAATGCCCGGGCCGAAGGTAAAGACGTTGACCGCGTCCTCTCCGAAAGCTTCCACATCTTCCCAGTTTGCGTCCTCCAGAATATGCAGATCGCCCCATTTGTCGATCACCAGCACATCCCTGTCCCCGCGGAGGTTTCTGCTTTTGACCTCTCCCTGCCGGATCCCGGCGCGGAGGCAGTAGTCCCCGTTGATCGCGATAACGGCCTTCACACGCTTGGCCACGTTGACGCCGAGCGTGGTGTCCTCCGACGTCCAGCGCCCTGTCAGCTCCGTACGGAGCTGTGACGCGTCCGCGATCCTGACCCGGGCATACACATAATCCGTATCCGCAAAGCGGCCGCGGGCGATGTTGACCGTGATGGAAGGATCCGCATAGCCGGTCGGGCTCTCATTTTCCGCGGGATAAATATATCCGGAGCTGTAAGGCGGCCTCAGTGTTTTTGCCTTTGCGTCCATCGGGATGGGAAGGATGTTTCCTCCCTCGTCCGCCGGCAGCTCCAGTGCCGGGATCAGGGGATCGATCCCCGTTTCCTCCGCCGCCGCGGCAAAGCACAGGCACAGTATCATGATCAGGCAGCCCAGGGTACGCATCCGGAATTTCATTTGTTTTCTCCTTTTTTTCAGCGCTGACGCGCCTTTGCTTACAGCAGCGGGATATTCGCTTCCCTGCAGGCCCGCTGGACCTCCTCGGGCCAGATGCTCGCCTGCACCTCGCCCACATGCGCCTTGCGCAGGAAGTATACACACATGCGGCTCTGTCCGATACCCCCGCCGATCGTCTGCGGCAGTTCGCCGTTCAGCAGTGCTTTCTGGAAGGGCAGCTCGGCCCGTTCCTCACAGCCGCGGATCTTCAGCTGTTTTCTCAGCGTTTCGGGATCCACGCGGATGCCCATGCTGGAAACCTCCAGGGAAATGTCCAGCAGCGGATCGTACAGCAGGATATCCCCGTTCAGGCTCCAGTCGTCATAGTCGGGAGCGCGTCCGTCATGAGGCTGTCCGGACTTCAGCGCGCCGCCGACCTGCATCAGGAAAACCGCGCCGTATTCCTTTGCCGCTTTGTATTCCCTTTCCTTCGGCGTCAGCTCCGGATACCTGTCCTCCAGCTCCTGCGTCGTGATAAAGGTAATGGTATCCGGAAGCTCCGGGCGGATATGCGGATAATGCGCGCACACGTATCCTTCCGTTTTCCGGAAGGTCATATAGATCCGGTTGACCACATAGCGCAGGTATTCTTCGTTCCGGTCCCCGGGAGCCATGATCCTTTCCCAGTCCCACTGATCCACAAAAATGGAATGGATGTTGTCCGTCATCTCATCCCGCCGGATCGCGTTCATATCCGTATACAGGCCTTCCCCGGTAACAAATCCGTAGGTCTTCAGCGCCTGGCGCTTCCATTTGGCCAGGGAGTGAACGATCTCCACCTGCGCGCCTGTCTCCAGCACGTCGAAGGCCACCGGGCGCTCCACACCGTTCAGGTTGTCGTTCAGGCCGCTCTCGGGCGTCACCATGATCGGTGCGGAAACACGCGTCAGATTCAAGGCCTTGGCCAGTTCCGTTTCAAAAAAGTCCTTGACCAGCTTGATGGCAATTTCCGTATCCCGCAGATCAAGCACGGGATTGTAATCGCGCGGAATGATCAGATTCATGGGATATCCCCTCCCCGTTTCTCAAATACAGGGATTATCATACCACGCAATCCCCGGCCGGAAAAGCATTTCTTGTGTTTTAGCGGTTGTTTTTCTCGTTGATCTCGTCGATCTTTTCCCTGCGGGGCATGGGTGCGCAGCCCGGACAGGGGGTCAGCCTGCTGAACGGCTTTTCATCCAGCTCCCCGTAGGTAAACTCCGTCAGCGGAAGAAACTTCTCCCTGACCAGTCTGCAGTAAGGCGAGGAGTGATAGTTTGCGCCTTTGTTCGGATTGTAGTACAGCGGATAGTCGTCATCCGGATAAGCCAGCGTACGCCCGACGTCATCCCAGATGATGACCTTCGTGCAGGGCTTCCGGCTCAGGTTCCGCCACAGCCAGGTCTGGTTGACGCCCTCCGGCGTCAGCTCCTTCTGAACACGGATGCAGCCGTGGCTCGCCTTTTCGCCCAGATACCTCTCGCAGTGGCTGTAATCCTTTTTCGTTTCTCCGGTCTGCTCGTTGACCTTCAGGGTGTGCGGCACCTCGTGGATCATGATCCCCTTGTTGATGCGCAGGCCCATGTCGCACTGCAGATCCCCGCTGGGAAAAAGACCGACCCAGCTGACAATGATATATTCACCCGCCGGCGTTTCATTGAACGGCGTGCTCTTTTTCGCGAACCCCGTGGAACACAGCAGTGTGGAAAAAAGGTGCCCCTCTTTATAAACAAACAATCTTTGCTGCTGCTTGTCGATCACGATGCCGTACTCCTGATCCACTTCCTTCTCCTGCAGCAGTTCCGTCTTCACATAGCCCTGGAAATGCTCTGCCCAGACTTTGACCGGGGAGCCCTCCACCGCCGAGGAATATGCCTCGATCAGCGACCAGTCCCCCTCCTGCGCCAGCACATGCACTCCCTGGCTGTCGCAGGTGACCACGCCGACATATTCCTCGCATTTCGCGTCCGGCTTTGCCCGCACCCTGATCTGGTCCTTCTGTCCGCCCTTCAGCACGGTGATCGGCTGGGTCAGCACCTCCCAGACAAGGCTCTCGTCCGTTTCCCCCTCGTTCATCTGCCAGAAGCAGAAATCATGGTCGCAAAGCCTTTCGCTGCTCTCGTTCGGCGTGTGAAAATACGCATCCCTCATCGGAAGCGGATCCGCCATCGCCGCGGACGTCATCATCAGAAAAAGCAGCAGGGCTGCCAGCCGTTTCACCTGATTCTGCCTCCCTCCGTTTGAAAAGTGCGGCCCCGGAGAGCTCCGGCGCCGCGTTATGATCCCCGTATCGTTTACTTCATGTTCTGGGTCTTCTGCCAGCCTTCGTCAATACAGGCCTGATGGCTTGTCGCGTAGGGCCCGATCGCTGTCACCTGCTCCTGCGTCCGCGGGAAATGCAGACAGCTGTGTCCGGCAAAATTATTGTCCGTAATGTGCTGCACCTCGTGCGGCATGGAATGTGTGGAAGCCAGATAAATGCTTCCGTCCGCGAAGATCGCCCACACCGCCTTCGGATTCCACGTGTTTCCGCCGAAGGCGCGCTCCATCTTCGCCGTATCGTTCGCCGTCAGGGGCTCATAGTCCGCATGGGCGCCGAGAGAGAAGATATGGATCTGCCAGGAGATCCCCGAAGAAAAATCATACAGCGTCACATACGGATACTGCCGGGCCACCGCTTTTATCGTGGTATACCAGTTCGCATAGATCACCTTTGACGCGGAGGGCGTCACCGACGTCGCTGTGGGGCTCTTCGTCGGGGCGGGGGTGACCGTCGTTCCGGTCTGCGCAGCCACGGCAGAGGAGCTGTTCAGCGCGCTTTGTGTAGCGCTCCCCGCGATACCGTCCGCGCTCAGCCGGTTTGCCCTCTGGAAAGCGATGACCGCCTGGAAGGTTTTCGCGCCGAAAATGCCGTCAGCCTTTCCGGTCAGATACCCGAGGCTGATCAGCCGGCTCTGCAGGTCTTTTACCGCGCTGCCGGTGGATCCCTGCCGAAGGGCTCCCGTTTTTGCCGGATCCGGTGTAGCGGTAGCCTGCGCCGGCTTTGGCGTATTCACCGTCACGGCGGAGTCCGCGGGAGCTTCCTTTGCCTCCATGCTGTACAGCTTTGTCTGGGTCTGCGGCCCGGCCGTACCGTCCACCGTCAGGCCGTTCACTCTCTGGAATGCTCTGACTGCCGCTTCCGTCTGATCCCCGTAATTTCCGTCCGCCGTGCCTGTCAGATAGCCCAGATTGATCAGCGCTTCCTGCAGAAGGGAGACGGCGGAGCCGCTGCTGCCCTTTCTCAGCGTAACAAGCTGCCCCTGGATCGCTGTGGGAGCCGGCACGGCCGTGATCACAGGTACGGCTGTCGGCACAGGGGTTGCCGTAACTGCCGGCGTCGGCGTCGCGTCCTTTGCCAGCGCGTCGCTGCTGAAAAGGATCCTGTAGGTATCGTTTCCGGCGATCCCGTCATCCTTCAGGCCGTTTGCCGCCTGGAATTTCTTCAGGGCGCTCACGCTCAGGGCACCGAACTTGCCGTCCACATTGCTTCTGTAATAGCCGAGCTCCTTCAGACGCTTCTGGACCAGCTTCGCGTCCTCACCGGTGCTGTCCCGCTGCACCTTCCCGGAAGGGACCGTATAGGTCGGAGCGGGAGTCGCGGTCGGAGCGGGGGTGATCTGCGGCGCTTCTGCCGCCATGGCGGACAGCGCGGTGGGCGCGAACAGGGCGTCCTGTGTCGCTCTTCCGGCGATCCCGTCAGCTGTCAGCCCGTTCTTTTTCTGGAAAGCGATGACCGCTTTCCTGGTGGACGTATCGAAAGCGCGCGTAATGCTTCCGTTATAGTATCCCAGCTCTGTCAGTCTCAGCTGCAGGTCCGCCACCAGGTCGCCGGTGGCTCCTGCCTTGACGGTTACTCCGTCGGCTGGGCTGAGCGTGTTGATTTTGACTGCGGTTCCCCGGATATTCTTCGGTTTCCCGGAATACAGAAACGCCTGGATATTCGCGTCCATCACGCCCGTTGCGGGATAGCTGTTCGTCTGCTGGAAAAGGATCACCGCATTATGTGTTGCGGCGCCGAATTTCCCGTCTGCCGCACCGCTCATGAAGCCGAGCTCCAGCAGGGCTTCCTGCAGGGCTTTGACTTCCCTGCCTTCGCTTCCCTGCTGCAGAATGATATAGCCGCCCGCGCTTTCCTCCGGGCTCAGTGTCGGGACGGGGGTCGGAGTCGGTGTCACCCTGACCTTGACAACCTTTTTCAGAATAATATACTCACTCTTGGCATAGCCCTTCACGCCGCGGTATTCCACCTCGGCCCAGCTTCCGCTGACGGAATGCACCGTCACGGCGGCGCCCTTCGGCATCTGCCGGAGAAGCGCGCTGCGGACCGACTTGCTTTCGCGCAGGTTTACACTGTCCCCCGTCACCGTATCATACGGATAGGCGTTGACAGTTTCCACGGGAGCGGGCGTCGGGGTTATCATGACTGAAGCGTCCGTGCTGATATATTCCTGCCGGACATAACCCGTCCTGTTATTGTAGCTCACCTTGTAGAAGCTGCCGGTCTTGCCCAGCACCTCGATCTGCGTACCGGAAGGAAGGTTTTCCAGCACTGTGGCGTTGGCGGAGGCGCTCCGGCGCATTCTGACAGAATCTGTCGTCACCGTAAAAAACGGATAGCTTATTGCTGCGGCTGCCGTTGAGCAGATCAGCAGAAGCAGGACCGCCAGAACCGCCAAATGCCGTGCTCTGATTTTCAGACCGGACATATTCTTTCCCTCCGTATTCCAAAGAGCGGGACCATGTAAAAATCCCGCTGACAGACTTATACACATCTCCATTCTACGATGTTTCCGTCAAGCTGTCAACGGGATTTTCATTGATTTGTAATAATTCTTTTATAGTTTTGTCTTTTTTTACCATCTTCCCGGCACGTCCGGACAGGCTCGGGCTTTTTCCGCCGCGCGGATCTCCACATAACAGCCGCACAGCGCGCAGGTACCGCGGTTCAGCGACGGGCAGGCGCGGCAGATATCCAGCCGTGCGCGGTAAAGCGCCTCTCCGGCCCTTTTCCCCTCCGGCAGCAGCTCATTTCTTTCCCGGATGATCTCAGCCAGCTGCTCTCCGTCCGGAAGATCCCGGATCAGGCACCGGATGCACGGTTTTCCGGCCGGCTCCCTCACAGGGTGATTTCCGCCACGGAGCAGCGGGGAAGCTTCACGACAAGCTTTCCGTCCCGGACCTCAAAGTCCGTAAACTTCCTGACAGACAGGGGAGCTTTGTCGAAATCGTTGTACGTGTCGCGTTCACCCTCAAGGATCCGTCCACAGGCCTCCTTAACGCATTCCCCGTTCAGCGAAACCGTAACCTCTTCCGGCTTGTCGGCGCTGATATTGGCCAGCGTAAGGGTGATACGCCCGTCTTTTTCGGAAGCGGAAGCCGTCACGCAGGGCATGTTCCACTTCTCCGTCCCGGTCTTTTCCGCTTCCACAAAGCAGTCCAGCTCACGGGCGTCCATATGGCCCCTGTAAAGATCAAACACATGATAGGTGGGCGTCAGCACCATCCTGTCGCCCTCCGTCAGGATGATCGCCTGCAGAACGTTGACGGTCTGGGCGATGTTGGCCATATATACACGGTCACAGTGACGGTTGAAGATATTCAGGGTGATCGCCGCGACCATCGCGTCGCGCATGGTATTCTGCTGATAAAGGAAGCCGGGATTCGTGCCGGGTTCAACGTCGAACCAGTTGCCCCATTCATCCACGATCAGGCCGATGCGCTTTGCCGGATCGTAGCGGTCCATGATCGCGCTGTGATGGACCACCTTTTCCTCCATCAGGGTCGACCGGACCAGCGTTTTGTAGTACTCTTCCTCTGTGAAGTCCGTAGCGCTTCCCTTGTTGTCCCAGGTGTCCCCGCACAGCGTATAGCTGTGCAGGCTCAGTCCGTCCATGCAGAAAGCGGCGTTCTTCATCAGGACCTCCGTCCAGTTCTGATCGTCCCCGTTGGGACCGCACGCTACTTTATACAGCTTGTTTTTACCGTACTGCCGGCAGAAGCCCTGATAGCGGCGGTACTGATCCGCGTAAAACTCCGGCCGCATATTACCGCCGCAGCCCCAGTTTTCGTTGCCGACGCCCCAGAAGCGGACGTTGAACGGCTCCTTGCTTCCGTTCGCCCAGCGTTCCTGAGCCACGGAGGAATCTCCGTCCGAGTTCAGGTATTCCACCCATTCACTCATTTCCTGTACGGTGCCGCTGCCGACATTGCCCGTGATATAGGGTTCACAGCCGACCTGGCGGCACAGCTCCAGAAACTCATGAGTGCCGAAACTGTTGTCTTCCACCACGCCGCCCCAGTTGGTGTTGACCATCCTCTTGCGGTTCTCCTGCGGACCGATGCCGTCCCTCCAGTGATACTCATCCGCAAAGCAGCCGCCCGGCCAGCGGAGCACCGGGAGCTCCAGCGCTTTCATCGCCTCGACGACGTCGGTGCGCATTCCGTTCACGTTCGGGATCTTGCTGTCCTTCCCCACAAAAATGCCGCCGTAAATGCACCTGCCCAGATGCTCGGCAAAGTGGCCGTAGATATACCGGGAAATGGTTCCCTTTGAGCGGGAACGGTCAATGCTGATTTTTGCCATGATCAGTTTTCCCCCTTGTCTTTTTGTTTCAGTACTTCCAGTGCTCTGACGGCAGCTGCCTGTTCGGCGCGCTTTTTGGTATTGCCCGTTCCGCGGGCCAGCTCAGCTCCCCGGCTGTACACTGCCGCTTCAAAAACGGGATCGTGCGGCGGACCGCTTTGTCCCGTAATTTCATAGGTCGGCGTTTCTCCTCCGTTTCGCTGCAGGTATTCCTGCAGTTCACCCTTGCTGTCCTGCAAAGGGCGGTGGACCTCCTCCGGACTCGGCCAGCATCGGTTAACGACTTCCCGCGCCGCTTCCATGCCTCCGTCCAGATAAACTGCCGCGAGGATCGCCTCCATGGCGTCGCACAGCACACTCGGCTTTTCACGCCCTCCGGTCAGCTCTTCCCCGCGGTCCATGATCAGGGCTTCTCCGACTCCCAGCTTCGCAGCAACCTGACTCAGTGCCGCCTCACAGACAAGCAGGGCCCGCAGATGGGTCAGCCCGCCTTCCCGGTTCTCCGGATATGCCCGGTACAGCGCGTCACTCATCAGATACTGCAGCACAGCGTCTCCGAGAAACTCCAGGCGCTGATTATCGTTTTTTCCCACAGAAGGGTGCGTCAAAGCGCGACGGAGAAGCTCCCCGTCGCGAAACGTATACCCCAAAGCCTTTTCAAGCCTCTTCATTCTTTATTTCTGAAGCTTTTCAATATAGCTGACCACATCGCCCACGGTGCGGAGCTTCATGATCTGATCGTCCTCAACTGTGATGCCGAAACGGTCTTCCAGATCCATGATCATCACCATGATGTTGGCGCTGTCAGCCTTCAGGTCCTCCATCAGTCTGGATTCGGGGGTGATGGCGGCGGGATCCACCTTCAGCTGGGCGGCGATCATCTCTTTCACGGTATCAAGTGTCATCTTTTTGTCCTCCTTTGTAGGTTTACAGGTATTATAACTCATTTCCCGGAGAAAGGCGAGCGTTTTACTCTTCATTCCCCGCCTGAGCTTTTGCAACGGCTTCGGCAATGATGTCCACCACTTTGCCGTTGATCATTTTGATGCACTGGTTGATGGCGCTGGAGAACGAACGGACATCGCTGGATCCGTGCGCCTTGACCACGGCGCCCTGTACCCCGAGCAGCGGTGCGCCGCCGATCTCCTTGTAGTCCATGTGCTTTTTGACCCTGCGGAAGGCGGGCATGCACAGCAGGCCGCCGAGCTTTCCGCGGATGTCCGCCGTCATTTCCGTCTTGATAATGCCCATCAGCGTTTTGGCCAGGCCCTCTGTATATTTGAGGATCAGGTTGCCGCTGAAGCCGTCGGTCACGATCACGTCCGCCTGATCCGCGGGGATGTAGCGGGCTTCCACATTGCCGACAAAGTTGTAGGACGCCTTCTGCATCAGCGGGAAGGTCTCCTTGGCCAGCGCGTTGCCCTTTTCCTCTTCGGCGCCGATGTTGGCGAGCCCGATGCGGGGATTCTTCAGTCCCATCACGCCACGCATATAGGCGTCGCCCATCATGCCGAACTGCACCAGATACTCCGGCTTGCAGTCCACATTCGCGCCGCAGTCGATCAGCAGGAAGCCGCTCCTGCCGTTAGGGATCAGCGGGGCGAGCGCGGGGCGCTCCACACCGGGGATCCGGCCCAGCCGGAACATACCGCCGGCCAGCGTCGCGCCGGTGGAACCCGCGGAAACAAAGCCGTCCGCTTCACCGTTTCTCACGGCCAGCATGCCCCTGACGGTCGCGGAGTTCGTTTTTTTCCGTACCCCCATCACGGGGCTTTCATGATTGGTAATGACTTCCGGCGCGTCGTCCAGCGTGATCCTGGAGCGGACGTCGCCGGCTTCGGCCAGATGAGGCTCGATTTCGGCGATCACGCCGCCCAGTACGACCTCCAGCTCCGGATGCTTTCTCAGCGCGTCCACCGTCCCAAGGACGATAGCCTCCGGGGCATTGTCTCCACCCATTGCGTCAATATAGATCTTCATCGGTTCTTCTCCTTAATAGGCCTTGGCAAAGAACATGACCTTTTTGGCCGGCTTGCCGCAGCAGACACAGGTGTCGCCGAAAGCTTCGCCTTCCTGGTCGAAAGGCATGTTCCGGGAGGAAGCGTTGTAAAGCTCCTTGATTTTATCCTCGCACTCCCTGTCGCCGCACCACATAGCCTTGGCGAAACCGTTCTGCACGGCGGCCTCCAGCTCGGTCAGGCTTGTCACCTTCACTGTGCGCTCATCACGGAAGGCCTTGGCCTGGTTGTACAGGGTCTGCTGTACCTCGTCCAGCAGCTCCTGCACCTTTGCTTCGATGCCTTCCAGCGGCACGGTAAACTTTTCCAGCGTATCGCGGCGGAATACGGTCACCACGCCGTTCTCCAGATCCCGCGGCCCAACCTCCAGCCGGAGCGGAACGCCCTTGAGCTCCCAGTCGTTGAACTTGAAGCCGGGGGATACGGTGTCGCGGTCATCCAGCTTCACGCGGATGCCGGCCTTCTTCAGCTGACCGAACAGTTCTCCGCAGGCTTCCAGCACCCCGCCCTTGTGCGCCGCGATCGGCAGGATCACCGCCTGGATGGGGGCAACCTTCGGGGGCAGGCGCAGTCCGCGCTCGTCGCCGTGGGTCATGATCAGCGCGCCGATCAGCCGGGTGCTGACGCCCCAGCTGGTCTCATGCACGTAGGTCAGCTTGCCTTCCTTGTTCTGATACTGAATATTGAACGCTTCGGCGAAATTGGTCCCGAAATTGTGGCTGGTGCCGGCCTGCAGAGCCTTGCCGTCCTGCATCATAGCTTCCATGGAATAGGTGGCCCGGGCGCCGGCAAACTTTTCCTTCTCGCTCTTCTGACCGACATACACCGGCAAAGCCAGCACGTTCTCAGCCACTTCGCGGTAAACTTCCAGCATTTTCAGGGTCTCTTCCTCCGCCTCCTCCGCGGTGGCGTGGATCGTATGGCCTTCCTGCCACAGGAACTCACTGGTCCGCAGGAAGGGGCGCGTGGCCTTCTCCCAGCGCATCACGGAGCACCACTGGTTATACATCATCGGCAGATCACGCCAGGTCTGCACCCACTTGGAATACATGGAACAGAAGATCGTTTCGCTGGTGGGCCGCACCGCCA
>JAEEGL012334718.1_pt1 | contig 17336 bp, 16 predicted proteins | sample 9134231 | NCBI WGS metagenome assembly JAEEGL01 (sample SAMN16246548, study PRJNA631951) | gut metagenome | biome: gut microbiome; feature: rumen; material: fiber-attached | host: Bos | place: Iran: Karaj | collected 2018-10
CAAAATCCATAGCTTTGATATACTCGCCATTCATCCATTTCAGCTTGGTATAATCAAACACCGCAGGCGACTTGGAAATATGTGTATAATCAAAGGCTTCCACCAGCTCCTGCAGCGTAAAGATCTCGCGGTTATCCGGACTGCTCCATCCGAGAAGGGCCACGAAATTCACGACCGCATCCGATAAGAATCCCTGCTCGATCAGATCTTCATAAGAGGAATGACCGCTTCTCTTGGAAAGCTTCTGATGCTGTTCATCCGTGATCAGCGGACAATGGATGTATTTCGGCACTTCCCATCCGAAGGCTTCATACAAAAGGTTATACTTCGGTGAGGAAGACAGATACTCATTTCCGCGCACCACATGCGTGATCCCCATGAGATGATCGTCTACAACATTGGCAAAATTATAGGTCGGATAGCCGTCAGACTTGATCAGGATCATATCGTCGAGCTCCGCATTTTCCACGGAAATATCACCGTAAAGCTCATCATGGAACGTCGTGGTCCCTTCCGCCGGCACATTCTGGCGGATGACATAGGGTTTTCCGGCTGCCAGATTTGCCTCGATCTCTTCCTGCGACAGGGAAAGACAATGCTTATCGTATACATTGATCTCCTTAGTCGAACCGTCCTCTAAGGTAATAGTCTGGGACAGTCCTTCCAGCCTTTCCTTATCACAAAAACAATAATATGCTTTTCCTTTGGCGATCAGTTCTTTCGCATACTGCAGGTAGATTCCCTGCGCCTGGCGTTCGCTCTGAACATAGGGTCCGTTCCCCTTATCTTTATCCGGTCCTTCATCATGGATCAGGCCGGTCCCTTCCATGGTCCGGTAAATGATATCGACAGCACCTTCCATATAGCGCTCCTGATCGGTATCCTCGATGCGCAGGATAAAATCACCGCCTTCATGCTTTGCCACAAGATAAGCATACAATGCTGTCCTTAAGTTTCCCACATGCATTCTGCCGGTGGGTGACGGTGCGAAACGTGTTCTGACTTTTGCCATTTTGATTCTCCTTATATTTTTGCTGAATATCATATTGCAAAACGAAAGCGGAGAACATCTCCTCCGCTTTCAATTGACTTCTCTCTTCAAATGATCTGTTGTAAACCCAAGTTAGAAGATGCTGACAAGTTTCTTCTTCTCTGCTTCGTATTCCGCATCAGATAAGATACCGTTATCACGCAACACTTTCAGTTTCTTGATCTTGGTCTCAAATTCGGAAATATCTTCCGCGATACCTGCAAGTGCGATGGTATCTGTCGGTCCGCCTGCAGGTGCCGGTGCAGGAGCGGGTGCTGCAGGAGCAGGCGCAGGTGCGGGCGCGGGTGCCGCTGCTGCCGGTCTCGGAGCCGGTGCCGGCGCAGGAGCCGGTGCGCTGTAGGATGATGATGCAGCCGGCGCGGCTGATCCGCCCGATGACTGGCGGATACGATCTGACAGGGCTGCGCATTTTTCCTTTGCATCCTTGATCGCATTCATCAGCTGACCGCCCTCGGTAAAGCCGGGCAGATACAGGAATCTTGAATACTTGTTATCACCTGTTCCCTCGATCTGAACCATCAGGTCCTTACCTGAGCTGGTAACTTCCTTTACGTTCAGCAGATAATGGGATACATTATCGATACGTGTATTCAATCCTTTGTTGTTATCGCCAATGGAAAGCCTTCCACTGATTCGCAGGTTGGAAACCGCAACACGGTAATCCTCGTTCCTTGCCAGAAGACCGGCCTTATGGGACCACTCCTTCTGATACAGGATCTTTTCCATACGGATACAGTTGTTACAAACTTCGTTGGATGCGTCTTTTCCACAAACTAAACACTTCATACTCTTCACTCCCTGATTATGTTACATGATGTCGATGTTGTCACATGAAAGGACAGTCAACAACAGATATATTATAAAGCGGTTTTTGAGATTTGTAAACATTCGATCGGCAGAAAATTTACGAATTTTTTATGAAAAAGTTTCATTTTTTCATAAATCAGCGAAACTTTTTCGCCCGTACCACTTTCTTCCTTGGCCGTTTCCGGGTAATATTGACCAGATTTCAGCGAAATATTATGTCAACCATTTCGCCAGCCGGAGGATACCGCTTCCCTGCATTGACCGATGTGAACAAATATCTGTAAAGCCCCTTTTTTTGTTGCGTTCTCGGTTGTCCCTTCTGCTTGATCATATTGTATCATCACAGTGAAATAAAATGCAACCCTTGTTTACATATTGTATGTAATTATGGTTGCTTTTTTGACAAATTCGGCATAAAAACGATATACCGTGCCGGCGAAAACGTTTCCGTAAGACATTTTTCCCGCTGATCGCGTCGGTCAACGTATATCTTCGATCATCTGATGCGCCGTTTTATGCAAAAGCGGATGGCGAAAATGCGGTGCGATCTCGTCAAACGGCTGCAAAACAAACAGCCGGTTTTGCATGTCAGGGTGCGGTATCGTCAGCTTCTCACCATCCAGTACCAGATCATCAAAAAATAAAATATCCAGATCCAGCGTACGCGGTCCCCAATGCTCCATGCGTTCCCGCCCCGCCTCATTTTCCAGTGACTGCAGATATCCAAGCAGCTTGTCCGGTGACAGCAACGTTCTCATACATAAAACACCGTTCAGATAATCATCCTGCTTTACGCCGCCATAGGGTTTTGTTTCCACAAGCTTCGAAACCACAATATCCCTGCAAAGTTTGTTTTCTTTCATCGCCGAAACAGCTCTGCTGATATACGCTTTCTTATCGCCCATATTAGAACCCAGTCCGATATAAACCTCATGCCAGGCCATCTGTCTGGTTACACTTACCGTTTCAAAAGGTTCAACGATCGGCGCTTCCGGTTTTTGCAGCGTCAACTCCATTCCCTCCAGCATCGGAAACTGCAGCATGGTCTCTTCTATTGCCTTTGCTGTCGCTGCCTCCAGCAACTTAAAAGGATGTTCCTTCAGATAAGCCGATAAAAATGCGGTAACCGCTCCGTAATCCACGGTATCCTCCAGTTCATCGCTTTCGCCCGGCCTGTCGAGATCCAAAAACAGTCTTGCCGTGAATAAAAAGCGCTGCCCTTCGCCGCGCTCATAATCATAAACACCGTGGTATCCGAAGAATTCCACATTTTTGATCAGGATAAAATCCCGTTTCGACGTGTTTTGCTCTGTCATGTCCCGCTCTCCCTTACTGCAAGCGCCATCTTTGCCGCCCGCAGATTCTCCTTCACATCATGGACTCTGATAAAACTGCAGCCCTTCATCACGCCGACGGCCGTCAGCGCCAATGTGCCCGCCAGCCTGTCACCTGCGTCATCGCCAAGCACCGCTCCGATCACGGATTTCCTCGACGCTGCCAGCATCACGGGATACAACATAAAGTTTAAACGTTCCAGGTTATTCAAAATCTTAAGGTCTGCCTCAGATCCCCATCCGAAACCGATAGCCGGGTCCAGGATGATCCTATCCCGCTTAATCCCCGCCTGCTCAGCGATCAAAATCGACTTTGCAAGATATTGCATCGCCATATCGATACATTCGGGTATCCGTTTCTGCATCGCATCCGCCGCAATATCATTTACCGGACTCGGGTTTTTTGTCACGTTTGCTGCTTCCGGCGTCTGTCCCTCCGCCGCCGCTTCCCTTGCGTTTGCGCACAGAATACAGGAGGCGGACGGGTTTTGTGCGATCACCTGCGCCATCGTTTGTTTTCCGCTTTCCTTTTTTGATACGCTGTCGGATTTTACTGCATCATACCGCAGTCCCCAGATGTCATTGATCACATCCACGCCGTTTCGAATGCCTTCCGCTGCCACCTCCGATTTATAGGTATCCAGCGAGATTGGCACATCAAACCTTTTTTTCACAGCGCTGATCACCGGCAGCACGCGCTCAAGCTCTTCCTGCGCCGATACAAAGTCTGCACCGGGTTTTGTGGATTCCCCGCCGATATCAATGATGGCGGCACCTTCCGCGACCATTTTTTCCGTCTGAAAAAGAGCAGCATCCAATTCGGAAAATCTGCCCCCGTCAGAAAAGGAATCCGGTGTGACGTTCAGGATTCCCATGATATATACATTATGCTCTGTATCAAATTCCCGGTTACCGATCCTCAATACAGTTTTCTCCTTCGTTATCTTAATTATATGATCACCGATCACCGCATCATCTCAAATACGGTCTGCATCAGCGACTGATCCTGCGCGAAGGCACCGCGCTTTGCCATGCTGACTGTTTTGCTGCCCGGCTTTTTCACCCCCCGCATGGTCATGCAGGTATGCTCCGCCTCCGTCATGACAAAAACGCCCTTGCAGCCAAGCTCATTCATCACCGCATCTGCGATCTGATCCGTCATCCTCTCCTGCAGCTGCAGCCTTCTGGCATACAGCTCCACGCATCTGGCCAGCTTGGACAATCCCACCACACCGCCATCCGGAATGTAGGCCACATGTGCCTTTCCGAAAAACGGCAGCATATGATGCTCACACATGGAATAAAAGGGAATATCCTTTTCCAGCACGATCTCCGTATTATCGGAAGAAAAAGTCCGCGACAGGATCTCTCCCGGCTGCATATCCATACCGGCCAAAATCTCCGCATACATTCTTCCGATCCGCTCAGGCGTATCTTTCAGACCTTCTCTGTCAGGATCTTCTCCGATCCCTTCAAGCAGCATCCTGACCGCCGCCCGCACTTTTTCCTGATCTACCACGATCTCTTACCTCTTAATATATTGTCTGTTTACCGACTGCTGCATTTAATTTACACTTTTCTCTGCATAGCCGCCGGCTCTGCCAATAACGTCACACCGCTCAGGTGCGAAAGGGAACCAAACACGATGATGACACCATCTTTTCCCGCCAGCAGATAGGCCATCTCCAATGCTTCCTGCAAACTGTCAGCCACCGTGACATTGGGATTTACATTTGCCACCTCCCTGGCCAGCTCTGTTGCTTTCATGCTGCGGTTTGCATCCGGCAGCCGCACGGTCAGGATCTGCGAAGCCAGCGCCGCCGTCTCTTCAACCATGCCACTGACATCTTTATCCCGAAACACTCCCATTATATACACAATCCTGCGATTTGGAAAGTACAATTTGACAGACTCGGCAAGCGCGCGCGCTCCCGCTCTGTTATGGGCACCGTCCAGCACGAGATACGGTTTCTTTCGAAGGATCTGAAAACGCCCCGGCCATACGGCGCATGCAAAGCCCTTCCGGACCGCATCTTCATTCAAATGTTTTAGCCGGCTCTTCTCTCTTCGGCCCAGCTCCCGCAGCGCAGCAAAAGCAAGATAAGCATTTTCAACCTGGTAAGCACCTGCTAACGAAATAGTAAGCCTATGCTTACCATCCGCCAAAAAGCTCTGGCCTGTTTCTTTCCTTGTCACTTTAGATATACCGCACGGATCTGCTGTTACAAGATCCGCAGCCTGTTTCTCACACTCTTCCTTCAGCACCTTAGTTACCGCCGGATCCTGCAGGGCGCTGACCACCAGGCTGCCCGGTTTGATGATGCCCGCTTTCTGGTATGCGATCTTTTCCAGCGTATCGCCCAGAAACTGCGTATGCTCAAGGCTGATAGGCGTGATCACCTCCATCAGAGTGGTCTTTACCACATTGGTGGAATCCAGCCGTCCACCCATACCGCATTCGAGAACAACGATATCGCATTTTTTCTGCAAAAACCATAAAAAGGCAAGGGCGGTATCTGTTTCAAAAGCTGTAGGATGCAAAAGGCCCTCATCCTGCATAGCCTTTCCGGCCTTGGCCACCTGCGAAAGGCAGGATGCATAGCTGCGTTTTGATATCATCTCCTGTTTGATCTCGAAGTTTTTTTCACCGGCTGATCTCCCCGGCGCGACGCCGCGCACCGCTTTTCGCTCCAGCAGCAGAAAGGCCTCTCTCTCATCAGCCAGTACCGGTGATACAAACCGGCCGACACGCAGTCCAGCTGCCGCCAGGCCATAGGAAAGAAACGTCCCGACCGAGCCTTTTCCGTTGGTCCCCGCAATATGAATAAAGGACAGCGCATCCTGAGGATCACCCAGCTTCCTGCAAAGATGGATAATGCTGTCAAGCCCAGGCACGCTGCCTAACGTTTTCAGATATTCCCGAAATTCTCTGATCTGTTTTTCCGTCATGTCTTTTCTTTTCAGTCGAAAGGGCACCCTAGCAAAATCCGCAGGATGCCCTTTTACGGTATGCCTCTTATTCTTTCTAAATCATTCTTCTGATCTGCCGGATCACTGGGAATCCTGCAGCATGAAGACCAGCATGATGATCCAGCCTACGCAGGGGATCAGTGCAAAGAAAATATACGGCCAGCTCTTTCCGGTATCATTCAGTCTGCGAACGGTGATCGCAATACCGGGGACGATCATAAAAATGCCGTATACAACGTCCACAATACCTGCGATCATGCCCACCAAAGGAACCTTTATAAGCAACGAGAAGATTGCACCGATAATGATGTTGATCAAAACGCAGTGCCAATAGGTTGCTCTGCTTGTGCGGCCCTCAAAATCAAAGTACCGAAGAAGAATCTCCTCCCCCCATGGCTTAAAAAAGTCCGGCAGCTTCTCTACAAACGGTCTGAATTGTTCCATGATCACTCCTCCTTATTTTAAGTAGTTTTAACTACTGTTTTCCATTGTAAAAACTCATTTATACATCCATATCATCAATGGCATCCGGATGCGCCATATTCAGGCTCATGGTGTTCAGCGTACGGCGTTTCATCCTGGCTTCCTCGGATGTCTTTAAGATATAATCCTTGATCTCATGCGCATGCTTTACATGGATCAGCTTCAAAGTCGGGGATGTATTATCGCCGGTAAAGCAGATCACGGTAGCCACGCCGCACAAACGTTCCATAAAGGTGGTCTCTAACTGCACGTCTGTTACCTTGTACATATAGCAGTCATCCTCGAGCGTTTTGAGAAGCCCGCGCTTCATATTGATCATATCTTCGGTCACGGTATAAACCGTAAACGTCCATGGCAGACCAAAAAACAAAATACGTTTTCTCTCTTTGTACCCCATGATATATCCTCCTGAATTAAGTTAGTAATGCTTCACTTCGTATTTATAAACACTTATTAAGATATATAATCTGTCATATTATAACAGATGTTTGGAAAATAAGCAATTTTTTCTTCCCAAAACCACTATTTGTTATAATTTCCATTTGCATTTCCCGGATCCTGTGGTAAACTATTCACTGAAAGTTTTTTCGCAAAGAAACCTGCTGCAGCTCTTTGCTGTGGCCATCATACCATAAAAGGAGGATCCCATGACCGCAAAAGAATGTATCATCGGCAGACGCAGCATTCGCTCATTCCAGGACAAAGCCATCGATCATGCGCTTTTGGAAGAGATCGTATCGGAAGCTGCTTTTGCACCCAGCTGGAAGCACACTCAGATCACACGCTATATTGCCATTGAGGGATCTCTCAAAGACGAGATCGCCGAAAAAGGATTTCCTACCTGGAAACCCAACGCCGATATCGTAAACAATGCGCCGGTCTTAATGGCGATCACAGTGATCAAAAACCGCAGCGGCTATGAACGTGACGGTTCTTTCACAACCGACAGAGGCGACGGGTGGCAGATGTTTGATGCCGGAATTGCCAGCCAGACATTTTGTCTTTCCGCTTATTCCCACGGGCTCGGTACCGTGATACTCGGCATTTTCGACAGAGCCGTGATCGAAGGTATCCTGAAACTTCCGGAAGACCGCGAACTGGTTTGTCTGATACCGGTCGGGTATCCCGAAGGCGAAGTCGCAGCTCCGAAGCGAAAAGAGACTTCTGTTTTACTTTCCTATCAATGATCATTTCCGGGGATGTTTATCCCCGGTTTTTTTATATCATACGGCCGCCCCTTACGCTGCGGCCCAAAATTCAAGAAAGGAACCCACTTACATGAGACACTTGATCAATCCACTGGACTTTACCGTTGACGAACTGGACAGACTCTTCGATCTGGCCTCAGATATCGAAAAGAATCCGGAAAAGTACGAAAAAAAATGCGTCGGCAAAAAACTGGCGACTTGCTTTTACGAACCAAGCACCCGAACCAGACTGAGTTTTGAGACCGCCATGCTGAACCTCGGCGGCTCTGTCATCGGCTTTTCCGATGCCGGTTCTTCTTCCGCTTCGAAAGGGGAAAGCGTGGCAGACACAATCCGTGTGATATCCTGTTTCGCCGATATCTGTGCCATGCGCCATCCCAAGGAAGGAGCCGCAACCGTAGCCGCGACGCATTCAAAGATCCCCGTGATCAACGCAGGCGACGGCGGACACCAGCATCCGACCCAGACACTGACCGATATGCTGACCATCCGTTCCATGAAGGGACGCCTGTCCGGCTTTACCATCGGACTTTGCGGTGACTTGAAGTTCGGCCGTACCGTCCACTCTTTGATCAATGCGCTGTCCCGCTATGAAGGTATCCGCTTCGTATTCATCTCACCCGAGGAACTGCGGATCCCCGACTACATCATCGATATGCTGAAAGATAAGGGAATCCCTTACAAAGAAGTCATCAAGTTAGAGGATACCATCGGAAACCTGGATCTTCTCTATATGACCAGAGTCCAGAGAGAACGCTTTTTTAACGAAGAGGATTATGTACGTCTGAAGGATTTCTACATTCTCGACAAAGCAAAGCTTTCCCTGGCAAGGGAAGATATGCTCGTCCTGCATCCCCTGCCGAGAGTCAATGAGATCTCCGTTGAGGTGGATGATGACCCGAGGGCAGCTTATTTCAAGCAGGTACAATATGGCGTCTATGTCCGCATGGCCCTGATCCTGACACTACTGGGCATCGAATCATAACGTGACAATACAGATTTGAATCATGAGTTTCATCAAAATGTAAAATCCGATACAAAACCCAAATGCCTAAAACGCAAGTTAAATCGAAAGGAGAATCCGCTGATGTTAAATGTAGGAAAAATCGAGGAAGGCTACGTACTTGACCATATCCAGGCCGGAAAAAGCCTGACGATCTATCATCTTCTGCAGCTGGATAAAACAGATGCCCAGGTTGCCATCATCAAAAATGCCCGCAGCAACAAAATGGGAAAGAAAGACATTTTAAAAGTTGAATGCCCTGTCGGCTCCATCAATCTGGATATCCTGGCATTCTTAGACCGCAACATCACTGTCAACGTCATCCAGGCCGGTGAGATCATGCATAAGGATGACCTGATCCTCCCCCGCGAGATCAAGAACGTCATCAAATGCAAAAACCCCCGCTGCATTACTTCCATTGAGCAGGGGCTTCCGCATATCTTCGTTCTTTCTGATGAGAAGAAAGGCAGTTATCGCTGTAAGTATTGTGAAGGGAAATATGATCAGATCTGAGAAAAACACCTCAGATTTGATCAGTATTCGATCGATTCAAATTTTTTCGGTTTCGGAAAATACCGAAAAGCTGCTTTCCCGAGGATTTTTTCTCTTTTCACAAAGCAGTAGCCTTTCTCAACGGCATCCGCATAATCCTTAGCAAGGTCAGCCTCAACAGCCTCGCCGGCCCAGTACCTGGAATCAGCGGAATTATTGCGGTTATCACCCATGCAGAAATAATACCCTTCCGGGATGTTGAGAAAAAGACCGTCGCTTGCCACCACCCATTCTTCTTTCAGGTAGGGCTCGTAAAGCGGCTGAGGATTTCCGTTGATATATACCTTCGCATCCTTGATCTCGATCGTTTCCCCTGAAAGGCCGATCACACGCTTGATATAGATTTCTTTCTCATTTACAGGATATTTAAAGATCACGATGTCTCCACGCTGCGGATCACTGTTTAGATAAGCCAGTCTGTTTCCGATCACACGGTCACCCGGCTGAATCGTGTTTTCCATGGATCCTGTGGGGACATTTGCATTTACAATGATAAAATGATTCAGAAAAAGAGCGATGGCAAATGCGATCGCAATGGTCGCCACCCAGGATAAGACTTCGCGAAGCACCGCTTTGCCTCCCAGCTGCTCTTCCACCTCAGCCTCTGCATTGTTCTCCTGCTCCATAACATCGCCCTGTTCTGCAGTATTTACATTTGTTTCTTCTGTATCCTGATCTTCATTCAGACCCAATTTACTATCCTCCTAAATCACACAAAACTGATCACTTCATCCTTCGGCTTTGCAGCTTTTTCTACACTAAGTGCTTCGAGCACCGGACCTTCTCTTCCGTAATCCTGAAAATACTCGATCTTCACCTTTGCCGTCACTTTGATCCAGTCCCGTTCAGTTAAGTCATCTGTTTTATCATATTTGCAGGCATATCCCAAAAACGCCATATCTTCTGCACAGCAGGTCATTGCCATACGTCCCGGGACAAAATACCCTTTGGGGAATTCCTTCGGTTTCATAACCTGTCCCACATAGGAAATGGTCTTTCCCACATATCTCTGTGCATTATCCAGTACATCGATATACCAGACGCCGTACGCCATATCATCCAGCTCGATGACATCTGCCTCCACATCATAGGGCAGATCCTCTTCGAGCGTGACATTTACCTCGCCATTCTTGTCTTCAAAAATGATATCCGCCTTCTGATTGATCGCTTTGATATTGCGCTTATAGCCCGGGATCTTGTCCATGATGTTATCGCAGCGGTTCATCAGTATCATCTCGGATTTCCGGATATGCTCCGCCAGCAGCGACTTCATATTGGTAAAATAGGATGCAAAGGTGGAACCGTCGATCAGCGTGATCTGCTGTTCCAGCTTCCAATGCCAGGGCAGCTTTACATTCTTGCTGTTCCACATTCCGTTGAACTCAACGATCACGCGGGACGGCCTGTGCTTTTTCTCAAAACCGATCAACGTTTGCGATGTAAAGTCTTCCTCGTTTTCTACCAGCTCTACCACCGCACCCGAATCCTTCAAAAGCTGCGGATCATACTCATTCTCACCCTCTTCGCAGACAACCAGAAGCGTGGTTCCCTTTGTCCGGAAATAAGGCTGTGATATGGTGTATTCGATAAACATGGTTTTTCCGCTGTCCAGAAAACCATTGATCATATATACCGGGATCATAATCGTTCCTTTCTAACAAATGCCATATCTTATAAATGCCATATCTTATTTTGCGAACAGTTCTTTCAGCTTATCTTCTTTGAGCTCTGAGCCGATGACACAGATCTTGCCGGTCACCTCTGCAGTGCCGCTGCGCACTTCGGATTCACCGGGCACATAATCGAAATGCCAGAAAGCGCCGTCCATAGAAGGCAGCATTCCCTTACTGCGAAGGACATATCCGTAGGTTTCCTGATCTTCCAGTTTTGCCAGGATGCTCTCGATCTCATCCTTGGAATAAGCATCGGGCGTTTCCATGCCCCAGCTTGTGAAGACTTCATCAGCATCATGATGGTGATGATGGCCGCAGCTACACTCTCCGTCATGGTGATGATGCTCATGCTCGTCATGATCGTGATGGTGTTCATGCTCATCATGATCGTGATGATGTTCATGCTCGTCATGATCGTGATGATGTTCATGCTCATCATGATCGTGATGATGGTGATGATGCTCATGTTCATCCTTCGCCATGGCCATCACTTCCGCAAGGAGTTCCTTCTCGAGATCATGGGCATTTTCAATGGCTTCCAGCATCTTCTCACCGGTCAGGTTTTCCCAGGGCGTTGTTACGATCTGCGCCTTTGCATTATGTTCACGGATCAGCGTGATGCAGGCATCGATCTTGTCCTGGCTCATTTCACCGGTCCTGCTCAAAATGATCGTACCGGCATGCTCGATCTGGTTTTCAAAAAACTCACCAAAATTCTTTAAGTAAGTCTTACATTTCTTGGCATCCACAACTGCTACGGCACTGTTTAAATGAACACCCTGCGGAGCTGTTGCTCCTTCCACTGCGCGCATAACATCCGAAAGCTTGCCGACACCTGAGGGCTCGATCAAAATTCGATCCGGTGAATACTTATCAAGCACTTCTTTCAACGAAGTGGCGAAATCTCCCACCAAAGAACAGCAGATACAACCGGAATTCATCTCCGTGATCTCAATCCCGGATTCTTTCAAAAACCCGCCGTCAATTCCGATCTCGCCGAATTCATTCTCGATGAGCACTACCTGCTCGCCGCCAAGTGCTTCTTTCAGCAGTTTTTTGATCAGTGTTGTTTTTCCCGCACCCAAAAAACCGGATACAATGTCTATCTTTGTCATTTTTTCCTCCTGATTTCTTATCCATATTTTACGATTCCGTCTGCGGAAAGGATGAGTCGGACGATAAGCCGGGTTCTGTCGCGGGTGATCATCTGTCTAGGCCTGCCGTTACCGACAGGCTCGAGCGACCTACCTGGAAACCCAGCGGGCCACTGCATCGTTCCCTGTTTGGTCTTGCTTCGGATGGAGTTTACATCTGCCCCTGCCGTTACCGTCAGGGCGGTAGTCTCTTACACTGCCATTTCACCCTTACCGCAAAAAGCGGCGGTATCATTTCTGTTGCACTGGTCTGGGAGTCGCCTCCACCGGACGTTATCCGGCATCCTGCCCTGTAAAGCCCGGACTTTCCTCACCTGCCAAAGGCAGCCGCGATCACCTGTCCGGCTCATCCCTTCCGGGACGGAATCAGTTTGAATCTATTATTCTGCGCAAAACCGTTTCGTTTGAACCTGCAGGCTCTTTGATTTCGCACAACATTTGATTATATCACGTCTTATGTTTTCCTGCAATCTTATTAGTTATTATTCAAACCGGAAAACAGCTGCCGCCCACAAATTCACGCACAAGTGAATTGTTCGGCAGATTCTCTGAGCTGACACCCAGGAAATAATCCAGGAATTTCAAAAGTCTCTTTGCCTCGTTATACTCCGGCTCCTCCGGCGTTATGGAAAACAGAAGCGGCTCGGCGAACTGCTTGATCACCGCCAGCTCATAGATCAGCGCACTGTTAAAAAACGCATCTGCATTTTCCTGGAAGGGGAAGATATACTCTTCCTCTCCTTTTCTGACGGAATTCCACATACCGATCGTCCGCTGTGCGCTGTTGCCTCTGGTCCTGGCATCGCGCACCATTCTGCGAAGAAGCCTGGTATCTGTAGTCGGGATCCGGTTATGCTCATCGATATTCAGACTGGTAAGCGCGCTGATATAGATCTTGAATTTGCTCTCATTCGGCAGAGAATAACTCATCTTATCATTCAGTCCGTGGATGCCCTCAAGTACCAGGATATCATCCTTGCCGAGCTGCTTGAAGTTTCCGCGGTATTCGCGAAGACCTGTCTTGAAGTTAAATGTCGGCAGCTCTACCCGTTCGCCATTCAGGAGTTTCAGCATATCCTTATTAAACAGTTCCACATCCAATGCTTCGAGACACTCAAAGTTATAATTTCCGTCCTCATCCTTTGGCGTATGCTCTCTGTCTACAAAATAGTCATCCAATGCGATGGGATGCGGGTTCAGGCCAAGGGTCCGAAGCTGAATGGAAAGCCTGTGCGAGAAAGATGTCTTGCCGCTGGAGGAAGGTCCTGCGATCATGACAAATTTCACGCCGCCGCGCTCTGCGATCTGCCTTGCGATCTCACCGATCCTGCGTTCCTGAAGCGCTTCCTGTACCAGAATAAGATCCGACAGGTTTCCCATGCAGATCTGGTCATTCAGATCGCCCACGGTATCGATCCCGATCGTTGCACCCCAGTCATTTGCCTGATTGAGCGTTTCAAACAGTTTTTCCCTGGGAACAAAGTCAGATACCACATCCGGCGTCTGGATTCCCGGCAGGTTCAAAATGATACCGTCTTTATAAGTCAGCAGCTCAAAATACCGTATATAACCGGTATCCGGCAGCATGTAGCCATAATAATAATCCTGATAGCCGTCCAGCTCATAGACATTGATGTAAGAACTCATCCTGTACCGGAACAGTTTCACCTTATCGGACATTCCCGCCTTTTCAAACAGCTTAACGGCCTCTGCCTTCGGATATGTTGTTTTTGTGACAGGCAGCGCGTCTTCACACATTTTCTGCATATGATCCGTCAGTGTTTTGATCTCATCTTGCGTTACCGCATGATCCTTTATACTGATGTAATAGCCGTTTCCTATGGCAAATTCCACCTTTACCTGGTCCGGCCGCAGAAAGCTCATATTTCTGTCGATCGCCACCAGCAGCATCATGGTTGCAGTGCGGACATAGGCCTTATGCCCCGCGGAACTCTTCATTGTCAAAAAGTCTATTTCTGCATCTTTCGAAATGCTCTTGCCCAGCTCCTGGATCTTTCCGTCCACCAACGCCAGAGCGATATCACTGTCAAATCTGTCAGAGTAAGCCTTTGCTAACTCTTTCATTGTCACTTTTTCTTCAAAACTCTTCTTTTCCCCGCAAATAGTCAATTCAAACACAGCTGCACCTCCTGAAATTAATTACATACGTTTTGCTTTTATGTTCGCCCCACTGCGAAATCTTTTATGACTAAAGTGTATGGAACGGGCATCTTGCCTCGTCCGGTATCACCGTCAGATTCGGGAAATTCCGGCTTAAAAATTCTGCCATATACGGCACAAAGATCTGTTCGAGGCCGTAATGCCCCGCATCGATCACTGCCAGTCCCTGCTCCCATGCATCGATCCCGTTATGATGGGAAATATCTCCGGTGATCATAACCTCGGCTCCTGCCTTTATGGCATCCTGTATCATGGAACTGCCGCTCCCCGGAAGGATCGCTGCCCGTTCGATCTCCAGATCGCCGTCACCGAATACCCGAACGCTTTCCGCATGAAAACGCTCTTTGACATACAGCGCACATTCATCCAGCGTCATCAGCTTCGGCAGCCTGCCGAACCGCCCGAACCCCTCTTTTGAAATATCATCCTCAAAGGTTATGGAAAGCACCTCCCGCTGCTTCAGTCCCAGCGTATCTGCTGCAGCATCGGCCATCCCCATGATATCGAAGTTCGTATGCATGGAATACAGCGCGATATTCCTGCTTGCCAGCTTCAACACTCTTTTCCCGACAAAATCTTCACTGCTGACTTTTTTCAGCCCTCCGAAGATCAGCGGATGATGGGTCAGGATCAGCTGCGCTTCATTTTCAACCGCCTTTCTGATCACGTCAGCCGTTGCATCCAGAGCAATGTAAACGCAGGAAATCTCCGCTCCTGCCTTTCCTACCAGAAGTCCGCAGTTATCCCAGCTCTCCGCATAGGATAAGGGTGAATGCTCTTCCAGTTTTTCAAGAATCTGATCAAGTCTCATTGCCGCCCCTTTCGTAACATAGATGATCCGATGCGATCTGCCCGAAGGTTTCTTACAGATCGAACCGTTTCAGTGCTGCCTCCAGGTAATGCAGTTTTTCTTCGATACCTTCTCTGTCTTCATGTCCTTTTGAAACACGACTTTGAATCTTTTTAAAATTGTCCTGCTGCAAAAGCAGCCACTCTTTCAATACGGGATGTTTCTTTGCAAGAAGGCACGGACCAAACCGGTCAGCCAGCTCTATCTTTTCCTGCGATTCCTTATTCTCATACAGTTCAGATTCCCGATACGTTTTTTTATCACCGGTATCTGATCCATTGTTATCCTGCATTCTTTCCGCACGCATCAAAACATAGAATTTCCCGTCTTCTTTCACCATATCTTCTGCCGTGATCTGATAGGAAAGCCCGCGCAGGCACTGCCTGACTTCCTGCCAGGAAAGCTGAGGCTGCAGAACTAGCGTCCCGGGCAGAGCCTTCCTCTTTGCGCATTCATCCAGAATATCACAGATCAGCATTCCGCCCATGCCTGCGATCACAGCGGCGTCTGCCGATTTCGCTGTCACGAAGGATTCTGCTTTCTGCCCGGACACATATATGCCGCTGTTCATATCGTCACGCAGACCAATATGGGAAAGCCCGTCCGACAACACCGTCTCGATCCGATCTCCAAGCTCGTACTGCGCCACATGTTCCTTTGCTCTTTCCAAAGGTCCGGACCTTACATCACTGGCGATCACCTTGTCTGCGATCCCTTTTTGTATCAGCGTTATGGACACCCAGCCGTGATCACATCCTACATCTGCGACCACATCATAATGGGTCCCGTCGCCAAGCAGGTCGACGATCGCCTGCAGGCGATGGGAAAGATGCGGTAATTTTCTATTGTTCATATCCTGCCCTGCCGGATCCATCCTCAATCCAGATAATCCCGAAGTTTTCTGCTGCGGCTCGGATGCCGGAGTTTCCTGAGTGCTTTCGCTTCGATCTGCCGGATACGCTCACGGGTTACATTAAACTCTTTTCCAACTTCTTCCAGTGTTCTGGCATTTCCGTCTTCCAGGCCGAAACGGAGTTTCAACACCTTTTGTTCACGCTCGGTCAGCGTATCAAGCACCTCATTGAGCTGCTCGCGAAGCAGCGTGAACGCTGCCGCATCTGCCGGTACCGGCACATTATCATCCTGAATAAAATCTCCGAGATGAGAATCCTCTTCCTCACCGATGGGGGTTTCTAAAGATACAGGTTCCTGAGAGATCTTGATGATCTCACGCACCCTGTCTTCCGGCATCTTCATTTCCGTCGCGATCTCTTCCGGCGTCGGTTCACGCCCGAGCTCCTGCAGCAGCTGTCTGCTGACACGGATCAGTTTATTGATCGTCTCAACCATATGTACCGGAATTCTGATGGTTCTGGCCTGATCGGCGATTGCTCTTGTGATCGCCTGGCGGATCCACCAGGTCGCATATGTTGAGAACTTATATCCCTTCCGGTAATCAAACTTCTCCACGGCTTTGATCAATCCAAGATTTCCTTCCTGGATCAGATCCAGAAACAGCATGCCTCTGCCGACATATCTCTTTGCAATGGAAACAACAAGCCGCAGGTTTGCCTCCGCTAACTTTTTCTTGGCCTCTTCATCGCCCTTCTCCATCTTTTTCGCCAGTTCGATCTCCTCGTCGGCTGACAGCAGCGGCACCTTACCGATCTCCTTTAAGTACATACGTACAGGATCCTCGATATTGATACCGTCCGGAACGGAAAGATCGATGTTTTCAACATCCACTTCTTCCTCTTCCGCAAGGAGCATCTCCTCATCCGGTTCGTCATCATCACTGATCCTAAGAACGTCAACACCATTCTTCTCTAAATACTCGATAGCGGAATCAAGCAGATCATCTTCAAGCTGCAGATCCGAGAAGAACTCCACCACTTCCTGATAATCCATAACATTCTTTTTGGTCTTTGCAAGCTTCAGGAGTTTTGCCTGCTTTTCATCAATCTTTGCCTTCAGCTGCGGGTCTATCTCCTGCGGCTGATCGGCTTCTTTCCCCTCTGAAGCATCCGCAGATGCAGTCACATCTTCGCCCGCTTCATCAGCTTTCGCGGA
>JAEEGL012723442.1_pt1 | contig 17336 bp, 12 predicted proteins | sample 9134231 | NCBI WGS metagenome assembly JAEEGL01 (sample SAMN16246548, study PRJNA631951) | gut metagenome | biome: gut microbiome; feature: rumen; material: fiber-attached | host: Bos | place: Iran: Karaj | collected 2018-10
GATCTCAGCTGAATGCTTCCTTACACAATCATTTTCATCAAAAACTTTTACCGGTATATGAAATTTCACTGTATTCTCCTATGCGTATACAATCACAGCCACAAGTTCCACTGTTTCATCTGTTTTATTCTCTATACCGTGTCCTGTTCCGGCTGGACATATGGTCACATCGCCTGCATTAACCGTACGGATCTCACCGTTATCGTTATACTCGGCAGTTCCTTTTATGATGTAAAAGAGTTCACTGTCTTTTTCATGCACATGGAAACCTATGCTGCATCCGGGCTTCAATGTAATCTTTGCAAACAGACGTCCCTTATCATTCAGTTCCTGATCACCTTCAATAAAACTTGTGATCTCTACGGTACCCTTACCGTCTCTCATGTGTTCCCTGTACTCAACTTTGCAGTCTTCACTTTTTCTTATCATGTCTGATCTCCTTTCTGTTTATCAGTTTTGTTGTTCCATGCATCATATATTTCTGCTTTCAGTTCTTCAAGCTGCGCCTTTAATACCTTATCCTTAATATCCAGATCCAGAAGCATTTCAAGATAACCCTGTTCTTTTGTTATCACGATACTTTCAGGATACACCAGTTCAAAGCCCATGCAGCACTGACCGATCATTGATTCAAACTTGTTATCTATCAACGGTCTCGGCACACAGCGATGTCCCCTGACGCAGTTGATCACCTCTTCATTTGCAGGAGTATCCATTGATACTATGATCCTGCATCGTTCATCATAAGGCGGTTCAGTGATGACCCGGAAGATATCGATCTTATCCGCATCCCGAATGATATTACAGTACATCAGCGTTTTGTCATCCAGATCATCCGGCAGTTCAAGTTTATTATGAAGTCTTATCGCAGTCTCGGCAACTTTATTCCATTCTTCGAATATACCCTTAAAACGTTCATCCTTTTCAAACAGTATATCTGCGCCGAATTCTGCATGATCAACACTTTTGGCATCTCTGAACGTACCGTATACCGTGTATTGCTCAAAGCGCCCTATATCATGGAACATTCCAAGCATCCATGCCAGATCCCTGTCTGCTCCTATACTGTCAGCGATCCTTTCCGCTATCTCAGCCACTCGGTATGTATGATCGATCTTAAGCTTTATCTCTATGATGTCTGCATCATAGCCTGCAACATATTCATCAAATAACTGTCGTGCCCTTTTCCTGTCCATCTCTCTTCTCCGTTCTTTACTCTGTCTATTCTATCACATTTTCCGCAAATTACTAATCCTCTTTTGCTGATCTGTAACTGTCCGATCAGCGGGACGGTTCTCTGATCTCCCGAAAGAACGGATAGCTGCCGAGAATTAAATCCAGCGACTTAGCAAGGATTTAATTCCCGGCAGCTATCCGTATATCGAAAATCAATCAGAGAACCGTCCCCCTGATCGGGTCTACGAAACGTAGGTAGATGTATCAGGACTGTCATGTTATGATGCAAACATGGAGGTAAGAAAAATGAATCAATATGTAACAGGTGCAGTCATTAAGGAACTGCGTGAGAAGAATAAAATGACACAGCTGCAGCTTGCAGAGAAACTGGGTGTTAGCGATAAGACCATATCGAAATGGGAGACTGCAAAGGGCTATCCTGATATCACCTTGCTTGAACCGATCGCCGAAGCCTTCAGGATATCAGTCACGGAACTGATATCAGGTAATACGGTGCTTAATGCGAATGTTTCCGCAAATATGTTAAAGTCGAAATTCTATGTGTGTCCTGTCTGCGGCAATGTGATACACGGTATAGGTGAAGCTGTGATACAGTGTCACGGCATACAGTTGATGCCGATGGACGCCGAAAAAACGGATGAACAGCACATGATATTTATAGAACGTGTTGAGGATGAGTTTTATGTCAGGATAGACCATGAAATGACAAAGGCTCATTATATCTCATTTATGGCTGCCCTGTCATCGGACAATCTGCAGCTGATAAAGCTTTATCCCGAAGGTAATGCAGAAGCAAGATTCAGAATCAACGGTGTTAAGAAGATCCTGTTCTGCTGTAACCGTGACGGACTCTTCTCCATAGATGTTGTTAAAGGTATAGATGATAAGGAGCACGGTTACGATCGTACCAAAGAACGAAGGGCAATAGAAAAAGCAGCCGGGATTCTGCTCGCATAAGCGGGCAGTATCAGACTGCCTTATAGTTTAAAATTCAATGACCGTGTACAGTCCAACATTTGTTAGTGTTATTTCAGTAAAAACATCTTTACGAACAAAAGATATACCGGGATGTGCCATACCTTCCGGAGAATATACAACAGGCTCCGTATCCGCAACATTACGTACACTTAACTTTAATTCTTTCATAATACTTACACAGTCAGTGCTCTCATCATAAGCATAATTCAGTATATGTATCCATGTCCTGCCGTCTGCATCATATCTCTGAACTCCGATATTATCCGCATCACAGCATACAGGTGCAATGCCTGAATACAGCGGTTCGAAAGCATTCATGAACCTGCTCATATACTCTGCCTTATCTCCTTTAAGCGAAACAAACTCTACATTACTGTTTCCTTCAAGCTCAGAAGCAAGACTGCTTCCTTCTGCAATGCGTCCTGCAACCAGTATCTTGCCGCCGCTTGCAGCGTACTCAGCCAATATCCTCTGCTGATTCTCTGTCAGCACATAGCAGTCAGGAACAACTATCAGAGGATATTCTTTTATACGTTCCTGATCAAAGTCATCTTCTCTCAGCTCGCCGTCAGGCAGCATCACCACATCATACTGAGCATTCTTATCGCTTAAGGCTCTTATCACATCCCAGAAAGGAACCGGCTTCATATCAGGATCCAGCCACTCCGTAGCAGTCACATCCATCAGCGAGACATAAGAATCCTGCATGCCATTGGCTCCGCTTCCCTTGTTGGAATCACGCCAGTAATAACTTCCATAGGAATAAAGAACAGCCACACTCTTTGACTTACAGCGGGGATAACATTCATCATGTTCATAAAGAAAATCCTGTATCTGTTCGGTAACAAGCTGCGGAGCCCAAAAAGCATCCCTGATCTCATTTCCCATCCAGCTTCCGTATGGTACGGACATATTACAGCCGTACATTGCAGCTTCTATCAGATATATGCGGTACAGATCATAGCCGCGCCCCTTATCCAGCAATTTAAGCAGTTCGGGCATGATGCCTCCGTAGGGATTCTCAGCTATGATCACCTGCTTACCAAAAGCAAAGCCTGCACAGTAGCGATAGTAATACGGTTGTTTAAACAGCGTATGTTCCATTTCGGTAATGACAATATCAACTTTATTTTCTATCGGATAATATGCCGGCTGCATATTATAGAAATTACCCGATACCAGCAGATCCCTGTCGTATCTTGCCTTTGCATAGGAACGGGCATAGTCGGCAAGTTCACTGAAGTACTTACGTACCTGACATAGCTGGAATTCCCAGTAATCACGAAACAGCGGATCTTTTCGCGGATAGTCATATCCCGAAGTCTTAAGATATTCTCCGTAATGGAAAGTATCAAGATCGATATCATCCCATTCCCTAGCAAGAAGTCCCGCTTCTTTTCTTTCTTTAAGCCATGAGTTAAACTGCTTCATGCAGCTGTCACAGAAACAGCCGCCTGAATTTATCGAAGTCATTGGCAGTTCGCATTCATCCAGCTGTATTCCAGGCACTCCGGCATCGATCTGTATCTCAATGATCTTCTTCAGGTATCCTCTCCATACCGGATTGTTGCGGCACATCTGGTAACACTGCTCTTTACGCCCTTTTACTTCCACCCACTGCGCATGTATAGGATTTCCGAAACGATCTCTTGAACAGCAGTATTCCCAGATATCCTTTACCGGCTTACCGTCTTCATCAAGTATCCCTTCCGGATAATAATCTTCAAGCTTCGTCGGAAAAGCTTCTTTATGCAGTCCTGCGGTGAACTCCCTTAAGCCATACCATTCACGGTTTTCATCCGTCTCGGCTCTTTCATTCATTTTTATAAGCCGTCCCTTTTCATCAAAAACCGCCGGGTATTCCCAACCCTGCACTTCAAATACTATGCCGAAGAGCTTGATATCACGCCTGTTGCATTCCTCCACAAAATCCCTGTCGTTCATGAAACCGTAGACCTGCATTCTCGGATCTACGGCTCCGAATGCCTCGTGCTTTAAATACGGCAGACTGATACTGCCTCCGCCCATGCCTGCCCATACCAGCACTGTCCCGTGATATTTTTCAAGATCGCGAAGCATGGTAAGATTACGCATCGGCAGACTCGGATGATAACAGTGTTCATTTTTATACCAGGAATCAAAGTATATCGCTCTTTCCATAAATCCTCCCTCAGATCAGCATGAACCAGTCATACTTAAATGGCCCGTCGGCTTCGATACGGACAACATGTTTTCCTTTCAAAGCTTCCTTATCAATTCCGCTCATATCAAGAGGTATATGTATATCTGCCCATAAAAGCGGCCAGGCTTCTCTTCGCAGTCTGTCATCCTCTACGGCCTTTGGCATATAATTTCTTGCTTCTGCAGGCTTCTTCTCATAGTCATGAGTATTAAGTGTAAGAGAAGCTGCCAATATATCATCAACGTATATCCTGATGTCCGCATTATCCGGTGCATAACCGTGTATTCTGAATGTCTGCGCATCCTCATTAATATCACAGTCTTTATATGTTACTCTGATCTTCCCGTTTGCCGGAGGCTCATACACACCTGCGCTACCGGCCATCAGTGCGCTGTATCCGTACATACCTTCCACTATCTGAGTTCCGCTCTCTTCATCATAGTGATCTGCTTTGGTCTTTTTGGACATATCACGTGAAGTGCGTAAATCACCGTCGATATCAATCATAGCGGAAAGTCTTATATCTGCACTCGAAGCTCCGACACATATTTCATAACTCCCCTTTTCTATGATCAGTTTTTCACTTACCACATCATAATACGCAAGTTCCCTCAGCGGTATCTGCAGCTTCACTTTTCGTGTTTCTCCGGCTGCGATATCTTTTACTCTTTCAAAGCCGATCAGCTGTTTAAGAGCTTTCTTAACACTTCCTTCGGGAGCCTTTGCATATAGCTGGACCACTTCATCGGAAGTATATTCTCCGATATTTGTTACACTTACTTCAACATTCAGCATGCGTCCGTCTTTGCGTACTTTGTCATATACTCCGACGGGCTGACCGTAAACTTTATGCTTAACACTTTCTCTGCTATCACTTTCTCCCTTCACTACATCAAGTTTCAGCTCACTGTATTCAAAAGTCGTATATGTCAGCCCGTATCCGAAAGGATAAAGCACTTCGCCTTCAAAATATCTGTAAGTACGCCCCTTCCCGATAATGTCGTAATCATTGATATCCGGAAGATCCTCATCCTTCTTATACCAGCTTTGGGTCAGCCTGCCTGCCGGATGAACACTTCCCGTGATCACTTCTGCAAGCGACTGTCCCATGCACTGCGAACCTGTAGCTGACCATATAATTGCTGCAGCCTTTTCATTGATCTCATTGATAGCATAGGGATAATCACTCATCAGAACAACGATGATATTTTTATTTACTTTATAAATCTCATCAAAAAGTTTTTGCTGGTAAGGTATGAACTCTATGGTCGATCTATCTATCTCTTCTTTGGCATTTACCATCGGGCAATGTCCGAGTGCAAGTATCACCGTATCCGCTTTGGCCGCAGCCTTTACGGCTTCTTCATATCCCCTGCTAATGATCTCAGTTTCAAACGAAAGAGCTGTCAGTACTTCATCTTCTTCCTTTGCCGAAAACAGATAACCGTCTTTATCAGCATATATCCGATTACCGAAACGGTCTTTCAGGATCAGCTTCCCGCCTTCTTCTTCAAGTCTGAATACTTCCAGATCAAACCAGCTGAATATCTTCTCTGCATCGGCAGATACTTTACCTACTATCTTTGCTGTGATCTTCTCCTTATCATCCGCAAAGCGTGTGATCATATACTTTCCGCTGTTCTCATTCCTGAAAGTGTATGAATCTTCGCCCCAGTCTTCGAGAATGAATATGTCCGCTTTATCACCCAGTCTGATATTCGCATCTTCACCTGCAGAAAGATACTTATCACCGCACTTAAGATATACTCTGTCGCAGCCGTCGGTATAACTGATACCCTCAGACTTTCCTGCTTTTGAAAGCTCGCTGTTCAATCCGTCCAGCAGACTGGTGTGCTCCGGTGCTTCTCCTCCATACCAGTCATAGAACCACTTATCCCCTACAGGCCCCGCAAGTACACAGTTCTTCAGATCCTTGAGGGGAAGCAGTCCTTCATTCTTAAGCAGTACCACCGACTCATCGCTCAGTTCCCTGCAGGCTTTCATTGCTTCCTCATCGCAGAGTTCACCTTTCACCCGGCCTTCTTTATCCTCTTCAAAAAGCCCGAGTCTTATCTTTGTCCTGTAAACATTTCTTATGGCTTTATCTATATCTTCTTCAGTAAGTATGCCAAGTTCATATGCTTCAGCTGCTCCTGCATATACAGCCTCAGGATTGCCGCTCATTGCATCCACACCGGCTTTTAACGATCTTGCAACTGTTTCGGCATCCATAGCCGTCACATGACTGAAGCCTGCCGAAAGTTCCATTGCGCCTCCGTCGGATACCGCATGTGTAAGTCCGAATTCATCTTTGAGCAGCCTTCTCACATCATCATTAAAAAGTCCCTGCACGCCGTTGATCCTGTTGTAAGCAGTCATCACTCCTTCCGCGCCGCCTTCTTCTATACAGTGCCTGAAGGGCTCCAGATACAATTCGTATTTATTCCGCGGACTGATGCTCGAATTCTTCCAGCCTCTGCCTATCTCGGTATTGTTTGCATAGAAATGTTTAAGAGTAGCAGCTGCCGTCAGATGCTCCTTATCCTCACCCTGAATTCCCTGAACATAGGACGCCGCCATCAGACCTGCCTGAAGAGGATCCTCGCCATAGGCTTCTTCATTCCTGCCCCACCTGGGATCTCTCAAAAGATCGACCGTGGGAGCCCATCTTGAAATGCCTCCCCACGGCCGTTTGTTATAACATATCCTCGCTTCTTTTCCTACGATCTTTCCCGCAACTTTAATGGCAGTCTTATCCCAGGAGGCACTCATGCCTACAGGCTGCGGGAAGGATGTGGTAATATCAGCATTTCCTATACCGTTCTGATCATTCCTGGCTTCAACGCCATGAGCAGCCTCTCCACCGAGACGCATATCCGGTATGCTTAAGCGTTCCACACCTTTTGATCCCGATGCCAGCATATGCAGCTTCTCATCAAGAGTGAGACTCTTTAATATATGATCAAGCTTTGTTTCGATATCAGTATTGCTGCTCCATAAAACTTCATCTTTATCTGTCATGGATCCGATACCCCCTGTAGTTTATATAATTGAGGATAAACCATCGGTACCGGGAATACTTCTTAATATTTGGCTTTTACCTGTCATTTTTTGACTCATATGCCATGCCTGTCAGGCCTTCCAGTATGGAGCCGCTTGCCCAGGGCATCAGGGCAAACCAGGTCGATGCAACGCTTCCGTCCGGATAGTGTTCCGTAAGCAGTCCTTCACTGTGACAGAAGCGTTCCGACATCCAGCCGGTCTTTCCGTAATCATATTCCTTGTCAAAAGTATTGTGACACTGACAGCTCCACAGTATAGTATCTCTCAGGCGGCTTCGTATATATTCATCATCCCTGAACTTAAGATAATGATACATCTCATCTATGACCGATGAAGACATCGGATGTATATGCGGATTGGTAACGGAGGTGATGCTGCCTCCGCAGCTCGACCAGCCCACCTTACTTAAGGGCGGTACTTTGACCGGCGAATTATAGCAGAACTTAAAAGTGTATTCATAATAAAGCGCATCCTTCATATGATCCAGAAGTAATTCCTTATTTTCCTTATCATCAACGATCTCATGCAGATAGCGCACAGCACGGATATAGCTTAAGATTCCTTCCGAGTCCGTCTTCTTATCAATATCCAGAGGCCCGCCGTAACATTCCTGATGTTTTATATACGCTTCATGGTACCGGGCCTCGCTCTTTAACATAGCCGGAAGATACGACTTTTCTCCGGTGATATAACTGTAATATGCCGCAGCAGCCAGGCACCATGCACCCGATAATGAATCATAGTCAAGTCCAGCGCAGCTTTTATCCGACAGGATATACGGATACTCTCCGTCCGCATTCCTGCTCTTTTCGGTCTGTTCGATCACTCCCTTACAGAAGGAAAGCCAGCTTTGATGCTCCGTTCCTTTTTCTTTTTCCAATACATATGCTTTCAGGATCAGATACACACTCTGCCCCACCAGGTATGCTGCATGACCGGGAGCAGGCTGTTTGTTATACCACCAGCCGTGATTGCTCCATACCCCATCCTGCTCAGCCGTATACGGCAGACCGTTCTTTTTATTCAAAGAGGTATCTACGATATGATCTATGCATTCCAGCGTCTGTAAACGCATGGTCTCATCATTAAGACGATGGGCAGAACAGAGCATCGGAACTGCAGCCGAGAGACCGTTAGTCCATGATATGGATGGAAGAGGCCTGTATTCGTAATGATCTCCCTTATCAAACACAAAACCCGCATAGCAGTGGTTTTCCGGAAGCCAGGCATCCTGACTTATCGCAGTTGCCAGGTCGCTGACGGTTTCCTGAACACTACGACAGCTTCTGGGTTCTTCATGAAACTTATCGTATGTCCATTTCAAAGCGTCCTGTATCCCGCGCTCATCCTCAGCTTCATGATCGAAGCAATAGAGCGTAAAGCTGACAGTCTCAGCTTTGTTAATATGAAACGAATTAACATCACTTAATTCTTTTGCGGGAAAATATTTATGAGAATCCACGAACATATACGGCGCATTTTCATATCCGAGAGAGTACCACACTTCTCCCTTTTCAAGTGAACAGCCAAAGCCCGCATACTGATAAAACTCTCCCTTTACGTCAGGATACCAGGGCTGTGTGCTTCCTTCTGAATCAAGATAATAGGGTGATGCCGAGAAGCCTTTTACCCTGCCTCCTGAATAAACAAGCGCCAGAGGATGTGAAAGCCTGTCACTCCTAACCATCCACCATGGTGAAGCAGGAAAGTCTTCCTTCAGCCTCATGCAGGGTGTCTTGCTGTCAACGGTAAGCGGTGCCTCACCTCTGTTAGTCCCGTACATAAAGCCGGGCAGGAAGAATCTTAAGTCTGCAGGATCCTGCGATGCAGCCTTCATCGCAAACCTGATCACTCCTGCAAATTCCTCCTTAGCTGTAATGCTTATGCTTATTTCTTCCGGATACTTCCCTTCGGAACACTTTGTTTCTATGTTCAGCTCAGCAGCATTGATCTCAGAGTATTCCTGCATACCGGCTTTTTTATATGAAATACTTATCATATTCTTCCCCTCCTGCTTAGCCCTGCAGCTCTTCTCTTACATTGTTGATCTTAGGATACGCTTTTATAAAAGCATCCACCACTTCCTCATCAAACTGACTTCCTTTTCCTTTCAGTATCTCTTCGTAAGCATCCTTTTCATTCCATGCCTGTTTGTAACTTCTCTTGCTGGTCAGTGCATCATAAACATCCGCTACCGCTACGATCCGGCTTTCAAGACTGAGCTTATCGAGAGTCTTTCCTTCCGGATAACCGCGTCCGTCGGGACGTTCGTGATGTTCAAGCGCAACAGTCTTTGCCATGCGCATCACGTCGCCTTCCACATCTTTAAGAAGCTTACCGCCATATCCCGGATGCTTCTTTATCTCCGCAAACTCTTCGTCTGTCAGCCTCGCGGGTTTTTCAAGTATCTCATCATCTATCATCAGTTTTCCTATATCATGCATCGTGGATGCAAGCCGGATCTGATTGGCTCTGTCTTCATCCAGTCCCAGCTCAAGAGCCATGATCCTTGAATACTCTGCCACACGCCGTACATGCTTACCTGTCTGTTCCGATTTGTTTTCGGTTATTTCTGCAAAGGACATGATCATCTCTTCCTGAATGCGGTTGGTCTCATCTGCCTTTTCCTGCAGATATGCGCCGTATTCGAAGATGTACGCAATGAGTCTGAGTATCAGGAAGATTATGATACCCATAAGCGTGCTGAACACCACGAGCAGCAGAGCCCTTGTGGAAAGTTTTCTTAAACTGTCGGCAGTTTCTTTTGTAAATGGCGTTCTGGCATTTATGATCTTCTTAAAGATCTTTTTATAGCCACATATCAGAAAAAGCAGGACTACTGCCATCAGTGAAATGAAGATACCTGCCAGCGTGATCTGCAGACGGTAATTACTGTCTTTCATAAAAGTCGAGACCAGATCAAGGGGAAGGAGATTTGCATTATTTACAAGATTGTTATGCAGAGCCGACAGTTCATCCTCATGATACGGAAAGAAAGCCACGCCCAATCCTATCACTGCTATTACCCCGAACAATATCATACACAGCGTCGTTGTAAGCTGTATTATCTTGCTGATCTTAATAATCCTTTTTCTTGTCTCTTCCATGTCAAGCTTTCTCCTTCTGCCGTCTCGGCTCATAGTACGAACCCATCACTGCATTTATAGCATAAGCAGCAGGCGGCTTGAAAAGCCGCCTGCTGCTTATGCCTCGTAAGGTTTGATCGTCTGTATCGTTCCGTCGGGATTGTATTTGAGTTCCGTATACTTCACGTTTCTTCTGTGGTTGATGCCGCCGGAGATCTCACAGTCATGATAGAAGAGATACCACTTTCCGTGATACTCAATGATTGAATGATGAGTCGTCCAGCCGATAACGGGTTCAAGTATCCTTCCGCGATAGGTAAAAGGTCCTTCAGGTTTTTCACCGGTCGCATAGACAACGTAATGTGTAGTTCCGGTTGAATATGAAAGATAATACAGGCCATTATACTTGTGCATCCAGGGACCTTCGAAATATCTTCTGTCCTCGTCTCCGGCCTTGATAGGCTCTCCGTTTTCATCAAGGATCGTTACCATCTTCGGCGTTTCCTTAAATGACTTCATATCATCAGTCAGCTCTGCAAAGAAGGGTCCGAGTGAAGAAGCATCCGCAGGTATTTCCGCAGGATCCTTAACGAAGCTTCCGGTCTGCCACTTCTCAAGCTGTCCGCCCCACAGTCCTCCGTTATACATGTAGCATCTTCCGTCATCATCCATGAATACGGCGGGATCTATGCTCATGCTGCCTTCCATGAAATTATCCTCTGCTTTGAAAGGCCCTGTCGGGCTGTCACTTACTGCCATACCGATGCGGAAGATGCCGTCCTTATCTCTTGCAGGGAAATACAGATAATATTTACCGTCTTTGCATACACAGTCGGGTGCCCACATCTGCTTACTCACCCAGGGAACATCCTTCATGTGAAGCGCTTCTCCGTTGTCAACACAGTCGGCCTCAAGGTTATCTAGTGATAATACATGATAGTCTTCCATCAGGTACTCGCCGCCCTCATCATCATCTTCCCCGTCATGCTCGAGATCATGAGACGGGTACACATATATTTTATCGTTAAATACATGCGCCGAAGGGTCTGCTGTAAAAATGTGTTTTACCAAAGCTTCTCTTTCTTTCATGACATTTACCTCCGATTTTTTATGATTATTCTATTACAAACATGACGATCCCGCTTCTTATCCGTTGACGGGAAATATCTCATATTTTGAGCGATTTAAAATATTTACAGCCATTTCTTCTTTTTGAACAGGATCAGACAGACCGTAACGATCAGCAGGCACACCGCGATCACCGCAGGATAACCGTAGGGTGAAGACAGCTCCGGCATATATACAAAGTTCATGCCGTACCAGCCTGCTATAAGTGTCAGCGGCATGAAGATCGCAGTTACCACGGTAAGTATGGTCATTATGCGGTTCTGCTTCATGTCGATCTGTGATTTATAAAGATCGTTAAGCTGTACTGTATAATCCCTGAGTGACCCTGCCACATCGTAAAGCCTGGCCATGCGGTTTAAGAACAGGTGGAAATATCTTAAGTTATCCTCTTTGAAAAAGTCATTTTCGTTTTCTTCAAGCTCCTGCCCTAAGTCCGTCAGCTGTTCGTAATTGATCCTGAGTTCACGCACATCGCCGCGTATCATGTTGATCCGCTTTAAGCATTCCTCATTGGCGCCGGCGAGTATCTCTTTTTCCACTGCATCAAGCTCCCTTTCGTATTTCTCCATCAGCAGCAGATCCTCATGCACTATCATTTCCAGGAAGTCATAGAGAAAGCGCTCAAGGCTCGGGAATCTCCAGTATTTGATCCTTGTGATGTTCTTTATCAATTCCATTACCGTGTTGGAATCATCGATAAAAACTATGCCCCTCTCATCCAGCGCAAAAGCAAACTGCCTGTCATTTCCCGACAAATCCTTTCTGTCCGGGATAGAGAAAGTTCCTGTCAGCGAGTCGTAGTTTACTTCTATCTTAGTACCGTGGATGTCGGAGGTATTCAGTTCCAGATCCATGCCCATCTCGAAGCATTCTCTTTCTTCTGCCCACTGGGTCGAAGTAAGCACTGCCACATACTGCGCTCCGTCACGGCCGCATTTCTTAAGATCTCCTGCGCTGCATTCCTCCAGCCTTTCTTTTATCAAATAAAACATCTTTTCGTCTCCTTACATGCACAAAGTGCAATCATTGAATTTCGCAAATCTCTTGAGCGTGCTCTGAAGCGCCGTATCAAGCTTCTTTGTCATACGAACGCCTTCCTCCCACCATAGTCCTTTTACTCTGAGTATTCCTTCTTTGCGATCCGCAACCGCTTCGATACGTCCCACAAAACTATCACCGTATAGGATCGGCAGGGTATAATAACCGTACTTTCGTTTATCGGCGGGCGTGTATATCTCCCAGGAATACTTAAAATCCCATAGTGCCTGTATCAGTGACTTATCCCAAAAGAGCGGATCCAGCGGCGCCATAAAGGCCATGCGCGGTCTTAAGTCTGCGCTGCCATCGATCACTTTATTCAGCAAGGCCTCATCTTCCGAAGGAAGATAAAAAGTCTGCTTGATCCCTTCCACTGTTACCGGAATTATCTTTCCTTCTTTTGTCAGCTTATCAAGTATCTTTTTTCTCTTCTCTGCATTGATATCTATACCCAGATATGCCGTGCTGTTCTTGTCCCATAAAAGTCCCACTGCTCCGATACGGCGCAGCACTCTCCAGCATAAAAAATCTTCTTCCTTTTTGCAGGGATTCTCTGCATCAAGCAGCTCTTCCGGCAGATATCTCTTCGCAAGGTCATAATACTTGCGGCTGCCCTTTTTATGATGGATGATCAGTTCCCCGTCGGTATACAGCTGTTCGAGCACCGACCTGGCTGCCGGCGACTTCTTCTGCCAGTTTCCGCTCCAGTGCATGGAAGAATGCCAGAATATCTCTCCCTCGATCTGAAGCGTATCGCTGCATACCGGCCCGTTCACCTCAATATAAGCCAATGCCTGCTTCTCAAGCTTCTTTAATCCTTTGAATGTGTTGCCAAGCTTGCGGCTGCGCTCCCTGTAGGATGTGAAATACGGCCAGTCCTCCACAGGCCAGATGGACAGTTCCTTGTCCGCATAATCTGCCAGCTTCCTGTCTTCATACAGAAGCTCATAGAGCATTTTCTTAGTAAAGCCCTTCACTCTCGACTGCAGGGTAAGCTCCGCATTTTTCCCGCACACATCCACGGGATCGTACTGTATACACCCGGCCTGCCGGATATATGCATAGGCCCCGTCTTTACCGACAAAACGCTGCGCCCCGATCAATCCCTGCTTACAAAGAATAAACTGCCTTGCCTGTTTCCTGCTGATGCTTATCATCAATGATGGGTAAACCTTATTCCTCCCAGAACAAATCAAAAACTCCTCCATTTGATAAATACCTTTTTTTGCTGTCCAAACTTGTCCTCTCTTCATTCTCCGCTTACTGATACTCTGAATACTCTATCTCTTTTCCAAATTCATATCTGATGTATCCTTTTTTTCCTTCATTATTCTCAATCTGATACCAAACTCTTCCATCTGTTCCTCGCTCTTCTGCCAATAATTTGTAGATTTCCCCCTTTTTAGCTGTCCACACTTTTCCGCTATCCGCATCAGCATCAGTACGCACATTGACAGAATCACTAAGTATGCTTACATATGCGTTTTCTTTAGCCTTTTTTTCATTATACTCTGTCTCTTTTCCAAATTCATATCTGATGTATCCTTTTTTTCCTTCATTATTCTCAATCTGATACCAAACTCTTCCATCTGTTCCTCGCTCTTCTGCCAATAATTTGTAGATTTCTCCCTCTTTCGCCAACCATACTTTTTCACTGCTCCCATCGGCATCTGCACGCACGTTGACAAGGTAATTTTCTATCATAACATACACCTGCGCTTCCGCTTCCGTCTTTTCTTCCTGAGCCGTTGAATACGTTGTCTTTTCTTCAAGATTATCGCTTATATCTTCATTCTCATCCGTATCAACCGCCTCAATGATGTCTGCTTTATTATCTACTTCTGAATGAGCACTTCTGCTTTTCTTTACAACTGCAACAAGCTCAATGATCCCCACTACAAGCACAGCCAGTATTATGATGATTGTTGCTTTGCCTCCGGCTTTTCGTTTCTTCTTATCATGTTTTGGCTCATCTTTTTTCTCGACATCTACAGATTCTTTATGTTGGAATGCGCTATCTGTAACTTCCTCTGTTTTTACTCCCTCAAAATCTTCTTGTGTACTCTCCTCATCTTCGTATTCAAGAGTATCGCTTGTATAATCCGTCTGCTCCTCTGTTTTCTCAACTGTCCCAAAAAGTTTCTGAGTTTTCTCATCTTCCGTCTCGGCATTGTCCCATGCATTGATCAGCTCGCTCATTGAACTATAGCGGCCTTCTTTTGTAATATTCAGCCCCTTCATCAATACTTCTTCTTGCTCAGGGCTGATATCAGCTCCCAGCTCGATTGGTAATTTAAGCGTATCCGTCCCCATTCTGATAAGGGCATTGACCGGAGTAACCCCGGTTATCATCTTGTAAAGTGTTGCACACATGGAATAAACGTCTGTCCATGGTCCCTGTGCCCCATGAGAAATATACTGTTCGGAAGGAGCATAACCGGGCTTCAGAATAACTGACATGCTCTTGTCATTATCCTCATCATATTCTCTGGCAGATCCGAAATCCAAAAGGATCAGACTGCCATCCTCCTGCACCATTAGATTCGAAGGACTGAGATCCCTGTGTACGAGTCCCGCCGCATGCACCTTACCGAGCGAGACCATCACAGGTCTTAACATAGAATATGCTTCATTGAAACTGAGCTTTCCAGTTTCTTTAAGATACTTAGAAAGGTTCTTTCCTATTATCAGATTCATCACGGTATATGCCGTGTTGTTTTCTCTTATGATATCACTTACACTTACTATAGTGCGTTCCGTCAGAAATTTGCCCAATATCTTTGCTTCTTCAATGAAACGCTTCTTCTGCTTTTCAAAGACATGAGCCTCATTACCGGCAGTAACAGTTATATCACTGCCGTCTCCGGCGCGCCTGTCAACATACCCTACCGGAAAATATTCCTTAATGGCTATACGCCCGGACAATTTCGTATCCCATCCGATATAAGTTATGCCAAAACCACCCTCGCCAAGAACTTTCCCGACAATATACCTGTCGGCCAGTTTCGTCCCCGGATTCAGCTGATATGCTTTATTACTATCTTCCAGCGGATTACCGCAATACTCACAGAGGTCGGAGTTCCATCCTGACTTTTGAGGCATCATACATGCCGGACAAAGTATACCGTCTTCTTCAGTACGTATCATTGGTTTCCTCTCATATAGAATCATCTTATCATTGAAGATTATATATCAAAATAAAACACCGTACAATGTAATTCACTTGCTTTTTCAGCATTTCCGATTCTTCGACACGTACCACAGCACTTTTTCTTCCGCCACGTGTCCGGCTTATTTTTCTTTCCGTTCTCTGACACGTACACGAACTCTTTTTTCTCTCATACGTGTCCACTCTCCCGATTGTCGACACGTATCACGGCACTTTTTCATCTACTACGTGTCCGGCTTTATTTTTCTTCCGATTGCCAACACGTACTCAGACTCTTTTTGCTCTCCCACGTGTCTGTTTTCCCGATTGCCGACACGTACCACAATACTTTTTCTTCCACTACGTGTCCAACTTTATTTTTCTTCCGATTGCCAACACGTACTCAGACTCTTTTCGCTCTCCCACGTGTCTGCTTCTACGGCTGCCGATACACCGATCACCGGGACGGTTCTCTGATTGCTTACAATACGGGTAGCAGGAGGGTATTAGGCCCTGCGACTAAGTGGAGCACTTAGCGAGAACGAGCAGCAGATCTGCGCACGAGAAACTCTTCGCGAAGCGAAGACGGTTTCGAGTCGCAGATCGTTTTGCCGCTAAGTTCGAGCTTACGTGCGGAACTATTCAGCAGGGGCTTAATACCCTCCTGCTACCCGTATGAAGAAATCAACCGGAGAACCGTCCCGGTGATTGGCTTGAAAAAATCAACCGCAGAACCGTCCCGGTGATCGGTTCGACAGCAGATGTAGTAGTGTGATCCTACATCTAGCGGTTGCATAAAAAGAACATTTGTTCTATCATATATACAAACATACGTTCCGAACGTAAGATCGCAAGAATCGCAAAGGAGGGCCCAAAATGAATGATTATCAGATAATAGCGGTGGATTTTGACGGTACGCTGAGCTTCGGTACCTGGCCCGATGTGGGAGAGCCGAACGCGCCTCTGATCGAATATCTGAAGAAGTGGCGCAGCTGCGGGAATAAGCTGATACTCTGGACCTGCCGTGCAGGGGATGCGCTGGATAAGGCAGTTGCGTGGTGTCATAAACACGAGCTGCAGTTTGATGCCATAAACGACAATCTTCCGGAGATTGTTGAAAAGTACGGCAACAATTCCCGGAAGATAACCTGTGATTATTATATAGATGACAGAGCCATTCTGCCTCTGCAGTTCAGCGCCTGATCATTTGAGTTTCTGTATGAAGCGTTCGAGACGTTCGATGGCAACCTTGAGATTCTCTATAGAGTAAGCATAGGAGATACGTAAGAAGCCTTCTCCGCAGTCTCCGAAAGCCGTGCCCGGTACTACCGCCACTTTCTCCTCCTGCAGGAATCTGGTGGCAAACTCATCGGAAGTCATGCCAAACTGTTTGATGCAGGGGAAGATGTAGAATGCGCCGAAGGGTTCGAAGCATTCAAGTCCCATATTCTTAAAGGCATCCACCAGGTAGCGTCTGCGCTGGTTGTATGCATTTCGCATCCTGTCGACGTCTTCA
>JAEEGL016609619.1_pt1 | contig 17336 bp, 14 predicted proteins | sample 9134231 | NCBI WGS metagenome assembly JAEEGL01 (sample SAMN16246548, study PRJNA631951) | gut metagenome | biome: gut microbiome; feature: rumen; material: fiber-attached | host: Bos | place: Iran: Karaj | collected 2018-10
AACACTTTATAATCGTATTTATTTTCTTCAAGTCTAGATTCTTTTTCCTGCTGAGTTTTATTTTTTCCAGTTTGTTTATATATTTCTAGAATTCTAATAATTCTTTTTTTATCGTTTGGACTTATTATTTTTATAGCTTCTTCATCAATAGATTTTGCCTCTTCATAAAGTTTTGCTAAGACTTCCTCAGTTTTGGCTTTCTCCATCACTTCATTTCTATAATTTTCATCAAATTCCATTTTTGGATAATTAATTGAATAAATTAAAGAATCTACATATAGTCCTGTTCCACCAACTATTATTGGTGTTTTACCTTTTGACAGTATTTCTTCTATTGCCTTTTCTGCATCTTCCTTAAAATTAGAAACACTATATCTTTCTTCTGGAGATACGAAATCTATTAAATAATGTTTTATTCCTTGCATTTCTTCGTTTGTAGCTTTTGCAGTACCAATATCCATATCCTTATAAATTTGCATTGAATCACAAGAAATAATTTCTCCATTTATTCTTTTAGCAAGTTCTATAGAAAGAGAAGTTTTTCCGCGAAGCTGTTGGTCCAACTATTACTATTACTTTTGGTTTCATTTTGTTTCCTTTTTAAAATTATTTTCTTGCAAATTTTCTTTCAATATCGTCTTTAGACATTTTAAGTGCAGTAGGTCTTCCGTGAGGACAAGAAAATGGATTGTCCAATTTTAAAAGTTCTGTCATTAAATTATCCACTTCTTTTTCGTCTAATTTCATATTTGCTTTTACAGAAGCTTTGCAAGCAATTGTTGCAATAAATTTATCTTCTTTTTCTTGTGTTGCAGTTACAGCAACAGAATCTATTTCATCTAAAATATTTAAGAACAATTCTTTTGTATTTAATTTTTCACACATACTTGGAACTTCAGTAAGTTTAATTGTATTATCACCAAATTCTTCAAAATTGAATCCAGCTTTTCTAAACATTTCAATATTTTCTTTTGCCAAATCCATTTCTTTATTTGTAACATTTACAATATCTGGCAATAATAATAACTGAGAATCTTTTGTATCTTCACTATAATAATTTGCTTTTATTTTTTCATAATTAATTCTTTCATGTGCAGCATGTTGATCTAAAATATACATTTCTTTATCTATTTCTATAATAATATATGTATCAAAAACAATTCCTATGAATTTATATTGCTTTTTTGGCACATAAGTTTCTTCTTTTTCAAAAACATTTAAATTCTCTGGATTTGGAAAATCAAATTCTTTTGAAACATTTAATTTTTGTTCTTCCTCTTCTTTTTGTTTTCTAATTTCAACAGTTTCTTTTCCAAATGTCTGCTTATACATATTTGTGAAATCTTCTTTATTTTCGTCTTTTTTCAAAGCATTTCTAACATCTACTGTATTTATTGGTTGGGTATTGTGAATATTCAATCCGTTTTTTAAAATAATATTTGAAACATCTTGTGATTGTAATATTTTAGAGCTATCCAATTCATTTGCTTCTTCTTCAGATTGAATTACTAAATTAGATACTGCTGTTTTTTGTAATTCTTCAGATTTTTCTTCCTCTTTTTCTACCAAAGATGAATTATTTATAACAGCTGTTTTTGCTTCCTCATTATCTTTAATAATATTGTTTAATATTTCTTCATCTGTTTGTTTTGGTATATCTGTTTGAACACCAATTTCTTTTAGTCCATTTCTAAATTCATATATTTCTCTTAGAGTATTATTTTCTAATTCTTCTGGAGTTTCTTCTTGCTCTTTTTTAAATTTATTTAATAATTTTGAAATTCCTGTTTTTTCTTCTTCTACTACAGTAGGAATTATATTTTCTGGTTCAACAGCTGACATTGATTTTGTTTCTTCTGGAATTATCGAAGTACTTGGCAGTTCTTCCTTTTCTTTTTCATCCTCTTTTTCTTCTTTTATAGCTCCACCTACAAGTTCAACATTTCCAAGTCCACTTTTTATTGCATGATAAATTGCTTCAAAGACTTTCTTTTCTTCTTGAAATCTCACTTCTAATTTTGCTGGGTGAACATTAACATCAACTTTAGCTGGATCCATTTCAATATTTAATATAACAACACCATATTTTCCAATTGGAATCATACCTTTATAAGCTTGTTCAGCAGCTGCTGTTAAACTTTTATCTTTTATATATCTTCCATTAACAAAATATAATTGATATGATCTGTTTGCTCTTGCAATTTCAGGTTTTCCAATTGCACCTGTCACTTTCATATCTTCATATTCATATTCAATTGGAACAATACCATTTGCAATATCTTTTCCATATATACTATAAATAATGTTTTTATAATCGCCACTTCCATTTGTTTGAATTATTGTTTTTCCATTATTAATAAGTTTTATAGCTATATCTGTATTTACTATTGCAATTCTTGTTACTACGTCTTCAATATATCCTGCTTCTGTAAAATCTCTTTTTAAGAACTTATATCTTACTGGTGTATTAAAAAACAAATTTTTAACTGTTATACTAGTTCCTTTTGGTGCTCCTACTTCAGATTCTTCTAGAACTTTTCCACCTTCAACTACTATTCTATGTCCAATTTCAGAATTTTCAGTTTTTGAAATCATCTCAACATTTGCAATTGCTGCAATACTGGCTAAAGCCTCACCTCTAAACCCCATTGTTTTTACTGTAATTAAATCATCAGCATTTCTTAATTTGCTTGTTGCATGTCTTTCAAAGCTCATTTCCATATCATCTTTTTCAATTCCGCATCCATCATCTGTTATTTTGATTAAAGAAATTCCACCATTTTTTATTTCTACAGTAATATTTTTTGCTCCTGCATCTATTGAGTTTTCTACCATTTCTTTAACAACAGATGCTGGTCTTTCAATTACTTCTCCTGCAGCTATTTTATTAATTGTTAGCTCATCTAGTATAACTATTTTTCCCATTTGATAATTCCCCTCATTTTCATAAACAATATTTTTTTTGATTATATCATTAATAATTATTTTTGTGTATATTTTTTGTTAAAAAAAATTATGATAATTGTAATATGTGTTAATAATTTATTTAAAATCTGTAGGGGTCGATGGCCTTAGGCGATCCGCTAATGTTTTATGGATTTTTAAGGGTCGCCGTGGACGGCGACCCCTACAACGTGTTAAATAGATTTAATGCGTTTATTATACAATATTACAATTTCTACTAATTACCATCGTAACATTTTTCTTTCTTTTGAATAATATATACCATACAAAAGATTAACATATTTAACTTTTTATAAAAAGGAGGTTTGACTTATGCCAGAGAATAGAGGCTGTGGATTTGGCTTTGGTGATGACTGCTGTTGGATTATTATTTTATTAATAATTTTATTCTGTTGCTGTGGAAATAATAACAACAGAGGCTGTTGTTAATCTACCAAAAAGGACGATTTTTAAAAAATCGTCCTTTAAAACTTATTTAATTTCTTTGTTTTACTGCTTCATATATTACTATTCCAGCAGATACTGAAGCATTAAGAGATGTTATTTCGCCTTTCATAGGAATTTTAACTAAAATATCTGAATTTTCTTTTACTAATTTACTCATTCCAAAGCCTTCACTTCCAACTATTATGGCTATTGGTCCTTTAAAATCTTGATTATAATAATATGTTTTTGCCGATCCATCTGTTCCTATTATCCAAAGTCCTTTATCTTTTAATTTTTGAATTGTATCGTTTAAATTTGTTACTCTAGCTATTTTCATATATGTTGTCGCTCCTGCAGATACTTTAACCACTGTACTATTTACTGTAGCTGTTCTTCTTTTTGGAATTATTATTCCATGCACTCCTGCTGTTTCTGCAGTTCTTATTATTGATCCCAAATTATGCGGATCTTCTATCCCATCTAAAATAATTATAAATGGATCTTCTTCTTTCTTTTCTGCATATTCTAATATATCTTCTACTTCTACATAATTAAATGGTGGAACTACTGCCACAACTCCTTGATTATTTTCTGCCATCAAATCCAATTTTGATTTTTCTGCTTCTACAACTATTACTTTATTTTCTTTGGCTCTTGCTATTATTTCATTTATTGAACCATGTTTTTCACCTTTTTCAACAAATATTTTGTTTATATCTTTATCAGATTTTAATAATTCTAGTACTGCATTTCTACCATAAACTATATCTTCATATTCTTTTTCTTCAGGATGAGCACTGCTTACCCCTACAGTTTTTTCTGTTCTCCTTTCACCTTTTCTTCTTTGCTCTCCAAATCTTCTCATTCTATATTCGCCTTGTTCGTCCATTTTATATGGTTTTCTACGTGCATCTTCTCTTCTATCTGAATTTGTTCTTCTTTCATTTTTCATTTCTTTTTCCTTATTAATTCTTGCTTGTCTATTTCTTTTATCTCTATAACTTTGTCTCATAACAAATCTCCTTTAATTTTCATCATCTAATTTTAATACTGATAAAAAGGCTTCTTGTGGTACTTCAACATTTCCAATTTGTCTCATTTTTTTCTTACCTTTTTTCTGTTTTTCTAATAATTTTTTCTTTCTTGTTATATCTCCACCATAGCATTTTGCCAAAACGTCTTTTCTCATTGCTGATATTGTTTCTCTTGCAATTATTTTTCCACCTACTACTGCTTGAACTGGTATTTCAAATAATTGTCTTGGTATTTCTTTTTTTAGTTTTTCTGCCATCTTTCTTCCTCTAGTATATGCTGAATCTTTATGTACTATGAAAGATAAAGCGTCTACCGGTTGATTATTTATATGAATATCTAGTTTTACAAGTTCTGCTCTTCTATATTCTTTAAATTCATAATCTACTGAAGCATATCCTTTTGTTCTTGATTTTATATTATCAAAAAAGTCATAAATAATTTCGTTTAATGGCATATCATATTCTAATGTAACCCTATTTTCATCTAAGTACTTCATATCTATATAAGTACCTCTTCTTGATTGGCATACCTCCATTACATTTCCGACATATTCTTTTGGAATCATTATTTCAACCTTCATAACAGGTTCTTCTATATATTTTATTTCAGTTGTTGGTGGTAATTCTGTTGGATTATATAATTCTATTACGTCTCCGCTTGTTTTATAAACTTTATAAATAACAGATGGAGATGTTGTAATCAAACCAATGTCAAATTCTCTTTCCAATCTTTCTATAATTATTTCCAAATGTAAAAGTCCTAAAAATCCGCATCTAAATCCAAAGCCTAAAGCTGCTGATGTTTCTGGATCATAATTTAGTGATGCATCATTTAGTTTTAATTTTTCTAATGCATCTTTTAGTGGTTCGTATTCACTTCCATCTAATGGATATATTCCACAATAAACCATTGAATTTGCTTTTTTGTATCCTGGTAATGCTTCTTTTGCAGGATTGTTTTTCAATGTTATTGTATCTCCAACATGTAAATCTGAAATTGTTTTAACACTTGCACAAATATACCCTACTTCTCCAGCTGAAAGTTCTTCTGCTGGAAAATACTCTCCCGCACCAAAATATCCAACTTCTGTTACAGTAAATTCTTTTCCTGTTGCCATAAATAATATCTCATCATTTACTTTTACTTTTCCATTCTTAATTCTTACATAGCTCAAAGCACCTTTATAGTTATCGTAATATGAATCAAATATTAAAGCTTGAAGCGGTGATTCTTCATCTCCTGATGGTGCTGGAATATCTGTAACTATTCTTTCTAATACTTCTTCTACATTTAATCCTGTTTTTGCTGAAATACATGGTGCATCCATTGCAGGTATTCCAATTATATCTTCTATTTCTTTTTTTACTTCTTCTGGTCTTGCCATTGGCAAATCTATTTTGTTTATTACAGGCAATATTTCTAAATTATCTTCTAATGCTAAATAAACATTTGCTAGTGTTTGTGCTTCTACTCCTTGAGTGCTATCTACAATTAGAATTGCTCCCTCGCATGCAGCCAAGCTTCTTGATACTTCATAATTAAAATCAACATGTCCTGGTGTGTCTATCAAATTAAATTCATAAGTATTTCCGTCTTTTGCTTTATAGTTCATTTTTACTGCTTGAGATTTTATTGTTATTCCTCTTTCTTTTTCTATGTCCATATTGTCTAGTACCTGTGATTCCATTTCTCTTTGTGAAAGAGTTCCTGTCATTTCTATTATTCTATCTGCTAATGTTGACTTTCCATGATCTATATGCGCTATTATACTAAAATTTCTAATATATTTTTGTTTGTCTTGCATTACTATTCCTTTCAAAGTTTTTTATATATTGCATTAAATATTTATTTTATAATTAGTTCTTCGGCTCCATGCATGTCCTTGAAAATTTAAGAAAAATCCATCAGCGCCCTCAGGAATGCTGAGATTCCCTAATGTATTTTTCAAATATTTTCTACGGACATTTCAGTCGCATCATCACATATTATAAAATAAATATTTAATAATAATCTATTTAAATTCTTATAAGATCAAATCTTAGAAAATCTGAACTTACTAATTTGAATTCTATTCCATCTATTATTCCTTCAATTCTTTCTTTATGAGAATCTGCATGTAAATGCCCATAGTAGCATTTTTTAACATTATATTTTTTCATAGTATCAATAAAATTAACATCTATATCGTTTCTTAAAAATGGTGGATAATGCATTAAAACTATTATTTCTTTATCTTGACCATATTTTTTTATTCCATCTTCTATTGATAATTTTAATCTTTCATTTTCCCTTCTTAAAAGTCTTATATTTTCTTCTGTATTGCTATTTATCCATCCCCTTACTCCTGCTATTATCTTGTCTTCAACCAAATAACTATTATTATATAAGAATTCTATATTTTCGAAATTATTTTCTTTTATAAAATTGTTCATTTTAGTTAGTGTTGACCACCAGTAATCGTGATTTCCTTTTAACAAAATTTTTCTTCCTGGTAAGCAATTTAAATATTCAAAATCTTTTTTAGAATCTTCTAAATAGGTTGCCCATGAAAAATCGCCTGGCAATAATACTGTATCTTCAGGCTTAACTTTTGCTATCCAATTTTCTTTTATTTTTTCTGCATGATTGTCCCAATTATTTCCAAATATGTTCATTGGCTTATTTATTGAGAAATACAAATGCAAATCTGCTATTACATATATTGCCATTACGTTTTCCTTTCTAAAATTTATAATTATATCGCTCCCGGCAGAATCTATATCATTCCTCTTCTCGGTTTCCCCACTGGCATTGTAACAGGCAAGCCTTAACAATGCTCAGCGGTCCCCACATCACCTCGAAATCGGAATGTATAGAAACCCGCCTCGCGCTACTCTACTATTTTTGTTTTAATAGTATAATTTTATCAATCCAAATTCGGTTTTTTGGGTCGCCGTGGACGTCGACTTCTACAATTTTAAATTTGGTATTGCATTTAATCTTAAATCTGCTCGTTTTCCTTTTATAAATTCATAATATCCTGCAGATGCTATCATTGCTGCATTATCTGTGCAAAGGCTTAATTCTGGATATAATACTTCAATTTTTTCTTCTTCTGCCAATTTATCAAATTCTTTTCTAATGTATGAATTTGCTGATACTCCTCCTGCTAGTACTAATTCTGTTTTCTTAGTATCTTTAATTGCTTTTCTAACATTTGTAACTAACATTTCTGTTGCAGTTTTTTCAAAACTTGCACATAAATCTGCTTTATTTAATTCAGGGTTTTTATGATTTAAGTTAATAATTGCTGTTTTTATTCCACTAAAACTAAAATCTAAATTATCCATTTGAGCTATTGGAAGGTCTATATTAGATTCTCCTTCTTTTGCCAATTTGTCTACTTTTGGTCCGCCAGGATATCCAAGTCCTACAACTCTTGCAACTTTATCAAATGCTTCTCCTATTGCATCATCTCTTGTTTTTCCTAATATTTCAAATTTATCATAGTCTTGAACATCAACTAAATAAGTATGTCCACCTGATATTATCAAACTCAAAAAAGGCGGCTTTAAATCTTTATGAGTTATATAATTTGCACTAATATGTCCCATAATATGATTTACTGGTACAAGAGGTTTTTTAGTTGCAAAACTAAGACCTTTTGCAAAAGACACTCCAACAAGAAGTGCTCCAACTAACCCAGGCCCATAAGTCACCGCAATTGCACTCACGTTTTCTAATGTAATTTTAGCTTCCATAAGTGCTTGTTTCATTATTTGATTTATTACTTCAGTATGACACCTTGAAGCAATTTCTGGAACAACTCCACCATACTGTTCATGTATTTTTATTTGAGAATTTATAACATTAGATAGAACTTCTCTACCATTTTTAACAATTGATACAGAAGTTTCATCACAACTTGTTTCAATTCCCATTATATAAATATCTTCCATCTATTTCTCCGTTTCATTTAAGTGAATAATCCTACAATTAATGTTATTACTTTTAATACTATAAAGTAAAATCCCATATCAATTAATTCTATTACTGGACTCACTATTTTTCCTAAAAGTCCAGTAATCCATAATACCATAAATGCCATTTCAAATATTTGAATTTTATCATCAATCCATCTTTTCGCATTATATGGTAAAAATAATCTAAATATTTTTGATCCATCTAATGGTGGAATAGGAATTAAATTAAATACTCCTAATCCAATATTAACTATACATGTATATGATACTATTGTAAATAACATCCCTGAGATACTGTTTACTGAATAAAACTGAGGTTTAACTGCAAAAAATATTGTCATTAAAACAGATATTATTGTAAAAATAAAAGCAATAAAAAAGTTCATAAGAGGACCTGCTAAAGCTACTATTGCTTCTGATTTTTCCATTGATTTTCCTCTTGTAAAATTTGTTGGATTTATTTGAACTGGCTTTCCCCAACCTATATGAGCAAATATTAATAATACAATACCAAATGGATCAATATGAGCTTTTGGGTCTAGTGTTAATCTCCCCTGCGCTCTTGGAGTAGTGTCTCCTAATTTATCTGCAGCATATGCATGTGCAAATTCATGAAATGTAATTGCTATTATAACTCCTGGAAGAGTTAAAAGAGTTATTAATAAATCCTCTTTTGTCAAACTAGATAGTGTTAATACAACTAATATAATTAGTACTAAATATAATGATCTTTTATCAAAACTAAATCCAAACATAAATAATCTCCTTTGCAAATTAAAACTTAAGTTCTTTAATTTTTTCTATGTCAACACCATATTTTTCTTTATAAATATCTTGGCAATTTAAAGTAGTAATTTTTTCTGCATTTAATTCTAAAACTTGTTCAACTATTTTTATTTCTTCAATCGAATTACCTTCCAATTCCAAAAAAGGTGGAATTAATGGCCATGAATCTATATCTATTTCAACATTGTTTAACATATATCTAATTCTTTTATTTTCTTGATATGCCTTTGGATTATATCCTAAAATATTTAATAATTGATTTGTTTCTTCAAAATTAGATACTTCGATTTCAAGTTCTTTTGTTCCATCAATATTGTTATTTTCAATATTTTTATATGTTAATGTAATTTCATCACCAGTATCTCTTAATCTAATCCACTCACTTTTTCTTTTAGGATTAAAATCGTATACATATCTTTTCTGATGCCATTGGCCTATTTTTGCTGCACCTACTTTTTCAAGTCTTTCAATTATTTTGTCTACATCAATTTCAAGAACTCTTTCTTCAATTTCTGTATGCATTCAAAATATCCCCTTTTTATCAAATATTATTTATCATACCATATAATATATTTTTTTTCAATTGTTTGAAAGTACTATTTGAGTATATTTTTTGACAGTTTTTATGAAGCATAATGTGCTCCGCTACAACTTTAAATTATAAAAAAAAATAAGGATTTAAAAATCCTTATTTTAAAACATATGCACTTCCCACAAGAAATGTCATTATTATTGACATTATATTAGCAACAATTATATAATTTCTTATTTTTTTACGCGACGTATCTAGCATAAATATTTTATATACTATAGTTTCCAAAACTAATCCTCCAATAAACCCTAAAATTGGTATAATAAAAATAATACTTGAAAATATGCTAGTTATAATTATTAACAATATGTTTTTTCCCTTTCTTTCTATGAAAAAAAATGATATTATCAATTTAGTAATAATTAAAACAGCTATAAGCTTTATAAGTAGTCGTGCATCTTCTTTCAATCTACTTGTATTAATTATTTTTTTTACCATCATGTTACTTGCATCTAATTCAACAGTATCAAAGTACCCATTTTTTTCAATTAACTCAGTCATTTTCGTTTCGTCTGTATCATTATTAATAATTACTACTCTAAATTTGCGAAGATTATAAAGTCTATGCATAATTATACTATAATCAAATTCACTGTTTTTGATTTTTTTACCAAATTCCGTTCCATTTTCATCGTAAACAAATAAATCATAATTTGTTGTAGGCATGTTCTTTAAAAGTATTCTTAAACAATTAGTTAATGATTCTTTTTCTTCAGAGTTTCCCAAAACATTGTATACTAAACCAAACATCAAAATAATGATGAAAAACATATATAATATTTTCATTGTTCTTTTTTCACTATCTGTATTCAATTAAATATCTCCTTTTTATTATTTTTTAATATCCTATAATTATAATAAAAAATTGTAGGGGTCGCTGTCCACAGCGACCCGTTTTTGTCTGATATCTTTATTTAAAGGTCTCAAGAATTATCGTTCTTCTCTATCATCATTATTTTTATTTCTTTTTTCAATAATTCTAAGTATTTCTTCAGCAATTTGTCTAGGATTTCTTCCGTTTTCATATATAATCATAGTTGCCAACTCTTTATTGCACGGACTGGTAATAAATTTTTTATTAGGCCTATAATCACCTGTTGAACGACTAGCTAATATTTGTAAAGATTTTTCTAAATCATGCGATGGTAATAATAAAACAACATTTTTAAATTTGCTCATTTGTTTCTTTACAAAATCGAATATTTCTTTATTGTCATAAACAGAGTGTCCACCACCAAAATCAACTACTCCGGGTATTCCTGCTTTTTCTGCCATTTCTATTTGTGTTTTTATCATATATGCATTGTATTCTTCTACGTTTCGAAACTTTTCCTTAAATCCTCTATCTCTGTCTCGATTTGCAACTTCATCTAGGCGCAATCTTTTTAAAGATGTCATTATTTCTATTTCATCTGCCACAGCAGTTTTTCCAGCGCCTGATGGACCTATTAATATTATACTGTCATTATATAATCTTTCATTTTCCATACACACCTCTATATTAACCTAAAGGTTTCATTGTTGGGAAGAATAATACATCTCTTATTGATTCAGAATTTGTAAGAAGCATTATTAATCTGTCTAATCCTATTCCCATTCCTCCTGTAGGTGGCAAACCAACTTCAAGCGCATTTACAAAATCTTCATCCATTCCTCCAGCTTCTTCGTCTCCTTTTTCTTTTGCTTCAACTTGCTTTAAAAATCTTTCATATTGATCTATTGGATCATTTAGTTCTGAATATGCATTTCCATATTCTCTTCCACCAATAAATAATTCAAATCTTTCAACTAATCTTGGATCATCTTTTCTTCTCTTTGTAAGTGGAGAAATTTCAACTGGATAATCCATAATAAATGTTGGCTGAATTAAAGTTTCTTCAACAAAAGTTTCAAAGAATTCATTTATTATATGTCCTCTTGTGTTTTTAATATCTTCATATTCAACGCCCTTTTCTTTTGCAATCTTTTGAGCCTCTTCATCTGTCTGAATAGTGTTGAAATCTACACCTGTTACTTCTTTAATAGCATCTATCATTGTTATTCTTTTCCAAGGTGGAGTTAAGTCTATATCTAAATCACCATATTTTATTTTAGTTGTTCCTAACACATTTTTAGCAACTGTAGATATTAATTCTTCAGAAATTGCCATCATATCGTTGTAATCTTCATAAGCTGAGTACCATTCCATATTAGTAAATTCTGGATTATGTTTTATATCCATTCCTTCATTTCTAAAGTTTTTACCAATTTCAAATACTTTATCAATTCCACCAACAACTAATCTTTTTAAATTTAATTCTGGTGCAATTCTTAAATACATTTCTAAATTTAATGTATTATGATGAGTGATAAATGGTCTAGCAGCATCTCCTGTTGCAACAGTTGTTAGATAAGGAGTTTCAACTTCCATATATCCTTTTTCATCCATAAATTTTCTTATTTCTTTTATTATTTTACTTCTTAAAACAAAAGTATCTTTAACTTCTGGATTTACTATTAAGTCAACATATCTTTGACGATATCTTAAATCCATATCTTTTAGTCCATGGAATTTTTCTGGTAAAGGTCTTAAAGATTTTGTAAGTAAAACTACTTCTTTTGCATGAACTGATATTTCTTCAGTTCTTGTTTTAAATACAAATCCTTTAATTCCTATTATATCTCCAATATCAAATGCTTTAAATGCTTTATATGATTCTTCTCCTAAATCGTTTATACTTACATAGCTTTGAATTTTTCCTGTTGAATCTTGAATTGTGCAAAAAGACGCTTTACCCATTATTCTTTTTGCCATTATTCTTCCTGCTATACTTACATCTTTTCCTTCAAATTCCTCATAATTATCTTTTATTTGTCCTGCAGTTTCAGTTCTATCATATTTTGTTATTTCATATGGATTTTTTCCTTCTGCTTGCAATTCCTTTAATTTATCTATTCTTACCTGCATTAACTTATTTATGTCTTGCTCTTCTAATTCATTTTCTTCTATTTCACTCATTATTTTTCTCTCCTTTTAAGTTTTTTATATTATACATCTTTTTTAAATTATTGTAAACCAATTATTTTTATTTATGTATCTTTTAAATTAGAATTGTAGGGGTCGGTCTTGACCGACCATTACGCCTTTTCAAATTATTTTTTTCTTCTTATTATCCAGTCTTTTTCTACTTTAGTAGGAATGTTTAATATTACTTTTTGTTCTGATTTTCCAGGATTTACTGTTTCTATTTCTTCTTCTGTTTCATCATCCCAAAGCTTATCTATTTTGAACACTAAAGGTTTGAGTCTTCCTGGTGTTAGTAATTCCAATTCATCTCCAACTGATAGTTTATTTCTTATCTCTATTAGAGTTTGTCCATTTTCTTTTTGAGATATTACTTTTCCTCCAAATTCGTATTCTGTATTATATTGATGTCCTTCGTAATCTTGAAAATCAGTATTGTTTCTATCCTCAAAATAAAATTCTGTTAATCCTCTAGTTTTTGTTTTTAGCAACTCTTTTAAATATTTTTCATAATCATATTCTTTTGGATTTTTCTTATAATCATCTATTGCTGTTCTATAAACATTTATTACACTTGCTAAATAGTATTCTGTTTTAAGTCTTCCCTCAATTTTTAAGCTATCTACTCCCATATCTATTATTTCAGGTAAGCTTTTAATTAAGCATAAGTCTTTTGAAGAAAAAATATAAGTTCCTTTATTATCACTTTCAACTGGCATTAGTTTTCCAGGATTATTTGTTTCTTCAACATAAACATTATAAGCCCATCTACAACTTTGAGCGCAATCTCCTAAATTTGCATTTCTTCCTGATAAATATTCACTTAAAAAACATCTTCCTGAATAACCAAAACATAAAGCGCCATGGATAAATATTTCTATTTCTAAATCTTCAGGTTTGTTTTTCATTATATCTTTAATCTGTTCTTTGTTTAGTTCTCTTCCTAAGACAATTCTTTTAGCTCCATTTTTATACCAAAAATTACAAGAATGATAACTTACAGTATTGGCTTGAGTACTAATATGTATTGGAATTTTAGGAGCAACTTCTCTTATCGTATCTACTACTCCACCATCAGAAACTATAACTCCATCTACTTCTATTTTTTCAAGTTCAATAGCTTGTTTTTTTATTTCTTCGTAAGCTTCATCCCATGCATAAATATTAATCGCAGCATAAACTTTTTTACCAATAGAATGTGCATATTTTACAGTTTTTATTAAATCATCATCAGTAGCTTCAGCTCTAGTTCTTAAAGATAATTTAGATGTTCCCATATAAACAGCATCTGCACCATAAAGAAATGCAATTTTAGCTTTTTCAAAAGAACCAGCAGGAGCTAATAACTCAACTTCTTTCATAGTTTTCCCTTTCAAATTTAATACAAAAATTATATCATTAATTCTAGTATTTATCAAGAAAACTTTCAGGGACACTTCCCAAAAAGCAATTTTTTTCCTTTTTTGAAACAGGTCTTTATATAGAAGTGTCCCCAAAATTGATATTTTTTCATTTTTGGGAAGTGTCCCCAAAAGCGTCCCCGAAAATGATAATTTTCTTTTAATTCTTCATAATCTATTATTCTTAATCCTAAGTCTTCTTCTTTCAATCTATCTTCTACATCTTTTGGAGAATTTTTATCTAGATTTACTATTGTTATATTTCTAAATTGATTTTTTCTTTTTATGTTGTATATTTCTCTAATAAAGTATTCTATATTTTCTTCTACATTTTTTAGAGTTATATATATTTTCATATTTTTATTTATTTTTTTATATGTATATTCATTTATTAAATCTCTAATTAAACTAAGAAGCCCATAAAAAAAAATAACCCACTCAAAAATTTCAAAAGCTAACATAAATATACCTCCTAGTATATTTTATGTTAGCTTAATTTTTTTGTGAATTATAAACTTCTTAAAATAGTAGCAAATAAAAATACTCCGCATACAGTTGCCAAACATAATACACCTGTTAAAGCAACCAATCCTATCATTGCTTTTTGGCTTGCTTCTTGTCTTTTAGGAGAAGCTTGCACCTCATCATTTTCAATAACTTTTTCCATTTTGTATCTTCCTTTCAAAATATCTTTTGTTAATTTCAAATTTATTATAAACATAATTATTATATAAGTCAAGAGATGAGTTTTTTAAGCTCATCTCTTGGTTTTCAATCTAATAATTTTATTTCATTTTCTTTTAGTGATTTTTGAACATCTATTACTCTTTGGTTTGATGAACCTCTCCATTTAAGTCTTGGATCATGTAATTCATCTGAATATCTTCCATCTACTAAAACATCGACATAATTCATTACTTCTTTATCTTTTAAACCTTCATCAAATTTAAATCCTGACCACATCCATATATTTTTTTCAGGATATTTTTCTTTAAATGCTTTAGCAAGCTTTGTTGTAGCTTCAATATTTCTTGGATGCATTGGCTCCCCACCCAAAATAGAAAGACCCTTAACTTGTTTTTTATCACATAATTCTAATACTTCATTTATTGTATTTTGAGTAAACTCTTTTCCTCCGTCAAAGTCCCAAGTCTCTTGATTAAAGCAATTTTTACAATGAAATTCACATCCTTGCATAAATACTGAAACTCTAATTCCAGGTCCATTTGAAATATCCATTTTTCTTACAACATTGTATCTCATTTTTGTAGTCTCCTTAAGTATTACATTTAAATATATTATATGATATGTAGGGGATGGTCTTGACCATCCCTGGGTCGATCAAGATCGACCCCTACGTTTTATGCGTTCTTGTTATCTATATGAAGAACTCTCTCCTTAATTTCTTGTGTTCTACCTTTGTTCCAGAAGTTTGTTCCAATATATCCACATGTACGTCTTGCAACATTTAATGTATTGTGATCTCTGTTTCCACAGCTTGGGCAATACCATTCTAGATTTTCATCTATTAGAATTTCTCCATCAAATCCACATTTTTGACAATAATCACTCTTTGTATTTAATTCAGCATACATAATATTATCATAAATGAATTTAATTACTTCCATAACAGCAGGAATATTATCACATAAATTAGCTGTTTCTACATAACTAATTGCTCCTCCCGGAGATAATTTTTGGAATTCAGATTCGATTGCTAATTTTTCAAAAGCATCAATCTCTTCAAATACAGGAATATGATAACTATTAGTAATATAATCTCTATCAGTAATACCCTTAATTAATCCAAATCTATCTCTTAAGCCTTTCGCAAACTTATATGTAGTAGATTCAATTGGTGTACCATATACAGAATAATCTATATCTTCATCTTCTTTCCACTTTTTACAAGCATCATTCATATGTTGCATTACTTCTAATCCAAAATCATGTCCTTTACCACCATCAGTATGAGAATGACCTGTCATATATTTAACACATTCATATAATCCAGCATAACCAAGAGAAATTGTAGAATATCCATGATGTAATAATTCATGAATAGATTCACCTTTATCAAGTCTTGCTAAAGCTCCATGTTGCCATAGAATTGGAGCAACATCACTTGTAGCTTTTGAAAGTCTCTTATGTCTAATTTTTAAAGCCCTATGACATAATTCAAGTCTTTCATCAAATATTTTCCAGAAGCATTCTTCATCTTTATCGCTAGATAATGCAATATCTACCAAGTTAATTGTAACAACACCTTGATTGAATCTACCATAATATTTACCTTTACCCTCAACATAATTCTTAGCTCTAGCAATATTTCCTAAACTAATAGATCTATCAGGAGTCAAGAATGAACGACAACCCATACAAGGATAACATTCACCCTCACCAAATTCATTTTTCTTCAATTCTTTCATTACTTTTTCAGATATGTAATCAGGAACCATTCTCTTAGCAGTACATTTAGCAGCAAGTTCAGTTAAATAATAATATTTTCCTTTAGGGTTAATATTATCTTCTTCAAGAACATAAAGAAGTTTAGGAAAAGCAGGAGTAATATATACACCTTTTTCATTTTTCATTCCTTCAATTCTTTGTTTTAGAACTTCCTCAATAATCATAGCAAGTTCTTCTTTATATTCAGAAGTTTCTCCTAAATACATATTAACACTCAAGAAAGGTGCTTGACCATTTGTTGTAGTCATTGAATTAATCTGGTATTGGAAAGTTTGAACACCATCAGTAATTTCTTTTTTCAAGTCTTCTTCAACAAACTTTTTAACTTGAGCAGCAGTTAATTTACGATTTTTATATTTTTCTTCATAGAACTCTTTAGAATTTCTAACAAAAGGAGCTAAATGAGTTAATGTTATAGTACAACCACCATATTGTGAAGAATTAACAGCAGTTATTAATTGTGTTGCAATTGTCATTGCAGTTAAAAATCTATGAGGTTTTTCAATCATTACACCATTTATATTAGTACCATTTTGTAACATATCATCTAAGTTTATTAAATCGCAATTATGTAATGCATTTTGTGCAAAATAATCTTCATCATGGAAATGAATTATACCATCATCATGATCTTGAACAATATCTTCAGGAAGTAAAAAACGTCTTGTTATATCTGTTGATGTAATACCTGCAAGATA
>JAEEGL010045934.1_pt1 | contig 17335 bp, 18 predicted proteins | sample 9134231 | NCBI WGS metagenome assembly JAEEGL01 (sample SAMN16246548, study PRJNA631951) | gut metagenome | biome: gut microbiome; feature: rumen; material: fiber-attached | host: Bos | place: Iran: Karaj | collected 2018-10
TGAGCTAGCGAGTCGTAAAAAAAATGGCTGCCTCGGCTAGATTCGAACTAGCGCATGCGAGAGTCAAAGTCTCGTGCCTTACCACTTGGCTACGAGGCAATCGTATGGTGGAGAGAGATGGATTCGAACCATCGAACCCGAAGGAACAGATTTACAGTCTGCCGCGTTTAGCCACTTCGCTACCTCTCCAAAAATGGTGCCGAAACCAGGACTTGAACCCGGAACCTACTGATTACAAGTCAGTTGCTCTACCAATTGAGCTATTTCGGCACTTATCAAAAATATGGTGGAGGATATAGGACTCGAACCTATGACCCCCTGCTTGTAAGGCAGGTGCTCTAACCAACTGAGCTAATCCTCCATTTTGTATACGTCACCTGTTTCGTTGACAATATACAATATAACATTTCAGCGATAATTTGTCAACAATAAAAAGCAAATTATTCCATTTTATTTTAAATTATCTATCTCTTTTATTTTAATAGAAATCCATTCTGGTAATTTGTTCTTTAGTGTTTCAAACCCATGAACTGTTTCAATAATCTTATCATCACTATCTTTTTTATAATCAATATCTTTTATTGATAATTTGACTTGATGACTTTTGTGATCAACACTTAACACTTTTGACCTTATAGTTTCTCCAACATATGCATAATCAGCTACATTCTTTACAAATTCATTTGACATTTCGGATATATGTATAAGGCCATTATATTCATCGTTGATACTCAAAAAAATTCCATATGGCTTTATGCCGGTTACTACACCGGTTACTATTTCATCCTTTTCAAAATTTGTCATTGATACACCCTCAGTGAGGATTATACCATTAAAATTTAATTTTAGCAAATGTTACTTTACTAAAAACAATTATAAATATATAATTATCTTGGTGATTGAAATGGATATAGAAAAAAGAATTATAGAAGAAATTGACAAACTAAGACCGTTTTTGCAAAACGATGGTGGAAATATCGAATATGTTAAATATGAAGATGGTAACGTTTATGTTCGTCTTACCGGAGCTTGTGCTGGCTGTTCAATGATTGATTACACTCTTAAAGAAGGAGTCGAAGAAATACTAACAAGCGAGATTCCTGAAGTAAAAAATGTTATTAAAGTAGAATAAAAAAAAATCCTATATTTAGGATTTTTTTTTATGCTCCTTTTCCTACTCCCTTTTCAACATTATTATATCTCATAAAGTCAAATGTTTCCGAATTCAATTCATATTTCAAAGAATTTAATAATTCTTTCTTTGATTGAACTTTTTTACCTTGTTTTGGATATAATCTTTTAACCATATTGTTCTTTCTATTTTCAGGAATTCTTATAGGTCTTGCTGAAGATACAACATTACAATATCTATCATTCAACGCTAATCTTTCAATTCCCAATTGTTCATCTGCTTCTAGTATGCTATTAGAAGTTTCATTTTGCTCTACTGGTGTTTCTTCTTCATGAACTTCTTCTTGTTTTTCTTCTACTGGTTGATCTTCTGTAACAGCTTGAACATCTTGAACTTCTGAAGTTGGTTCAATAGTTGGTTCAGTAGTATCTATTGTTATTTGTTCTTTTGTTACTACTTCAGGTGTTTCAACAACTTGTTCTTCTTGTTCAACTATAATGTCTTCTTCTTTTTTATTTTCTTTTTTTCCTTCTCCATATAAGTGACTTGAAAGGAATTCAATATTTCTTCTATTTAGTTTTATTGGTTTTGAAGCAGTTACTACATTATATCTTGTTGTATCATTATTTTCTATTGTTTCAGCATTCAAACTTTCAATAATGTATGGAACAAAAGGTGCTTTTTCAACAACTTCTTCTTGATTTTCTACTGTTTGTTCTTCATCATGCCAGACTTGCTCTAATGCACTATCTAATTCTTCGCTATTTTGCACAATATCTTGAATATCGTTAGCATTTTCACCATGTGTTTCTTGAATTTCTTCAATTGGTTCTTGTTGTTCAATAGTTTCTTCTGCTACTTCTTCTTGGCTTTCTCCAAAATGTTCTTGTTGTTCAGTAGTTTCTTCTACTACTTCTTCTTGGCTTTCTCCAAAATGTTCTTGTTGTTCAGTAGTTTCTTCTGCTACTTCTCCTTGAATTTCTTCAACTGGTTCTTGTTGTTCATATGTTTCTTTATTTTCTTGTTCTATAGTTGTTGCTTCCATTTCATCTTTTAACCAGCTAGCAATTCTATTTTCAAGTTCACTATGATCTCCATCATAGTTCATTACAGGATAATCATCTTTATTTTCAGTCCAGTTTTCTTCTGGAATTTCTTCTTCATGATGTTCTTCTTCAACAATTACTGGTTGTTGTGGAACAATTTGAATGCTTCCTAGCTTTTCTTGAGCTTCTTCAACCTGTTTACTTATAGCAAGTGATAATGCTATTTGAGCATTTTCAACTTGTTGCGATAAAGTTTTTGAAAGCTCTTGCTGAGCATTTTGAAGTTCTTCATTTGGAAGTGTCATTTCATTTTTGAAGTTTTCTATTTGATTGTTTACTACTCCCTTTAACTCCAATTGAGCATTTTGTATTTGAGTATTAACTGCTGCTGATAATTCTAATTGTGCTGTTCTTATTTGCTGATTAACTGCATCAGATAATATTAATTGTGCATCTTCTAATTGTTTATTTAACTCTGATATTATTTGTTTTTTATAAGCACGAGCTTCACTAATTCTTCTTAATTCTTCTTCGTAGTCTTCTTCATCTTCTTCAACTACTCTTGCTTTTTTCTTCTTTTTTGGTTTCTCTTTTTCTTCAGCTTCTTTACGTGTATTTTCTTTAGAAACAATTTCTCTTAATTGCTCTTCAAGTTCTTCTTTGCTTCTATTAGCTTCTTCAGCTTCTTTTTGTGCTTGAAGAAGTTTTTTATTAACTGCTGCTACTAAATCATTTTGAATTGTTTCAATTTTTGAATTAATTGTACTTACTAATTCACTTTGAGCTAAATCTAAATGTTTCTTTACTGCAGTAGCAATATCCATACTTCCTAAATCTGCTTCGATTTGAGATTCTTCTTGTTTAGCTTTTTTTGCTTTAGATGGAATATCTTCTTTATCCATTTCATCTAATCTCTTATTATGTTCTAAAAGCTCTTTTGCTTCTATTTCTGCATAACCTTTTATTTCATTGTTTAATTTTTCATCAGCAAGCGCATCAATTACTTCTTTTTCATCTATGATTAGTCTTCCATTATTATTTACATCTTGATGTTCAATATCAGTATCAGGTTCTGCATCTTTTTCTTCAGTATCTATATATGCTATTTCTTCTTTTTCTTTTTCTGTTGTTTCTGATTCTTCACTTTTGCTAGTTTCTTCCGTTGTTTCTTCACTTTCATCATCAGATTCTTCTAATTCTTTAGTAGGTTCAACTTGAGGTTCTTCTTCTTTTTCTTCAACTAAATCTCCAATAAATTTACTTGTTGAAGTTACTTTCTCATTTGGTTCTTCTAGCATTCCCATGAATTTTCCTGTGTTATTAGATTCTTCAGGAACTTCTTCATTAGCAAAATCCCCTAAGAATTTATTTGTACTTTCTACATTTTCTTCTTGTTGAGTACTTGTTTGTTCTACAGGTTCTTCTGACGTTTCTTCTCCAACAACAGATGCAAATTCACCTATAAATTTATTTTGACCTTTTTCTTCTTTGAAATCATTTATAAATTTATTATGTGGTTTTACAGTTTCTTCTTTATTTTCTTCTTCTAATCCATCAAACATATTTTGGAATTTTCCATCATGTTTACTTTCTAGATTATTTTCTTCTATAGCTGGTTCTTCTCCATTATAACCAGTTACTTCTTCTATATAATTTCTAAAATCAGATTTATCATCTTTCTTACTTGCAATTTGATCTGTTCCTACTACGCTTGACATCATTCCAAGAATATTCTTTTCTTTATCAACTAAGCCAGCGCTATAAGGTGTATCAACGCTATTTTTTAATTTTCTTACTTCTTTTAATTGATCTCCAATGTTACCAATTAATCTTCTTTGTTCTAATTCTTCTGCAGAAATAGTTTTCTTCTTTGGTTTTCTTGGCTTATTATCAGGTTTTGGTTCAACATGTTGTTCAACGGTTGTAGTTTCTTCAGTTGTTTTTTCTTCATTATCATCAAATAGTTTTTTCCAATTAGCCATTGGTTTTTCTTCACTATGTTCAGGTGTATTTTCAGCTATTTGAGGAACTGGTTGTTCAGCAAGTTGATTTTCAGCAACAGCGTTTTCAACAGGCTCAGTGGATTCAATTTGATTTTCTTCTACTAAATTAGTTTCATTAGACTCTTCTTGAACTTGTACATTTTCTGCTGTTGATGGCATATCAACTGGTTCATGATTTTCAACTGGTACTGTTTCAGTTTCATTTTGAACTTGTTGTTCTTCTTGGACTTCTTCTTGCGGTACTATATTACTGAAATCAGCAATTACTACTTGTTGCCCAGTTTGAGCTTCTTCTTGAACTACATTTGGTTCAACTTTTTGAACTTCTTCTGTTGAAGGTATTTCAACATCACTAGTTTCAGCTGATTGAGATTGTTCCGGTACATTTTCTTCCATTGTAGGTGTTCCCATTACCTGAGCATTATCAACTGGTACAGCCTCATTTTCTGGTGCCATTTGTGGAATCTCAGGTACTATTGGTATTTCAGGTACTATTGGAATTTCAGGAACAACTGGTTGTACTTGATTTGCCTGTTCTTGATTTACTGCAACTTCTTCAGTTGTTGCAATTTGCTGACCTTCTTTATTTAATTCTGCTAATTCTTTGCTAACATTTGTAAATGTTTCATTTCCTTCTTTTAATGATTTATAAATATCTGAATGTTCAAAGATGCTCATAAACCTTTCTGCATATGCTTTAGGTACACTTAATGCTTTTGGAACTAATCCATTAGGTCTTACATTAACTCCAAAATTAATTCCTAATGTACCAAAGTTTCCTTCTAATTTATTAACAACCATATTAGCTTTTTTCATCTTTTGAGAAGTTGCTAATATGTCTTTACTGTTTATTTCTTCATTAACTATTTCAGTACCATTAAATGGTTGAGCTTGAACACTTTCTTCTTGCTGTGGAACTTGTTGTTCTACTGGTGTAGTTGTTTCTTGTGGTTGTTGAGCAACTACTTCGCTTTGATCTGGTATTGGATTTGGTTCTACAGCTAATGGTATTGTTGGTGTTGAAGCTTGTTGTGCATCTTTAAGTGGTGCTAACGGTATTACTGGTGGAACTGCATTTGTAATACTTGGTGTTCCTCCTGCTAAAGGAACAATTGGTATTGTTGGTACTGCATTGTTAGTTAAAACTGGTGCAGTTGTTTCCACAGTTGCTACTTGTACTGGTTCAGTTACAGCTATTGGAGCACTTGTTTCTACTGGTGCTGGTGCTGCAGTTTCTACTGGTACAGGTCCTGCTGTTTCTATTGGTGCAGGTAAAGTAGTTTCTACTGGTACAGCAGTATTATTAACGTCATTTGTTGCAGTTGTTGGTAATACAGCTGGTTGATTATTTTCAGCAACTGGTGCACTACCTATTACAGGTGTGCTTGCATTAGCTTCCATTGTCGGCACTGTTGTAGCAGCCACATCAGCAGTTGTTGCAACAGCATTATTTTGTTGTACGGGATTATTATATCTTTCTACAGCTTTTATTACTGAACCGTTTTCAATATTCTTGCGCAATGAAAGCACTGTTGCTGGAGTAAACCTTAGTTTGCTAGGTAATTCTCCGCTTATACGTTCATTACCCTTACTACTAGCATGTACTTCAGTTAATTCCAAAACGTTGCTCATAGGGCTACCTCCATTTTATTTGTTATTCTACAGGTTTTGATAGTTCCTTTAGGACTCCTTTAATTCTTGTCCATTCTTCTTCACTATCAACGCTTCCTAGTCTAGGATCTCCCCCATCAGTTCTATCAACAGAAGCGACATAAATAGTTACATTTCCATTATCGTCCGTCTCGTTTTTTGTATATATTAAATATTCGGTATTAGTGTCCGTAAATTTAAAAGATAATAAAACTTCGACTTCATCAATTGATCCGTCTTCTAAAACAATCGACATCATCTTTTTTTCATCGTCCATAAATAGCCTCCTTATTCTTTATATCATAATTTTACCACATTTATGTTTCTTTTCAACACTTAATCTTCATTTTTTTGCTTTTTCTAGGACAAAATATTTACATCCATAAGAACAATAATTTTTTATATATTCATCAAGATAACTATACTTGTTAATTTTATTTGCTTTTTTATTATTATCATAATAAAAACCTTTCAGTCTTAGTTTTCCATAAGAATAATCTCCAAAAATGTAATCATATGGCTTAAAATAATCAGTAGCTAGAGATGTTACTGTTTCTAAATCGAATGATTCACTTTCGTCTTTTATTATGTCATATTGTTCATCTAATAATGTTATTCTTTTCATATTAATCACCAATTTTTATTATACCATATTTGGATTTTTTTTGGCCTTTTTTCCATAAAAAAAGTTATCTTTCGATAACTTAACTAAAGCTTACTCCAAGAAATTGAAGTATAAAATATACTACTACCATAACTATAATTATTAAAACTAGAGATATAAATATTATTTTAGGTATATTTCTTGATCCTTCATAATCTTTTTCATCTTCTTTTAAATCAGAATCTTTATCATTTTCTTGCTGTTCTTCTTTTTCATCAATCATATCATCTTTAGATAATTCAAGTGATTTAGAATAAAATGAATTTGTATTTGTTTCTTCTTCATTCGCTTTTTCTTCTGCTAATTCTTCAATTTGTGTTTCTGATAATTCATTTTCAAGTTTTATATCAATTGTTGTTGCCAACAATTCACTTAATAACTCTTTCTCTTCTTCATCTTGGATATCATCTACCATTGTTTTTGAAGTAATTGTATCTATTAATTCTTTCAATTCTTCATTATCTTCTTCAGTGAATCCTTTCTGATGTAAATACTTTTTATTTAAATTATTAAGTAAATTATAATCTTCTTCTTTTAAGCTTCTTTTTTCTTCTAATTCATCAATTTCTCTATTCTTTTTAGCTTCTTCTAATACTTTATTTATATCATAACTTTTTGGTTTTATTTCTTCTTTGTTTTCTACTTTTTCGCTTTTATCTTCATTGTCAATTAATTCTTTAAAGTTCTTTACTTTTTGGTAATCTCCTCTATTTAGATTATTCATATCTATTGAAGATAAATTTATTTCGTCATTATTATCATATGTAGGTATTTCATCATAGCCTATTTTGCTATTTATTTCATCATAAAGAATAGTGTTTTTAGAAACACGTGATTTAGAAACATTTTCTTTAGTTTCTTCTGTATACCTATCGCTTCTTTTTTCCATAGCATCAGCTCCTACACCAATATTTTAGCATAAAAAATAAGAAAAACAAGAATACAAAACACTTTGTGTGTAAATGGTTGTAAAAAAGTAATTGTAAACTTTCTTTTAGTATTGTATAATTTCTTATGAAAGGAAATAAATATGAAAGCAACAGTTAATAAAGATGCTTGTATAGGATGTGGAGCTTGTAATGCTGTTTGTCCAGAAGTTTTTGGATTTAACGATGATGAACAATATGCAGTTACATTAGTTGAAGAAGTTCCTGAAGACAAAAAAGAAACTGCTAAAGAAGCTAGTGAAGGATGTCCAACATCTGCTATAAGTGTTGAATAATAAAAATAGTATTCAAATGAATACTATTTTTCTTTGTAATAAAGCTCTATATCTTGTCCATTTTTTATAAGTGTTAATTTATCATTTTCTATTTTTACTGAATATTTTAATTCAGTATTATCATAAACATCTTCATTCTTTGTAAAAATATATGATTCCTCTCCAATTGTTATTTTTAATGTATTTTTTTCTTCTTCATTTATTGATAAATAATTATTTTCAGATTTATATACTCCTGTATATATTTTTTTTATATTTTTAGAAGTTAAATAATCATCGTATTTTTCAAAGCCATAAAAAGATCCTATCCCCACTAGTATTAATCCAATTATAAGAATAACAATACCCTTTTTATTATTCATGTTATTCTCCTTTTTTATTTGCTAAAGCATATAAAGTGGTTACTTCTTTATGATTAAGTTTTCTATACTCTCCTGATTTTAATCCAGTTAAATCTAAAAAGGCAACTCTTTCTCTCTTTAGTTTTAATACTTCATGTCCTACACTTTCAAACATTCTTTTTACTTGATGATTTTTTCCTTCATGAATAGTTATTTCTACAATAGATGTGTTAGTGCTTTCATCTGTTTTTCTTACTTTTACTCTTGCTCTTTTTGTTTTAATATTATCTATCATTACTCCAGTTTTTAAAGTCATCATTTCTTTTGGAGAAAGCATTCCATCTATTTTTGCTATGTAACACTTATCTATTTCATTTTTTGGATGCATTAGTAAATTTGCAAATTCACCATCGTTAGTAAGTATTAAAGCGCCAGTTGTGTCATAGTCTAACCTTCCTACTGGATAGATTCTTCTATTATCTTTAATTAAATCTATTACTGTTTTTCTTCCTTTATCATCACTAACTGCACAAATTACTTCACGTGGTTTATTAAGTAAATAATAAACTTTATCTTCTTTATTAATTTTAACTCCATTGACTTCTATATCATCAGTTTCTTTGACTTTTGTACCTAAAGTTATTACTTTTTCACCATTTACTGTAACTTTTCCATTTAATATTAACTCTTCTGCTTTTCTTCTTGATGTTATTCCGCTATTAGCAATTACCTTTTGTAAACGTTCCATAATCAATCACCTATCAAAAATTATATCAAAATAATTATAAAAAGAGAATTAGTTTTGTTGTTATTTATGCATAATATGCACTACTTAATCTATCTGCAGTAATTGCAGTATCATAACTTCCATTTCCTACAATATGAGCATTAAATCCGTATGCTTTATTTCCTGTATGAACTATTACATTATATTTTTGTCCATTAATAGTTGTATGTCCTACTACCATTCCTGTATGCCAATTATCTGGTGTTTTTTTAGTAAATACTGTACCTACATCACATATTGAAGTTCCATCGTATCCACCACTTATTGCTCTTAAACCATATCCTAAACCTAATGCTTGTAAGCCACCTTGTCTTTCTCCAGAGAAAATGATTCCTTGGCACATTGCCCAGTTAACTGCACCTATACAGTCAGCACCATCTAATACTCCACTAATACCTTTTTGTGTTGGTTTAGCAGAGCCATTATATGTTGGATTAAATATTCCACCAGATAGAGTCATCATTGAAGTTGTTGCATAATCTGCTACTGTTTGGCAGTTATTTGCAACATAAGAATCTTGTAATACTGTATCCATAACTTGTTGGATTTGTCCTTTATAACTTCCACTTAAGGATTGATATCTACCATTTGTATAAATAACCATTGAACAATTATCTTGTGTGTCTATAAAGCTTCTTACTGATGATGGAATTCTTCCAGCTGCTTTTTCTCTTAGGAATGTTATTGCTCCTGCTGCTATTTGATTTCCACTATTAGCATAAGATTGTAATTTATCTAAGTCATATCTTATTAAATATTTTTCATCTAGATTAATTACCGTTTTATTCCATGGATCATACGGAGATGGAACATTATAGATTGAATTTTCAAATTCGAAGTATTCTAGATTATTAGATACCATATAATTTTTAATAACATCTCCATCTATTTCAATACTTCTACCATTTGTATTTCCACTTGTTCCAAAAATAGTATTTCCAGGAATAGAAATTCCTGAACTACTATCAAAGTTCAGTAGCCCTCCATATTTTTCTTTTATTTTTTTAAACCGTGCATCTATTTCATTTTGTAATTCTTCTATTTTTTTATCTATTTTAGCTATTTCTTCTTTTAATTTAGTTATTTCATTTTTTATTTTTGTATATTCTTCATTTGTTTTTGTAGTTTTATTGCCATCTTTATCTGTTGTTTCAATTGTTTCTTGCATTCCACTTAGTTTTTCTTCTTTTTCGGCAACTTCATCTTCTTTATCTTTCTTTTCTGTAAACTCTATTAGCAAATCTTTAACATTTGTATTTAAAGCATCTACTTCAAGGGCTGATACTTGCGTTTTATCTAGGTTTTTTTCTAAAGTATCTAATGCTTTTGTTAAATTATTTAAATATACTATTGAAGCATCTGTAGCATGTCCTTGAGCATTTTGAGCATCAGACCAAGTTTTTACTGTAATATTTGCTGTATTAATAGCATTTTGTGCCTTAGTAATTGTTCCTTGGCATTCAGCTAAAGTCTTTTTGGTTGTAGCAGTAGAACCTAATTTATCACTAAATGCTTGAGTATCTGCTCCTGTTTTAGTAACAGTATTGGTATCTGTCGGTTGATTTGTATTGTAATTTTTACCTGATCTAGTAAAAGAAGTTCCACCAGAGTATCCACCACCAGAATAACCTCCTCCTGAAGTTCCACCGGAAGTTGTTGTATCTCCAATTGAATCTATTGATAAGCCTTTAGATTTTAAATCTACAAGTTGGTTATATAAAGCACTTGACATTACATATTGAATGTCTGATGCTTTTAAAAGTTCAAACTGAGTGGCCTCACCATTCAAAGTAAATAAAGTATATCTAATCTCATTATTTTCAGCTAATTTAATTGCTTTAGCAATATAATATTTGCCATTATATGAGACTATATCTCCATCATTTATACTACCATTTTGAGAACCTATTTTACTTAAATAATCATTAATATCTTGTTCTGTGATTTCAACTTTTTTATTTGTTTCATTAATCACGCGTATCACTCCTAACTATTAACGTCTAAAGAGTTTTCATTATCGCTAATATTACTATTAATTTGTTTTTCTCCCTCATTATAGTTACTGCTTGTTTCTTGTAAGAAGTTAGCATATGTATTTATTCCTTTATTAACTTTCGGAAAATATTTTTTTAATTCTAAATATCTATTATAGAATCCTTCATTAGTGTCACCTTTCCAGATATCACTATCATGAATAGTAGACATTATATCATCAACATTTTTAAATATATCTTCTATTCTTTTTCCTATAGTCTCTAATTCAGCTGCACATTCATTTAAAGATTCACTGTTGATCTTTATGTTTAAGTTCTTCGTCTCCAAATCTAGCACCTGCCTCTTCTATTTCTTTTTTCCATCTTAAGTCTCTTGTTTCATATGCATTTTCAGCATATTTAATAAAGTTGGAAAACTCATCTATACTTCCAGATAATTGCTTTATATTTTTGAAATAAGCTTCTGCTTTACCTGTAAATATTTCACTATCAGTTCCAACCCATGATGTCTTTACTTTTTCTAAAACTGCCAATAAGTTATCTACTTCACTATTAAGATTTTCTCCTTCTTTTTTTAGTTTAGTTCCAGCATCCAAAAGTTCTTTATAATTAGCTTTTATTATCATCTTTATCACCTATTGATTCTAGTTTAATTCTTGTTGCAATTAAATAGTCTTCGAGCTCTTTTTCATCTACTTCTATATCTTTATTTATATTTTTTAATTTATTATTTTTTGTTTCTACATAGTCATTTAAAGTAATTTCATTTAAATTAGTATCTTTTAATTCTGAAAGATGTTCGCTACTGATATCATAGTTATCTTCTAGACTATTTTCGACTTGTTTTTCTTCTTTTAATAAATATATGTTTTCTTTATTAATAGAGTAACTATCATCAATATTTCTTTCTTTTGTTTCATTATTAACATTTATTTTATTTCCATTATCTTTTTTCAAAACTATTTTTTCAGTTGTTATAGAAAATCCTGTATTATCGGCATCAAAATCTTTTGGTAAGACAATATTTTCTACTTCTTTAGTTAATCTTTTCTCAAGTTCAACAATAGCATTTGAATTGTTAGTAGTAATATTTTTAAAATCCGTTAATCCATCTTTAATTGCTACTATTTGAGAATCAATCATTTCTATTCCATTACCATAGATACCACTTTCAGAAATAGGTTTCATGTTATTTAAATAGCCATCTTCCATTCCACTTACTTCTCCAATATTTTTTGATACCAAAGATAACATGTCAGTCATTCTATTTTCATCATAATAAAACATATATTCCTCCATATTATTCTATATTTAATTTTATCATATAAAAAGAATTAAAAAAATAATTAATTAACTATTTTTATAATAAAAAAAGTATTCATTCGAATACTATTTTTTATAATTTACCATTTTTTCTACAACATTTTTTATAGTTGTTTCAGAGAAAGGCTTAGCAAGAACATCTACTATAGGATAATTAAAAGCTTTCATTATTGTTGTTTTAGAATCATCTCCTGTTATTATTGTTACAGGAATATGTTCAAAAATATTATTATCTCTAAAGAAGTCCAATACTTCAAAACCATTTACTTTTGGCATATTTATATCTAGTAAGACTCCTTTAATATTTTCTTGTTCTTGTTTTACTGCTTCTATTGCTTTTTCTCCATCATCAACTGCTATTATTGCATATTCACTTGGAAATAATTTTTGAACAAAATTTCTAATGATATTGGAGTCATCCACTAAAAGAATCTTTTTTGTGCTCTCTTTATTTTCTTCTGTAGTTTCTTCCTTATTCTCGCTACCTTCCATGTACTCTCTTACTACAGATAGAACTCTATTTAATTCAGTCATTAAAATATTATAATTTGCATTAACATATTCTGAATTATTTTCTTTACTTGCAACTTCATGATTGTATGCTAAATCTGCAAGATTAGTAAATCCTAAATATTTTGAATCACTTTTTAGTGAATGAACTAATATAGCATAATTAGGCATATCGTTTTCTGCTCTATATTTTTCTATATCAGATATTTTATTATCGATTTCACTTAAAAAGTCTTCAAGTGTTTCATTATATGTTTCTATATCTCCTAGTAATTCAAGTGATGCGTTAACATTTATTTTAGCTTTTGTTAAAATATCAACATCCATTTTATCACCTTATTTCAATAATTTAACATCTTCATTTTTTGTTTCAATTTGTTCTTTAATAACAACCGCTTCTGATACTTGTTTAGATTCATTATAATAGTTTCTTCCTAATATAAATCCAACTATTTCAACAATACCATATAAAGTTATTAAGATTCCAACCATAACTAATGAGTCTATCCATAATGAAAGTGCTACTAATAAAACAGCTATTCCAATTATTACTAAGGCATTAATAAAATATGGTTTTTTACTGCTCTTAACTTTAAATGCTGATACTGTTCTATTTATTCCTACATAGAATAAATAAATTGCAAAGACAATACTTAAGAATTTAACAACATTTTCAAATGATATAACAACCCAAAGTATAATTGCCATTCCTAGAATAATAAACATTCCACCACTAAGTATTTCTTTTTTGTTACCATCTGTTGTTTTGTAATAGATTAGTAATTTAAATACTCCTAATAAAGTAATAAATCCACCAAAAATCAACATTACTATCTTCAACATATTTTCAGGATTTGTTATTAAAAAGATTCCAAAAACTAAGAATATAATTGCAGCAAATATAGATTCCCCCATCTCGTATGTTTTGATTTCTATTTTCTTTTTCATATATCCTCCTAAATCTAAATTTATTATATATTAATTATACTAAAAAGTATATTAATTTTTCAAAAACTCTAATCTTTCTGAAAGGCCTACTACATGATCTACAGGAACAGCAAAAAGTATTCCTCTTCCTTCTTGTGAAAGCCCTACTTCTTTAGTTATTTCTTCCATTACTTTTCGTTTTTCTTCTTTAGGTGTAATGATAAGTACTACATCTTTTTCTGGTTCAATTGTTATTCCTAAAAATTTAGTTGCTTCTTTTGAGCCAAGTCCTATCCCGTTTATTAAAGTTCCTCCACCTGCTCCTACTCTTTTTGCAGCATCCATTGCAACTGAAGCATATCCTTCGGAAGCAATTAGCACTATTAATTCATATTCTTTTTCATTAATCATAGAGTATTCCTCCTTAATATTTTTGGTATCTTGATAAATATTTGATAAATATCTACTTGCACTTGTAATTGATGTTGAAAAGCATATTCCATTACCAGGTTTATATAATTCAAGTTTATAATGTAAATCATACATTATCTTTGTTTCTAAAGTGCATGGTATAACTGTTAATACAACACTTTTTTTGACTTCATCTAATCCAAAATAAGATAGTAATGAACTAGATGCAGTTCCTTTACCATTAATCGAGCATGAATAAGATATTTTATGTCTTTTGAATAGTTTTAATACTCTATCTATTCGATCTTTATCAGCAATAGTAACTAATAATTTAGTTTTTACATATTCATCCATAAGCCCTCCTAGTAATCAATTATTTCTTCATTAAATTTAGTATCATTGTATAATTCAAGTTTCTTAGTTCTGTACTTATATATTAGCCCAACTATTTGTATTGTAATAAGCGGAATTGTTGCAACCATTGCTATTAATCCAAATGAATCTATTAGGACATTTCTTCCAAGATGTTCTGCTACTCCTATTGCAAAAGGAAGTAAAAAAGTTGCTGTCATAGTTCCACTTGCTACTCCACCAGAGTCAAAAGCAATAGAGGTAAATATTTTAGGAACAAATAAGCTTATTATAAGTGCTATTAAATATCCTGGTATTATAAACCACCATATTGAAATATCATATATTATTCTTAAAATTGATAAACCAGTTGCTAATGAAATAGCAATAGAAAGTGATACATTTAATAATTGTCTTTTTATATTACCATTTGTTATTTCTTCAATTTGAAGAGTTAATACGCCAATTGCTGGTTCACTTGCAACAACGCAGTACCCTATTGCCATAGCAACTGGTACTAATAATAGTTCATATGTTGCAATTGATTTTCCTATTAAGTATCCCATAGGCATAAATCCTATGTTAACACCTGTTAAAAATATTGAAAGGCCGACATAAGTGTATATTAATCCAGCAAATATTCTTATAAGTTCTTGTTTAGATAGTTTTAAAAATAAAATATTATATCCAATAAAGAATAAAACTATAGGAAAAAGTGATAGTAAAACTTCAGAAAAGTATTTAGGTAATGCATCAATTATGCCTTGTATAACACTTGCAAAATCATTAAAATGAGTTATTACATATGGTGTATAGCTTGATTCAGCTTTGAATAGTATTGATAGTATTAATACAATAATAATTGGCCCAATAGAACAAAACGATATCATTCCAAAAGAATCTTCTTTTTTGCTCTTATCACCTCTTGTGAATGATAACCCCACTCCAAGTGCTACAATAAATGGAACACTTAATGGACCAGTTGTTACTCCTCCAGAATCAAAAGCTAACGGAACAAATTCACTTGGTGCAAAAAATGCTAATATAAACATGATCAGGCAAAATATTGCCAGTAATAAATTAAAACTCACTTGAAATAACATTCTAAGTGTTGAAAATAATAAGAAGGCTCCTACTCCAATACCTACTGATAGTATTAATGTTTCACTTGATATTGAAGAAACTTGTGATGCTAACACCCTTAAATCAGGTTCAGCAATAGTTATTATAAAACCTATAATAAAGCTAAATAATAGTATTAATGGTACATTTCTCTTTCTAGTTAAATGATTACCTATTTTGCTACCTATTTCTACCATAGATGTATTTGCACCGATATTAAATAAAGTCATACCAATTGCTAATAGCAATGAACATATTAAAAAGGTTGGAATAGTATTTATAACTGAGTTATTTGATAATAAGATGCTTAAAATAAGAACAATTGTAGTAATAGGTGCAATTGATTTAACAGATGTTATAAATTGTTCTAAAAATAACTTCTTCATACTATCCCTCTATTATCATAATGATTATAACACAAAATAAAAGAAGATAAAATATCTTCTATTTACTTTCTAATAATCACAACTTCCTGGAGTTCTTGGGAATGGTATAACATCTCTTATGTTTTCTACTCCTGTTAGATATATAAGAAGTCTTTCAAATCCCATTCCAAATCCTGAATGGTAACATCCTCCATATTTTCTTAGGTTAACAAACCAATCAACTACATCTAAATCTACTCCCATGCTTTTAGCACGTTTAACAATTTTATCGTAGTCATCTTCCCTTTGAGAACCTCCCATTAATTCTCCTGCTCCTGGTACTTCAAGATCTACTGCTGCAACTGTCTTGCCATCTTCGTTTTCTTTCATATACCAAGCTTTGATATCTTTTGGCCAATCAGTGATAAATACTGGTCCATTAAAATATTCAGTTATATATTTTTCATGTTCTTTAGCAATATCATCATCATAATCAGGATTAAATTCCCATTTAATATCTGCTTTCTTTAGAATATCTATTGCATCATGATGAGATATTCTTGTAAATTTAGAATTAATAAGCTTAGTTAATTTCTCTTTCAATCCTTGTTCTACCCATTTGTCTAAGAAATCTATTTCTGTTTCACATTTATCAAGAACAAATTTAACAACAAACTTAAGCATATCTTCTTCTATATCCATAAGTCCATTTAAGTCACAAAAAGCTATTTCTGGTTCTATCATCCAAAACTCATTAGCATGTGTTTTAGTATTTGACTTTTCAGTTCTAAATGTTGGTCCAAAAGTATAAATCTTTTTGAATGACATTGCATACGCTTCACCATGTAATTGTCCTGTTCCAGTGATAAATGATAGTTTTCCAAATAAGTCTTTAGACATATCTACTTTTCCATCTTCTGTTTTTGGTAAATTATCAAAATCAAGTGTTGTAACTTTAAACATTTGATTAGATCCTTCACAGTCAGCTGTTGTTATTAATGGTGTATGTACATATACATAGTTATGACTTTGAAAGTATTCATGAATTGCTTCTGCGGCAATGCTTCTTACTCTAAAAACTGCTTGATACTTGTTTGTTCTAGCTCTTAAGTAAGCTTGTTCTCTTAAGAATTCATCAGAATGTCTTTTAGGTTGCATTGGATAATCTTCTGGGGAATCACCCTCAAGTTTAATACTTTTTACTTTTACATCAAAAGCTTGTCCTTTTCCTTCTGATTTAATTACTGTTCCTGTTACAGTTATTGCACATCCTACACGATATTTTTGAATTTCATCAAATTCTTTTAATTTGTCATCATAAACAAGTTGAACATGTTCAAAGCAAGTACCATCAGAAAAATCGATAAATCCAAATTCTTTTTGTTTTCTATGGTTTCTTATCCATCCTTGCAATACAACTTCTTTATCCATATATTTTTTTACATCTTTTATTAGTTCTACTACATCCATATTATTACCTCCTTAAA
>JAEEGL010499900.1_pt1 | contig 17335 bp, 14 predicted proteins | sample 9134231 | NCBI WGS metagenome assembly JAEEGL01 (sample SAMN16246548, study PRJNA631951) | gut metagenome | biome: gut microbiome; feature: rumen; material: fiber-attached | host: Bos | place: Iran: Karaj | collected 2018-10
AAAAAAATGAAAAAATTTTGCATTTTTTGTTGACAAAACCACCTTAAATAAGTATTATAAAAATCACCAATTCGGAATTAGGCGAATTGGTCGCTAGTATCACACTAGCCAACCCCTTTTTATTCTTTTTGGAGGCTGCCCTCAGGGGGTGCAGCCTCTTGGATAGATAACTAAGAAGATTGAGCCGAATCAATCTTCTTTTTTATTTTTTCAAAAAAATGATATAATTAAATTGGTGATAATATGAAAGTAATTTTATGTGTATTTATAGGTGTTTTATTAGCTTGTTTAGTTCTCTTTCTAGTAATAAGATACAAACTAAAGAGAGCCTTAGGCCCTCAATATGATGATTTAAAAAATGCTTTAAGTGAAATTCCTAAATTAGCTAAACAAGAATACTCTTCAATTAAAAGTATTGGAGGCATGACTAATATAATTAAACCTAAAATACTAAATGATTTTAAAGATTTTAATATTAATACTCTATTTAATTCAGTAGAAAAAGATATAACTAAATATCTAAATGTAATAGAGAAAAAAGATACATCTTTAATTGACAAAGATCTAATCTATTTAAAAACTGAATTATCTGATATTATCGATAATTATAATGAAGAAGAAATATTTGAAAAGTTCTCAGATATTGAATTTCATAAACATAGTTTAAAAGATTATGTTAAATCAAATGGAACAGCTACTATCACAGTTTCTTCATCAGTTTCTTATTATTATGATACTAATAAAAAAGATGTTGATCACTATAGTGATGTTAAAAAAGGAACTAAATACATAACTGAATATGTTTATGTATATGATGAAACTAAATTTGATGAGAAAGCCGTTAACTTTTCTCTTCATTGCCCTAACTGTGGTGCTCCAATAAAATCGTTATCTTCTGATTGTGCATATTGTGGAATTGAAATTAAACCAATCAATATGAGATGTTGGAAAGTTAATAAAATATATGAAATAAAATAAAAACAAAGAATTATCTTTGTTTTTTTAATATCTTACCTACTTCTTCTTTATGTTTAGGAAGTAGTCCTTCTTCATCTGGATTTCTTGAATAATAAACTGTTGTGACTAGATGATCTCTAACTTTATCTAAATCAGATTTATCCCAATGAAAAATATTTTTCGCATCATCATCATCTATTACACAATAATGTTCTATTTCAGGATGAGACCATAAATATAATAATATTTCATCTTCTTTCCACATAGAAATATGTGAATCATCATAGTCTTTTTCAACATTAGGAGTCCTTCCAATACATTCAATTCCATACTTAATAAACAAATCAAAGATATCTTGAACCCATTCACTATAAATCTCCATAGTATTCTCATCTATAGCGTCTTTAGCACTAGCTTCAATTACTACCTTACAATCATATTCCCTACAGATATCTCCAAGTATTTTTACTCTTTCTTCAATATCATCCATTGAATCAGAATGACCAGTATCAAGTACTCCATCAAAATCCAAAAATATTACATTCATATTACACCTATTTTATAAATATATTAATAAAATTAAAAATAACCATAATAATAGATAAACCAGTAATAATATAAAATCTTTGTATTAAAGATTCTTTAACTTTTTCAGTTAAATTTTTTTTATTCTTACGAAAAGTAATCATTGTTTCTATAACAATTCCTAATAAACATAATACTAAAAATAATTCTATCATTTGCATTATACTCATATTATCACTCCTAATACTATTATAACAAAAAAAAGATGTCATTTAGACATCTTTTATTCTTTTTCTTCTCCTTTAACTAATGATTCATAGTATTCAAATCTTCCTTTAGCATTATTTTCATTTGTTTCGAACATTTCGTCACTCTTCTTATTAATCTTAGTTAAAGTTAAGTATCTATTTTCTCCTAATAAGAATTCTTTATATTTAGAGAAATCAGCTTTAGAATCAGTACTAAATTCTTTTGTTACTGGATTATAGTGGAATAATGGGAAATAACCAGATTCAGTAGCATTTTTTTCTTCACTGATTGATGATTTCATTCCTTTGATTATTCCTTGTGCTATACATGGACAGTAAGCAATTATAATACTTGGTCCATTATAAGCCTCCGCTTCTTTTAACACTTTTATTGCATGATTTGGATTAGCTCCAAGTGATATAGTACCAACATAAACATGTGAATAATTAAGTGCCATTCTAGCTAAATCTTTCTTTTGTGATAGTTTACCAGTAGAAGCAAATTTAGCTATAGCTCCAACACGAGTTGACTTAGATGATTGTCCACCAGTATTTGAATATACTTCAGTATCTAAAACTAAAATATTAACATTTTCACTATTAGATAAAACATGATCTATTCCATTATATCCAATATCGTATGCCCATCCGTCTCCTCCAATCATCCAGAAACTACGAGGTGCGATATAGTCTTTTAATTCTTTTAATCCTTCTATCTTAGTCTCATCAATTACTTCAAGTAATGCATTCGCAGTATCTTCAGTAATATCATTAACATAGTCTTTATAAATAGCTTTTTCACTCTTACGAACTTTATCCATATTATCTGAAATTAATGCTTTAATTCTATCTTTATAAGCATTATCAGCTATCTTCATACCATAACCATATTCAGCATTATCTTCAAATAAAGAGTTTGCCCATGGTAGATTATATGGCATAGATGGAACGCTTGCTCCATAGATAGATGAACATCCAGTTGCATTCGCAACTACCATATTCTTTCCAAATAATTGAGTAACTAATTTAATATATGGAGTCTCTCCACATCCAGCACAAGCCCCACTATATTGGAACTTAGGTCTTACAAATTGACTTCCTTTAACTGTGTTAGTACTCATTACATTTTCTTTATCACTAACTTCATCATATAAGTAATTAGCTTCTTCTCTCTTCTTATCTTCAATTAATTCTTTTTTCATCTTCATAACTAAAGCTTTAGCTCCTGCTTTACCAGGACATACTTCAGCACAAGATCCACAACCAGTACAATCAGCTAAACTTATACCAATTATAAATTTATATATATTATCACCAATTTTAATATCTCTTAAGTTTCTAACCACTTCAACAGGAGCATCCATTACTTCTTTTTCATTTAGTAAGAATGGTCTAATTGCCCCATGTGGACAAACTAGAGAACACAAATTGCATTGTAGACAGTTATCTGCATTATAACTTGGACTCATCTCTGCAGTATTTGGTTTATCAAATTTAGAAGTATCAGGATCTACTCCACCATCAGCATTCTTAACAAAACTACTTACAGGCAAATTCTCTCCTTCTAAATCATTAATAGTTTCAAATACACTCTTATTTCTAGGTATTTCATCCACAAAGTCTACATAAGGTAATTTTACTTGTACTAAAGCATCTAATGCTGAATCTATAGCTTTAATATTCTTTTCAACAACATTTCCACCTTTATTACCAAATTTACCTTTTAAATTATCTTTTATCTTTGTAACAGCAAATTCAAATGGAACTATCTTTCCTAATTTGAAAATAATTACTTCCATAATAGTACTTATCTTACCAGGAATACCAGCTTCATCTGAAATCTTTTGTCCATCAATTATATATAATTTAATATTTTTACTCTTTAATATATTCTTATCATGAGTAGACATTACTTTTAATAATTCATCTCCACTCATACTAGTATTAACTATAAACATACCATCTTTTTTAATAGTATCTAACATTCTTAATTTATTTAAATAAGAATCTTTAGTACAAACAACTACTGATGGTTGAGTAACATAATAACTTGAACTTATTGGTTTTTTACCAAATCTTAAATTAGATATTGTCTTTCCTCCACTCTTACGAGAATCATATCTAAAATATCCTTGTACATAAGCATTAGTATTATCACCAGTAATCTTTAATAAGTCTTTTGAAGCACTTATCATACCATCTGATCCATAACCATATATTAAGAATTCTACATCATCACTAGGTAATACAAAATTAGGATCATAATTAATACTTAAATGAGTAATATCATCTTCAATACCTACAGTAAAGTTATGATGAACATCTCTTGTATCTAGGAAATCAAATACTCCTTTAATCATAGCTGGAGTTGTATTCTTAGAAGATAATCCATATCTTCCTCCATATACATTAACTCTTCTATCTACATTTCTAACTATATTTTGAACATCTAAGTATAGAGGTTCTCCTAAAGAACCAGCTTCTTTAGTTCTATCAAGAACAGCTATCTTCTTAACTGTCTTAGGTAATGCTTTTAAGAAATATTTTTCACTGAAAGGTCTATATAAATGTACTTCAATTAATCCTACATGTTCACCTTTCTTATTTAAATAATCTACTACTTCTTTAATAGTTTCACATACAGAACCCATCGCTACAATTACTTTATTAGCTGTATTACTTCCATAATAATTAAATGGTTCATAATCTTTACCAGTAATCTTATTGATTTGCTTCATATAATCATTAACTATATCAGGTACTTTATCATAATAAGGATTTCTTACTTCAACTTGTTGGAAATAAATATCTTCTCCTTGATTAGTACCATAGATTCTAGGTTTATTAGGATTCAATCCTCTCTTTCTAAAATCAGCTAATGCTTTTTGATCTATTAAAGTTTTTATTTTATTTGTATCTATTAATTCTACTTTATTAATCTCATGTGATGTTCTAAATCCATCGAAAAAGTTTACAAATGGAACACTTCCTTTTATCGCAGCTAAATGTGCAACAGCTGTTAAGTCCATTACTTGTTGAACAGAACTCTCAGCTAACATTGCAAAACCAGTTTGTCTAACAGCATAAATATCTTGATGGTCTCCAAAGATTGATAGCGCATGAGATGCTAAAGAACGTGCTGAAACGTTAATTACACCTGGTAATAATTCTCCTGCTATCTTATACATATTTGGAATCATCAATAATAATCCTTGTGAAGCTGTATAAGTAGTAGTTAAAGCACCAGCTCTAAGCGAACCATGAACCATACCAGCAGCACCTGCTTCTGATTCCATTTCTACTACTCTAGGTTTCGTTCCAAAATAATTAAGCTTGTTTTCTCCACTCCATTTATCAGTAACTTCTGCCATAGGTGATGCAGGAGTAATTGGATATATTCCAGCTACTTCTGTAAAGTTATAAGACACATAAGCACAAGCTTCATTTCCATCCATAATTTTTTTCATATAAACATCATCCTCCAATTATAATTATATCACGTTTTATAAAAACAAAAAACTCTAATCACTTAGAGTCTTTGTCTTATTTGTAAAGTAAATATCCAACTATACAATCAAATTCATAGTTAGAACCATTAACTGTACCACTAAGTCCTTTAAGATAGAAATCAGTATTTTTATTAATATGAATTAAAGCATGTTTACTAACATATTTATTAAATTCCTCATCACTATGATATTTAGCATATTCTCCATAAGCAGTAAAATCACGGAATACACCATCTTCTAAAACAACATAATTAGTACCATTAGTATCAACATATTTTAAAGTTTTATATTCACTAATATCAATTGTAAATTTATCTTGTAACGCAGAAAAACTATAATATTCATCATCAATTTCATGATATGCCTCTATTTTATCTTTATTAATATATAAAGGTATTTCATCAATAGAATCTCTATCATAATCAACTATATATTCATAAATATTCTTAATTCTATTCTTATCAGTATAAGATATAGAATCAAATGACTTATTACTAGGATATAACTCAGTTAATATTTGATATTGAGAGTTAAGAACAACATCTCTAACATTACATCCAGGTACTATAAACATAATGAATAATAAAGAAGCTAATACTAATAATGATTCAACAATATATTTCTTCTTTTTATAGAATAATAATCCTAATACAAATATCTCAAATATTATAAACATTAATCCAATATATCTAACTGTAGTAAATCCATAAGAAACTAATTGATTGACTAATACATATATTTGTAATAACAATGGAATTATAAAGATATATTGTAATTTTTGACTATTAAATTCATAATATTTACCTTTATAATTCTCAGCCATTATATTTAATGGTAAAAATAATAAGAATAAACATCCAATAATAATATAAACTGAATAAACAGAATAATTAGTAGTAATAATACCCTTTAATACATATAATAATACTATTCCAAAATAAATATTCATTATAACCATTAATACTTTGCTTATTAATACATCACTTAATACTGTAACTTTATTATCATTATAAACTAAACATAGTAATATTGAAGGTACTAAATAAACCCCTATACAAAGATAATAAATAACATAGAAATAATCATTTAATGAATTATTAAAAATCATATAATCAGATAATAAAAATAATATTAATAATCCAAATGATAATATTGAAAATATTATTGATACTTGTAATAAACTTTCAAATAACTTACACATATATTTAGGAATATTTTTCTCATTTTTAATGATCGCATATAAATCTAATACAACAAAAATTAAAATTAATCCTACATAAATATATTCTATATTCATTGGAGGGAGTCCAGACATAAGTAATCCTGAAACTACTCCTACTATTCCAGCAATCAAATACACTATTTTTTTATGAGAATATTCACCATAAAATACAATAGGTATCATTATCAAAAGTGAATAACAAACAAAAAACCAATCTTCAAAATTAAAGATTACTGCATATATAGTAAATAAAATAATTAGAATATTAGTTATTTTAAAATTATTATAAAATTTAACATAATCTTTATTTAATTTTTTTATCTCATCTTTAATAAATTTCATATCATCACCTATCATAATTATACAAAAAAAGTATATAAATTACTATATACTTTTTCATTCTTTTTTAACAGGTGCCTTAGCTGGTTTATTTTTCTTATTTGTAACTATCCAAGCATTAGATACAGTTCTTCCACCATATTCTGCTCCAGCTGAAGGTCTATTATATAATTCACCTTCTAAACTCATAGTAGAAGATGCTCCACCATCTAAGTTAGCAGCATTATAAACTTTATAACGTTTTAAGATAGTAATTAAATCATTCATAGTAGCACCTAGTGCATATCCAGGAAGTCTTCCCTCTATACTTAACATAATTACTACTCCATCTTTTCTTTGACCAATAACAGTACGAGGAGCAATTCCCCAACCTCCATCGCCATGAACAGTTAAAGGTTTACCATTAACTATTAAGTTAGGTCCAAATTCAACCGCATCCATCATACCATGTTCTATGGCCTTTTGAGGAGTTTCATTAGTTAAATATAGTTTATGATCTTTAGTAAATCCAATTAATTCTCCACTACCACGATCATTTTCCCAAACTAATTTTCCATCTTCGATAATGTTACCATGAGGAAATGAACCATTACCCCATCCATCAACATCTCTAAATCCTCCACCATTTACTCCTACTAAGGCATTATTATTTTTAACCATTGTATTAACACTTTCACCCATAACACCTAATCTAGAAGAAACAGCAAGTTCAACATCACTTGGGTCATATACACCAATTACATATCCCTTAAATGACTTTTCTTCTAATCTAATAATCTTATATACATCATTACCAGGATCTTTCTTAAATAATTCTCTTTCATACTTAGATGAATATTTCTTCTTAAACATATTTTCATTATTAATAGTAATATCATCTAAATTAATCTCTTCAGTTGATTCTTCTACATAATTCTTAGCTAGTATTCTATTAATAGTATCTTCATCATATAAAGTTCTAGCTAAATAAGCATGTGATTTAGTAGTCATCGCAGTAGTAATAAAGAAGTTCATAAACTTCTCATTATGAATTAATACTAACAACCCTATACACATTAAATCTAATAATAATACAAATACAGTGAATTTTTTAAATTTAAATCTCATTTTCTTCTTTTGTTTCTTCATAATTACACCATATAAGGATCATCTTCAGATCCACTACCTCTATTGATTGCTTGTTTATTAATAGTAATAACAGGTACTAAATATCTAGCATCACTATAACTAGCTTCTTCTATACTACCATTATTATGATATACATATAAAGTATCTGCATCATTAGAATTAACTAAATAATAATCATCTAATACAGAAGTATTATTATAATCAAATAAGTTAAGAAGACCAACTTTAGAAATAACTTTATCATTATAAATATTATTATATTTATACTTATTACTATAAGTTAATTCACCAATAAATTGATACTCATTTAATAATAATTTTTTGTATGGTCTAGAATCATAAAAATCATAATTTAAATACCTAGTTACACTTCCATAATCATATAAATTAAATTTATTTGATTCATCAGAAAACTCCATAAGAACAAATTGTTTATTCTCTCTAATATAACCAGTATAAACAAGTTTTAATCTATTTTGTTTATCAGAAAATACTTTCCATTTATCATTACCTAATCTAACATAAGCTCCTACATAATTAGTATTCTTTTCTTGTTTAATAACATATGGTTTATTCATAACACCATTACCACCAGTAATACTAACACCTTTCTTAAAAGTAATAACTGATCTTACACCATATGATTCAGTAGAAGTTATTCCATTAACACTACCTTCTTCATCAATATATAATAATTGATCTTTTTCTTTAATACCCAATACATAAAAATACTTATTAATATTAAGATAACTATTCTTACCACCAGCTTTAATATAATCATCTATATTCAACGTAGTAACATAATCTTTATATTCTTCTTCTCCATGTTCAATTGTCTTTTCTCCAATAGTATCTATTGTATAACTAGTTTTTTTAATAAACTTTTCAGGATAAGGAATAGTATCAAAATAAACACCACTTCTATCTTTAGCATTTATATTATTGTCCGTTTTATTTAAAAACATCTTAACATTTCCAGTTAAATAATCTGCTTCTCCATTCATAAAACTAGCATTAACATCATCACTGATAACTTTAACACTACCATCATTATAAACTCTAATTATTCTAAAAAGTCTATTACCAAACTTAACATAGTTATTTGCAACATTACCTTTAAAGAAATAACCATCTTCATCTTTATATAAACCTTTACCATTAGTAGTAATTCTAGTCTTATTAATAACTATTCCACTTAAGTTACCAACAGACATTTCAACACTATTAAATTGCTTATCAAATGCTTTATAACATCTAATCTCATAATATAAACCAACACAAATTAATAGAATTAAACTAATTACATTAAAAACTAATTCTCCTTTTTTGAAAGGTCTTCTAATTTTCTTTCTATTTTTCTTTTTCTTCCTCATAATTAACTCCTAGTATTCCTAGATAATTATATCAAAAATAAGACTTTTATTCAATAAAATAAAAAAGCAATTTTAAATTGCTTTTTAATGACCTTTATATCTCAAAACACCAGTATAATGAGCATAATTACTTTTAGTAAACTTTCTTACCCCTATAGATTTAGGAGACCAAGGTCCATAACCACCAGTAGCTTCAACATATCTACCATTACCTATATACATAGCTGTATGAACACCTTGCCACATTAAGATATCGCCGGCTTGCAAATCATTATAAGCAGGCTTACCAACATATTTCAAAACATTTCCTAATCTCTTTATAGTATTACTTATATTAGCATGTCCATCAATAGGAGTACTTCCTCTCTTACAATATTTTAAGAAAGTTGGGTCTTCAGCACCATGAGCATAAGCAGCTCCAACAAAAGTCATACAAACGTAAGTCTTATCCCATGTCTTACCTTTTGGAGGTGTACCATCAGCATGTCCTTTTGCCGCTCTAGCTTTACCACCATTTGTTTTACAGAAATAGCAACCACATCTAGAAGCATATGGTTTTACTCCATAATTAAATGAGTCATCATTAGCTATATTAATAGCCCAATTAATTGCACCTTGAATTTGACCTTGTCTAGTACTTAAATCAACATTCCCATTTAAATCTGAATAATTACCATTATCAGCAGTAGCATTAGGATCTCCATCTACTCCATGATATTGAGAAGGATCAATAATGAAAGTACCAGTTTCTCCTTTTTTCTTCTTTTTTTCTTCATCTTTCTTAGAAATATAATCAGAACTCTTTGTAGAAAAAACTATACTTTTAGCATCATTAAAGCATTCAGCAATTTGAAAAGTATCTCTCATAAAAGTAGCTTGCATTGTTAAATTAACAAAAACAGGTAAAAAGATAACTATCACTAATGCTATAAGAGCATTTTTAATTTGTTTTTTTAATATTTTATACTTTGCAGTAGCATTATAATTAGTCCTCTCATCATAATCAAACGTAACTAATTTAAAAAATAGAATTCCTAAAGATATTATCACAATAATTGGTCCAATTATTAAAATCATATCAAATATATTTTTTAATATCTTCGCAAATACCGCAATACCCGGATCACTACAAGTAGCTAAAATCATTTTTTCTCCTCTCCTTCTTCTTATGAAAAATAAAATATAATTCAATTCCAATAAATATAATTAATATTATTATTAAAATCATTGTATAACCATTACCACCACTAGTATCAGTTGTATCATCTAAAATCATCTGAATATTAACTCTATCTTGATTACTATCATTAATAGTCCATTTATAAACATTATTATCAACATCATCAGCTGTATCATTTAAAACTTTTCTATTAGTTTTAATATTAATAGTGATTGAATCACCACGTAGGCAATAAAAGTTACCAACAAATCCTAATCTTAAATATCCGTTTTCTCTCTTAATAACTGACTTTTCAAAACATTCATTATAAACTCTACTATGCTTAAAACTATCAATATCATAATCATAAGATAGTCTCACTATAGTATTAATTCCACTTTTAGAAACAGATTTTTTATATTTAATTTTATTATTATCAGTAAAAGGATTTTGATCTTCTTCAATAAAAGGTGTTATTTGATCATCTGCTTCTATTCCATCAACTATTTCTTCTTGAGTTCTAGGTATTATATCAGTACTAGGTATTATTGACATAATTTCTTCACTAATAGTATCGTCATTAATAGTAATATTATATACACTAGTACATCCACTCAATAAAAATAGTGAAATAATTAAAAACATAACTATCTTTTTCATAAACACCTCCTATTATTCTTTATTATTTACCAAGAACAATAGCCATATATTTTACTACTGTATCTTGCATATGAAGCATTACGTACTCTGTCTCCATTATTACCTTCAATAGTATGTACAGCAGTATTAGTAACACTAGTCACTATACCAATATGGTCTTCTCCTCCACCATTCCAATCAAATAAGATTAAGTCACCTCTTTGTGGAGTATAAGTATTTCCTTTATGCCAAGTGGTTTTTTTATTTCTCTTACAAAAACTAATCCAACTAGTACATCCAGCACCCTTATGACTTAAAATACTAGATACCTTTTGTCCATTATACTCAGCATTATGTGCTACCCATGTAACGAAACTAGCACACCAACCAACGCGGCTTTTATATCCCATGTAACTCCAATACTTTTTACCACCCTTAGCAGATGGGTCTTTCTTTTGAGCAACAGCCAAATCAACAAAAGCATCCTTTAAACTAGAAGATGAAACTTGATTTATCTCTCCTGAATTACCATTTCTTATTGAAGCATTAGGATCTATATCTTTTCCAGAATATTGACTAGGATTTATTATAAAAGTTCCTGTTTTATCTTTATTAATATTAGGATTTTCTTTATAACTTCCTCCACCTGGTTCATAATCTTTTGCTGCTTTCCAACAAGCAGATACTTGAAATGAATTAGACATAAAAGTAGCTTCCATAGTTAAATTTACTAAAACTGGCAAAAAGAAAGTAACCAATAAAGCAATAATACAGTTTTTAATTCTAGCCTTATCTTTTTCATACTTCTTGTCAGAATCATAATCATATGAATTAGACATTAATCTAAAGAAAATTATCGCAAGTGAAAGCATTGCTAGAATTGGTCCAATCACTTGAATCATTTGAAAAACAATTCTAAGTATTCTAACAAACTGTATAATTCCATAATCACTACAAGTTACTTCTAAAATCATAACAATCTCCTATAATATATATTATCATAAAAAATATAAAAAAAGTAGACAAAGTCTACTATTTTACTGCCCAAAACGTAGGTATGGTTCTAAGTCCATTTTTGCCACCTGCAACAGGTGTATTAATTATTTTATTATCAATAACTAACTCTGAAGAAGCACCACCATCTAAATTAGATGCATTATATGCCCCATATCTTTCCATAATGTCACATAAATCAATCATATCAGCGCCAATACTAGTCGCTAAACGTCCATTAATAACTAAGAATAAAACTATTCCATCTCTTCTTTGTCCAATAACAGTACGAGGAGCTAATCCCCATCCTCCATTACCTTTAACGAAGCTTCTCTTTCCATTTATCATCAAGAATGGTCCAAATTCAACCGCATCACGATATGTCTTAAGAGCTTCTTCATCACTCATATTACCAAGAACTAAAACATTATCAGGAGTGAATCCAATAAATCCTCCTCCCCAATTAGATTTTCTAAATTTACTAACAATTTGTCCATTTTGAATAACTGTTCCATGAGGAGTTGCTCCATTACTATTCCAATTTGGATCATGGAAACCATTACCATTAATCATAATAGTTGCTTGTTCTCTTTTACTAACAGTTAAAATATCTTCTCCAGTAACCCCTAAATATCTAGTTGTTGTTAAATATACTCTAGAAGGATCATAAATAGCTACTAAGTAACCATTATATCCTTTACCAGATATCTCAAGTAATTTATATAAATCACCTTGTTCATGATCTAATATTTCTTTTTCATATTTATTTTTATAAATACTTGTAGAATACTTTTTAAACTTTATTAAAGAAGTATCAGTTATTTCATCAACTGGTACTACTATATTTTCACTCAACACTTTTTTAATTGCTTCATCGCTATAAAACCATTTAGCCAAATATTGGTGAGACTTTGTAGTCATACTAGTAGTAATCCAAAATGTTCTAAAACCATTCCATGGTCCATAAAATAAAAAAACAAAGCTAAATAGAAATAGAAAATCAAGCACAACAAAAGCAATTAGGTATTTCCTCTTTATCTTAAGTAACATAATTACATTTTCCCATCTAAATTATTATCTTTGTTATAATCAATATATTTTCTATCAGTTTTATATACATTAACTCGATTAGTATTAACCATATTATAACTTTTAACATTACTATTGTAATTTTCTATATCTCCAACAAAATAATTATTAACTTGTTCATAGATTAATTTATAATTTGCACATTTACTATTAACTCTTGAATCCATGTAATAAGTATCACATAAAGAATTCATATTATTAACCTTTTTCTCAATTTCATTAACCATTGCTTCAAAATTAGATAATTTTTCATTTATTTCAACATTAGTTTTATAAAAATTATCAAAATAAATTTCTTTTAAAGAAGTACCATATAGTTTTTCTCTTTCATCTTCAAAAGCACTAACATTAGTAGTTAATTCTTCATAAGTAAGATTAACATCTACTGCTCTACGATTAACCATTTCATGGTCTTCTCTTAATCCATTGATATAACAAGAGAAAGCACCACCAAAAATCATAAGAAAACTCATGCTTAATAATACATATATTGTCTTTTTATTACTTACAATCTTCATGTAAACCTCTCCTTATTATCTACACTAATAATATCAAATTGCGTAAATTTACACAATATGTTACATGAAGATTTACACAAATAAATTGTAAAATAAAAAGTGGTTTACGCCACTTTCTTTAATAAATCTAACCATTCCTTAGATACATATTTTATATCATATCTAGAAGCAAATTTCTTCGCATTATCACCCATTCTTTTACGAAGTTTATCATCGTTGATTAATTCTTCAACTTTTGAAACATAATCATCAATATTTCTATTCTTAATCAAAAATCCATTATAACCATTCTCTATTATTTCGCGAGCACCTTCAGCAGATTCAAACGCTATACAAGGGAGTCCTTCATTCATGGCTTCAATTAAAGTAATACCAAAAGATTCAGTGATTGATGTCATTAAAAATATTGAACTATTTCTCAAAGATTCTGAAATAAAATCTCTATCTCTAAACCCATAAAATTTAACGTTATCAATATCATTATCTTTAACAAACTCTTTTAATTTAGGTTTTAATACTCCATCACCTATAATATCTAATTTCCATTCAGGATATTTATCATTTACTTTCTTAAATATCTCAAGCATATCAAAATGAGCTTTTTCAGGAATTAAATTACCAGTACTGATCATCTTTGGATTATTAAGTTTAGAACCAACTTTTAACACTCTATCTAAAGCATTAGGTATATATACACATTCACATTTATATTTATTTAATTTATGACTATAATAATCTTTTAAGTTTTTAGATACTACCACTAAATAATCTAAATCTTTAGTAAATCCAATAAACTTTTTAACATATTGTTTATTACCATGATGATGTTCGTGTTCCCAACCTATTTTTAAAGCATCATCACTACCATATTCACTTAACCATTTATGAAACACATCTTTAGTAGAAATAATAATATCAGAATCACACATCTTAATAAAATGTTTCATAGTCTTAGCTCGCTTATTATATATACTTATACCAGCATAAGTATCTTTAAATAATTTTTTAGTTTTATTTTTAGTAATATATTCTTCATTTATTCTTTTATTTAACTGAATAAAACTCTTTTGTTTTAATAAAGTATTATAGTCTTGTAGTAAAACAGGTAATCTAGTTTCAATCAAATAATTGATATTTACTCTAGAATCCACAGGAAAACTAGGTTTGTCATATAACTTGTAAGAACAAACAATTTCTACATCATATTTTGAACATAAACAGTTAGCTAAATGAACAATACTTTTAGCTATTCCATCATATCCTAAGTGTAAAGCCAATATAGTTACTTTCTTCATAAATACACCTCACCCTATTATCATTTTATCAAAGGAATAAATAATAATCAAAAAAAGATATCAGACTAATGTCAAATATCCTCCTTGTGTTGTTGGTTTGGCCATACTTACATTAGTATTATTTGAGTTATAATTGGGTAAATTGGAACATCCAGTAAACATATAAGAACTGCTAGTAACATTACTTATATTCCACAATGATGATATTTTTATTTGAGTCAATCTCATACAATAATAAAACATTTGATACATAGATGTTACTTGACTTGTATTAAAACTAGTAAGATTAATAGTAGTTAAAGATGTACATTCTTGAAACATACTTTGCATAGAAGTAACATTTGAGGTATTAAAACTGCTAAGATTAACAGAAGTTAAAGATGAACAATCTTTAAACATACCTTCCATATTAGTAACTTTTGAGGTGTTAAAACCACTAAGATTAACAGAAGTTAAAGATGAACATTGATCAAAAATTTCTTCCAAAGTTGTTACATTTGATGTATTAAAATTACCAAAGTTAACACTAGTTAAAGATCTACACTCCCTAAATAACGTATCCATATTAGTTAAATTACTTGTGTTCCAACTACTTAAATCCATAGATTGCAAAGCATAACAGCGCCAAAACATACCACTAATAATAGTAATTGAAGAAGTGTCGAAATTACTTAAATCAATAGTTATTAAGTTACTACATTCTAAAAACATCCAACCAAAAGTAGTAACTTTTGATGTATCAAAATTACTCAAATCTATAGTTGTAAAACCACATCCACTAAACATCCCAGTCATTGTTGTCCCACTTGAAGTATCAAACGTTCTAACATCAAGATTTGTTAAATTGCTACAGCCATAAAACATATATGTGAAATATTGTACATTTGATGTATCTAAATTTGAAACATCCAAACTTGTTAAACCTCTACAGTTTTCAAACATTGATGTCATATTTGTTGCACTTGATGTATTAAAATTACTTAAATCTATAGTGGTCAACATTCTACAACGCTCAAAAATACTATCAAAATTTGTAACTATTGATGTGTCAAAACTACTTACATCTAATGAAAGCAATTTAAGACAATAACAAAAAGTCTCATTCATACTTTTTACATTTGAAGTATTAAAGTTTTCTAAATTCAATTGTTCTAAACTGATACAACCTTTAACAAATGCCGAAAAAGCAGTTAAACTAGGTGTATAAAAACTGCTCAAATCAAGTGATTGTAATGCGTTACACAATTCAAACATAGATGACATATTAGTCACATTAGTAGTATTAAATGAACTTAAATTAAGTGATGTAATTTTATCACAAAGACTAAACATAGATGACATAGTTGTTACTTTTGAAGTATCAAAGTATTCCATTCCATTAATAGAAGATAATTTATTATTAAAATTATTATTAACTTCCCAGTTGATGGTAGATGGACGTTTACACATATAAAACATATATGACATACTTGTTACTTTTGAAGTATCAAAATTATTATTGAAGTTAATTGTTTCTACTTCACTTAACGTATAAAATAAATATCCAGAATTAGTATTAGCAACTACGTCTCCATCTGCGCCTACATATAGTTTATAATATCCCGTATTAGATGGATCGTCTATAATCCATGCCATAACCCTTCCAGTATTTGAAGTATATGAAACATCCCATGATTCAACTGCATTAGCAGGTATATTTTTATTATCTAAAAAATCTACTGTTTTAATTTTAGATCTATATGTTGTACTATGAAAATCTGTACTAGTTGAAGAATTATATGATTTTATCATATTGCCAAAATCTTTTCTAAAATCTACATCTCCAGCTATATTTAAATTTTGATTTAAAGCACCAAAACCTACACTTGTTAGTGTAGTTAAAAAACATAGTATCGATAATGATACTGTTATAAAGAATTTATAACTATTTAAGTATTCTTGTATTTGTTTCATAGTTATAATCTCCTATTTTAATTATATAATATAATTTTGCACAATTACAACTTATATGCGGTTTAACAATACATAAACTGTAAATACATTACAAAAAAAGATATATGCACACATCATATATCTTTATCAATTATCTCTATATCAATAATATTATCTATATCTACTACTGATCTTAAGAAATATATTTTTCTTCTAACAGTATCTATCTTTTTAACTCTACCACTACTCTCAATATAATTATCTCCATCATAATACTTTATTCTAATAAGAAAATCTTTACCTATTCTTCTCAATATTTTATCAATATCATCGTTTTTCTCATCAGATAGTATTTTTAAAGAATCTCTATTATTCTTAAAATTAGTTTTATCAATTAAATTTTTATATC
>JAEEGL011284295.1_pt1 | contig 17335 bp, 10 predicted proteins | sample 9134231 | NCBI WGS metagenome assembly JAEEGL01 (sample SAMN16246548, study PRJNA631951) | gut metagenome | biome: gut microbiome; feature: rumen; material: fiber-attached | host: Bos | place: Iran: Karaj | collected 2018-10
AACCTGCATATCCATGTGGGCATTTACTACATTGAACACACTACAGATGATATTTCTCTGATCTGCGATAAAGCCAGTATGGCGATCGCCACCATCAAGAATAACAATGAACTCATCTTTGCAGAGTATACGGACAAGATCATGGATCAGGTTCTGCAGGAGCGACGCATCATCAGTGAGTTCGACCGCACCATCGGAACAGAGAGTTTCAAGTTCTACCTGCAGCCACAGATGGATCGGGATAAGAAATTAAGGGGTGCCGAAGCTCTGGTACGCTGGCTCCATCCCATCAAAGGTGATATGAGCCAGGAGGATTTTCTGCCTGTTCTGGAAAACAACGGACTCCTGTGGAGACTGGATCTTTACATCTGGGAAGAGGCAATCAAACAGATCAAACGGTGGAAAAATACGGATTTTGGCCAGTTGCCTATTTCGGTCAATATCTCACCCAAGGACTTTTACTACCTGGATGTGTACGGTGCGTTTGTGGGACTGGTGGAACGGTATCATATCGATCCCGGCCGCTTGAATCTTGAGATCACGGAAAGCGCCTTTATGAATGAACCTTCCAGCCAGATCGGCATCATCAAGAAACTCCGGCAATACGGCTTCTCCGTGGAGATGGATGACTTTGGAAGTGGCTACAGTTCCCTGAATATGTTAAAGGATATGGAAGTGGATGTTCTGAAGATCGACATGGGATTCCTTCGGGGAAGCGAAGATCCGGAAAGAACCCGCATGATCATTCTCAGCATCATCGAAATGGCACACAGACTGCGGATCCCTGTTCTGGCCGAAGGGGTGGAAACCGGCGAACAGTTGGATTTCCTGATGCAGGGCGGATGCGATCTCTTCCAGGGATATTATTTCGGAAAACCTGTCTCTGTGGAGCGGTTTGAAGAACGGTTCGGAGAGGATATACAGAAAGCATGATAACGTAACGGGTGATCTCGTTACAGGCAGGAGGAAGAAAAGTACCAAATGGAAGACAGGGGTAAGAGAGAGGAGAGCATCTGGACAAAACTATCCGGAAAGCTCTTTGGAAGAGGCAGGGAAAAAGCAAAGCAGGCCGAGGATGCAAAAAAACAGCTGGATTTTATTGCGGCCATGGCGCATGAAATGCGGACCCAGATCAATGCCATCCTGGGGACGGATGAATTGATCCTTCGGGATTACGAAGAACCTGCCTTGAGAAAATATGCAGGGACGATCCGGACATCGGCGGTAGCGTTGTCGGCCATGGTAAATGATGTGCTGGATTACACGAAACTGAATTCCGGTAAAGCCAGTCTTGTGATGAACGATTACCGTCTTTCCACACTTTTGATCGAAGCGGTCAATGTGGTGTGGCCGGATCTGATGAAGAAGGAATTAAAGCTGGTCGTGGATGTGGACGAAAACATCCCTGCAGAGCTTCGGGGCGATAGCTTCCGCCTCAAACAGTGTATTCTCAATGTGTTGACCAATGCGGTCAAATACACGGAAGCCGGGGAGATCAAAATAGCGGCCCGTTTTGAGCCGCTGGAGAAGGAAGGAACGGCTGAGCCCCGTATTCGCCTGAAGATCAAGGTTTCCGACACCGGTGTCGGAATGACCGGGGACGACTTAAAGAAGTTGTTCAATCCTTTCGAGAGAAGTGAGCAGGCAGTCCGGAAACAGATCGAAGGATCCGGACTTGGAATGAGCATCGTTCAAAAGAACCTGGAGATGATGGGCGGTACCGTGGATGTCCACAGCGAATACGGCGTGGGATCCACCTTTGAGATCACTCTGGATCAGGAAGTGGTAAGTCCGGTACCGCTTGGGAATTTTGAAAAACAACTGGAGAGTGCTCTGGATACCAAGAGTAAAGAGATCCATTTCAAAGCTCGCGGTGCGAAGATCCTGGCGGTGGATGACACGGAGATCAACCTGAATATCCTTGTACGCCTCCTGCGGGATACCGGTGTGACCGTGGATACGGCAACCAGTGCCGAAGAAGGTCTGGAGAAAACCAGACAGACACAGTACGATATGCTCCTGATCGATCATCTGATGCCCAAAATGGACGGCCTGGAGATGCTGAAAGAACTGCGGCATGAGGAGAAGAATCCAAATTGCAGGTCGATCTGCATTGCTCTTTCCGGAAATGGCGTGGAAGCGGACCTTTCCGAGTACAGGAGTGCCGGGTTTGATGATTATCTGGCAAAACCCGTGGTTGCGGCAAAGATGTATCTGATGCTTGCAAAATACTTACCAAAGGAAAAGGTAGATCCTCAATGAATTTCCACGAAGCCATCATGGAGATCTCGGTGATCCTCTTTGATATCACCCTGAGCATCTACCTGATCTCCAGAAGAAAAGTCAATCATATCACCGGGGCATTCAGACAACTGGCCGTCGCGGTTACCCTCGCGGACATCTGCGATGTGCTGGCAATCCAGACAGCGGAATTCGGCGGTCTTGCGATACCGTTATATGCCCATCATATTTTTCATATCCTGAACATCCTCACGGCTACAGTTGCCACCTATTCCTATTTTATCTACGTTTCCGCATATGTTCACGGAAGTGTGAAACAGACGGGACTGGGACACTTTAACCGTGTGGTCATTGCGACCCAGATCGCACTGGTAATCCAGAATCTGTTTACGGGTACGGTCTACCACTATGAGAACGGTGTCTATTTCCACGGACCGCTGTTCGTGATCTGCGCCGTGGTGATCCCCGTGTACTTCCTTTTGCTGGCAACAGGCTATTTTATCATCCACAGGACTTCCTATGATCTGAAGCAGACCATCGCGATTGTCATGGCTACGGTGATCGTGATCGCGATCTACAGCTTCCAGACTTTCTCGGGAATGCGTGTTGCCATTACGTTCTACGCGGCATCCATTGGCCTTTTGATCCTGTTCTTTGCGTTGGAAACCCCGGAGTTTGAAAAACTTCAGGAAACACTGGAAAAACTGGAAGAGGCGGGAAAAGATGCCCAGATCGCCAGACGGCAGGCGGAGGATGCGGACCGGGCAAAGGCTGAGTTCCTTTCCCAGATGTCCCATGAGATCAAAACCCCCATCAACTCCATCCTTGGATTTGACAACCTGATCCTGGAGAAAGAGGGAGAGGGGGATGTGAAGCGGTATGCGGAGAATATCCGTGAAGCGGGAGACCGGCTTCTTGCCTTCTTTAATAACCTTCTGGAGATCTCCAAAATGGGGTCCGAAAGCATCGGTGCGCGGGAAATGTCCCAGATGTCGGAACTCATGGATATGCTGAAAAAACGTCAGGAACAGGAGTTTTACATTCCGAAGACGCCGGGAGTTTCCTATCTTCTGGTAGACGATAACTCCATGAACCTGGAACTTCTTGCAAAGCTCCTGGAGCGCACGGAAGGCAAAACGGAAATGGCGACCGACGGAAAGCAGGCTGTTCAGATGCTGCGGGAGCGGCATTTTGACCTGGTGATCATGGATTACATGATGCCGGTGATGGACGGACTGGAAGCCATGCGGACCATAACCGCTGAAAACATTTGCCCCGATACGCCGGTGATCATGCTGACCGCCGCCGGAAACCTGGAAGAAAAACGCGGTGAATTCCGGGATGCGGGTTTCCGAGGATATCTGACAAAGCCCGTGGTGGCAGCTTCTCTCTATGGCATGATCCGGGATCTTCTCCCGGAAAGCATGGTGAGCGACAGCGTATCCTGGGGGCGGAGAGCCTACGAAGAAAACGAGGTTCGGATCCGGGCCGGAGAAAAGATCGGGAAAAAACCGATCCAGATCTCCTTTCCCATGCTGGATGTTCAGGAAGGCCTTAACTACTGCATGGACGATGTGCCTTTTTACTTATCCCAGCTCCGGGCCTTTGCCGAAAGCGGCAAGCGCGAGGAACTTCAGGGATTCTTTGAACAGGAGGACTGGGACAATTACAGGATTTCTGTCCATGCCCTGAAGAGTACTGCACGTACCATCGGTGCCGCGGATCTGTCGGAAAAAGCCAGAGCGCAGGAGATGGCGGTAAAGGAAAGCCGCCTGGAGGCAGCGATATCCGCCCATGACGGACTGATGGAAGATCTGGAGCGGCTGAATGAACAGCTGCTTGCGGGACTGGAAGAACAGGAAGGACAGGAAGAAGACGGCGCCGAAGAGGCTGCATCTTCCGGATCCGGAGAAAGCGCCGGAAAACGCGTGATGTCGGATCTGCAGCTGAGTATGCAGATCATGACTGCCATGGCGGCAACGGTAGATACCAAGAACGTTATGAACCCCGGTCACTCTGCGAGAGTTGCAAAATATGCTGCAAGGATCGGCGAGCGGCTGGGCCTGCCGGAGGATAAGCAGAACACCCTGTATGCCATGGGACTTGCCCACGATATCGGTAAGATCATCATTCCCGATGACATCCTGGCAAAGCCGGATGAACTGACGAAAGAAGAACGGGATATCGTGATGCGGCATCCCGTGATCGGATACGAGATCTTAAGAAATGTGACGGAAATGCCCGGACTTTGTACCGGGGCCAGATGGCACCATGAACGGTATGACGGGAAAGGCTATCCGGATGGGTTAAGAGAAAAGGAGATCCCGCTGGAAGCAAGGATCCTTGCGGTGGCGGATGCCTTTGACGCCATGACCTCGCCCAGAGCCTATGCAGGTGTGAAACCCTATGCGGAGGCCAGACTGGATCTGACGGAGCATAAGGGGACCCAGTTCGATCCCGATGTGGTGGATGCCTTTTTGTTTGTCATGGACGAAGAAATACAACTACAGCAACAGCATCGATAAAACAGCAACAAAAAAGAGCTTAGTTTCCGCTAAGCTCTTTTAATTTCTGAATTGCTTCCCGTACACTCTCTCTTCGGATGTGTACTGACTCGCCGTTCTGCATCTCGAACACGTTCAGATCCTTATCTACGGTCTTAACCTGCCGCAGATTTACCAGGAAGCTTTTGTGACACCGCATGAACATCTCGGGAGGAAGCTTTGCTTCCACATCATCCAGTTTTCCGGTGAGCTGGAGCGTTGCACCGCCCACAAGGTTTAAGTAAAGGGTGTGGGAGTTCTGCTCCATGTAGATGATCTTGTCGTATTCGAAGCTCATATCCCGCCCGCTGATCCGAAGGGTCAGTTTCGGGCGGTTTTCTTTTTCTCTTGCTGCCAGATCCAGTACTTCCTTTACATCTTCCGGACGATAGGGTTTTACCAGATACCGGATCACGTGGTACTTATAACCTGCCATGGCGTGATCGGTACTGCCGGTGGTAAAGGCGATGGGAACCGCCGGATCTTTGGCCCGAAGCCCCTCGGTAACGGACACGCCGTCCAGACCGGGCATCAGGATGTCCATAAAGATCAGGTCGTAGGAACCGGGCTTAAAAGATCGTAAAAACTCGTCTCCGTCCTGAAAACAATCGGGATGGAGCCCCGGATAGGTTTTCTCGATCATATGGGTCAGCAGTCTGCATTCTGCCATTTCGTCATCGCAGATGGCGATCTTCAAATTTTCCATGTAAAGTATCCTCGACTTCCGGCCGATACCATATCGGTCAGAATATTTTATACATTTATTTTAGTACAAGGAAAACATCAGCACAAGCACAACTTTGACGGCTTGTCAAGAACCAAATCTGCACGAAAACGATACATATTTCGCAGACACAGTAGAAATCTTCTCTGTTATGATGTACTTGCATGGTATGCCCACCCGTAGTGCGCGTATCTGTCTGCAAAAGAAAGGGAAACGATCGTGAAAAGGCGCGGAAAGAGTGCATTTTTTCACAATTTCATAAAGAGATGTGCTATACTGATAGGTGTTGTAATGCTTGTCAGTGCGGCGTTTGGCGCAGTTCCTGCATATGCAGCGGACAATTCCGCAAACACCGTATATTCCCAGCACATTGTGTTCATTGCGCCCAGTGCGGAGAAGATCTATGACGGGACACCGCTTCTCGATGCAGTGAATGTTGTCTGCTTTGGCCTTCCTAACGGCTATTCTTATAAAGCCTGTGCGAAAGGCAGCATTACCTATCCCATGGATAATGAAGACGGCAATAACGTCGTTGAAAGCTATAAGATCTTTGATCCCCGGGGAAATGACGTGACGGAGCTCTTTACCAATGTGGAACTCCGTGCAGGAACCCTGCGGATCTACGCTCCTGATGAAGGCGTTCTGGGAGCGGCCCGCGTCAGTCCTGACGCGGAAGCGGAGGTTTCTTCTTCCGAGACGGTTTCGGGGGAGACCGTGATCGAAGAGGAGAGCGTGCCGCTTGCACAGCTTCCGCTATCTAATTATGACCGGACTGAGACCCTTTTTGGGATGGAAGTTGTAGAGTACAAAATGTACGGAGTGCTCATTTCCGCAGCGTTCGCCGTGTTTGGATTATGGCTGGCAGATCGCTTTGGGGGTCGGAAAGAAGAGAACAAGTAAGTGAAGTCGATTCAAAGCAAGTTCATTTTACTCACGGTTATTGCGATCATCCTGTCGGTGTCCATCATCGGCGGCTTTGCCGTGGTGAACTTCACCAGGGAAGCTGAATATTCCTCTACCGCGATCATGAACCTGACTTGTCAGGAACAGATGTGGGCCATGAACAAACAGCTGGCCAGCGTTTCCGAATCGGTAGATATCATGGGCGATTACGTTAAGCATCGCCTTTTTTCCGTTGAAAAAATGAAGAATGATCCGGACTACAGGGAGAGTTTCGAGGAGCAGATGGCCCTTATTTTTGAGGACCTTGCTCTCAGCACGCCTCCCTGTGTTTCTTTTTATATCCGGTATGATTCCGCGCTCCTTGGCGGCCAGGAATCGGAGGTGCTCCGGATCCGGAAAGACGAATTTTCGCCCTTCGAGGATTCCAAACTGGAAGACGTGAACCAGTATTCCGCCAAGGATCCCGGGAACGTGGAGTGGTGGTACAACCCCATCGAAACCGGAACGGGCACCTGGATCGAGCCCTATTATGACAAGGGCATGGATATGTACCTGATCTCTTATGTGCGTCCTCTGTACGAAGGCGACCAGTTCCTTGGGATTGCCGGCATGGACATCGATTTTTCCAAGATGATCCAGACCATTTCCGACATCAAGGTGTATGAGACCGGCTATGCATATCTGACGGATACGGAAGGCACCGTTATTTATCATCCCGTACTCAAAGAGGGAACGCCCATCACGGATAACGCCATGGAGCTGCAGTCCGCCATCAGCTTTTTTGAGAAAAGCAACAGCGAAGGCACGACCTTTACCTACTCCTTCAACGGCGTAAAGAAACAGATGGCATTTGCCACCATGAATAACGGAATGCGTATCGTCATCGCCGCGCCCGACAGCGAGATCAAGGGCTCCGTGATCAACATCACAAGACAGACCGTGTTGTCCGGTCTCCTTATCATCGCCATCTTTTCCTTTGTGATCATGCTGGTTTGCAACCGCATCGTAAAACCTTTGAGAAAGCTGGTGAACGCAGCGGAACAGATCATCGGCGGCAATTTCGAAGTGGAATTCCCTCCGGAGACCAAGGATGAAGTCGGTACCCTTACCGTCAGCATGAAGAAGATGGTGGGGCACCTGAAACGGTATATCAACGAGTTGAACGGTCTCGCGTTCCGCGACTCTTTGACAGGGGTCAAGAACAAGACCGCTTACGACAGCGCCATTGCCGATCTGGACAGAGAACTGGAAGAGCAGAACCTGGAATTTGGTCTTGTAATCTGCGATACCAACAACTTAAAGCACATCAACGATACCTATGGCCACGAACAGGGTAACCTTTATCTCCAGAAGGCCTGCCGGCTGATCTGCGAGATTTACAAGAACAGCCCCGTGTACCGTATCGGCGGAGACGAGTTCGCCGTGATCTTAAAGGGTAAAGATTATCAGAACCGGTATCAGCTCATGGAGGCCTTCGATGAAGAAGCGGAAGCCCAGAACAGGCGGGCCCAGAACCCCTGGGATGAGATCCATGTGGCAAGAGGCATGGTGTTCTATGAGCCCGGACGGGACGTGGACGCCGAAGCGGTCTTTCGGAGGGCGGATGCCAAGATGTATCTGACCAAACAGAAGATGAAAATGGGAGCTGATTTTAAGGAAATTTCCGCAGCAGAATAAGCCCCCTCAAATACGCCGAAAACAATTCGGAAAATGACAGAACAGCCCCCGGGTGACATTGCTCGCCACGGGGGTTTTGTGGTATATTATACGTTGGTGTTTTGTGCGCCAAAAATGTGTTAGAGGTTTGAAAATTGCAGCAAAAAGGTGACTTATTTCTTCGAAAATTATTCTTCAGTCTCCTGCTGATCCTGGTTTATCTTGTGGGGCGGGGGGTTCCTGTTCCATGGGTGATACCTGCGGAGCATCAGGATCTTTTTGCAATGGATCTTTCATCCATGATCGGAGATATGCTGGGTAAAGATCCTTCCGGAGGATCTGTGCTGGCGCTGGGCCTTGGCCCCTATATGTCAACCATGATCTTTGTGCAGATCGCATCCAGCTTATACAGCAAAAACAAAAGTAAGAAACCGCCCAAGAAGGTGATCCGGCGGATCTCGATCTCCATCGCTATGGTGATGGCTGCCATTCAGGGCTTTGTGGAAACCGCAAAAATGGAACTTCGCCCGGATTATTATGCGGGGATTCCCACATCTCGTATCCTGACGGTGATCACACTGATGGCGGGTGTTGCGGTGGTGATCTTCCTGGCAGAGACCAACACGGAAAAGGGCCTGGGAGGCATGTCCGCCTTCATTCTGGTGAACGTCCTGACCAATGCTCGAAAGAGCATGGCGCTTCTCGTCATGCAGATGCTGGAAGATAAGGATCAGGGGCTTTTGATGCTCATGGGTCTTCTGGGGGTAGGAATCCTTCTGATCGTGCAGGCGATCGTGTTTGACTATGCGGAGATCCGCCTGAAGATCTACCGGATCATGATCCACAACGACCTTTCCGATATCGGATATCTGCCCATTAAATTAAATCCCTCCGGTTCCATGCCGGTGATGTTTGCCATGACCTTTTTCCTGATCCCGTATTATCTTCTGGCAGGACTTCAGCTCCTGTTTCCGGAGAATCGGATCATCGCTTTGATTGTGGACAATTTCCAGATGAGCGAAGTGCCCGGCGTGATCTTTTACATCTTTGTGATCATCTTCCTGAACTTTGCCTTCGCTTCCGTGTTCATTGATCCCAAGGAACTGGCGAAAAACTTCCGGGAAGGCGGCGACTGCCTTGTGGGGGTACAGCCGGGGGAACCTACGGAAAAAGCAATCAAGTACCATCTGCGCTTCTGCTGCGGCGTCAGTGCGGCGACACAGTGTGTCCTCGTAGGGGTTCCTCTTTTACGGGGTGCCATTACCCATTCTCAGTCGAAACTCAATTCCATGCCCATGACAATGATGATCCTTTCCGGTATTACCTTATCCGTTGTCCGGGAAGCACAGGTGCTGATGGAATTCAGGGATTATAAAAAGTTTTTGTGAGGCGGTTATGTATTATTTCATTCCCTCCTGGTATGCCGGGAAAGGCAAGTGGGAGATGGCCAACGAACCCTGGTACTTCAGTGGTTCCAAATCCGAATTTGATGATACCGTAAGCCAGATCAGAATGTTCCGCAAAGAAGGCGAGGACGTGACGCTGGTCTTATTGGCGTACAATCCCCAGCTTCGGAGATACATGCACCGTCAGAATATCTGGCCCATCAACGTCTGGTCCGCGTTTGATATCATGCAGGGGATCACCGGGAATGAGATCGCCATGTTCGGCTACCGGGATCTTCGGCTTCCTGCAAGGATCGAATGGGTCTACACCGCTTTTGCCATGATGGGATATCTGGATGATGAACTGACCATCGTGCTCCACCATAACGGCGCCGGTGCCATCATGCGGGCGGATTTTTACATGGAGGAAGAGTGCCTTCGCCGGATGTACTTTGATGACCGGGGTTATGTTTCTTCCATCGGCATCATCGAAAACGGGAAAGAGATCGCTACCGAATTCTACAGCCCGGCGCAGAAATTGCAGTTTACCTGGAACCGTATCACCGATGCGGTGACCATTGAAGAAAAAACTGTCTATGCCTTCCGGCATAAAGAGTACCTGTCCATGGCGGATCTGTTGTCGGAAGTCTATAGCAGATATTCCAACCGGATGAAAACGGGAGATGTGATCCTTCTGGCATCGGACCCGCAGCATAACCGTCTGGTGATGGATCATTCCTGGGACCGGTGCGTTGTCTTATCCTTCTTCGGCGACCGTTACGACGTTGCCTCCGAAGATCCGGAGATGCGGGAGAATCTGCAAAAAGACGTGGACGGCGCAAGGTTCCTTGTGACGGATACGGAAGTCTTATCCGCATCCCTGCGGGAACATATCGATCTGGGCAATAAAAAGATCCTGGATATTTCTCCTTTTGATACCCGTCTGTCCCTTGGAAAGAGCCAGCAGATCAAGGACCTTCGGGTCTTTGTTCCCATCGACGGCATGCAGGAACCCATCCGTACCAGAGCCTTAAAGATGATGATCGAAGTGCTCCAGACGGATGAGAAGATCAAACTGATCCTTGGCCTTCGGGCCGGAGAAGACAAGGCTGTGGAAGCCCTGCGGGCGGAGATGCGGGAACTGGCCGCATCTTTGGAAGGCGTGCAGGTGCTGGTGGAGGAGCCGGAAAATACGGACGATGACGGAGGAGAAAACTTCTTCGGCATGGTGCGCACCGGAGAACGGGAGCCTCAGATCTCAGTGTTCTCTTATTTTCAGGAAATGGATATCATGTCGGAACTGCGTTATACCCGTCTGATCGTGGACATCCGGGACCATCCGGACCAGTATATCCAGATCGCGGGCATCTCTGCGGGGATCCCTCAGATCAATTACTTAAATACCCAGTACATCATTGACCGGAAAAACGGATACATGATCCACAACATCGCACACTTAAAAGATGCCATGCTCCATTACCTGGAGGGCCTTTCCAACTGGAACGAAGCTCTTGTGTACTGCGTACAGCAGGTGGAACAGTACTCCGGCAAGCACATCGTGAGACGATGGAAAGAACTGGTCAAATAAAGAGTAGAAACCATGAGTTATCAGATCAAAGTCCTGCAGATCGGGACCGATGATTTCCGGGAAACATACAGGATCCCGGACAACATCACCTGGGAAGTTGCTGTTCCCGGAGAAGACTGGAATCTGCAGGAAGAATCTTACAATGTCATATGGATCACCACTCCTGTTGGAGCAAAAGACGGCGTGGGCATCTGGAAGGTGGGAGAAGACTACCGGATCCTGTATCAGCAGACCGAGGAACTCCTTTCCTGTAACGTGATCCGGAATCTGAAGAAGATCCGGACGCTGATGTCCATAGCGCCTCAGAACACCCAGAGCGTCATCGACAACCTGCCCAAGTACTTTTTTGATACCCAGTACGGGGACAAGCTGACACCGGATGACTGCGATGTTCTTGGAACAAGATCTCTTGTTACCTTCCGGGGGCATGACGGTGTTACTTTTGAAGGTGATTTCGGAGAACGTTTCCATCCCGTGGTCAGCTGGCGGCATAACGTGGTCATGAGAGATGCAGAGCCTCTGGAGATCTGGCTGGAGTATGAAGCGGATCCGGAAGTGGAATTAGAGCTTGTGATCCGGGGCGTGCCTCAGGGAGGCATCTCCACCATAGCCAAGACCTGGCGGATTGGCGAGGGCCTGAAGACGCCCTGGTCCGCCATCATTGATGACGACAGACAGACCCTTTGGCTCAGCTTTACTCTGCGTGCCCGGGGAAAGGGCAAATTGAAGGTGGGCAATCTTCACAGACGTTACTCCCGGGTGGGCGCATCGGTGCTTTTGCCCGGAGGCAAAAAAGATCAGGATTCCTCCAGAGAGGAGTTTTTCTCCCTCTTTGAGCCCGGGGACAGAAAACCCCCGCTGGCGGTATATTTTTCCGGTTATCGTACTGCGGAAGGCTTTGAGGGTTACCGCATGATGAAGAATCTGGGGATCCCCTTCCTTTTGATTGCAGACCCCCGTTTGGAGGGCGGCGCCTTCTACGTGGGAAGCGAAGAATTTGAGAACAAGATCAAAGCCTGCATTCAAGGAGCACTGGACAACCTTGGATTTACCAATGAGCAGTTGATCCTGTCGGGACTTTCCATGGGATCCTTTGGTGCCGCGTATTACGGTGCAGACTTAGCCCCTCACAGTATCATCGTCGGGAAACCGTTGATGAACCTGGGAAATATTGCGGAAAATGAGAGACTCCTTCGGCCCGGCGGATTCCCCACATCGCTGGATCTTCTCTTAAAGGAAGAAGGCGGTATGGGACCTGAAGAGATCCGGCATTTCAACGACCGTTTGTGGGACAAGATCGAAAAAGCCAATCTTGCGAAAACGGATTTTGTCATTTCCTATATGAAGAACGATGATTACGATCCAAATGGATATTCGGATCTCATTGAACATTTGACGGACAAAGAGGCCAACATTTACGGCAAAGGTATTATCGGCCGCCACAACGACAACACCACGGAAGTGGTGGAGTGGTTTGTGAAGCGGTATAAGAGAATTCTGGAAAGGTCATTCGGAAGGTAATGAGACAGACGGCTGTTTATTACGTTCCCTGGCGTGATCTTGGCAGCGGACTTTATCTTTACGGCACGAAGTTCTCCGTGGACAAACATGGGGAAGTTGTGATCGATAATCCGTTGATGCCTGCGGGCACAAAGATCATGCAATGGGACTCCCATGTGAATTATCAGGAAAACAGAACAGAACCCCTTCTTCCCGTACTGGAAACGGAGCGGGAGTACGTGTTCCGGGTGATCATGAAAGCAGAGCCGGAGCATGGCATCATGTTTCGCTTTGACTTCTACGACAGGCAGCAGGAACTGATCAGTCATTTGATCCTCCGGGAATACGAAGAAGTCTTTACCCTGCCGGAGGGAACCTACAGTTACACCCTCCAGCTGATCCAGGCGGGTGCGGGACACATTACCTTCAGACACGTGGAGATCTACCCCAAGGACTGTCCTCTGTATACTCTGATCCACAAAAATAAAGAAGAAAAAAGCTACCATGTGCTCTTCCTGGAGCCTTCCGGTACCTCTGCGTATTTTCCGGACAGCCGGTATATCGACAGGATCAGAAATCTGGTGGTGGTACCGCATCTTGTGTTAAACCACGAAAACTGGCAGGAAGAGATCGTTGGCGCGCTGGAACTGCCCGGCAAGGAAGTGGAGACAACCAAGATCCGCTTTTTATCCTACGGTCCCGTATCCAATGCGGCGGCTGTATGGGCATCGAGAAAATGGCGCCATGGTGTTGTTACCGCCAAGGCGGAAGCACTGTCTGTGTATGAAGGCAGAAAACAGGAAATGTTCCCGGCACTGGTAGAGCGGTGCACAAAACTGCGGAACTGGACAGGAAATGAACGGAAAACTAAGTAAATACCAGAAATATCTGCGGCGGATCAATAAGCTGGCAGATCATATGAAGTCCCTGAGCGATGAGGAACTCAGCGGTCTTACGGAAAGCTTCAAGGAACGTCTCGCGAAGGGGGAAACCCTGGAGGACATCCTGCCGGAAGCTTTTGCGGCCATCCGGGAAGCAGCGGGACGCGTTCTTGGCATGTACCCTTACGATGTGCAGGTTCTGGGAGGCTTGATCCTTCACTTTGGAAACATCGCGGAGATGTGCACCGGCGAGGGCAAGACCCTGGTGGCAGTTATGCCTCTTTATTTAAATGCCTTATCCGGGAAAAGCACCATCCTTGTGACCGTGAACGATTACCTGGCAGCCAGAGACGGCCGTCAGATGGGAGAACTGTTTGCGTTCATGCATCTGACCACCAGTATCGGCATCCCGGATGATCCTTCCTACCGCTTTACTACGGAGGAGAAAAAGGCGATTTATGCGGCGGATATCGTGTATACGACCAACTCCGCCCTTGGTTTTGATTACCTGTCGGAAAATCTGGTGACGGATGAAGAGAATAAGTACCTTCGTCCCTATTACTATGTCATCATCGATGAGGCAGACTCCGTTCTTCTGGACAGCGCCCAGACGCCTCTTGTGATTTCCGGCGCACCCAGAGTCCAGTCCAATCTTTATGAGATGGCGGATTACTTTGTGTCCACTCTTCGGGAAGAAGAGGACTTTGAAGTAGAGAAAAAAGAGAAGAAAGCCTTCCTGACGGAGAAGGGGATCCGGGAAGCAGAACGGTACTTTGCGGTGGAGGATCTCTTCGATGGCAACCATTTTGAACTGATCCGCCACATCTACCTGGCCCTTTGGGCCCACACCTTATTTGAAAAAGATAAGGAATACGTGGTGGAGGAAGGAAAGGTCAAACTTCTGGACACCCAGGTTGGCCGTATCATCGACAACACCAAGCTTCGCGGAGGCCAGCATCAGGCCCTGGAAGCCAAAGAACATATTGAACCGACACGGGAAAACCGCTCCATGGCGTCCATTACTTATCAGGCCTTCTTTAACATGTTTCCCAAGATCGGCGGCATGTCCGGAACGGCTTCGGATGCGGAAGCGGAATTTATCGATATCTACCATATGAATGTGGTGAAAGTTCCCACAAGACGCCCCATTCAGCGAAAAGACCTTCCGGATGTCACGTTTTATGATCGGGAGACCCAGATGGCGGAAGCGTTGGCGGAAGTGCAGAAGGTGCATGAGACCGGACAGCCGGTACTCCTCATTACCTGCTCCATCGCCGTTTCCGATGCCTGCTCCAAGATCCTTTTGGAATGCGGGATCCCGCACAACGTGTTGAATGCGTACAACATCGCCAAAGAGGCAGAGATCATCAAGGAAGCCGGGCAGCTTGGCGCCGTTACCGTGGCCACCGCCGTGGCAGGACGAGGCACCGATATCAAGCTGGGAAAAGGCGTGGATGACATGGGAGGCCTTGCGGTCATCGGCATCGGCATCATGGAAAACATCCGATTGGAGCGCCAGGCAAGGGGCCGTTCCGGACGTCAGGGAGATAAGGGCTTCAGCCGGTTTTACATCTCCATGGAAGACGAAGTCGTAAAACAGTACGCTTCGGAAAAGTTCCTGAAAAAGTGCGTGGATAAAAAAGGTGAGGTCACCAAAAAGGGTGATGCCAAATGGGCGAGAAAAGCCCAGAAACTCAGCGAGGATGCCGGCCGGGATGCCCGGAAAGACACCATGAAATACGCGGAGAGCAGTCAGATCCAGAGAAATCTGGTCTACGCCATCCGGGATCAGGTAATGAAGGAATGCCCGGTGGATACGGAGTACTACATGGGCGTGGAAGAGGAACTCATCGACATGTTCCTGGAGAAGTATGATAAACCGCCCAAACCCTCCGACACCATACGTTACCTGATGGACAACATCACTTACGACCTGGAAGAACGGCCGGATCCTGCATCCATTTCCGATTTTGGCGGCATCAAGTCCTATCTTATGGACATGGCAAGAAAACAGTTCGAGGCCCAAAAAGAACGGGTCGGGTCGGAACAGGGCTTTTCCAAGTTTTTGTGTCACATGACTCTTCGGGCGGTGGACGATAACTGGATCGAGCAGGTTGACTACGTGCAGCAGCTGCGACCTGCCATTATGACGCGAAACGCGGCCCAGAGAAACGTGATGCACGAATTCCACAAGGAATCCCATGCGGCCTTTGTCCGTATGGAAAAGAACGTGAAGCGGGGAATGATGAGAAATATCCTCCTTGGCGATCTGGAAAGAGACAGCAGAGGACGGCTTATTGCGGTGGTTCCTTAGATCGATCGCACAAATCGTAACAGACAAAAGAAATCAATCAGTTAGGAAGATCACATGATTTACAATTTCAATCATGGCATCGGCTGGGCCAGCAGCGGCGTGGAATATGCGCAGGCTTACCGGGCCGAAGTGTTCAGGCGCCTTCAAACGCCGGCAAAGTTCATATTTTCCGACATGTTCCGAGTGGACAATCTTGCCCATATGACTCGGAATCTGGGACTGGAAGATGATCAGGTGATCTGGATCTATCAGTACTTTACGGACTTCCATGCTGCGCCCTGCAGTATTCCCCTTTCGGAGTTTGGCGCTGCTTTCGAGAAAACGGGCGCAAGAAAAGAGGAAAAACCCGCCAGAAGAATGGTGCGGTATTTCTTTGATGAGGAAAAGCGCCTTGTGGATCTGTACTACTCCCGGGCAAACGAGGGGGAAGAACATATGCTCCAGCGGGCGGAGTATGTCTGCGGTGGCGTCTTGTCCCGCATTGATTATTATTCTTATGCCCTGATGTTTTCGGAATTCTATGCCCCCAGAGAAGGAAAAGGAATCTGCTTCCTCAGACGGTTTTACAATGAAGACGGCTCTGTGGCCTTTGAAGAATTGGTAAACGACCTGGAAAAGGACGGGAGAAGCGTGTTCCGCTTTCCGGACCGGATCTACTACTCCAAAGAAGAATTTGCGGATGCGGTGATGGCGGACCTGGTGAAAAACGTGATCCGGGAAGAGGATCTTGTGATCATTGACCGTTCTACCCTGTGGGGCCAGCCGGCCATGCGACACCTGAAAGGAAAACGCCGCATTCTCAGTGTCATCCACGCGGACCACTTCAGCGAAGGCTATGAAGAAGACGGTCACGTGCTGTGGAACAACTTTTATGAGTACCTGTTCGACCATATGGATGGGGTTGACTGTTTTATTGCCTCTACGGAAAAACAGAAAGAGGTATTCTCCGCCCAGTGCGAAAAATACAAGGACAGCGTTCCAAGGATTGAAGCAATCCCCGTCGGGGCACTGGAAAAACTGCGCTATCCCCAGGAAGACGAAGAGGGACACGACGGAAGAAAGCCTTATTCGCTTGTCACCGCATCCCGCCTCGCCAAGGAAAAACACGTGGACTGGATTGCCAAGGCTGTGATCCGGGCAAAGGAAAAACTGCCGGAACTGACTCTGGATATTTACGGAACCGGCGCGGAAGAAGAGGCGATCAAAAAGATCGTGGAAGAAGCGAAAGCAGGGGATTACATCTCCTTAAAAGGCCATCAGGACATGGAAGAAAAGTACGTGGGCTACGAGGCTTACGTTGCAGCCTCCACCAGTGAGGGATTCGGACTGACGTTGATGGAAGCTGTTGGTTCCGGCCTTGCTCTGGTTGGGTACGATGTTCCCTATGGCAATCAGACCTTTATCAGCGATAAAAAGAACGGTTGCCTGATCCCTGTGGACCGGGCGGAAGATACACCGGATGTGATGGTGGAAAAACTCTCGGAGGGCATCCTCCGTCTTTATAAAGAAGGAAATTTGCAAAAGTATTCCAAAGCTTCTTATAAATTGGCTTCGGATTACCTTGCGGCCGAGATCGATGCAAAATGGGCCGCACTCTTGG
>JAEEGL011304406.1_pt1 | contig 17335 bp, 14 predicted proteins | sample 9134231 | NCBI WGS metagenome assembly JAEEGL01 (sample SAMN16246548, study PRJNA631951) | gut metagenome | biome: gut microbiome; feature: rumen; material: fiber-attached | host: Bos | place: Iran: Karaj | collected 2018-10
CAAGCCCCACCACCTGGGCCCCTGGAAGGAGGACGGCCTCTATCATCCCCATACCCACGCAGATTTCGACGAGGCGCTCATGCTGCTGAGTCTGAATTTAGACGATCTTTCCGACCTTCGCGGCCGCGCCGACTTCTGCCTGGGCCCCGACGAGGCGCAGGAGCGTTACACGCTCACGAAGGCCACCGTCATGGCCTGCCCCCAGGGCACCCCGCATCTGCCTCTTACCTACGAAGAGGTCAACGGCCCGTCCGTGTTCATCACCATGAGCAAGAAGGACTGGAAGTAATCTTACTGAGATACAGCACAGGGCGGCCCGGTTTGGGCCGCCCTGTGTGTTTTGGCTTTTTTTCCGCGTCAGCCTGCGGAACAGCAGCAGCGCGTCGCGGTTGTTCACCTTGCCGTCGCCGTTCACGTCCATCACGGCAGGGTCCTTCTCCGCCGCGGGGTCGGAGAGCGCGGCAAACAGCGCGGTCACGTCCATCATCGTCAACACTCCGTCGCCGGGGCGATCGCCGGGGGGCGATTGCCGGTTATGGGCAGCGCATAAAATCACCTCATGCGGGCATACTACGCCCAAATGGGGTGATTTTTTGCAAAAACGGCTTGGGAGGCAGACGGTGCGGCTGGGGCGGCCCGTAGCGGTGCGGGGCTTTGCCGCGGCGGTGGGGCGCAAGGAGGCCGAGGGGCCGCTGCGGGGGCGCTTCGACCGGGCGTTCACGGATTCCTACTGCGGGCAGGCGAGCTGGGAAAAGGCCGAGAGCTTCATGCAGAAGACGGCGGTGCGCCTGGCCTGCCGGAAGGCGGAGCTCCGCCCGGAGGACCTGGACTGCGTTTTCGCCGGGGACCTGCTGAACCAGTGCATCGCCTCGGCCTACGCCCAGCGGGGGCTGAGCGTGCCCTTCTTCGGGCTCTACGGGGCCTGCTCCACCATGGCGGAAAGCCTCTCCCTGGCGGCGATGGCCGTGGACGGGGGCTTCGCCCGGCTCTGCGCCGCCGTGACCTCCTCCCACTTCTGCTCGGCGGAGCGGCAGTTCCGCACGCCCCTCGAATACGGCGGCCAGCGCACGCCCACCGCCCAATGGACGGCCACGGCCGCGGGCTGCTGCGTGCTGGCGGAAACGGGCGGCGGCCCCTTCGTGACCGCGCTCACCTGGGGCGAGGTGTACGACGCGGGGGTGAAGGACATGACCAACATGGGCGGGGCCATGGCTCCGGCGGCCTACCGCACTCTGCGGCAGCATTTTGAGGACACGGGACGCGGGCCCGACGCCTACGACCTCATCCTTACCGGGGACCTGGGGGCCCTCGGCGCGGAGGTATTGACGGACTTCTTCGCCCGGGACGGCGTGGACCTCCGGGGACGCTACGACGACTGCGGGCTGCTGCTCTTCTCCCGCGAAACGCAGGACGTGCACGCGGGCGGCTCCGGCTGCGGCTGCAGCGCCGCCGTGCTCTGCGGCCACGTGCTCACGGGGATGCGGGAGGGGCGCTGGAAAAACGTCCTTTTCGCGGCGACGGGGGCGCTCATGTCCCCCACCTCCTCCCTGCAGGGCGAGAGCATCCCCGCCATCTGCCACGCCGCCGCGTTTTCAACGGAGGTGGACGGGTTATGCTGATCGACTGTCTCAAGGCCTTTTTCGTGGGCGGGCTGCTCTGCGCGGTGGGCCAGGTCCTCATAGACCGCACAGCGCTGACCCCGGCCAAGATCCTCACGGCCTACGTGGTCGCTGGCGTGCTTCTCGGGGCCGTGGGGCTCTATCAGCCTCTAACGGACTGGGCTGGGGCGGGGGCCACCGTGCCGCTGACGGGGTTCGGCAACGTGCTGGCGAAGGGTGTGAAGAAGGCCGTGGAGGAAAAGGGGCTTTTGGGCGTCGTCACCGGGCCGCTCACGGCCTCGGCGGGCGGCATCGACGCCGCGATATTGTTCGGTTTCCTCGCAGCGGTGATCTTCAAGGCGCGGGAAAAATGAGCTTCGGCGCGCAGCGGGCCATTTCGTCCGCTGCGCGCCGTCTCTTGACAGCCTCACAGGCATAGCATATAATTCTGGCAGTATTCCAAGCGGCCAAAGTCTTTGCGGAAAGAGGATTCAGATGGAAGCGGTACTGTACGTTCACGGCAGGGGCGGCAGCGCGGCGGAAAGCGGGCATTACGGCCCGCTCTTCCCCGGCTGCGAGGTCCTGGGCCTGGATTATAAGAGCTTTACCCCCTGGGAGGCGGGCAGGGAGATCCGCGAGGCCGCGGAGGCCCTGAAGGCGCGTTATGAGAGCGTGACTCTGGTCGCCAACAGTATCGGCGCCTATTTCAGCCTCTGGGCCGGGATCGACGAGTGGATCAAGCGGGCCTGGTTCATCTCCCCCATCGTGGATATGGAAAGGCTGATCCGGGATATGATGGGCTGGGCCGGGGTAACAGAGGCGGAGCTCCGCCAGCGGCGCGTGATCCCCACCTCCTTCGGAGAAGAGCTTTCCTGGGATTATCTCTGCCGGGTGCGCTCGCAGCCGATCCGCTGGACCGCGCCGACGGAAATCCTCTACGGCAGCCGGGACGAGCTGACGGCCTATGAAACCGTCTCGGCCTTTGCGAAGGCGCACGAGGCCCGGCTGACCGTGATGGAGGGCGGCGAGCATTGGTTCCACACGGAGGAGCAGCTTCGTTTCCTGGACGATTGGATCAGAAAGGGGAAACCGTAATGGATATTCGTGAACGGGACGACCGGACGCTCGTCGCCTTCTGGGACAAGGCCTTCACCCTCTCCGGGGAGGACGAGGCCGAGCTGCGGCAGAGCGGCGCGGAGGACTGGAAGAGCCTTGCGCCCTCTGAAAAGCTCCTGGCGGCGGCCGCCTCCCTCGGCGGCTGCAAAAGGGTGCTGGACCTCGGCTGCGGCAGCGGCTGGGCCGCCATCACCGCGGCCAAAAGCGGCTGCAAAGACGTGACGGCGGCGGACCCTGCGCCCGGCGCCGCGGCAGCGGCCCGCCTGTTCGCGGCGCACTGCGGCGTGGAGGAGCGGATCACGGTCCTCTGCGCAGGGACGGATTGGCTGGCTTCCCTCCCCGCCGGAAGCTTCGACGGGCTCGTCTGCTCCAACGTGCTGGACGTGGTCCCGCCGGAAACGGCGGAGGCGCTGCTTTGCTCTGCGGCCCGCGTGCTCTGTCCGGGCGCCGCCGCGGTCGTGGGGCTGAACTATTATCTCTCCCCCGAGGCGGCTGCCGCCAGGGGCATGGCGCTGCAGGAGGGGCGGCTGTACGTGGACGGGGTGCTGCGCCTCGTCTCCCGCACCGATGAGGAGTGGGCGGCGCTGTTCGCGCCCTGTTTCACCGTGGAGCGGCTGGAGCATTTCGCCTGGCCGGGAGAAGCGGAGGAGCGGCGGCGGCTGTTTTATCTGAAAAAGAAGCCGGAATAGTATATATCAACGAGAACGGGCGGCCCGATCGGACCGCCCGCTGCTTTATTCTTTGTAAAAAATCATGGAAAACCAGGTGACTAAATTCCCGTTCATGAATTCGATGCCGTGCTTTTCCGCTATGTCCGTAACGATGATGCCGTGGCTCTCCACGCAGGGGAACATTTTGTCCGGAAAGCGGCAGGGGGCCTCCGGATAGGTGCATTTTTCGCAGTGGGCGCAGGCCTCCGTGGAAAGGACCATGGTTTCCACCCCCTGGGCGGTGAAAAGCTCCCGCACCTGGCGGGTGATCTCCTCGTGGGGGCCGCGGGTGGCCAGCGTTTCCTCGATGTCCGCAATGTCCGATACCTCGGTGACGGTGGTGATCATGAGGGCCTTGCCGAAGCCAAGGCAGCGGGCGCGGCATTCCTCCACCGGGCCCACGCCGGGCGGACAGGCCCAGCTTTTGCCGTACATGGGGCACTCGGTCTCGCAGATATGGCGGATGCGCTCGGAAAAGACCAGCTCCGAGGTGTCGATGAATTCGTATTGCATGAGAGGCAGCTCGGCAAGCTGCGCCTCCAAAAGCGTTTTATCCAGCATGGTGAAATCCCCCGTTATCCTGTTTTTCCAAATAATCCCGGATGGCCTGCTCCACGCGCTTCACCTCGTCGTGCAGCTCGGCGGCGGTGACGCGCAGGGCCCCGTGGCCGATGATGATGAGCTGCTCCAGCCCGTCCGACGTGGCGACGCGGACCCGGTGGCGTTTCCCGATCTCCTTGGTGACGCGCTCGATATACATATCCGCCGTCTCCGCCTCCTTGGTATAGACGACGCTCACGTTGTGCACCCGTTCCACGCTGCCGTGATTGCCCTTGACCTTATAGGCGTCAAAAACCAATATCAGCTCGCAGCGGCGAAAGCCCTGATAGTTGCACATGAGGTGGATCAGCTTTTCCCGCGCCGCGTCGAGGCTTTCCTCCGCGATCTTGCGCAGCTCGTCCCAGGCAAAGATGACGTTGTAGCCGTCTACCAGCAGGTATTCCGGCCCCTCGGGCAGCGGCTTCGCCCGGTAGCCCTGGCCGGAGGGCTCCCGCCGCGGACTGCGCATGGCCAGCCGTTCCTTCTTCACGGGGCCGTAGGTCCGCTCAAAGATGCGAAGCAGCTCCTCGTCCCCGGCCAGTTGGGAGACGTAGGCCGCCGCCCGGCGCTGCCACTGGGCCGCCTCGTCCTCCTCGTCGGGGAGCTCCCGGCCCCAGCCCGTGTCGATATGCATGTGCTCGCGGACCTCGTTCCACTTGACCACGACGCCCGCGCCGTGGCTGCAGAAGACGGAGTCCGCCGTGTTTTCCAGGTCCGCATCCGCATCGTAGCCCACGGCGGCCACGACCTCCTCCGTATTCTGGCAGGGAGCGTATCCGTCCGGCGCGCAGAAGAGGCGGCCCAGGCCGTGGGTATAGGCCGTCAGCTCGGCCTGGTAGCCCCGCAGCCGCGCCACGGGTGCTCTGCCCGTGATAACGGCGGTCTCCCCGTCGCCCTGGGCGGGCTCGAAGCTGCCGCCCATCGTCTGCACGTCCGCAATGGCGCGGCCCAGATTCTCCTGGGGCAGCTCCATTTCAAAGCGATACCAGGGCTCCAGCAGCACGCTTTCCGCCGAGCGAAGACCCTGGCGGACGGCCCGGTAGGTGGCCTGGCGGAAATCCCCGCCCTCGGTGTGCTTCAGGTGGGCGCGGCCTGCGATGAGCGTGAGCTTCATATCCGTGATGGGCGCGCCGATGAGAACGCCCCGATGGGTCTTTTCCATCAGATGCGTGAGGATCAGCCGCTGCCAGTTCCGGTCCAGCTCATCTTCGGAAACGGTGCTGACAAAGTGCAGGCCGCTGCCCCGTTCCCCCGGCTCCAGAAGCAGATGCACCTCGGCATAATGCCGCAGGGGCTCGTAATGGCCCACGCCCTCCACCGGATAGCGGATGGTCTCCTTATAGGCGATGCCGCCCTCGGAAAAGGCCACGTCCAGCCCGCAGCGCTCGGCAATCAGCCGCTTCAGTACTTCCAGCTGCACCTCGCCCATCAGTTGGAGCTGGATGCGGCGAAGGGGCTCGTTCCATACCAGGCGCAGCTCCGGCGCCTCCTCCTCCAGCTCCCGCAGCCGGTCCAGCGCCCGATGCGGGTCTTCCCCCCGCGGCAGAAGCAGCGTATAGGTGAACACGGCTTCCGTCTCCGGGGTGGGCGAATCCTCTTCGGCACCCAGGCCCTCGCCGGGCCAGGTGCCGCTGAGCCCCGCCACCGCGCAGACGGACCCGGCCTTTACCTCATCCGCCGCCGTGAAACGGCTGCCGGAATACAGACGGAGCTGGTCCGCCTTCTCGGCCCAGGGCTCCCCCGCCGCACTGACGCCCTGCAGCAGCGTCTTCACGCGCAGCGTACCCCCGGTCAGCTTCATATAGGTCAGGCGGCCGCCTTGCGGGTCCTTCCCGATCTTGTAGACCTTCGCGCCGAAGGCCGCCCCATACTGCGGGCGGGGCGCCAGCTGATCCAGCGCCTGCAGAATGGCGTCCACCCCCTCCAGTCTGAGGGCGGAGCCGAACCAGCAGGGAAAGACCCGGCGGGCCGCAATGGCGGCGCGAAGACTGGCCGCCCCAGCCGAGCCCGTCGAAAGCACCTCGTTCAAAATGCCCTCGTCCGCCATAGCCAGGGCCTCGAAAAAGGCCTCGTCCCGCGGCGCGGTAAAATCGGCGCAGCCCTCGTCCAGCTTCGCTTTCAGCTCAGCCATCACGCGGACCTTGTCTGCCCCCGCCAGATCCATTTTATTGATAAAGAGGAAAACCGGCAGGCCGTATCGCCTGCAGAGCCGCCAAAGAGTTCTGGTATGGCTCTGTACCCCATCCGTCCCGCTGATGACGAGAACCGCCAGGTCCAGCACCTGGAGCGTCCGCTCCATTTCTGCGGAAAAATCCACGTGGCCGGGCGTATCCAGCAGCGTCACCTCGGTATCGCCCGCCGTAAAACGGGCCTGCTTGGAAAAGATAGTGATGCCCCGTTCCTTTTCCAGACTGTGCGTATCCAGAAACGCATCCCCATGGTCCACGCGGCCCAGGCTGCGCAGGGCCCCTGCCCGATAAAGCAGCGCCTCGGAAAGAGTGGTCTTTCCCGCGTCCACGTGGGCGAGGATGCCCGCCACCAGGGGCCGTTTCTCCGCGCTCATACGTTTTTGCGGCCCGACGGGGCCGTTTTGCTTTGCTTCATGCTGCACGATCCTTTGCGTTTTTTGGCATTATACCACATCTGCACACCCCCTGCAATAGATTCGCACTTGTCAAACGCCGCAGATCGGTATATGATTAACAATGGTAAGATTTTGTAATAATTTATCTGTGGGAGAAGAAGGAATGAAAATCAGTTCCAGGAATTTGACGGAGGGCAGCATCACCAAACAGCTTCTGATGTTCATGCTGCCCATCTTCGTCGGACAGCTCTTTCAGAATCTCTATAACAGCGTAGACTCCATCGTGGTTGGCCAGGCGGTGGGGACCACGGCGCTGGCCGCCGTTTCCGCCAGCGGCGACATTTCCATGATGCTGATCGGCTTCTTCACGGGTCTTTCCACAGGCGCGGGCGTGCTCTTTTCCCGCTTCTTCGGCGCGGGCGATTTAAAGCGCCTGCATGACTCCATCCATACGGCCGTGGCCTTCTCGCTGCTCTTCGGCGTGCTGGTCGCCGGGATCGGCGTGGCCTTTTCCCCCCTGCTGCTGCAGGTCGTCAACTGCCCGGAGGACGTTTTTGAGGAAGCCCTGGCCTATCTGCGGGTCTACTTAGTGGGCATCCTCTTCACCTCGATCTACAACGTGGGGGCCGGAGTCCTGCGGGCCGTGGGCGATTCGCACACACCCTTTATCTACCTGGTCGTTGCAAGCTGCTGCAACATCGTGCTGGACGTGCTGCTGGTGGTTCTGCTGCCCCTGGGCGTGCTGGGCGCAGCGCTGGCCACGGTGTTTTCTCAGCTTCTGAGCGTGATCCTGGTCTTTACCCGCATGCTTCGCACGGAGGACGTGTATAAGCTCACGATCCGGGAGCTGAAGATCGACAGGACGCTGCTGAAGGAGATACTGCGTCTGGGCCTGCCCTCCGCCGTTCAGTCCTCGCTGATCGGGCTGTCCAACCTCTTCATCCAGCGGTATATCAACAGCTTCGGCGCGGCGGCCCTGGCCGGGATGGGCGCCGGCAAGCGGCTGGACCGCTTCATCAATATGATCGCCCAGAGCCTGGGGCTGGCCGTGTCCACCTTCGTGAGCCAGAACGTGGGCGCCAGGCGGCTGGACCGGGCCTTTCGCGGCATCCACATCTCCGTCGGGATCTGCCTGGCCTATGCGGTGGTCGTGGGCGGCGTGGTGCTGCTTTTCGTTCACCCGCTGCTGGGCATCTTCTCCCGGGACGAGGAAACGATAGAATACGGAGCCAACATGCTTTACGTCATGGTACCCTTTTACTTCATCATGGCCATGAACCAGATCTATTCCAACGCGGTACGCGGCTTCGGCAAGAGCTTCGCCGTCATGCTCTGCAGCGTGGTGGGCATGATCGGCTGCCGCCAGCTTTTTCTGATTATCGGCATGAATATCCACTATTCCATCTGGGTGCTTTATGCAGGGTTCCCCGTAGGCTGGTTCTTCGCAGCCTCTTCCGTGATCGTCTGTTATATCCTGGCCATCCGAAGGCCGTATAAAAAAGACCCGCATTTTCTCGAAAAACAGGCTTCCATCTGAAACGCATTTACAGCAAAGGAGGAAAAAACATGTGGAAAAAACTGATCAGTCTGAATCTGGTCCTGCTTCTGCTGCTGACGCTGCTACCCATCGGCGCTGCGGCAGAAAGCGCCGGGCTGAAGGATGACTGGGGTGAAACGAGCTTCAACGCTCAGGCCGGCGGCATCAGCAGCCGTTTCCTCTTTGCGGAGGACGGCGAACAGCTCACGCCGGAGACCTTTGACGTGAGCGCCGACATCTGTTCCGTTTCCTGGAGCGGCAGAGGCCGGGTCGAATTGAACGGGACCGACCTGCGCCCGGGCGTCAGCGGCACGCTGACTGCCGTCCGCAAGGCCGACGGGAAGATATTCACCATGCCCATCATGGTTTATCTGCCCGGCTATGCTTATTTCAGAACGAATGAGTTCACGGATGCGGCTTTCATCACCAGCCTGGACAACGGACGCATCAACTATGCGGACGACCCTGCGCTGCGCACGGTCTATCTGATCGGTTTCGATCTGAGTGCGCCGGTGAATGTTTCCGGCAGCGGCGAGATCTCCTGGCAGTACCTGGGCGGCAGTGAAACAAAGGCGATTTCCTTTACGCTCTCCCCTTCCGCCATTGGCGCTCATTCCATCAGCTTCACGGTGACGCTGTATGGGCAGGAGCAGAACGTGACCCTCTTCTTCTCGGACGGTACGGCCCTGAGGACACAATGGATGAACGTTTTCACCGTTCCCATCGGCAACAATAACAATAATATCCTCTATATGGAAGACGGCACGGCCATCACGGAAGCGGAATTCGATCTGAGCGCCGATATCTGTCCGGTCCGCTGGAACAACTGGGGCCAGGGCGATCACGTCATGCTGGATGGAACCAAACTCACGGGCAGCGACGTCGGCCGCACGGGAACATTGACGGCCACGCGCAAAGCCGACGGCAAACGCTTTACCATGCCCATCATCGTGGAACTGCCCTGGATCGGCTGGTTCACCACGGAAGAAATCACGCCTGCGAGCTTTGCGGCTCCCGCTTTGAACGCCGTCACGATCAACTATACGGAGCATCCCGCGCAGCGTACCCTGTATTTGCTGATCAGCAAGGACAACGGCGATCAATTCGGGCCGCTGAGCAGCGTGAATGGCAGCGGGTCCATCACCGTTGAGTGGGTCAGCAGCAAGGAGATCCGCTTGCAGCTCGACCCGGCAGCATCGGGAACCCACTCGATCAGCTTCTCATACGGCTGGGGCGACCACGCTGAAACCCGCAGCATCACCTTTACCGACGGTATGATTCTTTTGACGACGAATGGGCAGGCGCGGCTGGACGTGGAACAGCCCAATATCACAAATTACATGCTGAAGACGATAGACGGCACGGTGCTGACTCCGGAGGAATTTGATATTATTTCCGGCATCGGCAGCGCCTATTGGACCGAGCAGTGGGTCTCCATAGACGTGAGAAACGCCCAATTCGGCCAGGAAGGCAACCTAACGGCCACCCGCAAGGCAGACGGCAAAACATACTCCATCCCCGTCCGGGCGATCGCGCCCTTCCTGGGCTGGTATTCGAGGCCGGAGCAGACGGCGGACGCCCTGATTTCCGGGCGCATGCCGGAGCTGCTTTGGAACTATACAAGCAAAGGCCTCCCGAATCTGTATCTGATGATCCGGGGCGGGCGGAGCTTTACCGTGGAGGCGGATAACCCTTATATCGAATGGAGCCGGATCAAGACCGCCCAGGGCGAATCAGCCGCAGTGATCACGCTCGCTCCCGAGGTCTCCGGCACCTTTGAGACCTGGCTCACGCTCAAGGACGACGGCGGGCAGACCGTGAGCACGATCCCCGCCATTTTCACGGACGGGGCCGCCATGTTCCCCTCCTACCGCAGCGTCAGCATCAGCACCGTGGGCCACGGCAGCAACGGTTTTCACATGATCGACGGCGATCTGCAGCCTGTCACGGAGGCAGACTATCCCGTGCTCACGATCACCAGCGGACTGGGCAACGTATTCTGGGATGAAAGCGGCAGTCTCTGCTGGGATGCGCGTGAGGTCGGCGCCGGGCTGAGCGGCACGATCACCGCCGCGAGCGCTGACGGCAGCAAGACCCTGTCCATCCCCGCCTTCACGGTACTGCCCGAGAGGGGCTTCTACTCTGAGCCCGTCAGAAATGAGGAAACCTATTTGCAGCCCTATGACTATTTCGGCACTTACAGCGAGGAAGAGGGCCGCACGGTCTATTACCTGGCCGTCGCTTCCAACTCCGACCTCTGCTTCTTTGAGGCGGAGAGCAGCAACGAAAAGATCAAGCTGGAGTATGAGAGCGGCATGCCCGGCCTGAAGATCACGCTGGACGCAGATGCGGAGGGCGAAGTATCCACCGGCGTCACGTATCTGGCACGCTACGAATATTACAACCAGCGCACGGAGCAAATCGAATGGTCCCGGGATTACAGGGGCACTTTCCAGGTCCACTTCCGCCCGGCCGGCGCCGTCGCGCAGCATCTTGGCGTGCGCTTAGTGCTGCCTCCCTCTGAGGAATACGTCTTCTCGGGCAATTACAGCGGCTACGGCCAGCCCATTGGCACCATCAGCTATATCCGGCCCAAGTTATACAACGACGGGGCGTGGCAGATCTTCACCGGAGAGCTCGTCTGCTCCGACCCCGGCGTACTGAACGCAGAGCTCTACGACCCTGTACAGCATATATGGAAGCTGACGACTCTGAGCAGAAATCACGCTCTCCTGCAGGGCGTGAAGGACGGCAAGATCTATTCCATCGTCATCAATCCCAATGAGGAACCAAATCCGGACGAACCGCTGTTCTTTGAAAGTGTTTCGCTCCCCCGCGAGGATTATCAGATCGACCCACGGACCTACAGCGGCTTCAGCGTGAAAGCAGGCAGCCCGCAGCTGGTCCAGTTCCTGCTGAACGGTGCCGTCGCAGAGCAGGAGCCGGAATACGACCACACGCTGATCGCCCTGGAAAAGCTGACGGACCTGCCCATAGACGGCGTATATAAGGTCACCGCCATCCGGGAGGGCGAGGGCGAGATCGGCGTGGGAGGCGTCACCGTCAAGGTCTTTTCCCGGGTTCCTCCCGTGATCCCCGGCGACGTGACCGGAAACGGCACAGTGGCGCAGGAGGACGTGAACGCCCTCTTCCAGGCAGTATCCGGGCAAGAGATCCCCGGCCGGGAAACGCCCGGACCGGAAGTCCTCGACGTGAATCTGGACGGTAAGGTGAGCAATCTTGACGCGCTCTTCCTCTTCCGCTCTCTGGCAGGCAGCGTAACTTGATATTGCCTCATGCAGAAGAAGACCGGCAGCGCTTTTGCGCTGCCGGTCTTTTCATAGTCAGGTGATCTCTGCTTATTCCGCGAGCTTATCCGCGGCCTCGGCGGCGGCAGCAACCGCCGCCGCCGCGGCCTCCTCCACGGCCTCGGCAGCCTTTTCGGCGCAGCCGCAGGCGCACTCACCGGCCTCGGCCGCGGCTTCCTCAGCCTTCTCGGCACAGCCGCTAATGGCTTCCTCCAGGGTCTCTCCGGCTTTTTCGGCGCAGCCGCAGACGGCCTCGCCCGCCGCCTCTATGCACTCGGCAGCCTCCTGGGCCGCAGTCTCGCCGCAGGTGCAGGGCTCCTCCGTCTCGCAGCAGCAGGGCTTATCCTCCTCGCAGGCGCACTCCTCCGCGGGCTCCTCCGGCACGGGGACGGGGGTGCCGCAATGCGTGCAGAAGCGGGCGGCCTCCGGGAGCTTCGCGCCGCAGCCTTTGCAGATGGTGGGGTCCTCCGGGTCAGGCGCCGGAGCGGCCTTCTTCTCCAGCTTCGTGCCGCACTCGCTGCAGAAAGCGGCGGTCTCGGGAAGGACCTTGCCGCAGTTCGGGCAGATCTGCACGCCCTTGATGGCGTTGATCTGGCCCTTCCAGCCCTCGATCTTCTCCAGAGAAGCACGGAGCAGCGCACCGTATTCCGCAAATTCCTGCTCCTCATCGTCCTTATGCGCCTCATACCAGGCGCGGCCCAACTTCTCATAAACGCCGACAAGGGCCTTTTCCTCCCCGGCGATCTGCGCGTTCAGCTTCGCCACGTCCGCATAATTCTTCGTGGTCTGCGCGATCTCGCGGCTGGTGTCGCTGAAGGTTCTTCCCAAATCATCCAAAAATCCCATGATGCTTCTCCTTTCTTCGGGCCAAGGGGCCCACTAACAAGCTTACAAGACATATATACCGTATCGTTTGTGAACAATGCACCCGTTTTTTATGAATGATTTGTAAATTCCGGGTTTTTGTGGTATACTCAGTTCGTTCCCGTGCTGCCGAAGCCGCCGCGGTTTTCTTCATCCAGCGCATCGGTCTCAACGAATTCGATTTCGGGCATCCGCTCCACGATGCGAAACTGACAGATACGGTCGTTTTCCTCGATCACCGTATCCCGCGTGGCGTAGACGGGATAGCGCCATACATCGTTGGTGCCGGAAAAGCTGTTGTCCACCACGCCGACGGAATTGGTCTGCAGGATGCCCCAGGTTTTGAAGGTGGAGCTGCGGGGCGCCACGTGGGCCTCGTAGCCTGCGGGCAGCTTCATGGAGACGCCCAGGGAAATATAGCGGCTCTCTCCCGCCTTGAGCGCCACGGTCTCCGCGGCGCGCAGGTCGATCCAGTCGCCCACGCGGATGCTTTCCAGCTTTTTCAGATTCTTGTTATGATAGACGATCCTGATCGTCATGTCATCACCGCTTTCTGCAGAATAGGAGGATTATCCTTTGGATCTTTGTGATATGAGCTTCGTGCGGCCCCTGCTGGAAGCGCACGGTTTTCACTTTTCCAAGGCAAAGGGGCAGAATTTTCTCACCGCCCGCTGGGTGCCGGAACGCATCGTCCGTGAAGCAGGGGTGGACGCGAGCCAGGGCGTGCTGGAGATCGGCCCCGGCGTGGGCGTGCTCACCCGGGAGCTGGCCCCCGCGGCAGGCCGCGTCTGCGCCGTGGAGCTGGACAGGCTGCTGATCCCCGTTTTAGGCGAAACGCTGGGGGACCTGGACAACGTGACCGTGATCGAGGGGGATGCCTTAAAGCTGGACCTGCGTGAGCTGGCGGCGCGGGAATTCGCGGGGCTCACCCCCGTTGTCTGCGCCAATCTGCCTTATAACGTGACCTCTCCCCTGCTTGCGGCCTTTATTGACGCGGGCTGTTTTGAGCGCATCACCGTGATGGTGCAGCGGGAGGTGGCCAGGCGGCTCTGCGCCGCGCCCGGCACAGCGGATTACGGGGCCTTCACCGTTTATACGCAGTTCCATACCGAGGCACACATTCTCTTCGACGTGCCGCCGGACTGCTTTATGCCCCGGCCGAAGGTGACCTCCTCCGTGATCTCGCTGACGCCGCGGAAGGAAAAGCAGCCGGTAAAGGATGAAGCCCTGTTTTTCAAAACCGTGAAGGCCGCCTTTCTCATGCGGCGGAAGACGCTTCTGAACGGTCTTTCCTCCTTCTTCGGGGACAGGCTGAGCAAGGAGGCGCTGGCGGACGTCATCGCCGCCTGCGGCTTTGCCCCCATGGTGCGGGGGGAAACGCTGGGCATAGCCGAATTTGCAAGGCTGGCGGACGAGCTGAGCGAGAAGGGTCTCACCTGAGTACCGTTCCGTCATCCTAAGGCCCTTTTTCGGGCCAAAAGATTTCCTGCTGCCGCGCTGTTCGAGGAGATCCTTCACCGCGCTCAGGATGACGTCTTTTTCCTGTTGACTGCTGCCTGATGCCTATTGCCTGATGCCTGAAAAAAAGGGACCGATCACGGTCCCTTTTTTATTTAATTCTTCGGGGTGGTCTTGGGCGCGCCGTAATCCTTGCCGAAGGTCTCCACGCGGATGGAAACCACGTAGATCTCATCGCGGGGGGCCTTGTTATCGTCCACGTCCATCTTGGAGATTTTCTCCACGTCCTTATACCCGTCCTCAATGATCTTGCCGAAGGCGGCGTATTTCCCGTCCAGCGTGGTCTCATAGTCCACGCAGATGAAGAACTGGCTGCTGGCCGTATCGTAGAATTCCTTGCCGTCCCCGTTCATGCCGACGGTGCGGGCCATGGAAAAGACGCCGGGCTCATGGAGCAAATCGTTCTGTACCCAGCCGTTGTCCGGAAATTCGCCCTTGATGGTGTAGCCGGCGTTGTCGGCCCCGGTCTGCCCGTTCTTGCCCATCTGGATGATGGAATACTCCACGATGCGGTGGACGGGGCTGCCGTCATAAAAGCCGGAGTTGGCCAGGCTGATGAAGTTGGCCACGGTGTTGGGCGCCTTATTGGGATAGAGCCGGACCTTGCACTGCACGCCGTTGCTGAAAATGACGGTGGCGATCGGCTTGCGCTCGCCCATCATCACACAGCCGGAAAGGCAGCCGAGCGCCAGCACGCAAAGCAGAACGAGAGCGGAAATTCGGATCAAAACGGACTTTTTCACGGGAAAGCCTCCAGTAATCTACAAATACACGCTAAGCGTATAAAAGAATATACCATATCCTGCCGGAAAATGCAACTCAGGATTTGTGAATTTTCTGCGGCAGATTCAGAAGTACCACCGCGCCGAGGACCAGCAGGACCCCCAGCGCCCCCAGCAGGCTCATGCGTTCACCGAATACGGTCACGCTGATGATCGAGGCCACCACCGGCTCTACGGAAGCCATGATGGAGGCCCGGGAGGAAAGGATAGTTTCCAGCCCGGCGGTATAGAGCAGATAGGGGATCACGGTGACGAAAACGGCGATACCCAGCGAGAAAAGCAGCACGGCGCCCGTATCGACAGAAAGAGCCGCGCCGATGGCGCCGTAGTCCACAAAGGGCGCCAGGCAGACAGCCGCGATCAGAAAGGTCCAGGCCGTGATCGTAAAGCTGTGATAGCCCCGGTCCAGCGCGTAGCGGCCGAAGATGCTGTAAAGCGCATAGCCGAAGCCGGAAAGCAGGCCCGTGGCAAGGGTCCCCAGGGTGAGGCCGTGGTCCCCGCCCTCCACAAGGCCGCTTACCAGCGCACAGCCCACGACGGCAAGGCCGCAGGCCGTGAGCTTTCGCTTCGTCAGTCTCTCCCGGAAAAGCAGGCGGGAAAGCAGCGTGACGAAGACCGGGGCCGTATAGAGCAGCACCGCAGCCGCCGCGGCGGAGGCGTGGGCAATGGTGTGAAAATAGCAGGTGTAGAAGAGCAAAATGCTGCAGATCCCCGTGCCCAAAAAACACCACAGGTCACGCAGGCGGATGCGCAGGAGCCGCCGGTCCTTCACCAGCACCAGGGCCAGGATCAGCACCGCCGCCAGCAGCACCCGCAGGAAAACGACCTGCATGGCATCCAGACCGAGCGCATTCAGCCGCCGCACGAAAAGGGAGATCGTGCCCCACATGACACCCGCCAGCAGGATGAAAACGACGCCGCGCTTCTCGCCGGAGTTCGTATTCGTTCTCAAAGCGCGCCTCCTCTCTCAGCTCTCCTCTGAACTATTTTCCAAACCAGTAGCTGACGCAGTGTCTGCCGCCGTTGACGAAGACCTCCAGCGTTTTCGTATCCCGCAGGATCTCCAGCCTCTCCACCTCTTCGCCGCAGGAAAAGGGCCGCCCGCACACGAAAAGGGTCTCCCCCTCGGCGCTCACCAGCGGGTCCTCCGCCGTGAGCAGGGGCGCGGCCTCCCGCACGGGGCGGGTCAGTACGCGGCTTCCCTCCAGCGACAGCTCCCGCGGCAGCGTCAGCGCTCCGGCGTAATCGGCCCCCTCGTCCAGAGGCTTCTTCCAGTCGTAGAGCCAGCCGATCAGTATCCGCCACCCGTCGGGGGCCAAAAAGGTCTGCGGCGCGTAGAACTGCGGCCCCGTCTCGGGGGTGCAGCGGGCCTCCTCGCTGAAGCGTGCGCCGTCGAAGGAGCCCACGACGAACTGTGTGTTCTCCGTTTCAAGCCCCATCTTTGAGAACATGAGGACTGTTTTGCCGCCCAGCTCGAAGAGATCGGGGCATTCCAGCACCGGGCCGCAGGAGGCGTCCGCAAACAGGATGCCCTGATACTCCCAGCGGAGCAGGTCGGCGGAGGCAAAGAGCAGGATCTTCCCTTCCCCGTTCCTCCCCGAGCCGACGACCATATAATATGTCCCGTTCAGCAGCGTTACCTTCGGGTCCCGAAAGTCCTCGCTGCCGTCCGGCGGAAAAGCACGGATCACGGGGTTCTCCGCGTATTTCTCAAAGTGCAGCCCATCCTCCGACACGGCCACGGACTGAGTCTGCCCCAGGGCCTTGGAAACGGAGGTATAAAACAGATACAGCTTTCCGTCCTTCACCACGGCGGAGCCGGAGAAGCAGCCGCCCGCATCCTCGTAAGGCTGATCGGGATAAAGGGCGATGGGCAGCTCCTCCCAACGGATCAGATCATCCGAAACCGCGTGTCCCCAGTGCATGGGCCCCCAGCGGGGCTCATAGGGATTGTGCTGGAAAAAGGCATGATACCGCCCCCGGAAGAAGCAGAGGCCGTTGGGATCGTTCATCCAGCCTTTTTTCGGCTCAAAATGATATTGCAGGCGTTCGGGCATTACCGCACCTCCGCCTTCACGCCCGCCGCCTTGCGGAAGAGAAGAATCGCATCGAGATTGCCCATCTTCCCGTCTTCGTTCACGTCGGGAGCTTGAGCGGGCAGCGGCTCGCCGGAAACGTAGGCAAAGAGTACAGCCGCATCCGCAGCCGTCAGCTCACCGTCGCCGTTCAGGTCATAGTCCTCCTGCTCCTGGGGCAGGTCCACGTGACCGATGGCACTGGTTCCGTCGGACAGCTGATAGACGTAATACCCGTTCTGATTCACGCTGCCGGCCACGCAGGGGAACTCGTAGCAGAGCTTCCCGGTCTGCAGGTCCAGCTCTACGGTCTTCACGGTCTCCCATTCGTCCCCATTCCGCACCTGCAGCAGGAAGGGCAGGAAGCGGGCCCCGTTCCACTTCGTTTCATATTCGATCCAGTCCAGGGGGATATAATTCTGGCGGATGATGCCCTCCCAGGGCCCGACCAGCTCTTCCCCGTCCAGATTCCAGAGGCGCATCCCGTCCTCGCCACTGCCAAGGATGAAGCGGGTCATGCAGGAAAGGTCGCCGTACTCCTCGGGGATGATGGTCGTGCCGTCCGCCGCATAGAGGCCGCCGACGTCTCGCCGGTTGGCAAGATAGCGGTTTTCGATCAGCTCGATATCGTCATAGTCCGCCG